>Ga0137403_10001104_pt1 | contig 34113 bp, 32 predicted proteins | sample CZOMad2_1_16fung_FD_122057 | JGI IMG/M metagenome (GOLD analysis project Ga0137403, IMG submission 122057) | Vadose zone soil fungal communities from Angelo Coast Range Reserve, California, USA - CZOMad2_1_16fungal (Hybrid Assembly) | ecosystem: Environmental > Terrestrial > Soil > Vadose zone... | reverse complement strand
TGGCAGTTTCACCTGTACGATCAATTCGAAGTTTCGACCGGTATTGCTGTTGGTTCATCTCGGCGCGCAAGGCAGTTCCGCCGCGATTGACCTTCATCAGCCGTTAAGTTACCATCGTGAAGATGGCATTGATCCGAGGGCTGTTTTGGCTGGCCCTTTTCCTTTTCTTTACCTTTAGCTTTGTCGTTCTTTTTGAGTACGGGACGCACGATTTTTGGACTGGATTTCAAAAGGAATTCCAACGGGTAAAGGCGTTCGTGCAGCAATCGGACAAATCGCCCAAGAGCAAAAAGTAAAGTCGGTCTTGACTTTGATCGAAGCCCAGCTTCTGACGATCTGCTTGTAAAACATCACGGCGTTGATGTCGAAAATAAAGACGATGACCGCGCAACCGCTCTCGAGCTATTCGCACGAATGGAAAGCGTTGCCCCAGCACGTTGCGGAGATAGCCGCAACTAAGCCCGTTTCCGGAACGCCGGACGCCATGGTGAAGATTCCCGAGGGAACTTTCACCATGAAAGTCCATGGCATCGAGATCGAGGGATTCAATGACATCGGCGTTGACACCCAGATGTCCTGGGAAGATTCTCCGTGGGGTGTGCATTGTACCGGCACGCCGATGAAGCCGAGGGGCCGACGGCACTCCGCTTTTGCGGACCGCGCCCGCACCCCCTTTGGCGGAGGTGCCCTAATTCCGGGCTGTTGCCCGTGCCTACGGAACTACGAATCATCCTACTCCGCCTCAGCACCTCGTTTCAGCGCCCTAGCGGTTCGGTACGATCGCAGTATCTGCAATCCCGAGGCCAAACTCCGCCTAATGAAACGTTATCAGGGGTTACCTGAAAAGGTTTTCCGTTTTGAGGTCAACTTGTCGTACCGTGTCGGTATGCCGATTCATCCTAGACTGGTCGGACTCGCACGCAACGCGGTATGGCATGACTTAATACAGGTTGCAGACCAACTCCTGGCGGAGATGAAAGCAGAAGCATTCGAGAACGATGATGACCGGGAGCTGATTAAGGCGAAGGGCGCAGCGGAATTTCTTGAGTCTTTCAAGAAGGCTATTGAGTCTATTCCGGTGCCGTAGTTTTACTGCATACTACACTGCACAATCCCTCCCGAACCCACCCGAAATGCCCCTATTGTTGGATATCCCGGTATACCTAAGTCCTTGAAAACCCTTGCTGGGCACGGATTCCGCTGGATTACAAGACCTACGGCGGACTAATCGCCGACAAGAAATTCGAGCCCGCCGGCTTCGCCGCTCCTCTGGGATTTAAAGACAATCGCCTGGTGCTCGCCGCAGCCGAAACCCTGCGTGTGCCTCTGCCTCTGGCCAGCCTCATCTACAACCGGTTCCTCACGTTGCTGGCCCACGGCGGCGAGTCGCTGGACTGGTCGGCCTTCTCGCAACTCGCCGCGGAGGATGCCGGGCAGGCGAGCAGAAGCACCTGGAGAGATGTTGGCTTGCCCAGCCGGGAGAGATAAAGGCAGGCTCGGCCCTCAGCCAGCACAGGGATCCATTTCGACGCTGAATTCATTGGAGAAGTCCGATGAGACCAGCATCTCGCCCAGCATGCTCCAGCTGTCTGAAAGTTGGGCATGGTGTAGAGATCGAAGTCCCCGACATTGAAGGAGTGGGTAGATCCTTTCAGTCCGCCAGGAGGCAGTTTCTCAAACCAGGCCCTGCCATAGTCGATGTCGCTGAAGCCGTGAAGTTGTACCGGGCCCAGGACATGCGCTAGCGGTGCCTCCGGCTGCGTCTCGACGGTTTCGGGAGGAGGAGTTGCTGCCGCTTCCGGCGGTTGCGCCGCAGGCCAGCGGCACCCATAATGATCGATCTTTTCCTGCATCACCTTCTGCGAGGCCTCAAGTTGGTCGATCCTCTTCTGCAGGCGCTCGATCAACTCCTCTGGGCCGGCGCCGTCTGGGCTTGATTGCGCTCGAACCGAGATGCTGCACAGGATTGTGAACATAGCCAGGGCTGATAGCAGGCGTAGACCAGAATTCTTGAATCCAAAGTGCACTGGAGTCCTCCTTGCAGTGGCATCGCGCCGCCATTACAGGGAGTAATCGGAGGAGTGGCTGGAACCTTTAGCTCTGGGCTCTAACAGTAGGGGGCCACGCACGGCTTCTCGACGTGAAGGGCCGACTCGTGGCGGCGGAACTGGTTCCGTGGTGCTTGCAACGTCCCCACCCTGTCGTTCCAAAGAACGGAACGACAGGGTGGGGCACCCGTCATTTTCTTGCGGCGGATTGCTTGCGCAGGCGCGCTTCCTGCTCTCTGAGTTCGGGAGTCAATTCGGCGCCAAAATCATCCGCCTCGAACACCTGGCGAATCTCGATCTCGGTGCCCCCGTCGAAGGGACTGCGCTTCAGCCACTCGATGGCCTCGTCCATCGACCTTACCTGCCACAGCCAGAAGCCGGCAATCAGCTCCTTGCTCTCGCTGAATGGCCCGTCTATGACCGTGTGCTTTCCGGCAGAGAACCGGACGCGCTTGCCTTTCGAGGTGGGGTGAAGCCCTTCACCCGCGAGCATCACGCCGGCTTTCACCAGCTCTTCGTTGAACTTACCCATCGCGGTCAAGATCTCTCGGCTGGGCATCACGCCCGCTTCGCTGTTCTTGTCGGCCTTGACGATCACCATGAATCGCATTGTCTTGTCTCCTCAGTATGATTTTATGATTTAGAGCCGCTTCCGGGCTCTACTTAGACGTCGAATGACTGGATGAGAGATCGACAGGGACAATACTTTTTTCGAAATATCCCGTAAGTGCCGTGGCCGCAACGCGGTTAAGGGATCACGGCCGAGGCCGGACCCGAAGGTGGGCTTTCGTGACCGGCCGCATCTACAGCCTTAACAAAGTAGCGGTAGAAGGCTCCGCTGCGCACGTTGCGATCGACGTAGCTGGCAGTGGTGACGCCAGAAGCAATCGGCTTGAAAGTCCCGTCGAGCTGACTGCGATAGATGTTATAGCCGGTTACGGTCACGCCGGGCTTTGGATCCGGCGGGTTCCACTTCAGGAGAACGCTGTGAGGCTTCCCGCTGGCCGCCACCCGGAAGAGCACCACGCCGACGATCCCGAAAAAAAGGACCGCCAGGACCGCAACCGGCAGGCGGAGTGCTCTTCTCAAGTGTCGTTATTGGACCGGTTGATTCACCAACGAACCGGCTTCCGTGATGCTTCCTTTCACCAGGTCAGTCTGAAGTTTGAGCTTCTGATGAGGACGCAGGTCGACTACGGTCTCAAACGGCAAATAACCGGGTAGTGCCACGCGGACGCTGTGCCGGCCGGGAGTGAGCAGCATGGCCTTTCCCACTCCATCGAACTCGTCGACGTGCCCGGCGAATTGATTGTCCACGAAGACCGCGGCCCGGGAAGGCGTCGCCGAGATCTTCAACTCCCCGGTCGCCTCGCGGCTGGTCGGGTGCTGGTCCTTCACTAGCGCGATATTGACCACGCTGGTTTGTCCGGGCTCAAGTATGACCTGCTCGATATGATCTTTGTACCAGGCCTGGCGCACCAGCACTTCGTGTTTGCCCGGCAGCAGCACGATTTTTTTGTCGCCGGTCAGCTCTTTTACAAAGCCGACGTATTGTCCGTCCACCCACACGCCTGCGGTCTTCTCTGCCTTGTTGTGGGCCACGAACTTTAGTTCAGATTGGACCCGGTCCTCGGCATGCACCATGCCCACCAAAGCCATGATTGCCAACACTACCGGCAAACTTCTACGACTAAGCATCTCCACCTCCAAAAACAGAAACTATGAACCAGCCTAAGCATGATTCTATTCGCTGCCGAGGGCTAGTAGCCAGAGGGATTCCCCGAGAAGACTGTGCGGAAAGATCAGTGGAAAACCGACGGATCTGACGACTGACGACGACTGCCTTATCGACTCAAATACTGCCGCAAGCAGCGCACACACGGCACATATCCTTCACGAATTGCTTCGGCCGCGGCTACCAGGCGAACTTCACCTTCAGCCTCGTGTTCATGTTTGTGCAGGTACTTGCATCCCGGGACATGAAATGTCTTGCCGTCCGTTGCAATCTCAACCATCATCTCCGGCGGAACGCCGACGCCCGGTTCGGAATGGTAGGAGCGCAATGCGGCGAGTGGCGATGAATCGAACCTGGCCAGGGCGAAACTGCCGGAAAGCAGCGCTAGAGCCGCCACTGCGATCAGCCATCCGTAGACCGTCCCGCGGGGACTGGGCATGGATTCGGCCAGCCTTTTCTGCCAGCGGGCGCTAAAACCGGCGGGCAATTCCACCAGGCGATCGTCGGCGTACAAGTGGACAATATTTTTGGTTCCATCCAGCACCGCAGTGCAGTGTTTGCATTCGCGAAAATGCGCTTCCATCAAGGCCCGCAATTCCGGACTGACTTCGCCGTCGAGGTAATTCGAGATTTCCCGCCAGACCTGTTCGCAACTGACTACCATGGCTTGCTCCCTTTCCCGAACGGCGCGCGGCTGAACCAGCCATTCGCCAGGTCGGGCGCCAGAATGTCCCGCAGCATCAGCCTTGCCCGCAGCAAACGCGTCTTGACGCTGGCGATCGAGATGTTCAGGGCCTCCGCGGCTTCTTCGATGCTCATGTGCTCTACGTCGCGCAAGATAAATACTTCGCGATATTTCTGTGCCAGGCTGGCCAATGCTTTGGCCAGCAAGGTCCGGATTTCGCTTCTTTCCAGCGCTTCCGAAGGAATTTCCCGCCAATCGGCGAAGTCCCGCGGAGTGTAGGTTCCTTCTTCTTCATCATTCGATTCGACCAAGGGTTCGAACAGTTGGGCATGCTGCTTGCGTTGACGCATGCGCGCTTCGTTCACCGTGATCTGGATCAGCCAGGTGCTGAATTTCGACTCGCCGCGAAACTGCCGCAAGTTGGCAAAGGCCTTCAGAATGGCTTCCTGCGCCACATCCTGCGCATCTGCGTCATTGCGCAACAGGGCCAGCGCGGTCACGTAAACCCGGCGTTCGTAGGGCTTCACCAGCGTGGCGAAGAGGGAAGACTCACCCTTGCAGATGCGGGCAATGAGGGATGACTCGCTCTCATTGCCGGCGTCTGCTGTTCTCTCGACAACTGTTATTCGTCGCAGCATCTGGATTTCAGCAACAGGTGTTGGCGCAGGAGTGCCTAGCGCTCCAGATATTCAGGGTTCTTCTTCCATCCCGTAAGCATGGACGCGAAATTATTCCAGCCATGCAGAATGACCATGATGAGGTGTCCCAGAAGGAAGAACAGAATCGCCCACATCACTGCAAAATGCCAGATGCGGGCCCAGTGAAAACCGCCCATCATCCAGGCCAGCCAGGAAAACTGTACCGGCTTCCACACCGCCAGCCCGGTCACTACGGAAAGAATGCCCAATCCCACGACCGAAGTGTACGCCAGCTTCTGCAGCGGGTTGTAAACCTCGTGGACAACCGGTTTAGGTCCGAAGAAAAAGTAGTAGTGCACCATGGGCCAGACCCCGCGAATATCTCGTGGAGTAAACAGCACCTGGCGATAATTCCGGCTGAACATCTGATAGCCAAAGTAGAAGAGGCCGGTTGCGATATAGATCCACATGAAGGTGAGGTGCCACTGCAGGCCGCCGCCCAGCCATCCGCCAAGGGCGAACGCCTGCGGCCAGTGCAGCAAATCCTTCTGCGGGATTTTCGCGCCGAAGCTGGGGAAGGCTCGAAATATCTGAAAGCCGCTCGCCACCATCACCAGCAACGAGACCGCGTTCAGCCAATGCGAGAACCGTACCGCCCAGGGATGTTCATAGGCAGCCTGTACCACTTCTCCGGTCTTGGGCGATTCGATTTCGATTACTGCTTCATGCATTTTGTTTCCCCGGCCGTGGTCCGGTTCATTTACGGCCAAAACCTAGAGTCCATAGAACGACGAATAGCCCTGGTCCTCCCAGTATCCGACGCGGGTCAGGACATTCGTGACGCTCAGGCTGGTCAAATACTTCGCCTGCTTGTAGCCAACCTTGGTTGGAATCTGAAGGCGCAGCGGCGCGCCATGTTCGCGGGTCAGCGGTTGGTCGTACATCTCATAGCACAGCAGGGTTTGGGGGTGCAGAGCGGTCGCCATATCCAGCGATTCGTAATAATCATCCGCGCACTCGACATACACGAATCGGGTCTTAGTGTCGGCGCCAACCAGTTGCAGGAAATCCGAGAGCCGCGCTCCGCCGAAGCGGCCGATCGCATCCCAGCCTTCCACGCAAACGTGCCGGGTGTTCTGACGCACCGGGGGCAGGGCCTGAAATTGCGTCAGCTTGTAATCTCCCGGCTTCTGCACCGCGCCGGTCACAGTCAGAGTCCACTTTTCCAGATCAACTCCAGGATCGGCCACGTCGTAACCGTTGATGGGGAACGTCTCAAGCGGTACGACATCGGAGTCCGGAAAAGTGGTAGCCAGATGTCCGGAACGAAAGAGCCGTGCGGAAGCCCAATCGCTGAAGCCTAGCCCAGCCTTCAGCAGCGGTTCCTGCAATCGCGGGATGGCGAATGCCCCGACGGCCAATACCGGCGCCAGCTTAAGCAACTCCCGGCGCGTAACCTTCTTGAACTTCCGAGAATCGATCCGTGTTTGCATTTCGAATAGCGCGGGTTCGTGTAGCGCCGGCGTCCCGCAGGCTGTCCGGAAGGCGTCTCGCCCTCCGCTCATGCGACGGCGACAGTGTAGCCCTTCATGGGATTCCCGGGTCGAACAAAAGTTACGGCGGCAGCGCTCCCTGGGCTTAGCCCTTTATAGTTTCCCCGACGAACTCAGCAAATTGCCGCACATCCTGCTCAGTCGTATCGAAAGAGCACATCCAGCGCACCACGGATTGCTGTTCGTTCCATACATAGAAGAAGTACCGCTTTTGCAGCTTGGCAATCGCAGGTCGTGGGATCTTAGCGAAAACTCCATTGGCCTCCACTTTGTAAACAACCTTCACCTGTGGAATCTTGCGGAGTTCCTTCTGCAGCAGACGCGCCATGCGATTGGCGTGCTGGGCACTCTTCAACCAGAGATCGCCGGTGAACAGGGCATCAAATTGCGCCGAAATGAAGCGCATTTTGGATGCGAGTTGCATGCCCTGCTTGCGCAAATATAAGAAGTCGTTGCCCAGCTTCTTGTCAAAGAAAACGACAGCCTCAGCGCCCAGGGCGCCGTTCTTGGTTCCACCGAAAGAAAGTACGTCCACTCCCAGGTCGCGCGTGGCTTGCCGCAGGGTTTGCCCCAAACTCGCGGCAGCGTTTGCAATGCGAGCCCCGTCCATGTGCAGGAACATCCCGCGCTGGTGAGCAAAGTGGGCGAGGGCTTTTATTTCGCCAGGCTGGTACACAGTCCCTACTTCAGTGGCCTGCGTGACGGAAATAACGCGGGGCTGCACGTGGTGGGGGTCATCAATGCCATGGTAGGCATGACGGACGGCGTCGACGGTAAGCTTGCCGTTGGTTACGGGGACGGGAAGGAGCTTGCAGCCAGTAAATTTCTCCGGAGCCCCGCATTCGTCGGTGTAGATGTGTGCAGCTTCGCCGCAGATCACTGCGTGATACGTGTTAGTCAACGCTTTCAGGCTGAGGCAATTGGCTGCAGTGCCATTGAAGACGAAAAAGACTTCAATATCCGCGCCGAAACGCTGCTTGAATTTTTGCGCTACAGAGGCCGTGTACGCATCGTCTCCGTAGCCGATCGCGTGGCCCCGGTTCGCTTCGGCAACGGCTTTCAAAACTTCAGGATGAACTCCGGCATTGTTGTCGCTGGCAAAACTGCGGGCAGGTTTCATGATCCGAAATAATGTAGCAGACACCTGCTATGGCACGATGGTGGTGTTACTCCGTGAGTACGACGGTGATCTTGGCGAGGCCGCCACCCGCAACTATGTTGGACGCATGACACTCGTACTCATGATGGTGGTTCTGGCGTTCGGCCTGCTCTACGTGGCGGTCGTAGCCGAAGAACGGCAGATGCAGGAAGCCACCAAACCCCGCAAGCGCTAACCTCCACTTTCAGCGCTCAATTCGGGACGCCGTCCCGGGTTGGTCCGGAATTGCCCGGTTTTTCTTTCCTTCGCAAAAATCTTCGAGTCTGACTTCACCCCTGACATCCATACTGCTTTGACTGCCAGTGTATAGTTCTACGCAGCCTGGGCTGGGCACTCCAGACCGCACGCCAGGCTCGCATTTCGCAGGGAGTACTCCAACATGGATTTGCTCGCACTCAGGGGACGATGGCCGTCGGCCCAGTCGCGGTGCCGGGCGGGTCTGGCGGCAACTTTGGGGTTGGCGGCGTTGGGCTTGGCCTGTGGCAAAGGCTCCACCCGCGGGGCGCAGGCATCGGGTCCCCCCGGCATACCGGTAAAAGTCGAAACCGCCAAGCTGATCTCAGTCAACGACACGACCGAATACGTCTCTACCCTGAAGTCCCGCGCTACCGCCGTGATCATGCCTCAGGTCGAAGGTGTGATCACGGATATCTATGTTCACTCCGGCAGTCGCGTCTCCGCCGGAACGCCCCTGATGCAGATTGATCCCGCCAAACAGCAGGCCACCCTGAAAACGCAGGAAGACACAGTCAAGGCCAAGCAGGCCGAGTTGATCTGGGACCAGCAGGAATATGACCGCAACAGCGGCCTGTACGAGGCGAAGGTGGTCAGCAAGCAGGTGCTGGACCAATCCAAAGCGGCCCTGGAACAAGCCAAAGCCCAGTTGCAGGCCCTGCAAGCACAGGTCCGCCAGGAAGCAGTGCAACTGCACTATTATCGCGTCACCGCTCCCAGCGCCGGGATCGTCGGAGATATACCGGTGCGGGTCGGCGACCGGGTAACGACCACCACGCCCCTCACTACCGTGGATAAGCCGGGAAGTCTCGAAGCCTACGTTTACGTGCCGATCGAGCGCTCCTCCCAGCTCAGGCCGAACCTGCCGGTACAGATCCTCGACCAGTCGGGCACGGTGATCGCGGAAGGCCGCATCAACTTTATCTCGCCCCAGGTCGACTCGACGACCCAGACCGTGCTGGTCAAGACCCCGATCGCCAACAGCAATGACAAGCTGCGCAACGCCCAATTCATCCACGCCCGCGTGGTGTGGGGTTCGCAGGACCGCACGGTTGTGCCGGTGCTTGCCGTTTCCCGCCTGGGTGGACAGTACTTCGCGTTTGTGGCCGAGCAGCAGGACGGAAAGACGGTGGCGCACCAGAAACTGTTACGGGTCGGGGACATGACCGGCAACAACTACGTGGTGCTGGAAGGAATCAAGCCCGGGGACAAGATCGTAGTTTCGGGCACCCAATTTCTGGTCGATGGCGCTCCCGTCCTGATACCGCAAGGGTAGGGCCGGCGCCGGACATCGGGCTTCGGCGGTCGGACCTCAGACTTCAGGGATCGAGTTAAGCGCCATTTCTCCAATCTGTTGCGCAGGAGTCCAACGAATTATTAGAAGTTTGTGCTCATGTTTCAGATGGTGGTCCGTGTCCGAGGTCTGAAGTCTGACGCCCGAAGTCCGTCTTCCGAGGTCCGCTTCTGAATGTTCGTTGATTTCTTTATAAAACGGCCGGTCTTCGCCACGGTTTGCGCGTTGCTGATCATCCTGGCCGGCTCGGCCGTGATTCCCACCTTGCCAATTGCGCAATTTCCTACACTCGCCCCGCCGCAGGTTTCCGTGACCAGCGTTTACGTTGGGGCCAGCGCCCAGACCGTGGAAACGGCCGTGACCGTGCCCCTCGAGCAGCAGATCAATGGCGCGGAGGGCATGAAGTACGTCACCTCGACCAGCAGCAGCAACGGGGTAAGCACGATCACGGCGACCTTTGACCTCAACCGTGACCCCGATCTGGCCGCGGTTGACATTCAGAACCGCGTGAACACGGCGCAGGGACGGTTGCCCAACGCAGTTAAGGCTACCGGCATCACCATCGTCAAGGCCTCCAGCAATTTTGTCCTCGGCGCAGCCATCTTTTCGCCCGAGGGGCGCTACACGCCGCTGTTTATGAGCAACTACCTGGACGTCTACGTAAAGGACTCGCTGAAGCGCGTGCCCGGGGTGGCGGACGTCATCGTTTTCGGCGAGCGCAAATATTCCATGCGGCTTTGGCTGGATCCGGTGCGTATGGCCAGCCGCGGGCTCACCGCTACCGACGCGGTCAGCGCGCTGCAGGAGCAGAACGTTGACGTCGCCGCCGGACAGGTGGGCCAGCCTCCCATCAAAGCCGGGCAGGAATTTCAGATCAGCGTGCGCGCCATCGGCCGCCTCACCGAAGCGTCCCAGTTCGAAAACATTATTCTGAAGACGAACTCCGACGGAACCTTGGTTCGCCTGAAGGATGTCGGCCGGGCGGAACTGGGCGCCGAGGACTACAGCTCGGACCTGATGTTCAACGGACGCGAGTCCGTGGGTCTCGGTGTCACTCAGCTTTCGAGCGCCAACGCTCTCGAAGTGGACCGCCTGGTGATTGCCGAACTGGACCGCCTGTCCACTCATTTTCCTCCTGGCATGAAGTATCAGAACGCATTTGATACGACCGAAGCCGTGAGCGAATCGATCCGGGATGTGCTGACCACGCTCATCGAGGCTATCGTCCTCGTCATCCTCGTCATCTTTATTTTTCTGCAGGATTGGCGCAGTACGATTATCCCCGCCGTAACCATCCCCGTTTCATTGATCGGAACTTTCGCCTTTGTCAAGCTTTTGGGATTTTCCGTCAATACCCTGACCCTGTTCGGCATCACTCTGGCCACCGGACTGGTGGTTGACGATGCCATCGTCGTGATCGAGAACATCGAGCGCCACGTTCAGGAGGGCGAGAGCGACACGCACAAAGCGGCGTCCGTCGCCATGTCGGAGGTTGCGGGAGCGGTCATCGCCACCTCACTGGTACTGGTTGCGGTGTTTGTGCCGGTGGCGTTTTTCCCCGGCACCACCGGCATTCTGTTTCGCCAGTTCGCGCTGACCATCGCATTCTCGATTTCAATTTCCGCCTTCAACGCGCTGACCCTTACCCCGGCCTTGTCTGCCATCCTGCTGGGCCGCGAGCACGGAGAGAAGAACTGGTTCTTCAAGCGAGTGGATAGGGTCATTAACGGCGTCACCGAGGGCTACCGGCGTGTCCTGCGCCTGTTCCTGCGCATCAAGCTGATCGCCGCCGTGCTGTTCCTTGGCGCTCTGGGGCTTAGCTATCTGGTTTTCCAGCGCGTGCCCAAGGGGTTTGTGCCCAACGAAGACCAGGGCTATTTCATCATTGCGGTGCAGGCGCCGTCGGGCGCGTCGCTCGAGTATACGAAGCGCATCGGCCAACAGATTCAGAAGATTCTCCAGGATATCCCCGAAGTGGAAGGGATTTTCGCGGTCTCGGGCTTCAGCTTCAGCGGCAGTGCATCGAACCAGGCCCTGGTGTTCGTTCCACTGAAGCCGTATTCCCAGCGCAAGGGAGACGCGCACGCCGCCGAAGCCATCGTGAACCGGATTCGCGGCCGCCTCTTCGGCATTTCCGATGCGCTGGTTCTTCCATTTCTGCCGCCCGCCGTGCAGGGCCTCGGACAGTTCGGAGGCTTCGCCTACGAATTGCAGGACCAGGGCAGCCACAGTCTGGAAGAGCTGGCGAACACAACCCAGCAACTCATCCGTCAAGGCGGCGCCCGCAAAGACCTGACCGGCCTCTATAGCACCTACATCGCCAGCGATCCGCAATTTGTGGTGACCATCGATCGCGAAAAAGCCAAGAGCCTGCACATCCCGCTGGGACAAATTACCGACGCGCTCAGCATCTACATGGGCTCGGCATACGTCAACGATTTCGATTTCAACAACCGCTCCTACCGGGTCTATGTGCAGGCCGACCAGCAGTTTCGCGCCCAATCGAAAGACATCACGCAGTTCTATGTGCGTTCCGACGGCGGGGCGATGATTCCGCTCGAGAACCTGGTCTCGATCAAACAGACCACCGCGCCCCAGGTAATCAGTCACTACAATCTCTTTCGCTCGGCCGAAATTGACGGCTCTGCCGCTCCCGGCTTTAGTTCAGGCCAGGCCCTGGACGCCATGGCGGAGTTAAGCCAGACAGTTCTGCCGCAAGGATTCGCCTTCCAATGGACCGGATTGTCGCTCGAAGAACTTAGTTCGGGGAGCACTACGCTAATCCTCTTCGGACTGGGGACACTGGTGGTCTACCTGACGCTTTCCGCCCAGTATGAAAGTTTCGTTCTACCCTTCATCGTGCTGCTGGCCGTGCCCATGGCGCTTTTGGGAGCACTCACGGCGCAGTCATTGCGCGGCCTGGAAAACGACGTCTACTGCCAGATTGGACTGGTGATGCTGGTGGGATTGTCCAGCAAGAACGCTATCCTGATTGTGGAATTCGCCGAGCAGTTGCGGCACGGCGGCATGCCGCTATTCGAAGCAGCGGTGGAAGCGGCAAGAATTCGGCTGCGTCCGATTTTGATGACCTCCCTGGCTTTCATTCTAGGTGTGGTGCCGCTGGTGGTAGCATCCGGCGCCGGCGAACATGGCCGGCACTCGGTAGGCACTACGGTGTTCGGCGGAATGATTGTTTCCACCATCCTGAATCTGTTCTTTATTCCGGTGCTGTACCTCATCATCGAAGGCTGGCGTGAACGCGGAAAATCGCCGGACGTCGCAGCCGCCGCCGAATCGAAATGAGTCAGCCGCGCAATGAATCAGAAACCAAAATGATAGGCTTTGCGGATGAGCCGTGAGGTCCTGATTCTGCGCGAGCCCGAGATTCGCGCTCTGCTCGATCCCCAGGCCTGCATCGCCGCAATGGAGCAGGCTTTTGCTGCGTATTCCACAGGCCAGACGGAACTACCTGGAGTCATCCATCTGGATATCCCGGAGAGCGATGTCTCCGAAAAGCGGGGCGAGATTCACGTCAAAGCCGGGTACTTGCACGGCGGTCCGTATTACGCGGTCAAAATCGTTTCCGGATTCGCCAGCAATTCACAGCGCGGTCTGCCTCCGAACGACGGCATGGTTGTTGTGTTCGACGCCAATACTGGCGCCCCAGCCGCGTTCCTCCTCGACAATGGATTTATCACCGGCTTCCGCACTGGAGCCGCCGGCGCGGTCGCCGCGAAACATCTTGCGCGCGAGAAAATTGCCGCAATCGCGGTGATCGGTGCCGGAGCCCAGGCGCGATATCAGGTGGAAATGCTCGCTCTGGAGAGAGGCTTTAGCGAGGTTCGTATCTGGGGACGCGACTCCAACAAGGCACAAGCCTGCGCCGGCCATCTGGCAAAGAGCCCCGCTATTCGTGCATGTAATTTTGCAGTGACGGAATCCGTGCAGGAAGCGGTGGAGGAAGCTGATCTGGTCATTACCGTCACGGCCAGCCGCAAACCGCTAGTGCGTGCCGCATGGCTGAAGCCCGGAGTGACGGTGATCGCAGTGGGTTCCGATGCACCCGATAAACAGGAACTCGATGTGGATGTGCTGGGGCGCGCCGACAAGATCGTGGCCGACAGCATCGCCCAATGCCTGCGCTTGGGCGAAATTCGCCACGCGGTCGAACAACGAGCCATGACGAAAGAGAAAATCTACGCCGAGCTAGGCGAAATCACGGCTGGCCTAAAGCCAGGGCGAACCTCTGAAGATGAGATCATCGTCTGCGACCTGACCGGCGTTGGTGTACAGGATGTAGCGGCCGGATCCCTGGTACTGGAACGAGCCAAAGCCGAACGGGGTCAGTAGCGCCGGCGTCCCGCCGGCTGTCCTGAGGGCGTCCCGCCCTCAGTTCTTCGAAGAGCAAGAATCTAAGCAGCTCCACGGCGCGCGATCTCGCCTCGCACCGCCTTCGACCGTCCACCCTTCTTCCGCAGTTCTTCCAACACAAGATCCACCCGGGCCAGACCACGCAAGGTGTAGTCGACATCGTATCCATAGCCCACGCGAATGTAGCGTCCCACTCCAAAGTGATCTCCGGGTGTAATCAGCACCGACCGTTCCTTGCGCAGTCGGTCGAACAGCGCGGCGGAAGAAATCGGCAGCTTGTAGCGAAAGAACGTAATGGCGCCCGCAAGCGGTGGGATGTAGGTAAATATGTCATCGTGCGAATGGATCCAGGATTCCAGCCGCGGCAGATTGCGGCGGACAATGGCGCGGGTACGCTCAAGCACCTGCTCGCGCCGGGCCGGCTCCATCACAATGCGTGCTAGTCGGTCGGACAAGATGGTTGGAGTCAGCGTGGTGTAGTCATGGTAGGAGCAAAGTTTGGCGATGGTCTTCGGCGCTGCGACGATCCATCCCAGCCGCAACCCGGGCAGTCCGAAAGCTTTCGAGAGTCCCGAAGTGATCAGCACCCTATCGTAGCGTCCCCAGAACGTCGGAGTCAGCGGCCCATTCACTTCCGCGCCCCGATAAATTTCGTCCACCAGCAGCCAGGCGCGCGCTTTACGCGCGACCCGCACAATTTCGTCCATCTCCTGCTGCTTCAGGACCGCGCCGGTGGGATTGTTGGGATTCGTCACCACGATCAGGCGCGTCTTTTTGCTTACCGCCCGATGGAAACTTTCAACATCCAGCGCCCAGCGCGCCGTGCCGTTCGCAACGTCTTCCACCAGATGAAAGCCGTGCGTCTTCGCGGCGAAGGCACGAGAGAGCCCCCAAGTCTGAAGATAGTTCGGCAGCATTACGGCGGCGTGATCACCCTTTTCTAGCAGTCCCCAGAGGGCAGTGAAGTTCGCCTCTGAACCGCCGTTCGTGACCAGAACGTGATCACTTGTCGTGCCGTACCAAGCCGCGATGTGCTCGCGAAGTTCCTCCGATCCGTCGGACTCGGGGTACTTCAAGCCGAGAGAAAGAAAGTCGCCCGAGTCTTTAGAACCCTGCAAGATCTCCTCAACCCGCAGGGGAAGCACGCCACTCTCGGACAGGTTGAATTCGACTTCGTTCTCATACAGGCACTGCGTTCGCTCCATCCGGAACAGGTCGATGCGCACGGTCCCTCCATTCGGCAACGCAATTCGCGGTGCCAAATCTAGCAGAGAAAGCAGGAGGGAAGGAAGAAGGCTGTGAGTCGAACAAGGAGCGGGAAAGAACACCACCAAGGCCGCAAAGAAACCCGGCACAGCGCGCTTACTGGGCCCGTTGCTGTGCCACCCCGAGAACCCGCTTCTGGCCGGTCTGCTGCATGAAGGCTATGACCCGCAGATTTGCTGGATCGGTCCTGGAGTCGAGCTTGACGTGAACGTTTTGCGAGAAACTCTTTCCCACTTCGAGGCTGCCGACTTTCGTGAGAGTCTGCACCACGCCCACGTGGGTCAGACGCCGGCCGCCATTCTCGCCGCGCAATACCTGCGACTCAGCATGATTCAGCGCCGTAACCAGATAGATATCAGCCTTACGAATCTTCGAGGTTTCGGGTAGAGCGTCGGTGTCGATGTGTGCCTGCAGTGTTTTCGACGCGTCCAGCGAGATGCTGGAAATCCTGATGGCAACCTTTGGCAGAGCCAGGGCCTTTTCAACCGCCTGGCTCGCCAGTCGTGAATCGCCGCCCACAAACTCCGTGCTGCCATCGACGACCATCTCTGGCGTGTAGACGCTGCTCAGTCCGAAACGTTCGGTGTAGGCGCTTTGGCGATCGCTAAAGAAACGCGAAGAGTAGGGATCGGTCCAGCCGATGTGGTTCCAATAGTCCACATGCTCGCTGAGCACGATCAACTGCGCTCCCCCCACGGGCTGCGTGCGATCGAGTTGCTGCAACAACGCGTCAGCCGGAGGACAACTGGAGCAGCCTTCGGAGGTGAACAGCTCGACCAGAACCGGGGCAGGAGCCTCGCCGCGCGGCGCATCGGACGCGGACACAAACAGTGAGGCAAAAACAATAGCCAACATTAAAGCCGATAACTTGGTCATTCCATACACCCATTCAGCGTTGCGAGAAGTATCGCACGCCGCCGGAATGGATGTGCAGAAAGCGGGAAAAGTTACAAAGTGCACCTGCCTTGGCTACCACGCGCTCTCTTGCCCCTCCAACTTGTCGTCTATAATCACAGCATTCTCCTCATCATGCGAGCAATCCTCTCTCTGGGCCTGTTGCTCCCGCTGTGCGCATTTGCCCAGACGGCTGCCCCGAAGTCTACGCCATTGCCTGTCCCTCAATTCAAAGATGTGGCCAAAGAAGCCGGCCTGACCGTTTCGCACATCTCCACTCCAGAAAAGAAATACATTGTCGAGTCCATGAGTGGCGGCGCCGGCCTGATCGACTGCGACAACGATGGCAAGCTCGACATCATCACGGTGAACGGTTCCACGATTGATCGCTATCGCCAGGGTGGCGATCCCATGATCACGCTCTACCACCAGGACGCGAATTTCAAATTCACCGACATCACCAAGGCTGCGGGTTTGACGCGCAAAGGCTGGGGAATGGGCGTGGCCTTCGCCGACTACGACAACGATGGACTGCCAGACATTTACATCACTGGCTTCGGCGGCAACGCGCTGTACCGGAACCTGGGCAACTGCAAGTTTGAAGACGTTACCGACAAGGCTGGAGTGGCCGCCGGTGGCTTTAGCACCGGCGCCGCCTGGGCCGATTACGATCGCGACGGCTTCGTGGACTTGTACGTTTCGCGCTACGTCCACTTCGACATGGACCATCTGCCGACCTTCGGCAGCGACGAGAAGAATTGCCGCTTCAAGGGCATTCTTGTCCAGTGCGGCCCTTGGGGCATGATCGGCGAGGCGGACCTGCTGTTTCACAATCGCGGCGATGGCACTTTCGAGGAAGTGTCAAAGAAGGCCGGCATGGAAGATGCAAACCGCTACTACGGGCTGGGTGTGGTCTGGGGCGACTACGACAACGACGGATGGCCCGACCTGTACGTGGCGAATGACGCTGGGCCAAATTATCTCTATCACAACAAACGCGACGGAACCTTTGAAGAGGTTGGCATGCTTTCAGGCGTCGCCCTCGGAGGCGATGGCCAGGCCCAGGGCTCCATGGGCGTAGACTGGGGCGACTATCTGCACGAAGGTCGGCTATCCCTGTTCGTGACCAACTTCCACGAACAGCCCGACACCTTGTACCGCAATCAGGGTAAGGACGGATTTTCGGACGTGAGCTGGCCGGCGAAAGTCGCGCAGCCCACGTTCCTCAAAGTCGGCTGGGGCACGGCCTTCTTTGATATGGACAACGACGGCTGGCTGGATATTTTTATCGCCAACGGCCACGTGTATCCGCAAGTAGATTCGATTCCCGGCGGACTAACTTACCGCGAACCCATGCAGCTTTTCCGGAATCATCGCGACGGCACCTTCCAGGATGTTTCCAGTTCACTGGCTGGAATTCCACCGGAAAGCCGGCGGGGCGCGGCTTTCGGGGACGTTAACAATGACGGGAATGTCGACGTCGTGCTGCTGAATGTGGGAGCGCCACCCACGCTGCTGCTGAACCAGGGCGGAAGCAGCCATCATCGGGCATTGTTCAAGCTGACAGGGACAAAGAGCAACCGATCGGCCATTGGAGCGCGGGTAACGGTGAAAGCAGGGAAGGTGGTGCAGTTCAGCGAAGTCCGCGCCGGAGGTAGCTACATTTCACAAAACGATCCGCGCCTGCACTTTGGCCTCGGTGTAGAAGCCAAAATGGACGAAGTGGAGATCAAGTGGCCCAGCGGCAAAGTGGAAGCGCTACGCGATGTGCCGGCAGATTTTATTTACACCATTGTCGAAGGTCAGGGGATTGTAGACAGGACTCCGTTACCGCCGCCGTAGATTTCATTCTGATTCCAGCATCTTTCCCAACGTCGGTTTGTGTTTACCGATCTTCTTTTCCCTGCTGTCGGGCACTACGCGTCCCGCGGGAGGCGCCCCGATTTGTGCTCTGGCCATGGCCTTCACCTGATCGACCGCGCTGAACTTCTTCGGTTTCCTCCTCCTCTTCGCCATCCGAACATCTTGCCATAGCTTGTACGCGGCAAAGCTGCAATAATCGAGTTGGAAGGCGAATCGTAAACCATCGCCGGAGACTGACCAGACCATGGAAGAGCGAGATTTCTTCGAGGAGCGGACGGAAAAGAAGGTGGCAACGCTGAATTGCCCGCACTGCCATCAGCCCGCGGAATACGAAGTCACCTGGATTGTTCGCACCAAAAAGCGGCAGTTGCCCGGACGCGGCGACGAGCGCGACCGCGCCCGCTTCGCCAAAGCCCGCTCCTACATGCTGCGCAAAGACGACCTCATGGGCTGCAAGAACGTGCGCTGCCGCAAACGTTTCGAAATCTCCGGCGTGCAGTCGGTAGTGTTCACCGAATAGACCGCATTCCCTCTGTCCCGCCGCTCATTTATACTGACCAGTTTGCGAGACGGGAGTTCTGCGTGAAAATTCTGGTCTGCATGAAACAGGTGCCGCAGAAGGATGCGCCACTCAAGCTGAACGAGTCCGGCACCTGGATCCGCGAAGACGTGTCGTACGAGGTCAACGAGCCCGACGCCTTCGCCCTCGAAGAGGCGCTGCGCCAAAAAGAGAAGCACAGCGGGGAAGTCGTGGTCATTACGGCCGGTCCCGCACGCGCCCAGCAGGTGTTGCGCGAAGCCCTGGCCAAGGGAGCCGACCGCGCCATTCATCTTGAAGATAGCGCCTTCGTCAGCCTGGATGCTTCGAACACCGCCCGCGCCTTCGCTGCCGCCATCAAAGATGAAAAGTTCGACCTCATCTTCACCGGCCTCCAGTCCGACGACTACGGCTACGCGCAAACCGGCGTGGTACTGGCCGAACTGCTGGGCTGGCCACACGCCACCATCATCATGCAGATCGAGACGACGGACGGCGGCATCCGGGTCAAACGCGAGCTCGAAGCCGGCTATTTCCAGTTTGTGGATATGCCCCTGCCCGCGGTGCTCACTATCCAATCCGGTATCAACAAACTGCGCTACGCCACGCTGATCGGCATCAAACAGGCAAAAAACAAGCCGCTGCGCAAGGTGACGTTGGCGGAAGTGCAGTCGGCAATCGGAGCCAACCTGCAGAAGATCGAACGCCTTTACATCCCCCAGAAAACCAAGAACACAGAATTTCTGGAGGGTCCTCCTGCCGAAGTGGCGAAGAAGCTGGTAGAAAAATTACGAAATGAAGTGCGCGTCCTGTAACTGAGAACCGAGAACTGAAATCTGGAGATTGGGTTTCAAAAACCCCAGTGTCCAACTGGAAGTCCTGAGGAAGTCCATGGCAGATTCGATCCTGGTCATCGTCGAACAACATGAAGGAAAGCTCAACCGCGTCTCCTGGGAGACCCTCACAGCCGGCCAAGCCCTGGCTGCCGAGACCGGCTGGACTCTCGAAGCCGCTGTCGCCGGAAGCGGAGTCGCAAGCCTCGCCAACGAAGTAGCCGGCAAGAAGGTCGCGAAAGTGTACGCCCTCGAGTCCCCGAAGCTCGAGCCCTACACGCCTGACGCCTTCGCGGCCGCACTGAAGCAATTCATCGCATCAAAACAACCCAAACTGGTGTTGCTGCCGCACACCTACCAGGTACGCGATTTTGTACCGAAGCTCGTGACTGCTATGGAGCGCGCTGCCATCAGCGACTGCATCGGATATAAAAAGGACGGCAACAAGCTGCTCTTCACTCGCCAGATGTTCCAGGGCAAGCTGGCTGCCGATGTAGCCTTTACCTGCGATGCCCCGTGGTTCGTGACCTTCCAGAATGGAGCGTTTCGCGGCGACAAGGTTGAGGCCGGCTCTGCCGCCGCGCCTGTCGAAACCGTTAACATTGAAATCGCAGACGGTGTGGTTCGCAATAAGCCGCAGGAAGTCTTCAAGGAAGCCAAGCAGGCAGTGGATTTGACGCAAGCTGAAATCATCGTGTCGGTCGGCCGCGGGATCAAAGAACAGAAAAACATCGAACTGGCAAAGCAGCTTGCCGAAGCTCTGGGTGGCGAACTAGCGGCATCGCGCCCCATCTGCGACTCGGGATGGCTCCCTATGGATCGCCAGATCGGGTCTTCTGGGCAAACGGTTGCGCCCAAGCTCTATCTCGCACTGGGCATCAGTGGCGCCATTCAGCACATCGTTGGCATGAAGGGAGCGCGCACCATTATCGCCATAAACAAGGATTCAGAAGCGCCGATTTTCGAGATCGCAGACTACGCCGTGGTGGGAAATCTTTTCGATATCGTGCCGCCGATGATTGAAGAAGTGAAAAAAGCCAAAGCTGGAGCGTAAAATCAGCCACGGATCCGCACGGATTCTCACGGATCAATCCTGGAATTGCGTACCCGTGAAGACCCGCGCAAATCCGTGGCCCTGTTTTCCTTATGTTAGTTTTCCGCAAGCCGCTCCCCAACATCGAACGCCCCCAGATGCCTGCCGATGTCGTCATCGTCGGCGGCGGTCCCGCCGGCATGGCTTGCGCGTTGCGGCTTTCGCAACTCATCGATCAGCACAACGCGAACCACCCCGACTCGCAGCTGAGTAAAGAGAATATTTACGTCCTCGAGAAGGCCCGCGAGATGGGCCAGCATTGCCTCTCCGGCGCGCTGCTCGATCCCCGCTCCATGCGCGAACTGCTTCCAGGTTTCGAGAAGGAAGCTCCGCTCGACGCCGAAGTCACGAAAGAGGCGGTTTACTTTCTTACTGAGAAAAGCAAATTCAAGTTCCCCATCACGCCCCCGCCGCTGCGCGATCATGGCAACTATGTCATCTCGCTCAACCGGTTCGTGAAATGGCTGGGCGGCAAGGTGGAGGAAACTGGCATCACGATTTTCACAGGATTCGCGGGCTCGGAACTGATTCTCGACGACGATCGCGTCACCGGTGTCCGTACCGACGACAAGGGCGTGGACAAACACAATCAGCCGAAATCAAATTTCGAGCCGGGCTATGACCTGCAAGCTAAAGTGGTGATTCTTGCCGAAGGAACTCGCGGCTCGCTCACCAAGCAACTGATCGCGCGCTTTGCTCTCGACCGTGACCGCAATCCGCAAACCTACGGACAGGGGATCAAAGAACTGTGGGAAGTGCCCGCCGGCCGCATCGCTCCCGGCGAAGTCATCTACACCATGGGCTGGCCGCTGACCACGAAAGAATACGGCGGCGCCTGGATTTACGGCGGCAAGGACAACGTGGTCTCGCTCGGCTTCGTCGTGGGGCTCGACTATCCCGATCCGCGCCTTGATCCGCAGCGTGTGTTGCAGGAATTCAAAAAGCATCCACTGGTCGCTCGGCTTCTTGAACGCGGCAAGATGATTCGCTACGGCGCCAAGAGTCTGCCCTACGGCGGCTGGTGGTCGATTCCGCCGCTTGCCGGGAACGGATGGATGATCCTCGGCGATTCCGCCGGTTTCCTGAATTCGCAGCGCCTGAAAGGGATTCACCTCGCCATCAAGAGCGGCATGCTGGCCGCGGAGACCGCATTTGAAGCTCTGAAGAAAGGCGATTTCTCCGCCGCCACCCTAAGCGACTTTCAGCGGCGAGTGGAATCGAGCTGGATCAAAGACGAGCTCTGGAAAGTCCGCAACTTTCATCAGGGCTTCGAGCACGGATTCTGGCGCGGCATGATCAATGCCGGCCTGCAACAGTTCACCGGCGGCCGCGGCCTGCGTGCTCGCTATCCTTCGACCGCGGGGTACCAGCACCTGAAGAAACTCGGCGAACTGCCCGCGGATGGCGGCGACGAGGCCCATTTCCTCGGCCCCGCGAAAGGCGATGGCAAGCTGACTTTCGACAAGCTTACCGACCTCTATCACTCCGGCACCAAGCACGAAGAGGACCAGCCCGCGCACCTGGTCATTCACGACACCGACGTCTGCAATACGCGCTGCATAAAAGAATTCGGTAACCCGTGCCAGAATTTCTGCCCGGCCAATGTCTACGAAATGGTTGACGACGCCACTCAGCCCAACGCGAAGCGCATTAGCCTGAACCCGTCGAATTGCGTTCACTGCAAGACCTGCGACATCGCCGACCCGTATCAGATCATTACCTGGGTCCCACCCGAGGGCGGCGGCGGACCGAACTACGACGGCATGTAACGGTAAGATCCATGTTTGCTCGACTGCAATTCCACAGTGCTTCGTATGCGCTATCCTGTCCCCTGAGGTACACATGCATCTGAGACCCCGCCGCCTCGTCGCCCAGCTAGCATCCGTTGCCCTTCTTTCAGTCCTGGCCTCAGCCCAGCAAGCTGCCATCCCCTCCACTGGCTTTCCAGGCCTCGACCAATACCGGGCCTCGCGCATCGCCATCTTTACTGACGACTACGGCCAACTCGCCCGCTACCGGGACGCCAATGCCGCCCTCAAGCCACCCGCGCCCGACGAGAACCGGGTTGTCTTCTTCGGCGATTCCATCACCGACATATGGAAGCTCGAGGACTATTTTCCCGGCAAGCCCTACCTCAATCGCGGCATCGGCGGGCAGACCACACCGCAGATGCTGGTTCGTTTCCGTCAGGATGTAATTGCTCTGCATCCCAAGGTGGTTGTAGTACTGGCCGGCACCAACGACATTGCCGGCAACACCGGGCCCATGCGTCTCGAAGACATCGAGGCCGACTATTCTTCTCTGGCCGAGCTGGCGCGGGCAAATCGAATCGCGGTTGTATTTTCGTCGGTTTTACCCGTGCACAACTACACACCGAAGTCGCAGGATTTCTTCTTACAACGCTCTCCGGAGAAAATCCTGGCGTTGAACCGCTGGCTCCAGGACTACTGCGCCGCCAACGGCCTGGTCTATCTCGACTACTTCTCGCCGATGGTAGACGACAAAGGCTTGCTGAAGCGTGATCTGGCCGAGGACGGCCTGCATCCCAACCCCGCTGGCTACAAGATCATGGCACCCCTGGCGGGTGCAGCGATCAGCAAGGCGCTGGCGAGCAAACTTTAATGTCACTCCTCGATTCGCCACGCGCATCTATAATGTGAATTGAGTTTCCGACCGCCCCAGCCTTCGGGCAAACCCTGGCTGCGGCGGCGAGGGGCGATTTTCTTTGCGTCCTTTGCGGTTAAAAGGTTTTGACCGCAAAGATCGCCAGGGTCTCCGCGAGGTTCGCAAAGAAAAACCGGCCCCAGGGTGCTGGTGGAAACGCCCGCGCCTCCCAGCTTCGCGAGAAGCTATTGGAAAGGAAACAGCTGCCGGGATTTTTCCGCCTGCCTGTCCCTTTCTGCGAGTCACTAGCCGATGGTCGTTAGTCAATACTCATACGACTGCGGCCAGCGAAGAACGACCAACGCGATCGACTGCAACATGGTCTTAACCGACAAATTCGGCCGCGCTATCACTGATCTGCGGATTTCGGTCACCGACCGCTGCAACTACAAGTGTGTTTACTGCCGCACTGGCAACGAAGGCGCGCTCTACGGCGACCTGCCTTTCGCCGACTATCTCCGTATGGCGCGCGTGCTGGTTGGACTCGGGATCCAAAAAGTCCGCATCACCGGCGGCGAGCCGCTTCTGCGCCGGGGCGTGGTGGATTTCGTCCGCGAGCTGGCCAAGCTCCGGACCACGCATGGCGATGACCTCGATATCGCGGTAACCACCAATGGCCATCTCCTGGCTGACTTGGCCAAGCCGCTCAAGGATGCCGGCTTACGCCGCGTTACCGTCAGCATAGACGCCGTCGACCCCGAACGCTTCGCCCGCATTACGCGTGTGCCCGACGGATACGACAACGTGCTGGCCGGTATCCGGGCGTCCCGCCGCGCGGGCTTGTGGCCGGTGAAAGTAAACTGCGTGCTGATGCGGGGCTTCAACGAAGACCAGATCATTCCATTCGGAATGTTCGCCCGCGAGGAAGGCGTGGTCGTCCGCTTCATCGAATTCATGCCGCTGGAAGAAGATCGCGTATGGTCCCCGAACACGGTGGTCCCGCTTGAAGAAATCGTGCGCCGCATGGGCGAATACCGTCCGCTGGTGGAGATTCCACACGCCAGGAGCGAGACTGCCCGCCGCTATCGCTTCGACGACGGCATCGGAGAAATCGGCATCATCGCGCCGGTATCGCATCCTTTTTGCGGACACTGTAGCCGCATTCGTATTACCTCGGATGGCAAGATTCGTACCTGCCTGTTTTCCATCTGGGACCATGATCTGCACAACCAGATGCTCCGCGGCGCGTCGGACGAAGAATTGGCAGAATTTATTCGCGGCGTCATCCAGAAAAAAGAAGCACGCCACCACATTGGCGAGCCGGATTTTGTGCCCGCCTCCCGGACCATGGTGCACATCGGAGGCTAGAGGGTTTTGTGGAGGACGCCCTTCCCCCATTCGAGTCGCCTCAAAGTCGAGCTCTCTCTTCAAATATTTCCCGGCCGCCTTTTGCTAGCGCCGGCCTCCGGCCGCCCCGAGGGGCGGGCGAGACGCCCGCCAGACAGCCGGCCAGAGGCCGGCACTACTTGGCGACCGCCCCTCCAGAACATCTCAGATCGATTCTCGATTCTCGACGCCGAACCCGATACCATCGTCAATATGAGGCGACTCGCGCTCCAGCTCATCCTGGTCACAATCAGCATGGTTCTCGGCCAGACGACGAGCGTGGCACAGCAAATTGAGCGGCCAGAGCCCGCTCCCACTTACCTAGGTTTCGACCGCAACGAGTATCCCGGAGACGAAAACCTGAAGCCGCTGCGCCAAACATTTTCTTACGCCGGCTTCTGGCTCAACCATCCTCCCGGCGGAAAGACGAACACGTGGACAGGTAAACGGCAGGTAGTGCAATCAGCAGGCTTTGGATTTCTCCTGCTCTTCAACGGAAGACTCTACGCAGAGTTGAAAACAGTCTCGAATGCGACCGGGCTGGGCAAATCCGACGCCCAGGCAGCGGTTGCCTCGGCACGACGCGAAGGCTTTCCAATGGGCGCGATCATCTTCCTCGACCAGGAAGAAGGTGGCCGGATGCTGCCCGAGCAGAAGGCGTACATCAATGCCTGGGTGGACGGCGTGGCAGCTGCCGGTTTTCGCCCCGGCATCTACTGCTCCGGCATTGCGGCAAAAGAGGATGGCGGCGTCTCCATCGTCACCGCTGAAGATATCCGTCAAAATGTGGCAAGGAGGAAGATTGCGTACTGGATCGCGAACGATGCCTGCCCGCCGTCGCCGGGATGCGCCTTCCCCAGGCGGCCGCCCAGTCCAGCCGAGAGCGGCATCGCCTTCGCCGACGGATGGCAATTTGCTCAATCTCCCAAACGGCGAGACGTCGCAGCCGGGTGTCCCCCCAACTACAACCGCGACGGAAGTTGCTATCCACCGGGAATCGATCTTGCCCGGCGCCTGCACGTGGATTTAGACACGGCGGCGAGTGCCGATCCATCGCAGGGAAGGACCCCCTAGATGCTCGTACGGTGGGTTCTGCTTCCGGGGGATGCGATCCTGAAGATTTTGTGAATGGCAATGCATTAGAATAGCCACATACCCCTATGGCCGACCGCAGTTTCACCCTCGACGAAGCTCAAAGCCTTTTGCCTGTTCTGGAATCGCTCCTGCGCACCGCCATTGACGGCAAGAAGCTGATTGAAACCGTCGACCTCGAACTGCAGGACCTCGCTCACCGCGTTTTCCTCAGCGGAGGATTGCTGGTAAACATCATTCAGGTGGCCCGGCGCAAGGCGGAGCGCGAAAAGACCATCCAGCGGGTGAAAGATACCCTCGCCGAGATCGACGCCACCGGAGTTCAGGTAAAAGACCTGGATATCGGGCTGCTCGACTTTCCCTGCCAGGTGGAAGGCCGCACCGTCCTGCTCTGCTGGAAACTGGGTGAAAAGGGAATCGCGCACTGGCACGACACCAGCGAAGGCTTCGCCGGCCGCAAACCCATCGATGAGAAAATTGCAAAGGCGAAAAGAACCAACTAGTCGTCGGTCGTCAGTCTTAAGTCGTCAGCAAGAACCTGAGATTTGCTGACGACTGAAGACTGACGACTGTCTCTAAGGTTTTCCACCCTCATTCCACTGCGGCGTAAACGAAGAATTCACCAGCCAACTGACCGGATGCAGCAGCGATCCGATGGCGGCGTCCATGTGCTGGAAATTGATGTGGGCGACATCATCGCTAGGCTGGTGGTAGTCGCTGTGCATTCCATAGCTCGACACGGTCTGGGCGACTACGCCCTTTTTTGCGAGGACGTAATTGTCGGAGCGCGCGAAAAAATTCTGCGCGGGATGAGGGTCTCCGATCAGTTTGGCTCCGCGAGCGGCCAGCATCGGTCCAAGATTCGAACGCTCCCATCCCGTGAGCCACACTGTGTCCGCGCTGACTGCGGGATCGGCGCGTCCCAGCATTTCGAATTCGAGGTTGACCGCGATCTGTTTCAGCGGTACCGGAGGATGCTGCAAAAAATAGGTTGATCCCTGCCCCCCCGTTTCCTCGCTGCCGAACAGGGCGAAGATTACGGTACGTCTCGGCTTCGGCCCGCTCCCCAGCACGCGCGCGAGCTCCAGCACTGCGCTCGTGCCGGAAGCGTCGTCATCGGCGCCGTTGTAGATGTCGTCTCCGTTTACCGGCTGGCCGATTCCCAGATGATCCAGATGGGCGGAGAGCAACACCGCTGTTTGCCGCAAGCTCGGGTCCCTGCCGCGCAGTATCCCGACCGCATTCCAGGTGTATTTCTTCTCGCTGGCCGAGGCGCCATCGAAGTTAAAAGTCGTGTTCTCGGGAAGCCCTTTGAGAATGGCCGCAGCTTCGGGACTTGCCTCCAGCAGGTTGAAATCGCTTCCCAACCCGGAAGCTTCTTCGCCTTCGATCTTCACCGGGAGCGTAGGCAGTTGTTTGGCGTGCTGCTCGAACTGCGCTGCGCGTTCAGCACTGGCCGCGATGATCGCTGCCACCGCTCCCTTGTCGGCCAACCGCGAGGCCTGGGCCCGCTGCCCCTTGCGGTCGTTGCCAAGAATCAGCACGATGGCCCCTTCCGGATGCGGGTCATCCTTGTCAGCGTCAATCACGTGCAGCGGGCCTGCGAAGTGGGCTTGCGCGAGATAAAGAACCGCGAACTCTTTGCCGCATATCCAGGTGACCTTTTCTCCACCCGCGCCGGGTGGCGTAAACGTCAGTTGGGGAGGCGCGACAAATTTCGGTTGCTGTAGCGTCGCTTGCTGAAGGTATCCGCCGTCATCAGCGGCAGGTGCGATTCCGTAGGCTCGCAGTTGCGAGGCGACATAGGTCGCGGCCACCAGTTCGTCGGCTGTGCCGCTTCCCCGTCCCCTCAATGCATCAGAAGCCAGAAACTCCATGTGCGCCCGGATGCAGACAGCGCACAGTCTCGGGGCAGGCGCAGCGGTGCGAGCCGGATCCGGCTGGAGTTTGTTCGCCGAGGCCGGGGCGACGCTGGTCTGGGCGAAAAGTGCGGCAGAAAGACATATTGAGAAGAAGGCGAGGCCGCCAAGAGAGAGGTTCTTCATCGCTACTTTCTTTGCTGTTTTCACTTCGGGCTTGGTCTCGCCGACGCAGTGCAATAGCAGATTAGCAGACCGTTATGTCAGCTGGCTGACGAGCTTGGGCCGTGCACGCCTTCAGATGGCCCGCTCGGTAACAGAGTTGTGTTCCAGACCTTAGTGCACACAGAAGTACACTGGGTTCGCTCTGGCCAAAACCTTCTCTGCTACAATTCTGCATAGCCACTTCTAGCGGACAGTCCACGAAAAAGTACGTCTGCCGGAACTTTTTTACCATGCCTTCTCTCAAGCGGAATCTCCGCATTTTGGCTACGTTCGCTGCCCTATCCCTGCTGGCCTTGGCGGCTGGTTGTCGGGGTTTCTTCGTGAATCCTACGTTGACTTCGATCACCGTGGCGCCCACATCGGCCTCGATCATCCAGGGGGGCACACAACAGATCAACGCCACCGGCAATTACAACGATGGCAGCACCAAGGACCTGACCGGAGGCGCTACTTGGACGACGTCCGCGTCGGCGATCGCGACCGTCAGTAAGGGGGGCCTGGTGACCGCAGCTTCAACCATATCCAATCCTCCCGGGACGGCAACCATTACAGCCACTTCCGGCACAATCACCGCCAGTTCCACGATTACAGTAAACACTGGGCCACTGACTGCCATCGCCATCAGCACCACCACTCCCAACCCCGCCGCGGGACAGACCGTCGTTTTCACCGCGCAAGGAACCTACAGCGGCAGCGCGCAGCAGCAGGACATCACGACCCTGGTGACCTGGAGCAGCAGCAACACGGCGGTTATCTCGACCATTGCGAGCGGGAGCGGCGCTGTGCTTTCCACCGCCACGTCGGGTGCTACCACGGACGTTACCGCCACTCTCAACGGCATTACCAGCAACGCGTTGACCATCACCGTGCAATGACCGACATCCGCTGCATCGGGATCTGCACTGGTGGCGGCGATGCCCCCGGCCTTAATGCCGTGATTCGCGCCGCGGTCAAATGTGCCATCCTGAAGTACAAGTGGAAAGTCATCGGTATCCCGGATGGCTTCGACGGCCTGATTTGGCCGGAGAAATCCTACGAGCTCAAGCTGAATGACGTGAGCGGGATTCTTCCGCGCGGCGGCACGATTCTTGGGACAACTAACCGCGGCAATCCTTTCAAGTACTGCACCATCGAAAACGGCCAGGAAGTCATTCGAGATATCTCCCAAGAAGTTATTGGCAACTCCCGCAAACTGGGGATTGACGCCGTCATCAGCATCGGCGGCGAGGGCTCGCAGACCATTGCCCTCGAGCTCTTCCAAAGCGGCATGAAGATTGTGGGTGTGCCCAAGACCATCGACAACGACCTTTCCGCCACCGAGATCACATTCGGTTTCGATACTGCGCTCGCCACTGCGACCGACGCCGTGGACAAGATCCACACCACTGCCGAATCGCACCACCGCATCATGGTCGTCGAAGTCATGGGACGCGACGCGGGCTGGATCGCTCTTGAGGCCGGAATCGCGGGCGGCGCCCACGTCATCCTGATCCCCGAGATTCCCTTCACCATCGAAGGAGTGTGCGCCTTCGTGAAGGAACGCGAGAGCTACGGCAAGCGCTTCACCATCATGGTGGTGGCGGAAGGGGTCAAGCTTCCTCTCGCGTTTAAAGAGAAACGGCGGGGCGGTGCGGTAGGAAATCTGATTGGAAACGCCGTCGCCATCGCCGCGAACAAAGAAGTGCGGGTCAGCGTGCTGGGACACATCCAGCGCGGCGGTTCGCCCACGCCTTTCGATCGCATCCTGGCCACCCGCTTCGGCGTGGCCGCCGTGGACCTGATTGCCGAAGGCGGATTCGGGAAAATGGTGTGTTTGCGCAATGAGCGCATCGAAGCCGTGGACATCGCCCAAGCCATCGGAAAACTGAAGACAGTTGATCCCGCCGGTCAGCTGGTACAAATGGCCAAGGCCATCGGAATTTCGTTCGGAGACTCAGTCCTCAGGGCGTAATCTGGACCAGTCTGTTCCCTAAAGTCAAAATCTTTAAGTTGCAGTCGATCTTACTTGGTCGGTCACCGTAAAATCTACTCCGTGAAATACTGCCGCTCACTTTCCGCACTCTGCTCTTTGCTGCTCGTGTTACCGGGCGTATCCCTGCTCGAGGGCTGCGGGCGCGGCAAAGGCGGCCCCAAGGAGATGGCCTACGTGTCGGCCCCACAGGCGTTCCTGCGCGACCAGGTGGCGGCGGTTTACAACAAGACGGGAAGCGTGAAGAACGGGGAGGCGGTACAGATAGTGGCTCGCGACCGCCGTTTCGCGCGGGTGCGCACATCGGCGGGGGCCGAAGGGTGGCTGGAACAGCGCTATCTGGTGAGCAAGGAAACCTATGACGCGTTCCAGAAGTTGGCGGAGCAGGAGCGGAATGAGCCTGTCCAGGCGACCGGAGTCGCGCACAACCAGACCAACATCCACCTTGATCCGCAACGCGATGCCGACCACCTCTATCAGATAGACCAGGGGGCGAAGCTATCGGTGCTCAAACGCGCTAGCAGCGAGAAACCCCTGCCTGCAGGGCAGGCCCGGCCAGGATCCGCACAAGCAAGCGCGGGGAAAAAAGGACAATCGGCGGAAGCCGCAGCCGTCGCTCCTCCCTCGCCCATGGAAGACTGGTGGCTCATCCGCGACGAACCCGGCCACGTGGGCTGGGTCCTGGCTCGCATGGTGGACGTGGATATCCCGATCGAGATCGCGCAGTACTCCGAAGGCCAGCGCACGGTGGCCGCATTTGTTCTTAGCCAGGTCAGCGACGGCGATAAGAAAGTCCCGCAGTACCTGGTGCTGTTCAGCGAGAACAAGGATGGCATGGCGTTCGACTTCAACCAGGTTCGAGTCTTCACCTGGAACGTCAAGCGCCATCGCTACGAAACCGCCTACCGCGAGCACGGTCTCAATGGCGTCCTCCCGGTGACGGTCTCTCATGAGACCTTCGACAAAGAAGGCGATCTGCCGGTCTTCGTCGTGCGTGTAAAAGATGACGCCGGCGACGTGACCGAACGCAAGTACAAGCTGAACACGCCGATTGTGCGTCGAGTACTGGCGCCGGGAGAACAGAAAGAGTCCTCAGTCGTCAGTCATCGGTCGTCAGCCCGGGCAAAGAAGAAGCGCTGACTGACAACTGGACAACTGTGAACTGACAACTATTCGATAACAACGATCCTGGGCAGCGCCGGCACAGGCATGCCTTCATCTAGTGCCCGCTGCCATTCGGCGATCGTGCGCAGCAAAGCTGCGGAATGGATTCCGCCACAGCCTTCCGGATAAAGAGAGAGATTTCGAAGCGCACGTCTCAGCACCGAGCGCGCGCCAGCCAAATTCCCATTGCCATAATGGTGGAGCGCCACCGCGACCTGGATTAGCCCCTGGAGGAACTTCTTCTCGGACTGAGGGGCGGCGCGCCAGACGTCTTCGAGCGCCTCGTGCGCCTCAAAAAAGGCGGCCCGGTTGAACAGCTCAATCCCCTCCCGGCATTGCTCGAGTTCCACGCGACATTGTGGCACAAGGTGGCCCGCCCCCAAGACTTCAATAAATACTGAATTTCATAGCCTAATCCCGTGAGGCTATCCGTTTTTCAATATCAAACCGCGAATCAAAGTTGCAAATAGCTGAAAACACTGTCTGTTATATCGAGGTGTTTTGGAATGGCAGTTGCTTTTACTGTCTACAGCGGCAGTGCGTAATCATCCTGTCATGATGTTTTGTTGCTTCGAATATCAGGCTCACGGTCGATATCCCAGAAACTTCCAGTTTTGAGGAGAAATCGTATGCAATCAGTTGTCTCCAAGTTGAAGATTTTCGCGTTTGGGCTGGCCCTGCTCAGCTTGATGGCGTTGGGTACCGGATTGGCGTTCGGCCAAGCCATCAGCGGCAGCATCGTGGGCACGGTCGTTGATTCTTCCGCGGCGGTCGTAACCAACGCGAGTGTGGAAGCCCTCAACGTCGGCACCGGAGCGATCATAACGAGCAAAACGAGCGGCACGGGCGGATACCGCCTTGAGAACCTGCCGGTGGGTACGTACCGGGTCACTGTGAAAGCCAGTGGCTTCAAGGCGGTCACCCAGCAGGTAGACGTAGTCTTGAACCAGACCGGAACTCTGAATGTCACGCTGAGCCCCGGTGCCGCCACTGAGACCATCGAGGTCTCCGGCACGGCTGCGGTTCTCGACACCAGCTCGGCACAAATATCATCCAGCTACAACGAGCGTTACTCTCAGGATTTGGGTATCACCTCCGCCGGCGGAGTCGGCGCGGGCGTGCTAAACCTGTCGTTGCTGAGCCCCGGCGTTACCCAGTCGAGTTCGATGGGACTGGGTACCGGGCCTTCGGTGGGCGGACAACGGCCGCGCGACAATAACTTCACCGTGGAAGGCGTGGACAACAACAACAAGACTGTCACGGGCGCGCTGATCGCGGTCCCGAACGATGCGGTCGAGAATTTCACCCTTCTGGCGAACCAGTTCAATACGGAGTTTGGCCACTCTTCCGGCGGTCAGTTCAACACCACCATCAAGAGCGGCACTAATGGCTTTCACGGATCGCTCTACGAGTACTTCAGAAACCGCAATTTGAACGCGGTGGACAACTTCTACGTGCTGCAGGGATTGACCTCGAATCCGCGCTTCGACAGCAACCGCTATGGCGGCACTCTCGGAGGGCCAATAATCAAGAACAAGCTGTTCTTCTTTAGTGACTTCGAGCGTCAGCCGGTAGGACTTACCGGAACCAGCGGCGGCCAGGTATTCACGCCCACGGCGGCGGGCCTGGCAGCAATTGGCGGGGATCCGAAACTGAGCGCCGCCAACTTTGGCATTTTCAAGCAGTTTGTGCCAGTAGCAGCGGGAGGAGCCCAATGCATCGCATATAGCGGGATTGCGGCCAACGGAGTTTGCAACGGCAGCACGCCGGCCTTGACGGGCGCGGAGGTGGGCGCGGTATCGATCTCGGCTCCGGCGTTCGAGAACTTCGAAAACTTTGTCCAGAGCGTCGACTTCAATATCTCGTCCCACGATCAGTTACGCGGCCGCTATGTGTACAACAAGCTGGATGAAATTGACACGGCGGCAAATTTGCCGGCGTTCTATACGAATGAGCCCTTCCGTTTTCACCTGTTCACCCTGGGCGAATTCCATACCTTCTCGCCGTCGGTCGTGAATGAATTCCGTGTCGGCTTTAACCGTTTTACAAACACCGTGGACGCGGGCAAATTCTCGTTCCCGGGTCTGGATTCCTTTCCCAACATCATCTTGTTTGACCTGGGCGGCGGTCTCCAACTAGGACCGGATTCGAATGCTCCCCAGTTCACCATTCAGAACCTTTACCAGGGCGTGGATAACGTGAGCTGGACCAAGGGTTCGCACACCTTCAAATTCGGTGCCGAGTACCGGTGGTATATCTCGCCCCAGAGCTTCACCCAGCGGCAGCGCGGTGACTACGACTACAACTCGACGCAGCTGTTCCTGGATGACATTTCGCCGGATAACCTGGGCGAGCGCAGCTCCGGGTCCATCACTTATTACGGCAACCAGAAGGCGATCTACTGGTACGCAAATGACACCTGGAAGGTGAACACCCACCTGACGTTGAACCTGGGAATTCGTTACGAATACACCACCGTTCCTACGGGTGAAAATATCCAGCAGCTGAACACTATTTCCAACACTCCCAGCCTCATTGTTCCGGGCAGCGCGAACCAGCCGTTGCTGTTTGGCAAGCCTCAAGCTCCCAAGAACCAATGGGCTCCACGGGTAGGATTCGCCTTTTCTCCGGGAAGCGCGGGAACCACCTCGATTCGCGGCGGTTTCGGCTTGGCTTACGATGTGCTGTATGACAACATCGGGATCCTGGCAGTGCCTCCGCAAGTCGGCGCCACGAATGACGTCGACCTGACTACCCCGACGCCCGGCTTCCTCGCTGGCGGCGGCCTGCCGGGTGGCGGTACTGGCATTTCCGTCCTCTCCGAGGCCGACGCGCGCGATGCGACTTCAAACTGGATTCCGCCGCAGCAGAAATGGCCGTATTCCATCAACTGGAACTTGGGCGTGCAGCACAGCTTCGGCAAGGATTTCACGGCCGAGATCAACTACGTCGGAACCCGTGGCGTCCATCTGGATGTGCAGAACAGAATTAACCGGCGGTCACTAGTGACACCCGACCACAACTTGCCCACGTTCTTCCAAGCGCCGTCACAGGCTGCTTAAGAATGCCGTGTCCTTGCGTTAAAAACCGCCAGGGGCTTGTTATTGACCATTTGTGAGAAAGAGCGCCGTTTTAGGCGATCAGATGCGGTTCCAGAGGGTAGCTAGAGCCCATTAAAAAGGCGGCCCGATTACACGCGAAACCGAGCCGCCTCGGGTCCATGAGAAGCGGGTTCAAGTTTGGCAAGTTAAACCTTGCGAATCCATCGGGGATTTACCTTAAAAGCTTATAAAAACGAGGGTAATTGGTTACAAAAGAGGCGGCCCGATCCCCGCGACCAGACCGCCCTGTGAGGAGTGTCCTTGAGAATCGTCCTAAGCTTGACACGCAGGATTCCGCGAGTGCATGGGGTATTTACCATAGGAGCCGCTAGATAATCGGGTATCGCCACGCCGCAATCAGCTATCATCCAGGCGTGGAACATCAAGTCGGGTCTCGCGTCCGTGTCCGGGCTTTACTCCGGTCGAGTTGTCATCGCAAACATCATGTCCATTCACGTGTATGCTGCTGGTCCGAAGATTCACGTCGTCTACGGCGACGTGACCGCCGT
>Ga0137403_10001103_pt1 | contig 34119 bp, 27 predicted proteins | sample CZOMad2_1_16fung_FD_122057 | JGI IMG/M metagenome (GOLD analysis project Ga0137403, IMG submission 122057) | Vadose zone soil fungal communities from Angelo Coast Range Reserve, California, USA - CZOMad2_1_16fungal (Hybrid Assembly) | ecosystem: Environmental > Terrestrial > Soil > Vadose zone... | reverse complement strand
CTGAGATTCCAATGTCGCCATGAGCTGCGCGGTGTGAGCCTATAGTTGGCGAGGATGTCCTGGCGTGTGCCGAGGCCTGGCGGCGTAGCGTTGCGCCGGACCCCGCGCCAGCGGGCATACGCCGCGATCTGGAAGAGGCCATCATCGCCGTGGGCACACACGATCACCTGGTCCCGGGTCTGCTGGAGGAGTCGGCGCCGCCAGCCGTGCCAACCGACGGGCTCCCCGCCGGTGGCCTCGTGTGCACCCAGCACGCGAGACGCCGTGGCCAGCGCGAACATGAGCCGGGTGCACCGCACCGGCACCCGTCCCGCCCGGGCAGTTTGCTGCGGCGGCTGGCCCAGGTGCCCCGGCTGCGTCGTGGCCGTGATGCCGCCGTGCGCGATCAGACGGCGGTCGTCATCGTCGTCCAACGGTCGCCCGGGCTGCTGTACCGGGGCGTGGGGCAGGCAGACGGTGTGGCCCCCTGGGCCATCGTCACGGCCGTGCCACGGGCGCCCGACCACCGCGTTGAGCGGGGTGGCCGCGCAAGCCCGGCGGGTGGCGTACCGCCCATGCTCCACGGGGCCATCGTGAGCATCGGTGGGCAGGCCAGTGCTCCCGCCGACCGCGGTCGCCAGCCGTGCAGTCCGTGCGCCTTGGCCCTGCCCGTGGCGGACCGTGTGCCCGCGACGGCCGAGGGGGCGCCCCTCCCCGGCCGCGTCCGCGGTCACGGCCCTGGTGGCGGTCGCGGGGCCCACACAGCGCAGGCCCTGCGGGTTGAGCCACCACCGATCGGTGCCAGCCCACCCGCCTTGAGCAAAGACCACGTGGGGCAAGCGGGCCGTGCCGGCCAGATTCGCCCGCGCCTGGGGGATCACCGCGCGGGTCCCATGGGTCGCCTGTGCCGCGATCGGCCCCACCTGCACGGCCACGGGGCGCTTGGCAGCCGCCTCGAGCACGCGGAGCACGTGCCCGCCGTCGACCGTCACCGCGCTCGCATGCCTCCGGCCGCCCGGCTCGGCGAGCCGCCCCTGCCGGGTGACTTGACCACAACCGGCAGCGCGCGGGGGGGTCGCCCGATCGGTGCCATCCGCCCTGCCCGTGCCCGTCGCCGCACAGCCCCCGGCGTGCACCACGGCGCGCCTCGCCCCAGTCACCACCACCGCCACGTCCCGCCGGTGCAGCGGCACGATCGGCTTGGCCAGCGTCGCGGAGCCGAGCGGCCCCAAGGCCCGCTCCCCCGGCCGCTTGGCCGCCCCCCGCTGGCCGCCCCCGTCCCGCCGCGGCTGGGTCTTGCAGCCCACCCACGGCCTCAGCGCCTCAGCGCTGCACAACACGGTCGGCAGCGCCGTGCGGCGTGCAATCCCACCCAGGGGTTTCACGCCGTAGCGCCAGAGAGACGGCACGCAGGGCACCCTCACCCGGTCGCGGCCCGCCCCGTGGGTCTCCTGCCGCATGGCCCTGACGCCACGTTCGTGCCGGCACTGCAACACCTCCTCCCGCCGGGCGCCTTCGTCGAGCCGGTAGCCCCCCTCCACCCGGTGTTGACGGTACAACCGCCGTGCGCTCCGCGTCGCCTCGCGGCGGGCGACTGGCCAGCACCACCGTTCCGCCAGCTGCTGCGTGATCTCGTCTGGGGTCTGTCCCATGGCCCACCGCCCTCTGTCCAATGCCGTATGGCTATCAAGGAACATGGGCTACAGAGCAAGGCCTGCGCGTATGTCGGAATCTCAGGCAGCCTAATTCCCGGAGCCCATGGCTTAAGTGGACACGTATGGACTATGAACAATCTGACCAATGGGACCTAGCTTTGCGCAGCCGTTTGAGCGCGGCTTCCTGTTTTTGGCGAGCCGGTCAACCTGACCAAGCCCGTGAACTCTTTGAAGCTATGATCCAAGAGCACCCGACGCAAGAGCAGGCAATCCGCGAGGTCGTCGCATCCTTGGAGCATGATTATCCCAAGCCAAGCTCATCAGTTTGATGAATTGGCTGCCCAACCGCCCTCCACAACAGATGCATTAACATACGCTGTGGCTAGCTCGATGCTGGGAGGGTGCTCAAGACTGAGGACTCGGTAGAGGAATACTAGGCGTGTGGCGTCCGCACAGATGTCACGGAGATGCCGATAGCGGCACATGAGAAAACAGTCCACCACTGGCGTTGGAGACACACTCCCCAGGAGAACGCCCATGGATGAAGCCCTTCAGCTTGTGATCGAGATGAATGAGTGGACCTGGAAGCGCTTCAAGGCCGATCTCCAAGATATGGCTTCGGAGGAGATCGATTGGCGGCCACTGCCAGAGGCGAATACGATTAACGTCATCCTGAGGCACCTCCGCGTCGAGGCTGAATGGTATGTCGAGAGCCTCGATCACGGCGAGCAGAGCCCGTATCGCGATACGGCCAGTGTGCAGCAGCTAGCCGATTCGATTCCCCTGGATTTTGAGCAGAATTTGAAGGAGCTAGAGAAGTTGTATGCCCGATTTATCGCAGGGTTGCGCCGGACGACGCTGGCTGACTTACAGCAGCAAACGGTACTCGCCCAGGTCTTTCCGGGCGGTGCTCCATATGCGGCGGATCTCCTGAGCTTTCGCCAGGCTGTGCATCTAGCCATGCATTGGGGACAGATCCGCACCATTCGCAACTTGTACCGGAGGACGCGGGATGAGCCAGGGCGGTTTTTCCCAGACAACCCCACCTTCCCCGCATAGTCACGTGCCGACTGCCAGCTCACCTCGTCCTCCAGGACGCGCCACCGGTGCTCTTCTGCCATGCGTCATGGGACGGGGCGAACTGCATTGGTAACAGCCTCGACCATACTGATCTTAGTACCATGCGCCGGAATGTCACCCCCTCCCGAACCCTCCCTCATCGAGGGGGAGGGATGCGGGGTGGGCCTCGTAACTAGTGGAGTCTTTCTAGAGCATAGCTCTCAGCACCATGGAAGCGCCGGGATGACAGACACTTGGGGTTTCCAACTAAGGAGGGGATGCCATGGCTGTTGACCTTACGTCGAACGCAATCAAGACAGCCGCACCGCACCCGCTCGAGCCGCTTAGCCCTGAAGAGATCGCCTCTGCCGTGACGATTGTGCGCACCAGCGGCAAGCTGGGGCCGAAGGCGCGGTTTGTCACGGTGGTGTTGCACGAACCCTCGAAGCAGGCGGTGCTAGCATACCGAGAAGGCGACACGGTGGAGCGCGAGGCGTTCGTCATCATTCTGGACAACGCGGATGGGGCGACCTATGAGGCAGTCGTGTCAATCACCATGGGCGCGATCAAGTCCTGGCAGCACATCCCACATGTGCAACCGTCCATCATGTTGGATGAATTCTTCGAGTGCGAAAACACCCTGAAACATGATCCGGGTTTTCAAGAAGCCTTGCGCAAGCGTGGCGTCACCGACTTCAGCCTGCTGATGGTGGACCCATGGTCGGCGGGGTACTACGGAGAAGCTGAAGAGCGCACGTTGCGCCTGGCCCGGGCCTTAACATGGGCCCGCACCGATCCCAACGACAACGGTTATGCCCACCCGGTCGAGGGCTTGCTGGCTCTCGTTGACCTCAACGCCATGAAGGTCGTCAAGATCGAGGACAACGGCGTCGTGCCACTGCCCACGCAGCCCGGCAACTATTCTACCGACCATATCAACGAGTTCCGGCAAGATCTGCGACCCCTCGACATCACACAACCCGAGGGTCCCAGTTTCACGGTTCAGGGGCATGAGGTGCGGTGGCAGAAATGGCAGTTTCGTATCGGGTTTACTCCACGCGAGGGACTCGTCCTGTATACGATCGGCTATGAGGACCGGAGCCGGGTACGGCCGGTGATCTACCCGGCTTCGCTAGTAGACATGGTCGTCCCTTACGGCGATCCGCACCCGAACCACAACCGCCAAAACGCCTTCGATGTCGGTGAATACGGCATCGGCATGTTGGCCAACGCGCTCGAGCTCGGCTGCGACTGCCTCGGAGACATTCGCTACTTCGATGCCAACATGACCGATAGCCGGGGCCAAGTCGTGCAGTTGAAAAACGCCGTCTGCATGCACGAGGAGGATTGCGGCATCCTATGGAAGCACATGGATTGGCGTACGAACCGCACGGAGGTACGACGATCGCGCCGCCTTGTCGTGTCATTTATTGCCACCGTGGGCAACTACGAATACGGTTTCTACTGGTATTTCTATCAGGATGGCACCCTGCAGTTCGAGATCAAGATGACCGGTATCCTCAATACCGGCGCCCTACCTGATGGAGAAACCCGGAAGTATGGGACGCTGGTGGCGCCCCGAGTCTATGCCCCCAACCACCAGCACTTCTTCAACGTCCGGTTGGACATGATGGTGGACGGCCTCCGAAACTCGGTCTATGAAGTCCACACCGAGGCCGAGCCCATGGGGCCAGAGAACCCGCTGGGCAACGCCTTCTACGAGGAATCGACGCTCCTGAGAACGGAGGCTGAGGCGCAGCAACTAACCGATGCCCTGCACGCGCGTTATTGGAAGATCGCCAATCCGGCCGTGCTGAATGGCCTAGGGGAGCCGGTGGCCTACAAGCTCATGCCAGGCGAAAACGTCCAGCCGTTTGTCCACCCGGACGCCAGCGTCACCAAGCGAGCCGAGTTCATGACCAAGCATCTGTGGGTCACGCCGTATCATCCCGCCGAGAAATATGCCACTGGCGATTATCCGAACCAGCACTCGGGGGGCGCCGGACTGCCGGAGTGGACGCAGGCGAACCGCTCTATCGAGAACACTGATGTGGTCGTCTGGTATACGATCGGCATGCACCACATTCCACGCCCCGAGGAATGGCCAGTCATGCCGGTCTCATCCCTTGGCTTCAGCCTGAAGCCGCTGGGCTTCTTCGATCGCAACCCAGCCCTTGACGTCCCTCCGCCGATGTCCAGTCATGGCCATGACTGTGCCATCACGTGATGGGGGAAGGGCTAGGTGGGGGTATAGGCGCCAGGTTAAGCGCGCAGACGATGTTCCCTCGCCCTCCGGGAGTGGGGTAGGGGGAGGGGAGTAGGGCACAATCGCGCCGCATGGCTTCCTTCACCCCAGCCCTCTCCCAGGGGGAGAGGGGGCAAAAGGCACATCACTGAATCTAACCAAGAGAGATCTCTCGTCGGGCAAATTATGGTAGATTGGAGACGTAGGTGTGTCTCTGACTGCCTGATGGCGTACATCGAGTCTACGTGTGAGGAAACCCCGTGCCCGACGACGACCGGATTCAACAAGCGTCCCAGTTCTTGTGGGAGGAGCATCGTGCTCACAAGCCCTTCCAGTCGATGCCGCCAGCCTTGGCTCCACGCACTGTTGACGAGGCCTATGCCATGCAGGAGGAGCTCCACTCGCTGATGACAGAGGTGCACGGCCCCGTGGCAGGATATAAGATCGCGCTGACCACGCCGGTCATGCAGCAGATGGTGGGATTTCATGCGCCTATTGCCGGCGCCATCCTGGCCAGGACCATCCATTCCTCCCCTGTCACCTTACGTCGCACTGACTATGTGCGTCTGGGCGTCGAATGCGAGATCGCCGTGCAACTGGGGAAGGACCTCCCCGCTGCGCAGGCGCCGTATCGCCGGGATCAGGTCGGCGATGCCGTGACCGCCGTCATACCGGCCTTTGAGCTGATCGATGATCGTCAGGCTGACTATACACAGCTCGCGGCGCACGTGCTCACCCTGATTGCCGACAACACCTGGAATGCCGGGATCATCTTGGGTGCTCCGCTCAGGGATTGGCGCAATGTCGACCTGGCGGCCGCGCGCGGTGTGATGGTCATCAACGGCACAGTAGTCGGCGAAGGGTATGGGCGCGACGTCATGGGGCATCCATTTGAAGCCTTGCTCTGGTTGGTCAACATGCTGGCCGCGCAGGGCAAGAGCCTGACCCAGGGCATGATCGTCATGACCGGGAGCATCGTCGCCACCAAGTTTGTCAATCCTGGCGACACCGTGGGCCTGTCGGTGGATGGCTTGGGCGAGGCGCAGCTCAGCGTGATATAGCTGGATGCGTCTGAGGCACAGTACTGCAGCAGATCGAGCCTGTGGTGCGATACCATCTTGGCCTGTAACATGGCAGGCCATGTCAACCCCTGCACTCTTCCTCCTTGTCTCGCCGCAGCTAGCTGTGTTATGGTCGCTACTGACGACACGGCCCAATCTTGTGTGACGTCTACAAACAAATAATGTGAACGTTCAACTTCCCATCATGACATGGAAGCTCGCCCCGCTGTTGGGTGATGACCTGCGCTAGGAGACAAACCATGCAATTTGGCCTGCTGTATGAGACGCAACGACCGTTTGAGGGTACCAACATCGACTGGAACACGTTGTATAAGGAGACCCTGGAGCAGTGCGAGCTGGCCGACCGGGTGGGCTTCGACAATCTCTGGTTCGTGGAGCACCACTTCCTCATGGGATTCTCCGGCTCCCCATGCCCGGAGGTAATGTTCGGGGCGTTGAGCCAGCGAACCAAGCGCATCAGGATCGGCTTTGGCGTGTCGATTCTGCCCTACCATCATCCCGTACGCGTCGCCGAACGCGTCGCCATGGTGGATCAGTTGACCGACGGGCGAGTCGAAGTGGGTACCGGCCGCTCCAACGCCTATGAACAGACTGGCCTCGGGGTTGATCCGCGCGACACCCGTGCCATGTGGGAAGAATCGATCACTATGCTGCCGCAGATCTGGCAGTCCGATGAGTTCTCCTACGAGGGCCAGTTCTGGAAAGTTCCGCCACGACGCGTCCTGCCGAAACCTTTTCAAAAACCCCATCCCCGCCTCTATCTGGCGTGCACTCAGCCGGACAGCTTTAAGGTGGCAGCACAAAAGGGGATTGGCGTGTTATCTTCAGCCACGTACGCCACATCCATTCTCGCCGAGCATGTCAAGGTGTACCGCGAAGTCGTCGAGCACGCCAAACCTGTGGGGGCCTTTGTCAACAACTTTTGGGGCAACAATGTGCATGCCCATTGCGGCGAGAACAACCAAGAGGCACGGGAACTGGCGGCCCTGTCGCTGAAGACCTTTTTTGGTCCCGACAAACCCTATATCCGTGACCGGATTAACGCCTATGAGGACTTGCTGGCGTCCTGGGGCGGCGTCCCCGACCACCTCAAGGCGGACTTCGGGCGCTGGCTCAGGCAGGCCGACGAGGAGCACAAACAACAAGCCCTGGAGGCAGGGATCTCCCTAGATTCCGGGCCCGGCGCAGCGCGGGCCGCCTTTGCCCAGATGGACGCCGATACCCTCTGCGAGCGTGGCATCATCATCGGGGGCGACCCGGCCAGCTGCATCAAAGGCGTGCAACTGTATGAAGAGGCTGGCGTCGATCAGGTCATGATGATTATGCAAACGGAGACCATCCCACACGAGAAGGTGATGCGATCGATTGAAATGTTTGGAAAAAACGTGATCCCCGCCTTCCGAGGAGCGTCCAAGAGCACAGCAGACACGGCAGCAAGGTAGGAGGGGAGCAGGCACACTGCGATCTCTCGGCAGATCGCTGACCTCTCGCGGGGACTGCGACTGCCGGGGGAGCTTGGCATTGCGTCGGATTGCCTTGACGAACCTTGTACGGTGACGACAGGAGAAGCACCATGAAAGCGATTCGTATCCATACATTCGGTGAGCCGGAGGTCATGCAATTCGAAGAGGTGCCCGATCCGCAGCCTGGACCCGGGCAGGTGGTGGTGCGGGTGCATGCTGTCGGGGTCAATCCGGTCGAAACCTATGTGCGTTCAGGGATTTACCCCAAACCTCCGACGCCCTTCACACCGGGCAACGATGGGGCTGGCGTCGTCGAAGCCGTGGGTCCTGAGGTCAATCAGGTGACGGTCGGCGATCGCGTCTATATCGGCGGCTCGATTAGCGGCACCTATGCTGAAAAGTCCCTGTGCTTGGCCGCGCGCATACATCTGCTTCCCCCTCAGGCCTCATATGCCCAGGGCGCAGCCATTAACATTCCCTATGGGACGGCGTATCACGCCCTGATGCAGCGTGCGCGGGCGCTTCCTGGTGAAAGCGTCCTCGTCCATGGTGCCAGCGGTGGCGTGGGCATTGCGGGTGTGCAACTCGCCTGCACCGCCGGCATGACGGTCATTGGCACGGCCAGCACGGACAGAGGCCGCAAGCTCGTGCTCGAACAGGGGGCGCATTACGTCCTCGACCACAGTACGCCGGGATATCTGGACGAGGTTCTGCCCCTTACCTCAGGCCGTGGCGTCGATGTCATTCTGGAGATGCTGGCCAACGTGAATTTGGGGAATGACCTGAACGTCCTGGCCCGCGGTGGGCGCGTCGCCGCCATTGGTAATCGGGGCCCGGGGAATCAAGGGACGGCCACCATCAACCCCCGCGCCATCATGAATCGCGAGGCGGCGATTCTCGGCGTCAGCCTCGGAGGTGCGTCCGAGGCTGAGGTTATGAGCATGCATGCGGCGCTCGTCGCCGGGTTGGCGAACGGATCACTACGGCCGGTCATCGGCCAGGAGTTTCCCCTCGCGGAAGCTGCCAAGGCGCATCATGCGGTCATCGAGTCGCGGGCCTACGGCAAAATCGTGCTCCTTCCCTGACACGACGACCCCCTCTCCCACTTGGAGAGGGCAAGGGTGAGGGAAGCCCAACCGCTCGATCATGCCCTACCGCCCTCATCCTACCCCTCTTCCGGAGAGAGGGAATACCGTCTTGGCACTTGACCTAGCGCCCACGCCTGACTGAGGAGGGATATCGATGAAATTTGGCCTGCATTCCGTGAATCTCCACACCTGTGGCTACCCGGAGACGGCGGCGCGGCTGGCCCGGGCGGCAGAAGCCGCTGGCTTCGAGTCATTGTGGGTGGCCGACCATGTGGTGCTGCCCGATCCGCCAATGCCGCAGCGCCCGATGGCCCCTGATATGCGGCTGCTCGATCCCGTAGTCATGTTGACGTTCTATGCCGCGCTGACCACGCGTATTCGCCTGGCGACGGGCGTCATCGTGCTGCCGCAACGCCAGCCCCTGGTGCTGGCCAAGCAACTGGCTACCTTGGACGTGCTGTCCAATGGTCGGCTCATGTTTGGCCTCGGCGTCGGATGGTGTGAGCCCGAGTTTCAGGCGCTTGGGGTCCCGTTCGAGCACCGTGGGAGCCGTGGGGATGAATACCTCGCCGCCATGCGCGCGATCTGGACCGAGGAGAAACCCGCCTATCATGGCCGCTATGTGAGCTTTGCCGGGGTCCAAGCGCAACCGCAACCCGTGCAGCGTCCCACGCCGCCGATCATCGTCGGGGGGCGCGCCCCCGAAGCTTTTCGGCGCGCCGTCGAGCATGGCCACGGCTGGTATGGGTTTGGGATGAATGTGGAGCAGGCGGCACAGGCCATCGAAGCGCTGCGCAAGGCGGAGCAACGCTACCGTCGCCCGGCCGACCTCGGCAAGCTGGAAATCAGCATTACTCCCCCTGGCTATGACATGGATCCGAGCACCGTGGAGCGCTATGCCGCGGTCGGCATCGATCGGCTCGTGCTCCGACCTCAGCCAACGCTCGATGCTGTGGGTCTCGAGCAGTTTGTGGCCACAACGGCGCGGACTCTCGGCATGTAAGCCGTGTGGTACAATATGGAGAAGCCCAGCCAAGGGGAAGACATGAGTCAAAAAGGACTCATTTATCTGGATGCAGCAGGTCAAAGCCGGCTGCCACCCTCACTAGCGAGGAGATTCAAACCATGATTACGATAGATTCCACCCCCGAGTTTGCGTCCAGCGTTTACGAGCGGATGGACCGCACGCTGGCGGCTGTGCGCAAGAATCTGAACCGGCCGTTTGCGCTGGCGGATAAGGTATTGCTGTCGCACCTGGATGACCCGTCAACCACCGATCTGGAGCGTGGCAAGAGCTATATCCTGCTGCGGCCTGACCGCGTCCTCCTCCAGGACGTGCTGGGACAGACGGCCATGCTGCAGTTTATGCAGACACGCCGCACCAGGACCGCTGTCCCCACTACCCAACATTGCGATCACCTGATCCAGGCCAGAGTGGAGGGATCGTCCGACCTGCGTGAATCGCTCGCCGAGAACCAGGAGGTCTACAATTTCCTGCGGGCGGCTGCCGCCAAGTACGGGGTGGGCTTCTGGGAACCTGGCGCCGGCATCATCCATCAAGTAGCACTCGAGGAGTATGCCTTCCCTGGCGAGATGATCATCGGCACCGACTCCCATACGCCGATGGCCGGAGGACTTGGGTCCTGTGCTGTTGGCGTCGGTGGCGCCGACGCAGTCGAGGTCATGGCTGGCCTGCCCTGGGAGTTGCTATATCCGAAGTTCATCGGTGTATACTTGACGGGTGAGTTGAACGGCTGGACGGCGCCTAAGGACATCATCCTCAGGCTGGCTGGTGAGCTGACCGTCGCCGGTGGCACCAACGCCATCATTGAGTACTTTGGTCCCGGCACTCGCTCCCTCAGCGCCACCGGCAAGGCCACCATCACCAACATGGGCGCCGAGCTCGGCGCCACCACCTCGATCTTCCCGTACGATGAGCGCATGGCAAAGTATCTGGCGGCTACGCGCCGGGGTGAGCTGGCCGTGCTCGCGAGCAAGTACGTGTCTCTCCTCACCGCGGACGAAGACGTGGAAGCACATCCGGAAGACTATTTTGACCGCGTCGTGCGAATCGATCTGTCGACGCTTGAGCCCCATATCGTCGGGCCACATTCTCCAGATCGTGCGCGTCCTATCTCGCAGCTCGCCGCTGAAGTGCGGAACCCGAGTAACCAGTTCGTTGAGGAGATCTCCAGCGCGCTCATCGGCAGTTGTACTAACTCGTCCTATGAGGATATGAGCCGCTCGGCGGACGTGGCCGAGCAGGCACGTGCGCATGGCGTCGAGGCGGCGGTGCCGTTCATGGTGACCCCAGGCTCGGAGCAGGTCCGCGCCACCATCGAGCGGGATGGGCAGATGGCATCGCTCAAGGCCATCGGCGGCACGGTGCTGGCCAATGCCTGTGGCCCCTGCATTGGACAATGGCGTCGCTCCCAAGACGAGGCCACCAAGCCGAACACCATCGTCACGTCCTACAATCGCAACTTCCCCATGCGCAACGACGGGCAGCCGACGACCATGAACTTCATCGGCAGCCCGGAGATCGTCACGGCGATGGCGCTAGCAGGCAAGCTCTCGTTCAACCCGCTGACCGATACCCTCACTGGGGGCGATGGCAAGCCTTTCAAGCTGGAGCCTCCCAAATCCGCCCCAGAGGTGCCCGCCAACAACTTCGACCGCGGGCACTCGGCGTATGTTGCGCCTCCTGAGGATGGGAGTAGCATCGAGTTGGCGGTGTCGCCCAACAGCGAGCGCATCCAACTGATGGAGCCATGGCCTCCCTGGAATGGCGAAGATTTCCGCGATATGCCGGTGCTGATGAAGACCAAAGGCAAGACGACCACCGACCACATCTCCCCGGCCGGGCCCTGGCTGCGCTACCGCGGGCACCTGGGCAAGTTCAGCGAAAACTTGCTCATGGGTGGTACCAATGCCTACACTGGCGAGACTGGCAAAGGGTTGAATGTGCTGACCGGCGAACGCAGTCAGATGATCTCGGCGATCGCCAGATCCTATCAGGCGCATGGCGTCAAGTGGGTCATCGTCGGCGATTTTAACTACGGTGAGGGCAGCAGCCGTGAGCATGCAGCCCTGATTCCCAGGCTGCTGGGTGGTGCAGCGGTGATCGCCCGTAGCTTTGCGCGCATCCACGAGAGCAACCTGAAAAAACAAGGGCTGCTGGCGCTCACCTTCAGCGATCCGGCGCACTATGACCACATCAGGGAGGATGACCGCCTCAGCCTCGTCGGCCTTAATGATCTGGCCCCCGGCAAACCCGTGACGTGCATCGTGCAGCATGCCGATGGTACCTCGGAGACGCTATTGCTGAATCATTCCTATGCTACATCCCAGTTAGAGTGGTTCAGGCGTGGCTCGGCGCTGAACCTGTTCCATGATGAGGCAGCGGCGTCATAAGCTGGATCGAACTGCGCGGGAAGGCAGGATGGCATAGAGGAAAGCGGGAAGGATGGAAGGGCGGGCCGATGAGCCGCCCTTCCCACTCTTGACGTCATACTTGGTTGGGTAAGGAGGTGGTATCGCCCCACCCCAAGTAATTTTATAAGAAGAGAAAACCGGGACAGGTCGGCCACTCAAAGGCCTTGATCCACCTGCTCACACTAAAGACTCTTGTCCGAACTCAGAATAGTCGTCTCAAGTGCCATGAACCCTTGTATGGTTTCTGACCGTGAGAATGTCGTTCAACCCAGAGGTGAGTCTGCGCATCCGGGAACGCCCTCCGGATGGCCTCGACAGCGAGATCGCTCGCTAAGACATACCATCCCTCGCCCAATGCCTCAAATCTCGGTGGCTCCAACCATATCCAGCCGTCCTTCCAACACTCACTCTTGACCATCGAGTGCCCCGCGCTGTCTTGCCATTCGAAGGGGTTCGTGGGGCATAACGTCCACCCTAGCTCTCGTGCTACGTTGCTGTTCATCGCCACCCAGCGATATTGCGGCCCGACAAGCTGGTGCTCGCCGTTCCATACGATGAGCTGATTCCCTTCCTGCGCATCCCCTCGGATATAGCCTTGGTACGTCAATTCGTGCCTCGACGCCAATGATTTTCGGTCAGGCTCATCATCTGCTGAATCGATCAGCATCCCTCGGTACCGTTCCTCACGCGGCCACTCCCAATCTGGCCGAATAAACCACGATCGTTCAGCGATCAGGTGAAGTCCGCCGACAGATGACGGGTAGTGATCCCAATCGGTGGCTTCTTTACCCTGCAGCCAGTCCTTCCCACGTTCACCCCAGAAATCCCAATTCATCGCAAGCATCTCGGATGGCCGCTCTCTCGGCTCGATCAGCTCAAGAGCCGGATCATAAAGCGGGTAGAGAGAATCGTAAGCCTGTTCCGCCCAACGGGGAGCCCGCCCCGATAATGCACGTCGCCCAAGCAGCCTCACGGCCGCCTCTCGGCCCACAATAGCCCTTTGGTGTAGCCAGAACGTAGCCAAAGCCATTCGCATCCACTGCTTGAGCCGCATGTCGTCCTTCCAAGCATAGGTCTGCTCAATATCCGAGTAGAGCCTCGTCAATTCGCTCGCGAGCTCATCGGGATCATTCCCGCACCCTTTTAGGATACGGAAGATGGGACGATGCAAGTCAGCGGCAACCGCCACGCCACCTCCGACGAGCATGCGAGCCTCATTGTAGGTGGCTTGTGCTGTGATAGGGGTTGGGATCAGGAGTAGTGTTGGCGGCGGCATGTCATGGATCTCGGTCCATGCCCAACCCTGCTCCTGGCACATCCTTCTCGCAATGCCACGAATCGCAATGGATTCGTGCCGGTTTAGCCCGATGATGAACTCCCGCAGAGGGTCAAGAGCTCTAGAGTTCTTGAGCGATCCAACGTGCAGAGCCACCAGGATATGTTCGAGCTGCACGGCATCCCAACACGGTTCTGCCAGGAGAACGCGTGCCAATGCGCGGCCGTCCTGCTCGACGTACTTGGCAAGGCACCGGCGTGCTGCAACACCAATATCAACGACGGGAAAGCCTAATACGTGGACTAGAAACCGACAAAGCGCCTCGTCAACGGAAGATGGGCTTTTTCGATCGCTTAGAGATCTGTACGATTCGACCTTCTGGTTGGCTGCCAGCACTTCATCGAGATAGGCTGCCACCGCCTCAAAGACACTGTCCGCCGGCCAGCCTAGCTCAAGGAATTGGAACAGATCTACGCTGTCATCCATTAGGCGGTAATTGGTCAACCTGCCAGCAATCAGGTCTCTCCCAAACTGCTCCCGTGCTCTCGCGAGTGCCTCTTGCGGTGCCACTCTCCGTAACGCACCATATGCGACTTTCTTCTGAGCACCGTCCCACCAGCTGAACCATGAACCATCCTTGGCAGCCTCAATAGCCTGTTCTGAAAGATCTCTGGCGGCATGACGGTCGCCACTTGCCAGTATCCATTCAGATTTCCAAGCAAGTAATTCCACCGTTCGATACTCCGGCGGTGGAAAAGTCGCGATCAGGTTATTTAAATGATCAAGACTCTGAATGCTCGCTCTCTTCACAGCTGACCACCAGTCGAAATCACCATTCTCCGCTGGATTTGGATTCCAGTCGCCGGGATCATCGGCTTTGCTCAATCGAGCCGCAACCTGGTCGGTCGTAAGGGTCTCACCGTTGGTGAGTCTGTAAAGCGTGCTCTTGCGGGAAGAATCATCGTGACCGGGCTGCAACCCTTCTGACAAATTAATCTCGCCCACGTGAGCCTCCTGAAGTGCGTCATAGAGAGCCCTTGCCACTTCGATTCGATGTGAAGGCAGCGAGTTGGTTCTAACATGTGACATGAGCTCTTGAGCCGCAGTGATTCTCTGCTCAAAGGGAACCGTATTCAGGGTGGCAACGGCAGCGCTTCCCGTTGAGCCAGGATTAACAAGCGAAAGCAGTTCGCCATAAATGGCAAATAGCAGTGGGTAGGAGGCACCAGCTTGTGCCCCACCGATCACCAACGCTTCGATGGTTGTCGATAAGTTAATGACACCCCGGTCAATAAACTCGATCGCCAGAGCAGAGGACCTCGACGATTCATGTCGGATGACAGTATGAAGCATTTGTGTAGCCGCTGAGGATTGACCGTCGCCCCCTGCTACCTCCACGGCCCTAGCAAACTTCTCAAGAACCTCCAACTTCGCCGTCGTGAGGCGGGGCTCGAGCGCGCGATCAAGCCATTCCGCCTGATGAGCCATATGATAGTCTTTGCGGCTTCCCGCCCCGGCCGAAACCTCGCTAGCCCGATGAATCCACTCCCGACAACGATCCTCGTCGCCCACAGCATGCAGAAAGGTGGCGATATCCAAGCAGGCCTCTTGCCTTTGCATCGGGTCATCGTCTTGGACGTCCGCTATTGATGACAAGCCAAGTGTCACCGCTTCTTCTCTGTTCAGTACGCCTCCATCGAAGAGTTCTTCCGCAAAGTCACGTCGGTGATGGGCGGCCAACTGGGATGCTGCTGGTCCGGCGGTTATCTCCAAAATTGTATCCCGGAGCGCCTCCACGCCTTTTTTGTCGAAGGCACCCGCAACTCTTGAAAGCTGCCTGTAAACGTCCTTCTTCGATTGGCCGACCATGTAATTGTTTCGCCAGCCGTACTCGGGAAGACTGACCGGCCGGTTGTGAAATAGGAGGATGGAGCGGAAGGCGCCTCGTAGATCCAGTATCGCCTTCCCAGCGTTTGCAGCCGCTAGCATGATCCCAAGCTGACGCGCTGCCGCTTCAATCCGTGCCAGCGCCTCCTCGCGATCATCCTTTACGCCAGGGACCGGCCCTTCGGGTATGGCCAGCAGTTCCTGCAGACATCTGAAGTCCACCGTGAATGTCGTATCGGTAAAGCCGAGGGTACGCCCCTCTTGCAGCGCGTCAAACCGAATATGAGATAGGCCAGAGACCATGGCCCTTGCATCATCATGATCGCCTGATCTGTACAGGTGCTTTGCCAAGGCAAGGCTAAAATCGTCGTTCTTTGCACACTGCGTATATGCCGCTTTCAGGTCGGTTATGGAAACAGCTGCGGGATCGCGCCTAGCAATTGCATGAAGCGCGGCGAAGTACCAGTCAGGCTGCTCCATTGCCTTCAGCGCTTGCAGCAGAGTGTCACGCGCCTCTAGGCCTAAGCCTGTCTCAAGCACCGTAAGCAACGCCCCATAAAGGAGTCCACACTTTATGGATGCTTGACTAACCTCTTCTCTGCTCTCCTCGATGGTAAACCGAAGCGCATGCACTTGTTTGACAATATCTTGAGTTGCTTCGAAGAATGGCGCGACCTCGCTCCACGCGCGGAGCACTGAGTAATAGTCGTGATGCCGACTGGTATCAATAGGCTCCCCATGGTAAACAAAGGCAATCGGCTTCGCCTGCATGTAGAGGGTTCGTGCCGCAGTCTTGAAGGTTTGAGAATCCCTGCTGTCGGCGTAATACCATAGGCTCTGAGCAAAACCTAACGCGACCTTGTCGTCTACAAGGAGCCTGCCTCCGCTACGCACCTGGGATAACGCTATGTCTGGCAGGTCGAGATGCAGCAAACGGTCCGCCAGCTCGCCCACTTCCGTGCGGGCTGTTCTTTGATCGAGTTCGTAGTCTAGGAGCACGAGTCGAATCACGTGCCCGTACTCGCCTAGCGTCCAAGCGGCCTCTAAGCCCGCGAGCAGAAGTGGACGCACGAGCGCATACGGCAGAAAGGCACCCAGCGCGTCTCGAAGCCACGACGATGCCAGAACGGTCAGCAGCTCACGCTTTCGCCCTGCGCGAAGCAAGTGGAGAACGTGGGCTCGCCCAACCGGATTCGCACACGGTAAGCCGCTCGAACGGTCCCCTAACGTTGAGTAGTAAGCACGCTCATCTGCAGCGTGATCTGCCCCTGGCAGCTTCGAGCGGGTCTCGGTCTTCAAGAACGCGATGAGGCTGTTATGAATAAAGTGAAGGTTTCCATTCTCCTCGCGAACGAATGGAGCAAGGGTGCGTGGATATAAGTCCTCGAGAGTCGCGCGCTCTGGCCATGACCGGAGCCAGCTAATCGGAATCGTAGGGGCTGCTCGACAGAGGAGTGCCAAGAGCTCCCTGGTCTGGAAGTCCTGTAGGGAAACGGCGAGAGCTGCCGCATAATATTTGTCAAGGTCACCGGCGTAGCTTCCGGGTTCTGCAAGGACATCATTCATGCGGGTTTCGTGAGATCGCTGAAAGATGTTCAGGAGGTACGTGAGAATCAGAGGATTACCCTGACAAGCTATATCAAGCCGGTCACGATCTTCAGTTGATGTTGGCTTGGCCACTTTGGCGATGATCGCATGCACTTCAGTGCGGCTCAGACCTGTCACGTCGACACGTCGACCTGATTCCACAGTGACGGCGATTCCAACGTCGGCTCCAATCGTGCCAGGCACAAGCGCCTGGGGTTGAGCGCTCGAGATAATCAAAAAACCCTCTGGGACTTCATCGGGTCTTGGCAACTCATGAAGAATGGAACTCTGCAGCCCCACCTCCCGAGAGACGTGATCCAGGCCATCCACTAACAGAATGGTCTTTCGGCCTTGGATCACATAGTGTTCATGTGCCTTGGCCATGTGCTCGCGAAGCGCATCGCGACCCTGAGCGACATCGGTGATGCCTAAGCTGTACCTATCGGGGAAGAATTTATCAAGCCTCCCAATCATATCCTGAAAGAAAGTCAGCGCTTCACCCCGATCTCTCGGATTGCCCTCGCCATCCGGCAGGAATGCATAGTACGGGATGAAAAACGGATACTCGCCGCTACTGAGCACATCCTGCACGAGCGTCGATTTGCCGACGCCAGCGCAACCTGTCACGGCAATGTAACCTCCAGACACGGCCTCGATCCGTTGCTTCAGGTGATCGGCTGCGGTCGCGTTCTGCTCGTAAGGTATTTGAGGTGGGGGAAATCTTTGGATCAGCCCTGAGCGGTATCTGCGGAACCCAATGGCTGAGAAGAGGAACTCTCGATTGATGAATTCCGAGTTAGGGTTATTTGTCAGCCAAGTGGCAATAGCCTTATGCAGGTCATCGAACTGTCTCAAATAATGCCGCCAGTCCCGAGTGTCTGGACCGCTTCCGGGTGGTTCGGCAAATCCAAGCGCGAATATGCATCCCTTCACGAACTCTCCGAAATCCGCTGCGGATAGATCTGTGTGCTTTGCAATCGTGTCCCAAGCCTCCTTTAAGACTTCGGAATCCTGAGCGGTCGGTCCCTTCTCCCAGTGGTCCTGCAGGAATTCGGCCACGCTGAAGGCTGAGATCATCTGGTTGGCATGCGTCTCCAATGATGGCGGACGATTGGTTTGAAGACGAACGGTGACAGTACGGTCGGGCCATCGTTGGCGGAGCTTCAAAAACCCTTGGGCGAGTTCTTGGACGAGGCCCTTTGCACCAATGATGTCGCCCCAGTTCATGGGTGAGGCATCGCCACTCCATTTGATCGAATTGCCCTCGACCTGCCTGTCCCATACTAGAACGAAGTCATCGACACGACCGGCCTGTAGATCTGCGAGACGGACACCTTCGAAAACGGCGGATCCGCCCCGAAGATCATCCTTAAGAATGCGCAGGATTCGGTCGGTAGCGACTTTATCTTGATAGCCGTAACCCCACCGAGCCCGGCGCTCCCCCATGGCTGGCGGCTCATGTGCTTCATGGTGTTGAGGTGCCTGACTCATCAAGAGCTCCCTTTTCTCGCGTTATCGCGCGTGGTCGCTTGACCTTATGACCATCGTTTGATGTCTCTGCAGTAACGCTCTATGAAGCATCTTGAGATGGAATTCACGGTGAAGAGCATGGCATGGCGGGACTGTACCTTCTGGGGAAATAACGAGGTTAAGTTTTTTGACCTAACGGAATTAGGCCAGAGTGGGGACAAGCGCTGCATCAATAATACGCTGATCGCGCGTGAGCAGGGTCCCCCCGAGCACCTGTGCCGACGCTAGAATGATCCGGTCAGCCGGGTCGCGATGGAACCAGGCAGGAAGCGCCGCCACAGCTGCCGCAACCGCCGGAGTGATACCGAGACGCTGGACCAGTGGGGGCGCCGTTGCCGCTTCCAACCAATCCCGCAAGGGGAGCCGCAGCGTGATCCGAGCGAGGGCATACAACGTGGCAATTTCCCAGAGACTGCTATCTGAGACCCAGAGGGGTTCGGCAGGGCCGGCCTGCCGAATCACCTCGGCTTGCGCCGCCGACAGGCGTGGATCAGCACCGAGCCAATATAGCAGGACATGGGTATCGAGGAGTACGGTCACGTCTCGCTGTGCCCCTCGATGTCCCAAGTCTCAGCGGGCAGAACGGGCGCGACGACGTCGCCGTGAATTTGCACCGTGCCCACTAAGGCTTCTTGGGGATAGCGTCCAAGCCGAGGGACAGGAGGGATAAGCTGCGCAATGGGTCTGCCACGTTTGAGAATAGTCACCGGCTGGCCAGTCCGGGCGACCTCATCGAGGATCGCCAGGCACTTGGCTTTAAATTCTGAGGCATTAATTTCTTTCATGTGACCAATCTACATGACTAGTTAATACAAATCAAGGCTCAAACGGATCTCGCATGGCTGAAAAATTGGGCCAGGTCACGCAGTCTCTTAATATTTTCGTTTCTGCCTAAGCTGTCGGAATGTCGAAGAGTTCATGGCGGCATGTAGCATTCTCTTGACCTATGAGGCGGTGCGGTATTAGCGTGGGAAATCCGGGCAGGCCTATGCCAAGCTGTTGCGCCGCCTGCGTCCCAGGCATGGGGACGACTCGCCCTTGGATGAAGTCTTTCTCACTACTTGGCGGGAGCTCACAGGCTCGGCCCTGGTCGTATAAGGACCGAGCACAGGAGCCTCGCCTATCTTTCTACTTGGTGGTCACTTCAAGACGCATTATTTTGACAATGCCTACTGCGCGGCCTTTATCAAATCGAAATGGGTGGTCCTGCCAGCCCCTTGACCGGGCCAGGTCCATCCCCCGACGACCTTGGGATTGACGGCCACCTCATGGAACATGGTGATCAGGGGGATGGAGGTGAATTCTTCGAACAGGTAATCGGTGATTTCCCGGGCCACGCGCTCACGGGCTTGGGGGTCCACGGTCTGGGTGAGCTCGGCGTGCTTCTTCTCCAGGAGCGCGCTCTCAAAGAAATGATTGTTGGCTGCGCTGGTATGGGAAACACGAATCATCTCTTCGGTGGGCCGCAGGGCAATCATATTGGGCCAGATGCAGCAGGTACTCTCCTTGGATCTATTCAGGCGCGCGAGGTGGGCCACGTCAATGGTCTCCAACGCTGCATCGATGCCCACGGCTTGGAAATACACCGCCACGGCTTCGGCGAGCTGGGGGATCTCCGGCTTGGCGAGTTGTGCAAACGACCAGATCTTGGCTTTCAGGGTGCCAGCCGGATAGCCGGCTTCCTTCAAGAGTTCCCTGGCCCTGGTGGGGTTATAGCCATAGAGCTGGTCGAAGCGCTGCGCCCACTGCGGGTTGTAGCCCTCCAGAAAGGGAGCCATTCCACTCACGTACATGGGCTCGCCCTTACCTCTAAAGAGATGCGCCTGCAATTCTTGGCGGTTGATGGCCATGTTCATCGCCTGCCGGACACGCCTGTCGTTCCAGGGCACATCGGCTTTGAATTTCGGGTCCCCGGGGACATGGTACTGGCCGCCGAAATAGACTGACACCCACTCGGCGGCGAGGCTCGCGGCGAGGATCTTCATGCCCCGTTTCAGGGCCTCGTCATGGAGCTCGCGCGACAGATCCCCGGCATGAGCCTCCCCCCTCAGCAGCATGGCCAGTCGGGTCGATTCTTCCGGGGCGAGGCGGAACTCCAATTCCTTGAAGTCCGGCCGTATGCCGCTCCAGTGGTTCTCCACCCGCTCGAACCAGATGGACTGGCCCAGTTGTCGGCCGCCATACTGGTACGTGCCGGTGCCGGCAGGCCGTTGGTCGAACCCCTCGAGCCCCTCTTGATCCCACTGCGCTTTGCTCACCATCCGCAGATCACCGGCGCGGGAGAGGGCATACGGCATAGTGGTGGCTGGGGTTTTCATGCGGAAGACAACTGTGTAGTCATCGATGATCTTCACTTCTTCCACGGTCCGCCAGATGCCAGCAAACGTGGCGACCGTCTCGGGCCGCAACATGAGAGCGTGGGAATGAACCACATCCTTGGCGGTAAACTCGCCGAACCCGAAGTGGAAGGGGACCCCCTTGCGCAGGGACAGCGTCCACTCTTTCATATCGGGGCTCGCTTCCCACTTCTCCGCCAGGCGAGGCGTGAACTCGCTGGTCTTGGGATCCAGGTCCAGCAAGGTCTCCAAGTAGGGGTCATTCTGGAGCTGATGCGGGCGACCGGTGGTCCAGAAGCGATTGGTTTCGTCGATCCCAGCGGAGGCAAAAATTAAGCGCTGGACCTTCGCCTCACCGGCCCGTGTATCCGTCGGGGTCGCAGTCATCGCCAGGAGAAGCACCAGCACCGAGGATACAAACATGGAGATCTTGTGCTGCACCAATGTGTCCTGTCTCATAGCACCCTCCTAAGCCTGGGAAAGTTCACCGTTCAATCGTCCCCATTGAGAAGACGATGTTGCGCCATTCGGGTGACCGCTGTGGATTCGCCGTTGAGGCAGCCTTCGACTGCCATGGGGTGGCGGCGTCCTCAAGAACGCCGAGGCCCGAGGGGAGATATGCGGGAATGATGGCCGGATGGAAGCATGGAAGAGGCGGGCCGATAACCGGCCCTTTTCAGGAGAAACGGCCTACTGTGCGGCTTTCAGGAGATAGAAATGGGTGGTCCTCCCGGCTCCCGGACCGGGGTAGGTCCATTCCGCCACCACTTTGGGATTGACCACCACCTCATTGTGGATCGACAACAATGGGATGGTAGCAAACTCTTCGAAAAGATGATCACCGATTTCCCTGGCCACGCGTTGGCGTTCCTGGGGATCCACGAGTGTGCTGAGCTCTAGGTAGTTCTTCTCAACGAACTCGTCCTCAAAGAGATGGGTATTGCCTTTGCTGTAGTAGGCGGTTCGCATCAATTCCTCGGTGGGCCTGAGGCCGGTGATATTGGGCCACATGCAGCAGGACATGTCTTTAGCTCTATTCATCCTTCCAAACGCCGCTTCGTCGATCGCCTCCAACGTCGCTTGGATGCCCACATCATTGAAGTATGAGGCGCCAGCTTCGGCGACCTGGGGCAGCTCCGCCTCGCCAGGGCTGGTAAAGGCCATGATCTTGACATTCAGCGTGCCAGGAGCATAGCCGGCGGCCTTCAGGAGCTCCTTGGCCTTGGTAGGGTTGTAGCCATAGAGCGAGTCGAACCGCTGGGCCCATTCCGGGTTCCATCCCTCCAGATGGGGCGCGAAACCACTCACATAGATGAGCGTGCCCTTATCTTTGAAGAGGTTATCCCGCAGCTCCGTGCGGTTGACGGCCGTGTTCATGGCCTGCCTGACCCGCCGGTCGTTCCAGGGCACGTCGGCTTTGAACTTCGGGTCCCCAGGGAGGTGGTACTGGCCGCCGAAATAGAACGACACCCATTCCGACGGGAGTTAGGAGGCGAGGACCTTCATGCCCTTTTTCAGGGCCTCGCCCTGCCGCTCTCGAGGCAGGTCCACGACGTGAGCCTCCCCCCTCAGCAACATGGCCAGGCGTGTCGAATCCTCACGGGAGATGCGGATTTCCAATTCCTTGAACGCTGGCTGTTCACCGCGCCAGTGGTTGTCGACACGCTCATAGGAGATGGACTGCCCCGGTTGGCGTGTGACATAGTGGTACGAACCGGTGCCAGCGGGCCGCTTGTCGAATCCCTCCAACCCCTCCTTATCCCACTGGGCCTTGCTCACCATGCGTAGGTCACCGCTGCGGGAGACGGCATACGGTAGCGTAGAGGATGGGTTCTTCATGCGGAAGACGATTTGGTAGTCATCGATGACCTTGATCTCTTCCATACCACGCCAGAATCTAGCGAACGTCGCGATGGCTTCTTGCCGCAGCATGAGGGAGTGGGTGTGGACGACATCCTTGGCGGTGAATTCTCCGTATCCGAAGTGAAAGGGGAAACCCTTGCGCAGGGAAAATGTCCACTCTTTCAGATCAGCGCTCGGTTGCCACTTCTCGGCCAGACGAGGAATGTACTCGCCAGTCTTGGGATCGAGATCCAGGAGCTTCTCCAGGAATGGATCAAACTGGAGCTGGAACGGACGAGTAATGGTCCAGAAGCGGTTACTTTCATTGAACCCGGCGGAGACAAAAATTAAGCGCTGTACCTCCGACTCCCCTGCCAGCGTATCTGTTGGGATCACCGCCGACACGGCGAAAAGCATGAGCACTGAGCATAGATACATAGACATCCTGCGTTGCGCCGATGTGTTCAGTCTCATAGTGCCCTCCTGAACCTCGGAAAGTTCACCATCCAACCTTAACGTTTCCACTCAGGTGTCTAGCACTGCTTGTTGCCACTGTGCAGAGGCGAGCAGTGATGCACCCCTGCAGGGTCGAGAGTCGTGTGAAGGCGTTCACAGCACAGAATGGCGAGGTATGCTCTGGTCACGTGTGTTTTATTGACTAGCCTGGCAGCATCTGTCGCGACCGCCATGCGCCATGAAGCATGGCGAGTGGGCGAAAGTGTAGGGGGGCCGCTTGAGCGTGTCAACTGAAATATTGTAGCACTTATCATAGGATAGCGGCAGGATTCTCGGACGGATTCACCTGTCGGCACTATAGGCGCTGCCAGCCGTGGTCATGTGATGCAAGTAGGGCGCAACCCCGGCCTGCACGGCGGCCGTGATGTTGTCATATTCACAGCCGTCTACGCAGACCACCACGGTTGGCCGTGCCATCTAGTGGTAACTCCTTCCATTGACCTGTAATACAGGGGCAGATGTGCTTGCCAAACGATACTTTTTACGCGGGGAAACGTGTGGCTCTATGATCAGGCAGGACTAGGGTTCTTGGTACATACCCAGCATTACTGAGCCTTGCGAGACTCAGATGTCAAGGCGGCGATTGGCGCGCCGTAACTGTAGGGCGCGGTCCGTCACGTCTAAACGCTTGGCGGCACGCTGCAAGTTACCGTCTTCCTCCGCCACGGCAATGCGGATGGCAGCGTCTGCAGCGGCCTGGCTGATGCTTTTTAGCCCAGCGCCCATGGCCAATGCCTGCCGTATCGCACTTTCAAAGTGCACACTGTGCCAATCCCCGAAAGCCGTGCCATATACGAGCCGCTCATCCTGCGGAATATCGCCGACCGTAATCGGCCCGGGACCGGCGTGGCGGTGATCGATGCGCCATACCAATTGCTTGAGATCGCACACATTGCCGGGATAGTCGCGTCGTAACAGATACTCACGCACCGGGCCATCGAAGTCTGGGGGCTGTTCGCCGGGACGCAACTGTCCGAGAAAGTGACGTGCCAGGGGCAGAATATCCTCACGCCGATCGCGCAGGGGTGGAGTCTTAAAGATCCAGCCAGCAATCCGATAGTACAAATCGCTGTGGAATTCACCCCGCGTGACTCCTGCTAACAAATCCCGGTTCGTAGCACACACCAGGCGAAAGTCCGTGTGTTGCCAGGTATTCCCACCGACGCGTTTGTATTTGTGTTCTTGGACAACGCGCAGCAATTGTGCCTGGAGTCCTAATGGCAGCTCTCTCACTTCGTCGAGGAATAACGTGCCGGCGTCGGCCAACGCAAAGGCGCTCTCGCGGGGGCTCACCGCGCCAGTGAACGCACCGCGTTCGTGTCCGAAAAATTCACTGCCAGAGAGCTCAGGGACGATGGTGGTGCAATCGACGAGGACCAGATCGTGTTTGGGGGTGCGTGGGTCTAGTTCATGCATTAAGCGCGCGAGTAATTCTTTCCCGGTGCCGGTTTCTCCCATGATCAGCACAGAGGCATCGGTGAAGCGCGCCACCTCGATCACCTGGCGCAGGAGAAACCGCCAGGCCGGGCTGGTCCCGACCAGGGTCTGCTTGACCAATGCGGACTTGAGCAGTTTCTCTATGGCGCTCCAGCGTTCGAGGCGGGCGGCGATGCGGCTGGCCAGCTCCTGCAGATCGACACAAATACAGACGTCCGATGCCCCTGCTTGCAAGAGCTGCCAGATATGCTCATGCGTCAGCCCGGCGTCGGACACGGTGACAGCCAGCACCCGCTCCATCCCGCGCTGGCTGACCTCACAGAGGACCTCACAGAGCCTATCGCTGAACGCGCCGAAGCAGAGTATGCCCCAGCCCGCCTCGGTGATGGGGGCAAGCTCACGGGTTGTCATACCGGTATAGGCAAGGGCTCTGGCCAAGCCTTCCCTTATGGACGCGTCATGTTGCCCGAAGAAATGCAGCCACGCTTCTGTCTCCATAACCGCATTCCTTACATTATGGAGATCTCCCTCGTAGCCTATACACGTGTATGCTGTACAGCCGTTCAACGAACCCTGCGACCTGGGCATGCCTTGAGCTGTTGGGCGGAATGAACGTTGCTTACCCGTGATGACGGAAAGCAATGGAGGGCAATCATACCGCAGATGGCGTGTGAAAAGAAACGTGCGACAGCACGACCCGCGATCGGGTACGCCTGGCGAGCCTCCTAAGTGGGAAAATGCTCGCGTATCCAGGGGTCGTGGATCTCCTCATGTTGCGGTGCAGCGCTGCCAGAGACCCGTGGACGTGCCGGCGTTGACCTTACGATCCTGGGAATGAGCCCCAGCAAGTTGCTGCCTAACACCAGTGCAGCCTCCGTTGGGGCGAGGTGCAAGGCCCGGATTTTCGCTAATTCCACGGCTGGATGCAGCCACGGCCCGTCCGAGCCAAAGAGAATCTTGTGCGCTCCCGCCCGTTGAACCGCTTGCTCTAAGAGATCGAAACGGCGTACACCAGCTGTATCCGCATAAATGTTCGGGTGGCGCACCAGGTGGTCGATGAGCGCCAGTTGCGCCCGCCAATCGTCGGCAAAGCTCCCTATAGCATTTCCCACTTTACTGTGCTACATATCCACCATGAGAAAACCATCCTTGAACGTCATGACAGGTCATGGCCTTGAAGGCCTGTATCATGGCGCTATCGAACGCTTCGTATGTTCGTGCCGCGTGCGCCCGGATCAAGGCGTTAACTTTTGACCAACATGCTTCGATGGGGGAGAACTCAGGAGCGTCTGGCGGGAGATAGTCAATCTTTGCATCCACGGCCTCAATCGCTTGTCGTCCTTCGTCCGCCTGGTGGGGTTTCAGATGATCCAGCATCACCACCTGACCCGGACGAAGACACGGACACCAGATTGCTTGCCCATCGGTCCACAAGAGGTCTGTATCGGTGCTGCCTGCAAGCGTCATCGATGCCGTCAACCCTTCCAGCGCAAGGGCGCCCAGCATCGTGAGATGTTGCCCTGTGTGGCACGGTGTCGTGGCATGGGCACGCGTGCCCTGGAGCGCACGGGCATACGGCCGTGCCCTGGCCATATGGACCCCAGCTGCATCGCTACACATCAACTCGCTGGCAGGGCTAGGCGCGATGGTTTGCCGGTACGCTTGACGTGGCGGTTGAACCTCGGGGCTCTCGTGTGCTGTGGCCTGAACGGTCTTTTTTTTCGTGTCAGATGCAGCTTCGCGAAGGGGCGCTGCATACTCGAGATCCTGAGTCGGATCGGCGTCTCGTGGGCGAACACCTCACAGAGTTCTGCCCGCGTCGCAGCCGCAGGTGTCGCGACCAGACGACGGAGGGTGTCGTATGCTGTCGCAGGCATCCGTGGCGGATTCTGGCCGCCGCGAGGCGTGGGAGCACAACTACCGGTGTGACGAAACCGATTGATCACACCCCCGACCAAACGACAACCGACGTTAAAACGTCTGGCCAGGTCGCGCATAGACCCTTCCCTCTTGAGGTAAGCGTCCAGGATTCGCTGTCGCCAATCAAGGGCGTAAGCTTTCATTGATCCCTTCCTCTAGACACTCAAGAGTTCATGCTCATACCTCCTTTGAAAAATAACATAAAAATGTAGTTTACTCAAGTGAAAAATACTATAATATAGGTCTCATCGACGCGGTATGAGTCGTTTGTTGCTTTCAACCGCGGCCGGCACCGTTTCTCCAGTTCGGGGGCAAAGCGTTGGACCCAACGAAAGACCGTGGTGTGATCGACGGACACGCCGCGTTCCTGCATCAGTTCTTCGACGTCGCGATAGCTCAAGGCATAGCGGAGATACCAGCGGACGGTGCAGACGATGGTTTCAGCCTCAAAGTGGCGCCAATCGTCTGGGGCTCATTGTATCTGATGACCAGCGGTTCTTGGAATAGAACCCTATGAATGGTGGGCCGCGTGAGAAAAGGAGCGCGCTATGGCGTCTTCAACCTAACCATTCGAACAACGCGTGGCCGCGTTGCAAGTGGAAGTAACCAAGTTAAAACGTAAGATCGACGCAATGGCGACAACCAAACCATGGTGGAGGCAGATTGCGGGGTGGCCGCGTTTTTATTTGGCCATGGCGGCGATCGTCGTGTTCGCGGCCGCCTTGTTTCTCTATCTCATCGGGTTAGAGCTCCACGCCGGGCTGGTCTATTCCTTTGCGGTCATCGTTCTTTTTTGCTTCGCGTTGGCCGGCGCCGTCGCGCTCGCCCTACTGATCTATGTGCTTTTCCGGCGATGGTGCGCGCTTCGCGGCGCACCGCCCAAGGGCCAGGGCACGCGAGAAAACTCCGGGCCGGGTTCGGCGCATCTGCCTGCCACGATCTACAAGCGCCCGGACCCGCTCATCTACAGCCAGGCCTATCTTATGGCCCGCGGGCTTGCGGTTACGTGGGACAATCCGGACATTTGGCTGACGGAGCTGCCGGCGCCCGACGGAACGCTCGTTCCGGTGGCATCGAACAATCTGGTGGCCGACCATGTCTACCGAATTGACCGTGATGGTGCCCGAAACGCTTGCCGACATGCGGCCGATCAACGTCCACGCTATCGCCGACGGGCTTCTGGCCGGCGGCGTCACGCTCTACGTCCACAGTTGAAGGCGGGCGAACATGTCGGAAGGTCCCCAGTATACGTCCTGCGTCGAGAAATAGAATTGGAGTTCCGCCATCTTGTCGGTCGGCGTCGCGAACATTGCGGCGGCCATCGCCGCGATCGTGGCGGTTGTGGCGGGGTTCGCAGCGGCCGGGCTCGTCGTTGCCTTCGCGGCCGGCGCCGAAATTATCCGTCGCGTCGCTAGTTGGCAGTTAAACGGCAAGCTGATCTGCCTCAAGAATGTCAAGCGGCACGTCTTCGACGACCCCGATTCCGACCACATCTGCGTGCTCGGTTCCGTGCTGTATTTCGAGAAAGTTGGTGAGGACAAGAGCGGGTTCGAGAACATCGACAACGATTTCGCCGTAAACCTGTTCCTGGCGCCGTTCTCAATCGGCGCAATCGCCTCCCAAGCAGCCGATACCCTCCAGCGGGCGATGGAGCGAAGTCCGCAAGGAGATCTAGTCCAGAACCCCGATGCACCCAAGCCGACACCAGGGGACCCCAACCCTGGCCCTGAGCCGCTCATGCGGAAGGACGATCCATCGCAGAAATTCGGCGCCATGCCGGCAGGCTTCACTGGCTATCAGCGCGGCATGATGATCTCGTCGAAATTCCCGCGGCCGGTGCCCTCGAACGTCTATCGCGACCCCCACGAACTCGTGAAACTGGACCCCAAACTGGCGCAGATGGGCCAGGACGCTTATGAGGATTTCGTCCTCGAATTCCATGGCCCCGTGTTCGAGAGCGGACAGCCGCTCTCGAAAGAAGCAAAGGACGCGATGCTGGCGGAAGCGGCGAAGGACCCGCTCGCGGAACCCCGCGTCGTCGCGAATTTCTACCAACTGGTCCAGGAGGCGTTCGCTTTCGCGGAAAAGAATGCCCCGGCCCTGCATTGCGAATTCGAGGGTTCACGCATCCGGGACGTATACAATGTGCTCGACTTCGCCCATGTGCACTGCGACACGAGTGGGTTCTGGGGTTTCCTGTGCGACGTGCTCAATCTTCTCATCTCGATCTTCCTCGGAATTCCCAAGCTCATCGCCGCCGCTTTCGCCTGGGCGAATGCCGACGACGGCAGCTTGTCGGACGCCTATGACGGCGCGGGCGGGGAAATCCGATTGGGCGATCCGATCGTGGTACGCGGGCGATGGGTCTATGACAGCGCCCATACCGGCTACAATGAGATCCACGCCGTGCGAACCGTGCAGAAAACCCTGCCGTCGCCGCACGACATCGCGGGCTTCAAGGTTTTCATGATACCTGGTGCTCTGAACTCGCCAAAGTGCCACCTAGCCCGCCGCCTTCGCGGGACCCGCAAACCCCGCCCGGAACCGGCGACGAGGGTCACATGACAGATGCGCAACGCGCGACGAAGGATGCGCAGAACCGGGACGAGAACCGCTGGGTGTACCATCCCGCGATTGATGGCTGCATTCCGCAAACGCACCCTGACCCGCCGCCACTACACTGAATTGGGAGGCCGCAATGGACTTCATCGCACGCCATTGTCAAATGAATCGTCCATGTCCAGTGGGGTATCGACACCCGCACCGGATGAAATGTGCTGTGCACCCGCGTCGTCTGTGGTATAACACGGCGGTAGGCACGCTGGGTAGAGGACGTCGTGTGTTTGTAGGGATGATACCCCGGAAATTCATCGGTCTGTCCTGCTTGCGGCACCCCGACCAGTCAAGCGTTGTCGATCACGCGTGGGAACTACGTACCCACAGCCGGAGCCCCAGCGTCCCAGGCGATCGTCGCCCTGAGGGGAGGTTGGAGGAAGAGGCCATGCAAGTTGTGCATCCGGTGTGTTGCGGGATTGACGTCCATCAAGCGCGTCTGACTGCCTGTCTCCGGTGTGTCCAGGCAGACGGTCAGGTAACGCAGGACGTGCGCGAATTTGCGACCACGTATAGCGCCCTGTGAGCCTTGACCGAATGGCTTGTCGAGCAGCGCTGCCCGGTGGTGGCCATGGAGAGCACAGGGGTCTATTGGGAACCTGTGTATCACGTGCTGTCAGGAACGCTCGATTTGGATTAAATGATAATAGCGTAACCAAAAATATATCAGCTAGATGAGGGAATGCACGCCATACTACTCCCTCGGCTATTGGTCCCAATGCGCCATGTCGGACCGAATTGTCTAGACTCTCGACCGAAGGGGTCTTTTGTTGAAAGTTTGAGTGACTTTGTTGTTCAGTTTCAGATAATTATAAAGAGTGTCAAGCGACCTCATGGCAGCGTAATGTGCAAAGTGCTCTGTCAGGGGCAGGCTCATTCTTGAATAGTGTGAGCACATGAGCGATGTTATCAAGCTGTGATCATGAAATCCGGACACGTTGCCATTTAATCCAAGCGGAACGGCCATTTCATTATCAATAATTGTCAGCTGAAAATGACGATGTAATCAAGCAGCGCTCCGGATGTAATCAATTCACTACAGATAAGGTCTGCGATACGATCTCGGATAGTGTACTTGATGCTGCTCTGATGCTCGATCCCAAGGCACGTGTGGCCTGCGAGACGCTGGTCTCGGAAAACCTCACGGTGATCACCGGGGAGGTGAGCGACGTGGTGCTGGACAAACTCGATATTGCGACTATTGCACGGCAGGCGATCCGTGATATCGGCTACACCGTGGACGAGGTTGGTTTTTGCGCCGACACCTGTAAGGTCGAGGTCTACATGAAACCGCAGAGTCCACACATTTCCCAAGGCGTCTCTGCGGATCAGGGGCTATTTAAAGAGCAGAGCGCTGGCGACCAAGGCATGATGTTTGGCTATGCGACCAAAGAAGCGCGTCTGAATGATGTGGATACGGAGTTGATGCGGACGCCGATCTATTTCGCGCATCAGCTCACTCGGCGTCTGGCCGAGGTGCGTCAGCAGGCGATCATGCAGGGCCTCTATCCGGACAGCAAAGCCCAGGTGGCGATAGAGTACGAAAACAATACGCCGATAGCCATCGCCAACCTGGTGATCTCGACGCATCATGCGCCGAGCTTGTCGCTGCGCGATCTGCGCTACCAGTTGATCGAGTACGTCATGAAACCGGTCCTCCCTGACCGCTTACTGTCGCATCAGGTGATGGACCGTGAGCGCGACAGACTGGACAGCACAGTCATTTTTGTCAATCCTACTGGCGCCTTCCTGGTCGGAGGGCCCAAAGCCGATGCCGGGCTGACGGGCCGGAAGATCATCGTCGATACGTACGGCGGCATGGGACGCCACGGTGGTGGGGCATTTTCCGGCAAGGATCCGAGTAAGGTCGATCGCTCGGCGGCCTCTATGGCACGTGACATCGCCAAAAGCGTCGTGGCAGCGGAACTGGCAGATGTCTGTGAAGTGCAGATGGCCTATGTCATTGGCCATGCGCATCCTGTCTGTGTGCGTGTCGAGACCGTGGACCCTCGCGTATCGAACGACAAGATCAGCCAGGCCATTCAAGACGTCTTTGATATGCGCCCTGCGGCCATTATTGAACGTCTCAACCTGCTCCGACCGATCTATCGGGCCACGGCTGCCTATGGACATTTTGGTCGCCCGGAATTCCCCTGGGAAGCCTCAGACTGTGTCGTAGAGTTACAGCGCGCCATGCGGTGAGGCCGGGGTCCCCCGTAGCATTTTCCTGCGCGTGTTTAGAGCTGCGGCGCGGCTCAGTACTGGCTCTTTGGACCCATGTCCCTTAGCCTATGTCTACGCCGTTAGCAAAGATGGAGGTTATGGGAAATGCCCTTCGTGATTGCAGAACCGTGCATTGACGTCCAGGATCAGGCGTGCGTGAGCGTCTGCCCGGTCGCTTGTATTCATTTTGACGCCGGGAAGGACCGCAAGCTCTACATCGACCCCCATGAATGCATTGATTGTGGCGCTTGTGAACCGGCGTGTCCGGTGAAGGCGATCTATGCCGAATTCGATCTGCCCTATAAATGGGCGAAGTATGAAGAAATCGATGCGCTCTGGTATCGCGATCAAGATGCGGCACGGGCCATCGTGGATACCGTGAAAGCGAGGGCCTAGGGGGCCTAGCCCAAACCGAGAACATTGTGCCGAAGGGAGACATTATGACGACGTTAGACGAGCGGTTCCAGAAGGGCTTGGAGGTACGGGCGCGCCTGGCTGGGGGCCAGGGGAGGAGCCTCAGGGGGTCCGTTCCCATCGCCTATGAGCTGGCCCCGGATATGTACCGGATCAGCACCGAGAGTCTGTACGGTTCCATCTGGAGCCGCCCGGGCCTGGAGCTCAAGTACCGTGTCATGGCCACCTTGACAGCCGCCGCCATCCAGCTCGCCGCACCGCAGGTCCGGGCGCAGGTCCGCAATGCCCTGAATGTTGGCATCACGCCGGAGGAGCTCATCGAGATATGCATGATGATCACCTTCTACGGTGGCATACCGGCGGCCTATAGTGCTCTGGCGGTAACCAGGGAGGTCTTTGAAGAGCGGGGCATCGATGTGACGCTTCCGGAAACCTTCGACCCCTCTGTCGCGCCGGAGACCCTGTATGAGCGGGGCATTGCCAAACACCAGGAGTTGATGCCCGACGTCTTCGGCTTCCATCCGACGGAGCCGACCCCGGTGGAGCACGACCTGGACGTGTTGATGCAGGAGTATCTCTGGGGGGCCATCTGGACACGACCCGGTCTCGATATGAAGAGCCGTATCGTCTGCTCCCTGGCAGCCAGAGTGGTCAAGGGGCAGTTCGACTTGTCGGTCCGTCGGATGATCGAAGGAGCCCTGCGGTACGGCTTCAGCCAAACGGAGATCATGGAAGTGGGCATGCAATTGGCGTTCTATATCGGCGTGCTCCCGGCGCGAGCCTTCATGCACATCGCCAATACGGTCTTCAGGTCGCCTGAGTTTGCTCAACCAGAAGACGATAAGCGGTAAGGTGGTGAGGGCTCACAGCCGCGCTGGTCAGGCCAGGCGGGGCGCCTTGAGCTGTTCTGCGGACAGCCGCACGGCCCCTCCTGCCGGGATTAGTGTAGAGAAGCACTCAGGACGGAGCATCTCCGCAAATATTTCTAACCCACACACGAGGTGCGCCGTGAAAGCTCGTAGATGGAATGGGATTGAATCCCCCCTTGGTTTATCAGGGACTAGGTGAGCCGTTGGGGCTAAGCGAGGTCGGACGCTCGATACTCGTGAGCAGTATGCCCCTGAAAGGTACGGGTGAGGCGCGGTGCGCTGCGAAGCGCACTGATGGAATGGGAGGAAATCCCGATCGGCTCTACTAGGGAGCCGATGAGCCACGAGGGCTAAGCGTTGCGGGACGCTCCGCAGGGTGAGCAGCATGCCCTTGAAAGGCATGGTGAGGCGCGAGGCAAGCCGCCAAGATGTCATGCCCGGCTGAGAGGTCATATGGTGAGTCCAAACGAAGTGGGGTTCAACCTACGGCGAAACCGGGCCCAGTCTCAAGACCTTGCCCGATGGGACTGCAAGTGTGGGGTGCAGTACGACCCCTCCGACATGGTCAGCTCGCGCCGGACCATGGAAGGAAGGCACAGAAGAACCTAGCATACCCTGTGTCCACTTGGGAGCTGCCAATAGGCAGTATAGGTTGTTGCGGAAACCACCACCTACGTGATCTTGCCGAGTCCATCAGTGTGAACGTAGGAGGCCCGTCTGACGATGCGAACGAGAGCGGAAGTAAGGGGTTGGAAACAACGCCAGAAAACCTCCAATGCGTCAGATGGGAGTCAGCGTGGCCCTAGTACTCGGCGCGTGGGAAAGCCACGTACAGGGGGAAGGGCGTGCGCCGTGAGGCGTAATGATGGCATGGGAGAAAACCCCTGCTGACCTTATCAGGAGGGCAGTAAGCCGTTAGGGCTAAGCGTTGTGGGACGCTCTGCCGCGTGAGCAGCATGCCCTTGAAAGGTACGGGTGAGGTGGAGGCAAACCACCAAGACGCCCGGCGTGGCTAAGCTATCACATGGTGAGTTCAGACGAAGTGAGTCTCAACCTACGGGGAACCATGCCCCTGTCTCAAGACGTTGCCTGATGGGACAGTCAGTGATGGAGGACGGATACTGAAAGCGTCTTCTGTGCCGAGCTAGCGTGTGGCCCTTTAGCTAGCCAAAGGACGGTAGGGATGAACCGGATATACCCCCTACCCACTGAGGAGCCTGCAATAGCAGGTATAGGTTGGCTGGAAAATCACCACCTACATGATAGCGTGGAGTCCGTCATTATGAACACGGGAGAGCGGACTTGGGATGTAAAGGAGAGCGGAAGTAGGAGGTTGGAAACAACCCCGAAATCCTCCAAGGCCCAGGTTGGCAGTCAGCGTGGCCATAGTACTCGGAGGACGGGAAAGCCGTCCACAGGGGGAAGGGCCACAGCTTGAGAGGTGGGTGCGTAGTCATCCTGTTGAATGTGAAGGCTTGGGAATCCTCGCCGATGTCAACAGAGCACGCAGGCCCACAAATTCCTCTCAGGCGGTCGCCGTGTGCGGTGAAAGCCGCACGCACGGTGACAACGGGGGGGAGGGGAAGACACCGTTCGTGCGCCATGAAGTGCAGTGACAGAATGGATGGAAAATCCCTCTGGCTTTATCAGGAAGCCAGTGAGC
>Ga0137403_10001102_pt1 | contig 34139 bp, 28 predicted proteins | sample CZOMad2_1_16fung_FD_122057 | JGI IMG/M metagenome (GOLD analysis project Ga0137403, IMG submission 122057) | Vadose zone soil fungal communities from Angelo Coast Range Reserve, California, USA - CZOMad2_1_16fungal (Hybrid Assembly) | ecosystem: Environmental > Terrestrial > Soil > Vadose zone... | reverse complement strand
TGTCGATTGTCTTATCCGTTCCCCTCTCTCTTTCCCCAAAAAGCCGCATTCCTGCTGGCCTACCCAGGTGGCCGACCACCTGGTCCCGAACCGGATTTCAGGCTTTTTTGAATTCTTCAGGGGAAAGAGAGGGGGGAAGTTTTCTATTTTCAAAGGCTTGCAAAAAGCCTTTATCGGCGCAGATTCAAGGAAATTTGAAGATACGCCGCTTGCCGCCACAATTCCGCCCGCATTCCAAAAAGTTTGTAACAATTAGCACACGACACTCACTAGTCATCATAGGGGTTTATCGACCAAATTCTGCATTGAGTCGATCCAGAAGCGAAGCTGACTTTAGAGGATAATTGAATGGCTGCAGGCACCCCATCTCTTCCGACTACTGAAGACACTCAACTTCTGGAAGCACGCAAGAGTAGCGGGTTGCTTCTGAGCGACCGTTGCCGGGTGATTTCTGTAGGGCTTCTCGCAGTCATCTGGGCACTGTTTACTGGTGATTCCAAGTCAGCTTTGACAATAAGCACGGAAGTGAAGCGTCTATTAATCGGGACGGCAGCGGTCTCTATTGCCGTGTTGCTGTCGGACTATTTGCAGGCCCTACTTCAATTCCTCGATGTCAGCTATCCTTGGCGCAGGATCGGACAGATTTGGAATGTTGGAGGCAAATTTATGTTTGGTGCTAAACAGATTATGACCCTCCTCGCTGTGGGTCTTTTTTTAGTGGCTGCTTGTAATATTGTGATACCTGAGGCTGTCGAGGCTGAGAATGGAATCTGGAATAGCTGGTGGGTACCGCTGCCCGCTTCGACCTTAAGTCGTTAAGCCTCGCCTCACATTGATCTTTCTCGCGGCTCTTTTTCTGTTCAGGTCCTTCCTCTGCCGTTGCTGCGTTCAAATCAGCAATGATCTCTTCGAGAAAAAGCTTCTGTCTCGCGAAAGGATCGGGGAGCGGAAAATTGTTTATTGTAAAAAGAGTCACATTGGGAAGAGTGAGTTCCGGAATTGCTGCCAGTTCGTTTTTTTTCTTTCTGATCTCAGCTTTACGCTTTAGTGGTTCCCATTTAACCGCTACTTGCAAATAGCCTGATATGTGATCATCTCGCAAGTCTTGAAGCGTATTCGAGTATGAAACAAACCTGTAGAGCTTTAGTCCTGCAAATGCGATCACGACTCTCTGCGTTCCTGCAGCATCAACAGGTAATTGCACCAGTTGCAGGAAAGTGTTTAGCATTCCAGGCGGACCGGATACGTTCGCAGGCTTGTAATCGGACGGCATTGCGGCGATATCGGCGTGGAAGTTTTTCTCGTACTCTCGCACTGTCGCGATAATCTCTTCGTTCGTGAGCCTCAGCTTTTCTTCGATGTCGACCAATGTTTCTGGCTTGGGAAGGTCGGCTTTTATTTCCGAACATAGTTTTTCGAACTTCGGAAGTGTCTGATCCTCGAAGAGTCGATCCGGAGGAAGAGACTTCTGAAGCTGCCTGATTTTCTGACTTATCTCTTTTAAGCGTAACTTCTTAGCTGCTTGATCTTCGCCGTGGAATAAATTTCTTGAAAACCATTCGAAGAAACCGATCTCAAGTTCCTGCTTGTACAGGTCGCTCTCGATTTTCTGTAGCATCGAAATCTCCAGCCTAATCTTTGCTGTCTCGGCTGGGTTTGGTTTAGGCGACGAGTTCACCTCGGTCCGTCGCAGTTGAAGAATCCGCTCCATGCATTCAATTTCTTGTTTCATTAGGCCTGCGGCCATGAGCACCTCGCGTCCAGGCTGGCGGTTAAGCCCTAGTCCCGATTTGACATAAGTCATTCAAAATGTCACTGTTATGGGCCCTTAAAGAGGCCCGATAACATGGACAAAACCAAGGTTTTAGCGGAGTTTCCTGCAATCCCTCACTCCGTCGATCTCGGAATTTTTTTATTTTTTTAGGTCACGATCCCCTCTTCGGAACCCCTCAACTTCTCTCCTCTGACCCAGAATCCACTCGACTTAACCGCGAAACCGTTCTCACAGCACTCGATCTGGTCTTCTGCGTCGATAAAAGCCGCCTTGAAGCAATAGCTTTCTATCGCCAAGCCTGGGCCGAAACGCTTTGGCTCGTAAGGCTACTCAAGGCCCACCTTCCCAAAGAAACTTGCAACCAGATTCAAATCGAGTACGAAGTGAACCAACTCGATCCTGACTTCAGTTTCTACAAAGCAGTATTCGCAAAAGAACCCAAGCCCCTAATACCCCTTGGTGAACGTCTGCAAGAACACTCATCCACCGGATGAGTGTTTTTCTTTGTCCGGGAAAGCAAGAAGATACAGCCATTTTGCAGTAGATTGAGAATGGTCTAAGCTCTTGTTCCGAAAGCAGAAAATGTTGTGAAATTCTTTTCAACTTAGTAGATAAGAAGCCTTTTCCACCCCCATTTTTCCTGCTGCGCAGATCAGCGAAAAAGGAGCCTTTGGGATTGAGTTTTCAAGGGCTTGGGCTGCATTGCCGGTTGGGATCATAAGCCCGACTGCCCAAAGGGCAGGAGGGCGGCACAAATAGCCTGCGACTCTGGCGCGGTGGAACGCTAGGCCTTTCAAAGGTTTGCGGCTATGTCCGAGTAGATACTGGAATCTACCGGCCCGGCGCGAGGCCGCTGGCCTCGCGTTTTTGGTGGGGGATCAGAGAAAACACCCCCGCCCTCAATCCCGCCCACGAGGCGGTTCGCCCACAGACGTGGCAAACGTCAAAAATCTTTGATTTTTGCTGGATTTTGAATGGTCGGGGAGAGAGGATTTGAACCTCCGACCCCCTGGTCCCGAACCAGATTCCAGACCTGGTTGAACTCTGCTGAAATTCGAGGTTCTCAAGTGATTGATATTGAACCTGTTGCGGGCCGCTCGTTGAAAGCTGCTGCGATTTGTTGAAACTGGAGGCTTTCACGACACAGAATCGTCTACAGTCGAGATGCATTCTTGGCCCCTTATTGGTGCGCCCTCATGTTGGTTCGCATGCACGAAAGGGGGTGCCGCTCGATTTATTTCCGATTTGCCGACAATCCACCCGCGTTGGACGCTAGCTGTGGTTTTGAAGCAGTCTGCCTATCGGGCTCGTTCGTCACTCTGAACTTGAGATTTTGTTCCTTGAAGCAGTCCCAGCCACTTTTTCTCAAGAACTTGGTGTATCTGAGTTACCTTGTGACCTCGAAAATCTGTAGCGCCGAGAAATCCCGCAGCGGATCCTGCCAGGCCGGAGGCTACCGTTGCCACGATTGCGGCGTATGGCCCAGCAACCCCGTAAGCCACCACTGTGCCCACTGCAGTCAAAGGTCCCCAAATTGCAGCGTTCCTTAACATATTTGACCGGTTCGCCATCATCACATAACGAGTGACATTCTTAACGGCAGCAGTTGCAATGAATCTTGCCGCTTCCGCCTCCCGTTGCATGTCGGTGAGTTTGAGTTCGCTGCATTCTTGCAAGAATCTATGCAGGTCATACCAGCCGAACGCCTTCAGTTCCGAGATCGTTTCGGGGTGCTCTATTTTTGTCTCACACAGGTCGCTCCGCATTGAGCCGGGAAAGGTTTGCTGCAATACTTCGGCCGCCAAAGGCAACGAGACAGGAAGTGTGAGCGCGGCCCGAGCGCGAAGGCATTCAGCCGCCACGGCGTTATAGCAGCCATTTGTGATCTCACGAACCTCTGGAGGCATTTCACCGACTTTCTCGTTTTCTCTAGCAAGGAAAGCATCGATGGCCGAACGATTATTAGGATCGGGAACCTCGCTCGTGCAGCGGGATAAAAGACTTCCCACTTTAGGGTCAAGATGTTTGGCAGCTTCTGACGCCAGATTGATAAGCCTAGATAGCCTCTCCTTGCGTGGTAGCTCCAATTGATTGATCTGTGGATCCTTGGCCTGTGCTTCCTTGGCGGCATCGCTGAGTTCCGCCAGCACCTCCAACCGGTGACAGACCTCATCGGGAAGAGCCTCCGAGCATTTGCGCGTGCGTGACAACCGAGGTTGCCAGTTGCGCATGGTTTCCACAAGGGGTCGCCGGGCCTCGTACGGATTATCGGTATTAAACTCTGGCCAAGCTGCGAGGTAGGTGAAGGCGGGGTTGTCGAAACCAGCTAAGGCCGCATCCCACACAGATTCCTGATTCCTGAGGCGAATGCGAATGTACCCTTTCCGCAGGAGCCACATGAATCCTGCTCCCTCTGAACGCTCTTCGCCACCGTAGTCTAGAAGAGCGGAGGAATCCCACCCGTAGGTCTGTGGCAAAACAGGTGTTGCCCCACATAGGATGGCCATTTTTAACTCGGCTTGACCACGAAATATGTTTTCGTCAGCGCGTTTTGCGTAAGCCCGCCGACTGTCTTCCGACGCCCGTCCCAACTTTGTTCTGTCGGGATCCAGGATGTCAAAATAAATGTCGCGTTCCATGGTGTCCTCCCCTGAGAGTCACCGCTTTTCGTTAGATGCGGCGTGCTCTAACGCAGCCGTCTAGGCTCTGCTGAACCAGCCTATTTCAAGACGCGCTGAGGATGTCTCAGGCTGTGAGACATTTTTCCTTAGAGCTATCTTAAAAATCTAAATTCTTTCAGCACCTCTCACTTTTGATTGAATGAGAGCAGGTTTCGGGTTATCTTCTTGCCACTAAGCAGAAGGAGAAGCACCAATGACCCTTCGTCAACTATCTGCTATTTTCCTGGTGTGGTTAGCCGTCAGCGTTGGTACAGCTGCTCAAACGCAGCTAGAAATCTCGAGCTGTTTCAATCCTCTTTTACAACAGAAGCTTGATTATACTTCCGACACGCGCCTTGCTATGGCGAAGTTAGCCCAGATCTCTGCGTCAGATTATGAAGCATCAAAACACGATGTCTCGCTGGCTGGTAAATACAAGGTGCTAAGCGGCTCAGCAGATTATAAAGACTTCGATGAAAAGCGCAGTAGTTACTTCAGCCTAAACAAGCTAGACATTAATTATTATCGAAGCATCTCATTGTCTACTCGAACTCTGGATTCGCAAGCTTATGGATTGATAAAGGATTGCATAGACAAGGTGGCTAGCCAACAATATGGATTTCGTTATCTCTATACCATTGATAGCCCGACGGCAGCAGCTGTTCAGTTTTTTTGGAATTCCACGCCCGGTGGACCTGCATCTTTGGACATCACCGATTCCTACGTTGAGAATGCCGTGGTTAAATCGCAAAGGGTTCCACAAGAAAAGCTTTTCCCTTACGTGAGCCGATGGAGCTTTTCGAAGTACCCCCAACTTCAAGGCATCTCTCCAATCATATTGCTCGACAGGAAAGATCCGTCAAAGGATATTCGCATTTCTGTTTCTACACGACCTCAAGTAAACACTCAATTTATAAACCTACCTCCTGTTCCACAGCCTATCGTTGACATCAAGTGTGAGACTGTTTATGACACTGAAGACCCGGTTACGCACCGACCCTACAGCAGGCAAGAAGCGATTAACCTGGCGGGTAGGGTTACCGACAGACACGGATGTTCAGACTGCGTCGGGTATTCCGTCGCTTTCGATGCGCCCGGGCCGGTGACCAATCTCTCTTGTACGCCTAGTGGGGACCACGTATGGCAGGAGATCTGTCAAGCGGACGGCAACCATATCTCAACTTCCGGCTTTCTCAATTCAAATCCTCGAAGCATCTATTTCGCGTATTCATACAAACTCGCAAGACAGGATTGTAAATTCTCGAAGTGAGTGAGCATCCGGTGATGCTGTTCCGGTACAAATTGTTTTCATTGCTTGTCCTCCTCGGCGTGGCGGCCGCACTCGCCGATGACGTTTTTGTCCCTATTCTACTCACATCACCGCTGCACCTCGCATTCCGGGGAATACGTTACGAGCTCCGCCTCTGCCGCCTGGAAATACAGCCTCCAGAAATTCTTGATCGTGAGCCATGCCTGCGACGTGAGGCCGTTCGGAGTCGCGCCGTAGACGTAGATCTTGTAGCCCTTCAAAGGAACCAGAAGCCCGTTCGACTTCGCCTGTTCGAGCATCTTCTCCGCGCCATTGGTAAGCAGAGTCGGCATGGGAAATTCCCTGGTCTCGTTCATCATGTCTGAAAAAATCCAAATTGTGTTCGAGGTTCCCTGGGCCCCTGACTCAAAGAGTGTCTTGAAGTGCCACAAAGCTCCGAAGATGTCCGTTCCTGAAGCCGCAGGGGACGTGCCAGATGAGTTCTTTTCAAAACTCGAAGCAAGTTGATGCCGGGCTCGATTCAGATCATCCGTGAAAACGCCGCGGGATTCCGGCGTCCAGCCTTTCACTACTTCTCGTACGCCGCCGAAGGAATCAACTGAAATGGTCGAGACCCAGACGCGACTCTTGGCAGGCTCGCTGAGCAAGAGCGTCCTGGTCGAGGTCAGATATGCTCTGAAAAGGTCACTGGGAGCACCGTTCCTTCCGACTGAGCCGCTCACATCAATAAGAATGCCTTCGTGATGGTCAATAGTTTGGGCGCGGGCTATGCCAGTGCCGAGAAGAAAGAATGCCATAAGGACAGGCATTGCTCCGTGATACGGCGGCTTGCGATTGTTCCGCACATTCTGAGCCTGGAGGATTCCGGCGGAGCAGAGCTTTTTTGCGATTTCTATGGATGCATGACGTTCAGACACAGTTTCCTCCAGATTGGTTAGCAACTTTGTAGTCTCGCAGAGCTCCCGCCACGCCGCGTAATCGTCGTCGGTGTTCATGTGACCCAACAAGCCGACGAAAAAACCAAGCATCAGGTCCGCCGCGATCATTATGTAAAGCATCGCGCTGCCGAAAGTCTCCCTAACTTTCGCCTCGGTGCCGTCACCAACGTTTTGATCGCGGTCAACCGAAATCTCTGGGGTCGCGACATCTACATACGAGGTCGCGGTCGGTGCGGCAGTTATAGTCTTGCCCATCATGAGCTCTCGCGCTGCGGCAAGGCGAAGAACGCCTATGAGGCTCAACGCCACGGCGAGCAGGATGACTGCGACCCGCAACTTCCTGTATTTCGCCACGATGTGCTCATACGCCGGGTGTCCGACCACGAGGGGTAGCACGGTCGCTCCTGCCGCGAGAAGAATCGTCATGAATGCGCCGAACCCGAAGAGATAGAACGTAGCGGTATTGCCTGCCAAACAGGCGATGGCAGCGAGGACTGCAAGAAAGCGGTATTTCCGGACCCTCTTGGCGTGCGTGAGCATCGCGGCGTCATTCACCGGCTCGGGACGGATGTAGAGATGGGCATGAAGCGCAGAGCCGTGGGTCTTGTTCTGTTCGATTTCCGACCGGAACCGCGTGAGTTCCGGCTGGAGCCCGTCGGCGTAGCTATAGATGCGCAGACCGCACATCTTCCTCGCGCGTTCTTCATCGTCCCCGCATTGAAGCATTGTTTCGTAGCCGAATTTTTCAAAATCAACGCTTTTTTCTTTTTGAAAAGATAACTTCATATCTCACTCCGATCCCGAGCGCCGTTTCCACTTGATCGAGAAATAAATCTCGCGTACAGCACCCTTATGAAGAGCGTAACCGGCTCGACGACAAACACAGCAACAACGAGCCACTGAACCACCGCCTTGAGCAGGTGGATGAGAGCCACGACTCCTGCGCGCAGCGGAGGACCAAGCATGCACACTGCGAGATACGCGAGCATGATTGCGAGAAACGCTTTGCCCACTGCTTTCAGAGCGTCCTCCAGAGAAATGCTCCTGGTCATGATGAGTATTGCGAGGACAACAATCCCAAGCGTGCAAGGTGCCGAAATACACTGCGTTATCATTTGCTGCTCCAATAAAAAAGGAGCTTGCCGTAGGCAAACTCCGTTCGGTTATATGGCCTCAAGTACCTTTTTCGCCTGCTGCAACTTTTGCAGCTCGCGTTCTTCTTTCTTCAGCTCTTCCCGCATGTCATTGACCTTTTCTTCCTGCTTGGTGATCTGGTCAAGGACGACTTGCACGGGAGTCTTCTTCACCCATGGCTTGCGGCCCCCTTGGGTCTGGGCTGCACCTGTTTCAGTGTCTGGCCCAGCGGCCGCCGTCTTGCCGTCCGCCGGCCGTTTCTGTTTTCGTTCAGGACTCATCGAATCTTTCTCCTTTTATTTAGTTTTTCAATGTGCCAATTTTCAAACAGCTTCTTGTCACCGGCGCAGGCCGGTGGCCCGCGCAAATCTGGACAGAACCGTGCCGACGTAACGCACGCGATCCTCCAGGCCATCAAATGCGCCAACGGCTCGGAGATACTCTTCTTTTCCCAGGAGCTCTGCGACTTCTCGAAGCTGGACGAGCGCACATTCCGCTTCTTGCAGGGCGTCCTTGATGACGATGGGAAGGCCCGGTGCTGGTTCTGTCATGTAACTTTTCTCCTTCTGCTGCGAACGGTGGTACTCACAAATGCTTGCTTCAATGCCGCGATGCAGTTGTTGTGCGTTTTCTTTTCGGTTTGCCGAAGATGATCCGGACATGCTGGCCAGTCAGGGCATCGACGATCTCAACCGTGTTGTCCTTGCGCAGGATGACGAACCCCAGCTGCTCGTCGGCATCAGTGGAAACATCAACCAATTCCGCGATAGTGGAATCGGGTTCAAACGGTGGGGCCTAGTGCGCCGAGGGCTATCCGCCCGTCATTTCGTCGGTTGATGTGACCGATCCTCGTGGATTCGTCCGGCGAGTGACCTTTGATTCGATGGGACGGATAGCAACCGATATCAGGGCGTTGGGCCAGCCGGAACAGCAGACTTACACTTTTGAATGGAATGCAGACAATACCCTCAAGTCTGCCGTGGATGCCCTCGGTCACAAGACCAGTTATACCTACGATGTAAATCTGAACACAACGGAAGTCGTACGTCTGGCGGAGACAAATTCCCCCACCACAGCTCTTTTCTCTTACGAGCCCGCCTTTAGTCAACTAACAGCCGTCACCGATCCATTGGGACATACGACGCATATGGCGGTCGATGGCAAGGGCAGTACCACGCATGTGACAGATCCGCTGGGAAATGGGGCCGCCTTCAACATCAATGGAGATGGGACTGTCGCGAGCGCGACGGATGGTGTCGGCAATACTACTCTGTTTGAATACAACGGAGGTGACCTGGTGAGCGTCACTGACCCGCTGGGGAATGCGAACGCGCGGTTTACCGACGGCGCGGGCCGGGTCATCTCCTCGACAGATGCAATTGGCGACACAATAAAAACGGAGTATAGCCCCCTCAATCTTGTTACTGCGTTGACCGATCCACAGGGGAACAAAACACTTTTCAACTATGACGCCAATGGCAATCTCCTCGGCGTGACCGACGCTCGGAACCACACAACTTCTTGGAGCTATGACAATATGGATCGCGTGCAGACACGCACCGATCCGCTGAACCGGCAGGAGAGCTACACGTACGATCTCGATGGCAATCTGCTCAACCACACGGACCGCAAAGGACAAACTTCGTTGTTCGGCTACGACGCTCTGAACCGGCTCATCTTTGTTGGTTATAATGCGCAGGTGAACGGTGGCAGCACCACATATGAGAGCACGATCAGTTACTCCTACGACGCAGGCAACCGCATCACGCAAGCCGTAGACAGCGCCGGCGGAACGATCACCGAGGCATACGACGCTCTCAACCGTTTGACTACGGAAACCACGCCGCAAGGATCGGTCACGTACGGATACGATAATGCCAACCGGCGCACCAGCATGACCGTTGCGGGCCAGCCGCAGGTCACATACAGCTATGACAATGCCGACCGGCTGACCCAGATCGCCCAGGGGACTTCCACCGTGGGCTTCAGTTATGACACCGCCAACCGCTGTTCGACCCTGACCCTGGGTAACGGTGTCAACATGTCATACACGTATGACAATGACTCGCGCGTGACCGGCATTACTTACAAGTTCAACACGAACACGTTGGGCAATCTCACGTATTCGTATGACTCACTCGGCCGCCGTACGCTGGTGGGCGGCAGCTTTGCTCAGACTGGCCTGCCGAGTTCAGTCACATCAGCCACTTACGATGCAGCAAACGAGTTGACCAACTGGAACGGCACAGCTATTTCCTACGATTCCAATGGGAATATGCTTTCCGATCCCAACGGCAATACCTTCAGTTGGAACGCACGCGATGAAGTAGCAACGCTCAATGGATCAGCCCTTCAGTATGATGCAATGGGTCGCCGGATCAAGAATGCGGAGGGGAAGTCATTTCTCTATGACGGAGAGAACTCAACACAGGAACTCTCCGGGACCATACCAACCGCCAACATCTGGATAGGCGGCACAGATGAATTTTTCCAGCGCACCGACAGCAACGGCACCGTGGTGCCGATCACTGACGCGCTCGGCAGCGTGCTTGGGCTGGCCGACAGCAACGGCAACCTGACCACGCAGTACTCCTATGATCCTTTCGGCAACACCACGGTCTCAGGGGCGGCGAGCGGCAATCCATCGCAGTACACCGGGCGCGAGAACGAAGGCAATGGGATCTACTTTCTGCGTGCACGCTATTATTCGTCGCTGCTGGGGCGCTTCATCAGCGAAGACCCGCTGGGGTTTGAGGGTGGGGGCTTTAATTTCTATGCCTATGCTTTCGATAATCCTCTCAATTGGGTCGATCCATCGGGGCTAGATGCAGTACTCACTTTCTGGCCGAATGACGCACATGGCTATGGTCACATAGGCATAGGTGTGAACTCCTCGCAGACCTCAGGGTTTTATTCGACGAATAGACCTCTTTGCTTGATTACTAACTGTGATGATCCAGGACGAGTTCTGAATGATCCGCAAGACCATCCTGGGATCACTCCACAAACATTCACCATTCGTACCACTCCTCAACAAGACCAAATCATGAAGGGGCTGATCGACCAGAGACGCGATCATCCGGGAAATTACAACTTGTACGGCAGGAATTGCACGCGGTTCGTTGAGGACGTACTGAAAGGTGCGGGTGTACTAGATGTTCCCAATGATATCCGTCCAGATAATTTTATGAAAGATATTCAAAAGCGACCTTATTCGCCTGGATTCAGCCAGTATCCTACGTTGGGATACACATAAACCGTCGAATGGTAGGACGACTTTGTTGGTTATTGATTTTCTGGCGATGAGCATTGAGAAATCAGCAAAGTCAGAATCGACAAAATCAACTGCCTCGACATCACTAACGGAGCCATTCGAAAGGCTGGGATCAAGGTCACTGACATGCGAATAACACGAACAGGTTGGCTAGGGGTTGCTTTTATTGTTGCGGGCCTAACAATAGTCGGTGGTCGGTCAGTTTGGTCAAAGACGCGAACTTGGGTGCCCGTCGATATACCAATTTCATTGGCTGAGGGCCAGTTTCACGTACCCGACTTCGAGACCAACTTAAGAGGCCAATATATTATTGAAATCATGGTACAGAAGAAAATCCCATTTGACATCCTCAATTGCTTGTTGGGGGTTGAACGTGACCACAGTCAATCGGAAAAATGTAGGAACACTCCCTCCGTCATAAACGCATCGTGGGTTTTGTCGAGCCAGGGGATGATTGTTGCACGTGGCTCCACTACCGAAACGACAGGTGGAGACTGGGAGGTGGGTACGATTGCCCGACAGATCGGCTCCTTTAGGGCGGACAAAGAGCACCGCTATACGCTAGATATCAATGTCCTCACGGATGGAAGTAGTCTAGCCGTAGGAAATCCGCGGCTCAAGGTAGAGGTGCATCCGAGCTATTATGAAGGATCAGCTTTTGGAGACATCCCGTTTGTTCTTGCCGCCGTGTGTCTCGTACTGGCCGGGATGATGATGTTCATGGCTTCTATTCTCAGGGCGCGACATCGGTCGAGGGCGGGCCAACGCATAGGCCCAGGACAGTGACAAGATAAATGTTCAGGACAACCGAGTACGGAAGACGGCTCCTCATCGGGATCATCGCAATAGCCGCTATCCTCCAGTGGAGTGTTGTTATTGAGCGTGCATGGGCAGCTGTTTGGGCATGGTACAAGTTCGCCGGCTATGGCGGGGTTGCCTTTCAGCGCGGCTCGTAGGGGGCCTCGAGAACCTGTTTCGAGTGATGGTTCCGCATGCTTAAGAGACGCGGAATCGGTGCTTGGGCCCTGGTTGGTCCCGAGAGGCTGTTTGGCAGACGCTGAAAAACGGCTTTCAATTCCTCGGCTCCTGCGGATGTATCCATGTGATTTTTGGATAGATTAAGGTTCGTCAATCTGCGATCCCCTCAACGTGCCCCGAGCGTTCTATGTCGATGGTAGTCTTTCCGCCGGACCAACCGAGGCCTATCGCGGTGGAGAATGATTGTGAATACGGCCTTAAACAAATCCCGATGCGAGTCCCAAACGTATGTTGTTAAAGTCAACTTTTTTGGGCTGAGGGCCATAAGGTTCCAATCGCACGCTTGGCCACAGAAGTGAAGCAGACCGAACAGGGCAAAGCCGACCAACATCGGTTGTACAGACATGGGAATTGAGCTGTCGCACATCAAAGAAAGAGGCCAGCCGTCAATTGGGTGGCCTCTCTCTTTTTCTCCTTTACTATCTAAATGCGATGAGACCGTTGTTAAATGTTGGCGCAAACAGTCTACTTGTGCCGGGAATGACGAGAAGGTCTTGTACCTGCGCAAAACCAAGTCCGCTCGACACGGTCGCCCAAGTTACGCCACCATCGGTTGAGACTGCAGCGTTGCCAGCGAATGAAGAGACATAAATTGTATTGTGAACCAGCCGGTCGATTGCGATGGCCGGCGAAGCAGTTGGGATGAATCCGGGATTCAGGGTGTTCCAGGTATTTCCCCCGTCTGACGATTTGATGTAGACGTTTGCGCCTGCTGCAAAGATGACGAGTGAATTTGTTGGATCAACAGTAGCAGTAAAGAACCCGAATGCGTCTGAAGCCACTTTTTTGAGAGTCCACGTAATTCCTCCGTCAGATGACTTGTATATCCCGGTCGGCGTAGCTGCAATTATGCCACTTGCAGAATCAAAAGCTATCTTTCTACAAGCCGTGGTTTGCAGTCCGGTGTTTGATGCACTCCACGTGCTGCCGTTATCAGTCGAGCGCACAATGCCGCCATTTGGACTGCAAGCAAGCACTAGGCCTGCTTCGCTTGTGCTGAACTCAATGGATTGGATAATCCCAAAAGGAGTAGAGGCTTGTTGCCACGTTGCCCCTCCGTCTGCGCTCTGAAGAAGGAACTGCTGAAAATCAGATGTTAATAAATGGAGAGAATTGCTCGGATCGACGGCAACAGCAAAGATCGAATCACTTAGAACGTTTGTCCAGGTAGTGCCAACGTCAGTGCTTTTCCACAAACCACCATTGTTTGCGGCAGCAAAATAGAGCGTTGAGGTCAAAGAAGGATCAAGCCTGATCTGCTGGCCGGTAAATCCAGAGATTCCCGAACGCAAACACTTGCGACCCTAACAATTTTGATGCTCTGTCGCTCTCTGGCGGGCCTTGTTGTGCCTAAATTTGTGGTGGTGGGATCCTCAAAGAGCCGCCACCTTCAGCTAAGAACCAACAGGAGCTTAGGGTTTATAACTTCCGAGTTGCCGACTACCAAGACTTGGCCAATCGCTCGGCGGGTAGGCGTGAACTCCCGTTAAGTGAAAATGCCTGTTTGCGCCAACTCGCCCACAAGAAACGAGGGAACCTCGGTTGTGGTGGTGCAAAGATGAGCCACTCCCAGCCATTTGTTACTCTATTGAGGACTGCATAAATATAAATTGTTACGAAGGCAGTTTCTTCAGAGCTGCTTTGAAGCCAATTTAATGAGAATTTCTGTGTCGTCAGGTACTCATTACATTATTTATGCAGAAATCAATAAGTGTTTGATGTATGCTGTTGGTCCCCGAACTCAGGAGTGACCCAGATGTTCGAGTGGCTCCTCAAGCCGATCATTGATGCGGTAATTTCGAAAACGTTGGAAGCTTCGCTCGACAAAGTAATTTCCCAGTTTGCTTCTCAGGACCGCGCAATTGCAGAGCGAATGGCCAGCATGGACGAGAAGTTGGAACGGCTTCTGGCCGCTCACCTAAAAGCCGCCTCCACGTTTCTGCGCTTAGGCCGATTCGAGCAGGCGCGTGATGAGCTGGTAATGGCGGAAGCAAATGATCCACTTTCAGCAGTAGCTAAGTTCTGGCTGGGACTCGTGCTCGTCCGCGCCGGAATGCATGATCTCGGCACCGAAAAATGCACCGAGGCTTTCTCGATGAATCCCTTCGTAGCGGGCCCGAACTTCTTGGCAAACCAACCTGTAGCCGAGCTGAGCGAGGAAACAACCAAATTAATCCAACCTTGGGCGCATGACCTGACTGACGATACATTGTTTGAGCAGTTCCAGAGACAGCATACGAAGATCCGACGACGGTCGAGCTACAAAAAAGCAAATACGGCAGTGCGGCAGGTATCCTGCAACGGACTGTATGCGCTTGTGCTTTGGAACATCGACACGGAGTACGCTGCCGCGTATCCAAGCGAAATAGAGACTCAAAGCTCAAGCTGGCATGGGCAATCATTTGTTTCTGGTTTTCACATACCTCGTGGAACGTGCCTCTGGCACAGGCATGCCCACGATCTCGATCTCAGTTATGCGACTCCGGAATTCGCGATTCTGCGATTACGGGAGAATGGCCGGCGCCGACTTCTTGACGTAACCAGCGGCGTCGAGAAGGGGGAAATGAGCGAATCGTATTTTCGGACTGTATTTTCGCCCTACGAAGGTGTGCTAGATGAGCTATCTTCGTTCTCAAAGGCAAACATAAGAATGCTGGCGCCTGATATTGCACTCAAAAGCTGCAAGAAGATCTTGGGAGCCGATTATGCGCCTTATGCGGACAGGAGGGACATAACATACACCGATTCATGCGTTGCAAAAAACCCTCTTCTTCCCGGGTTGTTTAGTATCCATTCTACGAACCTTTGGCGTCTGATCTCGTTTGGAGGATCGATGGTGTCGGTCGGCAGAAACAATTTTTCGTGTGGCGCAACGATTGCGCTCTCCGGGCATTCGTCTACCAAACAATTACAAGGAGCTGGCCCAGCCTAAACTGCGTTCTCGCTCCCGTCGGTCACCCTTAGTCAGCCGAGTACGCTCAGAGCGCAGAACCGGAGGATATGCAACTAAGCTATTCGTCTCTGAGGCTCTCGCAGCCTCAAATTCGCCTACAACACCCGGAACTGGAACTATCGAACAACCTGGCCGAGAACTCCATGCGCACTGTAGCTGTCGGTCGAAAAAACTGGATACACCTCGGACATCAGAACGCAGGGCCCAGGATCGCTGCCATCCTCTCCGTCCTCGAATCCTGCAGGCGGTTGAAGATCAACTCCCGCCACTATCTCGCAACCGTTCTGCCTGGACTCGCCTGCAAATCCATCCACAACCTCCACTCACTCATACCAATTGCCTTCGCCCAAGGTGGCTTGCTCTGACGGATACTGTCGAGTTGAGAGTCAGGACACTAGGGACCGAACGCCTCCTGCACTTGCTGTCCCCTTCTGAAAAAGAGTCCGACATGCGCGACCTTGCCGCGAAGGAGCCATAGCCTACGAGCTTCCTCCATTAAAGAGTCGAGGAATGCTTTCCCGTGATCGGCGACGACCATTGCTTGATTCGCCTTGGCATAGGCATAAACGCGAAATTGCATCTCTAGATTGGGATCCAAATCCCTAATTCCGTGCAAATCAAAGCCTGACGATACCAAGAGTCGGCAAAGAGAGTTACTCTCTTTGAGCGCATTAATGTCTTCTATCTCCATCCATGAAGTGGATATCAGGGCCGCATTGCTCATGCATATGCGCGAAAGTTCGCCAACTAGTCGAGAATGCTCAGAAGCGTGCTGGATGCTGTCTATCGCAACTACCGCTGTTACGGACGAAGGCTGGATCGGAAGCCGATAGAAACTTCCGACAAGAAAGCGAGTACCATTAGTATCGAGCCGTCCGTTTGCTAAATCGATTGCTTTTGTGCTGAGATCTACACCAATCAAACCTCTCTTGAGCCTGCGGGAAATCTCACAAGTGATCCAACCATTGCCACAGCCGATGTCGATAATATCTCCCTCAGAGCCGGCACCTTCCAGAACAGACGATATCCATTCGAGCGCTCTATGCCCGATGTATGAGTATTGTTCTGTACCCGCTAGACTGTCCTCTCGCATTGCGGCAGACAAGAGCTTGTGAAAGACAGACTCAGGACGCGCAAGTTTGAAGAATTCTTCATAGAAGCCAAGAGTGGCCCATGTCTGTTGGATACACCTCAATGGCCACCGTTCGCGTAATACTTTTCAAACAGAGTTTGTACGGGCGCAGTAATACCACCCTTCAGACTATATATCCACCCGAACCTCCGCTGCGATGCGAGGTACAAAGCACCTCGAGCCGAGCGAATGCCGGACTTGCAATACAGGATAAGGTCACGATCCACCGGCAATTCGTCAAACGGACTTGGAAGGCTTCCAAGCGGAATATGAAACGAATTCAGTACCCTGTCTTCTCGCTCAGACGTCTCCCGAACATCGATGAGCACGGGTGCAATATCCGATCTAAAGAGCTTAATGGCTTTAGGCACGGGATGTAACCAAAACGTTACCTCATGTCTATCAGGATGACCCACCCTGGGGGCAGGATAAAGTGTTAAACGCCGCATATTTGCTAACAGCGCATCAACGATTAAAAGCCCACTGGCCAATATTTCGCCAAGCCCGGTAATGAGCTTGATTGCTTCATTTGCCTGTAGCATACCGACCATGCCTGGCCACTCCGATCACCTCCGCTTCTCCACAGTCTTGCGAAAGACCGCCGCTAAGACTGGGTTATTATGCAATCAGCCATGGTTGCTGATCCACGAATGCTTTTAGATCTTGTTGTTTCAGCCGGAACCGGTGAAATTCCTTCAATTGCCTGTCGACTTGAGGCGACAGGCCCCCAAGGCCTTCAACGATCAATTCTTCAAGCAGTCGAAGCGTGCGGTCTCCATACCACATCGCCGCCAGTCGCGCCGCAATCGTTGAAGCTTGAACGATACTCAAAAGCTTTGAATTCACCAGATACGCTAGGAAGGCCCGAATATGGATAAGCGGCTCCGAGAGATGGATGTAAGGCCACTCACTGCCATGGATGAGAGCAACCTCATCATCAGGCGTCTCAATTTGACGGCAAAAATGTTCAGCCACCAAGCCCCATGGCCTCATTCCCATATGCGCCATTTCCGCAGCTCGGATAGCCCCCATTGAGCACAGACCAAAGACGATCCAACCCGCATCAATGGCTTCACGGATTTCTACATGGCTAATCGATGGGTAAGAGTGAAATGTACCATCTGCTAGCGCTATCGCACCCGGAAGGCTAGCGTTGACTATTGCCTCAATGTCGCCGCGTCGTGCGGGTGGCCGCCATTCGATATCAGGCCCTGACGACGTCTTCAGGCCGGTTCCGTACAACGATGGACCGGCAAATATGACGATTGAACTATGCATGCGGTATAAGCCTCAAAAGTCTTGGGCCAACGCGTTGCAATTCCGGCTCATACATTTCCGCCCCGGGCACTACGACCCGGACGATCGAAAATGGAAAGGTTTCATCGGACAAAGGAACAACTACAATGTGGTTGAAGCCCGCCCGCTTAAGAGCGTCAAACAGGCAGAGGCGCGCATCAGCGATTGACCTTACTTCTGGCTTGAAGTCAGGCACCCTCTCAAATGAGAGTATTTGCTGATGCTGCTTCAATCGATCACGAACTCTGCGAAGTGATTGGAGCTCCCACTCGCGCCCTATCTCTTTCGCTAACAAGACGCGCTTCATAATATCATCGCGGCCACCATGAATGGCCGTCAGACGAGATTGTACAGCTTCTGCAATCGCACGAACGGCGGCGATTTCGCTAATTGGGTGAAGTCCGAACCCCGCCGCGACAGTTATGGAATCATATTCATCGGGTTCTAGCACATAAGCACTAAAGTATGCCACGCCGAATTCGTTGTCACTGCTGCGTAAATGACATTCCAGCCCCACATCCCTGATGCGCTTGGCCAGGGCTCGCACTTTTGGGGGAGCCGTGTCGATATCCACCGCACATGATCGATTGTCGAGTAGCTCAAACGATCGCACATGGCGCTCCATGACCTCAGCAACTGCGTGGACTACCGCCTCATCAGGTACATTTCCCGACGCGAGACCATTTGATGATGTACCGTACAATCTAACACCCGGCACGCCAGAAAATGGGATGTAAACCAGTTCAGCAGGAACCATCACTTGGCCGAGACCTGATAAAATTTCGGTCCCTTCAACCGCTGCGATACTATCCTCGGCCGAGACCGTTCGACCTTTCCTGGGCGCAAAATCCGCAAACCGTATCTGCCCTTTAAAAGTTGAAACGATCTTCTCAGGGCTAGCCATGAACCATGGAGCGATATTTCGACCGGGCGGCCCGAACGAAATTTCGATCGCCTCCATATAGGCACCGATCTCTGCCTCGTCGGCCGAAAAGCCCTTGCCGGAATGAACGCAAAGAGTACCTTTGATTCCATCCGGGCGTATGGAGGCAAAAACAGGCACTCCGATCCTGTCTAACCAAGTTGTGTTTACAACCCGACTTACCCCGCGTTCACGAGCAATCTTCTTTGCTAAGATCAGCGATTCTTTGGCGGGTCGAGCCCGGAGACTGGAGCTTAGCTGATAGTCCGGGCTCGATTGGATTAACGACATAGGCTTTGAGACCCTGTGTGAGCCGACTAACCACCAAGAGCGCTAGCGAAGTCACGCTCGCCGAGCATCCCTATCATACGGCCAGTAGCCGATTAGACCTCGAGCCCATTTGTGATTATCATATGAGCGACCACAACATCCGGATCTCCATCGCCCAACGAATGAAACTCGATGGATCTCTCAAATTCTTCGAGAGCCGCCTGATCGAGATTCAGCCCATCAGTTGTTACTTCTGTTACTTCTGCCATAAATGAACTCCTTGCTATCGTTAGAAATGCCGCGACTCATGCGGCTAATTTGAGAATAATAATTTTTCAGGAATCACCGCGTGCGGTTTTCATACGTTTCTTGTATATTGTTCATTCCGACATCTGGTTCGAACTCGTCGAGCATATTAACGTCGTACACCTTGTCATCGGGCTCAAACCGCCTCCATGGATTGAAAACATGGAACTTACTGATTCCACAATGTTCTTAATAGGCCCCAAAAATGAATCGAGCGAGCATCTGGCCTTTCTTTACGGCCTACCACATTTGTTCTTAGCCTGTGCGCAATTGCCCAGGTATAGCCAAGATCTTGATACAACATTTCGCGTACCTGTTTCTTTTTGTGTGCTGTAGCAATCTTGACCTTGATCGGTTCGATTAACAGGCTGCTAAACAGACCAAACGTGAAGCCCAGAGTGGCAGTAAGGATCGGTGTTGCCCACCAGGGTGCTTGCATTAGTTTGCGGGTCTCGGCCCTGAGCTTTTCGGCCTCCGCTTTTTGTGTCGCCGCCTCCAAATGGAGCTTGGCTATTGTGATTTCCTGAGCCTTGATCTCCGCTTTCAGTTTTTCCATCTCTGCTTGTAGCTTTTGATTCGCGAAAGATTCTGTTTGACTCAATGCGGCCGTCGCAAAGACCAATAGCGCCGTCATAAGGAAGTTTTGCCACTTCATTTGGATCCTCAAGCAATCGCGGAATTGCCATGCGGACTTATTGCCAAGATAGCTTCCGTGCGGCCCGTCATTCGTAGCCGATCACGTCACAGACAGAGCCTCTGCTTCACTTACGGACCGAACTCTACCCCTGGAGCGGCGCTCGATCCCACTCGATAATTCAATCCCGCGGTGGGTTCAGAAGTTGGATGAATGGATCAGCCGACCTTATGTAAACAGTACTGAGATCTTAGCCCGCTCCGGGCGGCACGGGCAGAATTTTGTCCGGCCGCCCAGGGCAAAGGGCTGACTCATCCCCAGACTGTGGGAGGAATAACGATGTCGTGGGCTGGCACAAGGGTGTTTACCGAGACATGCGGCCAGGTGAGGCCTTTAAAGTTAAGAAAGACCGTCTGGGTGTACTGAATTTGGGTGAAATGAACGGTAATTTCGCGAGGCGCATTCAGTTCACCCGGCGGGTGCACGGCGAATCTAGCCGCGCGCTGACCAGGAACGCTGGCTTTGGCGCTGATCAAATGGGGCGGCTGGCCTAGCTTGAAGGGTGGCACGTGAATCACCTCTTCGACGGTTTCAATCCAGAAAACCGCTGTCATCTGTACGGCGTTGGCGTTCGGCGCAGTGGCCGCAGCCTGGCCCAGCAAGAAGGCGATGTTGTCGGTTCCACCCCCGAAAGGCACGGGAGGCGCCTGCGTGTTAATGATGATGGCAATCGTCTTGGTGATCTTTTGTTTGCTGATATGATCGCGCAGCAATTTGTTGGGATCATCCAAAATGGCTTGTGTGATGGTGCCAGCAGCGATGAAGCTGCTTAGATCTTGTGGAATCCTCGGCGTTTTGGGGTCGCTGGCGGTCTGACTGGAAAACTTGATCTTGCTCGCGGGGTTTCCGATTTTGAACGGTGTAATGTCAGCGGGGTCAATCTTTGGTGGCCCATTGACGGTAACAAAGGTGCCCTGGGCCTCGATTGTAGTCCCATGCGGGATTGAACCCATCCGGCAGACCGTTTCCCCTTGTGGTGGTACGGTCGTCGCTGGCACATGAATCCAGATTCCGGGCTCGAAGTGGATACCGACGCTTTCGCCGTGGGTTGTAACGTCATTGACCTTCTGTAAGTAAGGCACTCCGTTGAGGAAGATGTCTCCCTGCGGCTGCGTGCCCCGATTCGGAACCGTGCCCAGGCTGGGTGAAAAGGAGAGAGTCTCGGATGTGAGGTTCAGTTCTAGAATGTTGTCGCTGCCGGTAATGGGAAAGGGCAGCGGCGTCGGCGTGACCGCGTTGTCCGGGCGGAAAATGGTGTTGAATCCCTGACCCACCCAATCACCAACAAATGCGGCAAGAGGGCCGAGGGGAGCTGGCGGCGCAGGTGGAGTGACCACCTTATGATCCGGGCGAACTGGCGACCATACAAAATCACCAGTCAGATTAGGAAATACTTTGGGATTTGAGTCGTTCATGGTAATCCTCTTTCTCAGGAGTTTTGAAGGTTGTGATGTGTTGTGTTTGACGTTGAGCCGGAATCTCAATTTTGGGGTTCCCGGCACGATTCAATAACATGTGTTGGCTTACTTCATTTGCAGTGACGAAATCGGCCCGAAAGTGATCGACTCGAAGGCCGGATTCTTTCTATTACGCACAAGTGCTGCTTGCCATTGTCTTTCTTTTTTTCATCGTTCCCATCTTGTGCGCACTGTTTGTTGCAGAAAAGGTAAAGCTCTTTCCACACTCACTCAAAACTCCAGAGGAGAGCGGACGGCGATCCTACTGCTCTGCTGAACAAGTTCCTTGCTCTGGAGTCGTCGCTCAGCGCCCCAGAGTTTCTGCTCATCCATCATCACTCTCCGCTGCGGAATCCGGTGTTACAGCTATAATCTCCGCTTCCCCACAGAAGCGACAAAGAACGGGCCGCTAGTGAAAGCCCGCCACTCTCACCTCCGTAACACCGTTATTCCTGAAGTGGCGGAACCTCCGCCACTTGACGTTACGGTCACCAGGTTCGGCGGACCGATGTTGGAAAAGACGATCGAGAAAGCGCCCGGCGCCGGTGGAACCGCGGGGCCCATCACTCCCGTCCAGGGTTGGCCGGTTGCCTGGTTAATGAGATCAAGAGTCGCTGTAAGCGTCACCCCCGGCGTGTTGTCGGTGGCATTGATCGCGAGCCGCGCTTTGCCTGTACGATACGTCACTGCGGTGATGGTGACGGTATCCACTTGCGGATTTACGATCACGGTCACAGTCGCAGTCCCACTCAGGTTTGAGGCGCTGCTCGTAGCCTTCACCGTAAACACAAAGGATTGGGGCGCAGTCAGTGTTGGCACGATGGGCGCGGTGAACGTCTGCACCGAACCATCGGCCGGCGCTCCCGGCGTCAGCGTGATACCTGTGGGCGCAGTCCACACAAATGTTACCGGACCGCCCGCCGGGTCAATGGCACTCGCACTCAAAGTAACTGCAGCGCCGCTGGCGACATTGTTCGCCGGACTGGAGCTTGCCGTCACGGCCGGCGGTGTGTTCGGCGGCGCCTGAGCGATTGGAACCAGCAGATTCACTGTCGCGGGATTCGTCGTGTTGTTTCCGCCGACTGTCAGCTGGAATGTAAGTGTGGTGGGGGAGGTCACAACGGGCGCTGCGAAGGTGGCCGTTGCGGAATTCGCGTTGGTGATCGCAACAAATGGATCTCCGGGATTAACCACTTGCGTCCAGAGGAAGGGACCGTTCGTCGGCGTGCTGCCGGTGGAATTTAAAGTGACCAGCGTGCCTGTCGCGATCGGGCCAGGCGTCGGGCTAAAGCTGGCAACCGCCTTCGCGTTGTTGGTTCCAACAGTGCTCACACAAACGGTCGCCGGGGGATTGTTGTCTGGAAACGAATTCAATTGTCCGATGATCTGATTCGAGAACCCGTTCGGATTCGAGGCAGAACCTTGGAGGATATTGTCCGCGGGCGGCCAGGGGCCGATACCATCGATCAGGAACGGAATGTCGCGGAAGTTATAGGTGACAGGCGGATTGCCGACACCCAGGTTCTCGGCGAAGATAAAGTCAAATTCGGGCGCCTGATACTGGTCGGTCAGAATATTAAGGGTGGGGTTGCCGATCGCCTTAACGCCGCCTGAAACCTGCGCACCAATTATCATTGCCGGAGGCAGGAAGTTGCCGCCAGCGGGACGAAAGCGCCAGCGGCCCTTCACCGCTCCAGTCGGAGGACCTGGATCGACCGGAAAGTTGGCCGCCCAAAACGGGATGCGCTGCGATTGCACCCCGTTGCAATCGATGTCAATTGCGTAGACATCAATGCCGCGCGTCGGGTCGGTGCTGAAGCCCTCAACGAGCGTCCGGATTCCTGCCTCTTGCGGAAACACCGGATGGCCCACGCCGCCGGTGCCCTGCAATAGAACATCAATGGCAACGTAAGCGGGATCAGTGCCCGGAGAAGTGAAGATTCCAAGATTGGCGGTAATGGTGTGGGCCAAGACGTACGGAGATCCCTGGCTATCCAGAAATACTTCGCCCGAGTAGGTGATGAAGTCCCCGACTTCGAGCGGCGCAAAGACCGATGGATCGGTCGGCTTCTGGGTGACATCTCCGTTGAAAGCAACGGGCGGCTGTTGGGTCACAGGATCGATGAGTGGATCCATGGTAAATATGCGAAGAACGTCAAAGCCGGTCAGATTCCGTGGCCGGTTCTTTTGCGGACATAGAGGATCGTCTGCCGCCGCTGGATCGACCCGCGGAATGCACACCGGAAACGCCGTCCCCGTCCTGATGGTAGGGTTGTTTTCGTCGATGGAGAACCTGGAATCCTGGAAGTAGATCAGATCCCAACTAGAATAGCCTGCGCTGAACTTTCCCACCGGATCATTAATCTGTACGCGCGTGTTATTGACGATCACAATTCCGTTTTTGTAGTCGAACCCCTGAATGAAACCCATCTGGCCCATGGCGGTTTCCTGTGCCAGGAAAATCAGGCCGGAAATCATCTGACCGTGCACGATGTTGCCCTGAACATGGGCCTCGAAGGTTCCTGGCAGCCTTACCGTATCGGCCAAGGCCAGTCCCGTTTCCCCGGAAACGCCAGTCGAATTGAACTCGAACACCTCTTCCCATGTCAAAGTATTGGCAGGGAACTGCACGATCGAGTTTGCGGGCACCCGGATTGTCTGGTTGTTAATGCGAAGCCAGCCTCCGGCAGTTTTGCAGCCGTCGGGCTTCGGCGGATTATCAGGGGTGGGGCTTGGATTTGGTGTGCAGAGCGCGTCTGCAGAGGCATACTCAATGTAGCCGACAGTGTCGAACCCTGGAGGTATGGACTGATATGCCGGCAGCGGATACGGCGCGGGTGGGATGGGCGTCGGCGCTGCAAACTGTGACCAAGCATTACTCGCGCAGATCAAGGTTGCTGCGAGAAAGCACGTTCTAAGTTTCGAATACCTGGTTATTGCTTTCCACGCTCTCATAATTATAAGCTCCTTCCCGTATCTCTTCGCTGCTGCTCGCTGCGGGGTTATTGATGAGTGTTTGTCGGCAACAATCGGATCCATCAATGCGCTGCCTTTCCGCTCAACAGACTCTCCAGGAAGTGGGGCAGCGGGTTACCGCCGTTCTTTCCTGTGGCTGGAATGTGGAGAGTGTTGTCGAGCGCCTGCCCTTTGTGGCGCGGGTCCTTTTGAACCGGATAACCATTTTCTGCAACGGCCTCACCGTTGGCTGTCGTCAGCTCGGGATGGTCGAAAGGCGCAGACTGTGCGACAGTGCGCGGGTCGGTAAGGCCGTTGCGCAGAAAATCAACCAAGTCCTGTTTTTCCTGCAAAGTAAAGCCAATGATGCCGATATCGGTGTCCATAATTTTGAGATCGGCGACTGAATTGAAGTCTCCGCCGCGGTTATAAAACTCAACCACCTGCTCGAGTGTCAGCTGTCCACCGTTGTGGAAGTAAGGCGCGGTTAACGCAACATTGCGCAGTTGCGGCGCCTTGAAGAATCCCTGGCGTGAGATTTCGTCGCTGCAACTCAGCGGGGCCTGGGGAATACCGTCGCCGGGTCGGCCGGGAACCATCAAGACCTGCGATGGGTCGTTACAGACCAGCTGCCGTGCAATCTCTGATCCCGAGAGGGACTGGCCAGAAATCGGATCCGTTCCGCCCAATCCAGGATCGTCTTCGCCCGGCCGCACACCGATGTGGTAATACCCATTGTCATAGACCTTGATATTGAAGTCGCCCATGAACATCCGTTCGTACGGATTGTCGGAAACTGTTTGCACCGCGGCATTGGAAAGCTCGGGCCCGCCATGGCACGCGACGCATCGGCCCTTGGTTTCAAACAGCAGCAAGCCGCGAAGCTGCGGAACCGTCATAGGTGTGGGGCCAATCGAGTAGTGAATGCTGATGGGAAACTCTGCCTTGGGGGGCACATCAAAGAAAACCTTCAGCGTGCCGCTGGCGTAGTCGATTGTGGCTTCAGTCACGCCAACGCCCTGCACCACGCCAAAGCCGTTATCAAAGGCATACACGTCGGCATCGCTGAAATCGTTGTGGGGATTCAGCTCGATCAGAGAAATGGTGAAGGGATCGATGTTCGGCGCGAGTTGGATGGTGAATGCCTGTTTCTTGGTATCGCCGATTAAGGTGTACAGCTGCTGCTGCTCCAGGTATTTATCCAAAGAAGTCTGATCGGCGATGAGGGTGCTCTCATACATTTGGATCGCAACCCCCCAGAAAAGCGAGAAGTTGTATTCCATCTGGCTGTACTCGGTGGTCGAGGCGGGACAGTGTTGCGATTGGGCTGGATCGGCCGTTCCGGCGGTGCTGCCGTCTTTCGCTACACAGATGTGTTGTGCAAAGCTCCACCACTCCGGCAGGAAAGATTTTTGAATCAAGTCTGAGTAACCGGTTTTGAGTCCCGGGTTCGGGGCGTGGGAAAGAGCGCCGAGCACGCTGTCGGTGGGATCGACGAGTTGCTTCGCCAGCGGCGTGCGGGCCAACATCTTCTTACCGATCCGATGGAAGTCGCGATCGGCGGCGGACATTTCAACCGCACTCAGAATCGGCCCCAGAGACTGCGAACACAGCGCTGAATTTTTCATCGCGACAAACGCCGGCGTGAGTTTGTTCGGATTGTTGCTGTCGATAATCAAGAGGTGCGCGCTTTTGTCGCGGGCGCCGAACGGGTTGCTTCCATTGCAAACGTTTTGAGCGCGGCCATCCCAGAAGTTGCGGAAGTTGAAAACCGCGTTCACTACGCTGGGCGTATTGCGGCTAGTGGTCTTGCGCGTGTTGATGCGAGCGCCCGGATTGTCGGGATCAGGATAGGAAAAGACCGGGTCTGGAACGGAAGTGGTCGTCTCGACACTCTGCACCACTGGGACTTTGGCATCACGTTTCTCGACACAGCTGGTGCCCTTGCCAGGAGGAGTCTTTCGCTCGCGCGACGCAGGGCCGCCCCGGTCCCTGCCGAATGTCGGTGCAACGCCTTGTCCGGCATTATCATCACGGCTGTGGTCATCAGCGGCTTCACATTGAGTTCCAGTGGATCCGGAGCCGGACCCTGTGGTGGAGTCAGTGTTCACTGTGACCTGGTCATTGGTCGTGGCAAACACGCCTTGTGAAGCGCTCACGTCATTTATGTCGGAAACAATACTGGCCCGGTCGTCGACATTGGCAAGCTTGTGAAATGGATAGTCACCGTCGTGATAGCCGCCGAAACCGGCTCCCCTAGTGCCTGGGTTGGGAGAATAGTTTGGTCCCATCGCTCCGTTGACGGTTGGCCCCAGCGCGAATGTATTGTCGCCGCCCGCCTGTCCCGGGTTGATTACGTTCATGGGACGGCTGTCTGCACCGGCATTGAAATGGCAGCTGGCGCAAGCCTGCATGTCGTCGCTTCCGGCCTGCATGTCCCAGAACAAAGCCTTGCCCAATTGAATAGCTGCCGTCTTATCGGCGAGAATGCCCTCGATCCCAAACACCGGCGGTACCCCAACCGTGGAGAGGGGCGCCATGGGCCGGAGGGGAATTTTCATGGTGTTCGGATTGTTGCCCTCCTGGGCGCGAACACTGCGGAAGTATCCCAGCGCAACCAGCACAACGACGCATAGCGCATTAATGCGCAAGAGGCGCGCCTTCCCCGCAGAGAGTTTCATGTACGTTCTCCTAAACCGTAAGCTCGATTAGCAGTCGCCTGCTGCGTGCGTTCGGCAACTTCAGTCTTCGCGATGCTTTACTCCTAAGTGCATGCTTGCTGCCAATGGGCGCATGACGAGAGCGATCTTCCGCAACTTAGAGCGGCAAAAGACAGGCATTGTTCTCTGTGAGTTACGGAGGATGAAAAATTCTGCGCTGGTTCGAGTGGTCGCGATCTTGGCGGATGGGGGAAAGACTTTACACTTGCTGAGGGGGAAAGCTTTTCCCCCTCAGCAGCCCGCCCGTGCGGTTCGCCCATCGTTCACGATTGGAGTCAGAGAGCTGCCTCAGAATCAGGCCTTCCGGATCCTTCAACCCGACCGAGAGATTATCCGCTCGGAGCACGAGTACGATGAGCAGCAGCTTGAAAATGTGTACTTAGCGTCAGCGAACGAAAGAGGCCAAATGACCGGTCACCACGAAACGTTGCAGCGAGATCCGGGTAAAGCAGACAAAGATGGCAGAACTGGGATTAAACCAATCAGGGGCGAATGAGAGGCCTCCCGGAATGGCCTCTCATTCGTACTGCTTCCCCATTCGTTTAATTGCAGGTGGAACTTGAAGCCCCGGACAGTGAGTCGCAGAACTTCTGTTGCGGGGCGCCGCCAGCCGCTCCAGTTGCAGGGATGGTGATCGTCTGCTCGGTCCAGACGCCGTTTACCTTCACTATGCCGTTGGGGAGCACCAGCGACGGATGGTCAAACGGTGCGCTGTGAGACCGCACGCGCTCGTCGGTCAGAGATTTGAGGAAAGCAACAACAGCCGATTTTTCCGTCGGGCTGAAGCCGGCCCGTTGCAGATTGGGATCTACGTCCGCCGAGGGGAAGTCGCCAGCACGGCTGTAGAAATCAACCAGCTGGCTAAGCGTTCCCTGGCCACCGTCGACAAAGAATGGCGCGGTCAGTTCGATATTACGCAGCCCCGGCGTCTTCATCGCCCCGGCAACGCGAACAGCAGCGCCCGGCGGTACTGCCGTCCCGCTAACCAGTCCCTGTGAAGCAAGCTCCGCCACCGAAAGTGAGGCAAGCCCGGAAGGATCGCGTGCGCCAACGCCGAGATCGTCGTCGACTGGCCGCACGCCGAGGTTGTGGAACCCGATATCATGCCACGCCCCACCCGGCAGCCGCTCAACCGCCCCGCGGCCCACGTTGGAAACAGCAGCGTCAGTAAACTCCGCTCCGTTGTGGCAATTGGTGCAACCGCCTTTGCCGGAGAACAGGTTCAAGCCCAGCCGCTCTTGTGAAGACAAGGCGCTGGGATTTCCGTCTTTGAACTGGTCAAACCGCGAGTTGTCGGAGACGAGCGTTGACTCATACAGCTGGATGGCCACGCCCCAGAACATGGAGAAGTTGTATTCCATCAGCGAGTACTCGGTTGTATTCTGGGGTGAGCCGGTATGAAGGAAATTACTGCTGGTGTCGACCACCGCATTGGAGTCCCACCACTTGGGCTGGAATGCCGCCTGGATCATGGCCACGTAGCTGGTTGTGAGTCCATTGCCGGGTGCGGCGCTCAGGCCGCCCAGTACGCTGACACTGGGTGAAACCTGCTGTTTTGCCAGCGGGGTGAGCGTCAACATCTTCTTTCCCATTTTGACGAACGAGCGCCCCGTGGCCGACATTTCCACGTCGCTTCCCGGAGGTCCTACCGCTTGCGATGCTAGAGCCGAATTCGAGAGCCGCAGCAAGGCTGATTTGATTCCATTTGGGCTTGCACCGTCGGTCTGCAGCAAGTGGGCATTGGGATCGCCGGTGCCAAACGGGTTTACTCCGTTGAAAGTGTTCTGGGCACGGCCATCCCAGAAATTCCGGTAATTGAAGACAGCATTGATGACAGAAGGCGCATTGCGCGGCGTGCTGCGCCGGACGTTGATCGAATTATTGCCATCCTGGAAACCGAAAACCGGATCGACCACAGAGGTCTCATCTTCCGCGGCCTGGCCCAGTATCACGTCATTGAAGTTGTACCGGAATACACCCTGGGAACCGACGATGTTGTTGTTGTCATCCAGCACCGCCGAACCAGAATTGTTGAATTCCGCCAGCTTATGTAGCGGGAAATCCGAGATTGTCAGCTGATGATTGGGACCGAAGCCCGTCTTGAACGTGGTGGAATCAGCGGCCGGATTGCCGTTGCCGTCAACCCGACGCAAACCCGGGTCGGTTTGATTGAAGGAACGACTATCTGCGCCGGCGTTGAAATGGCAGGTCGCGCAGGCGGTGTTGCCGTCGCTGCCGAACTGCATCTCCCAAAAGAACGCTTTGCCCAGTTGAATCGCCGCACTCTTGTTGCGAATCACGTTGCTGAGTTCAGCGGCTGTTGGACCTGGTACTGCTGCGGTCTTTAATGAAGCTAGTGTGCGCCCGCCTGTGCCTGTGCCACCACCGCCACTCGTGCCACCACTGCCAGCGTCACCGCCGCCCGATGTTGCGCTGCTGCCGCTGCCTGGGCCTCCGCTGGCATATGCCGGGTTGAAATTCAACGTCAGCATCATGTAGCACGCAAGGAGCGCGACAGTCTTCTTGAATAATGGGGCTTGCTGACTCATGAAATTGCTCCTCTCCTTAGGAAAAAGGCCGGCCAGGAGCGCCACTTGTTACCTGGCCAGCTAAAAGGATTCATCGCGCAGCTATGAGCAATGAACTTGCGAGAGATCATGCAAGCTGCATGCCAAACCGTGCGGCCTTGCGTTGAAATGCCGCTGGATTATTTGCGACGAAGAGTTGGGAGTTTTTTATCTTCCAGTTGCGGGTTTTACTGCGAAGCGCCTAAAAGGGCTCGAGAGCGGGTTCTCTCGTCGAACCAAGCCGAAAGGGGAAAAACTTTTCCCGTGCGTGAAGGGACTTCGGTTCCCATCGCTTGAGATTGTTGCGAATGATGATGTCAAGGTGGGACGCCTAGAGCACCGCAGCTCACGTCCTTGCACTCAGTACTCAGACCAAGGACTTCAGCACTTCTTCGACGCGTATACCATCCGATTGTTGCTCTTTGGGTCAGCCGGTTCAGAAAGATACCTGCATGCATGAGCAGCCCCAAGAGCGTTCGGCACCAAACCTTCCATTACCTCTTGATCGGCAAACCGTACACGAACCCACAGTCCAGGAACCTCAGGCTCATTCTTGAAAAACCTGAGCTCGTTGTAATGTGGCTGGCCGGCGAACGCATTGACGAAGAAAACGGCTTTGGCCCGGCCGAGATCAACTGTAGCTGTCCCTCCGTCAAGCAACCGGATCTCGACCTGATCAGGTAACGGGTTCAGCCCCAGCGACTCTCCCCTGCCGCAAAGCTCACTATCTAAGAATCCCTTCAAGACAGTCTTGTCGGCCAGATGTATGACGGCTTTGAAAGATGATTGGTTATCATCCTCGACCGCCTCTTAGAACGCGCATACCGCCCGCCTTGCCGGCGAAGACAAGCGGGGGCGAAAGCCGATACTGCTTGATTTTGTAGCGCAGTGCCTTTGCGCTGATCTTGAGTTGAACAGCAACTCGTTTTCGGTTCCAATTGTTGGCTATCAGCGCTTCTTCGATCACTTTGAGCTCAGCCGAGTGCTTCAAGTTGCGCACCAGCGACTTCAGTCCGCTCCCGGGGGCGGCAGCTGTCCGGACGTAGTCCGAGGCAGGAGGACGTCCGAGATCGCGGCTTTTTGCTTCGAGCTCGGAAATCGCAAGATCCTCGTCTTGTAATACGACGAAGCGCTTGACGAAATTTCCTAATTCGCGCAGATTCCCGGGCCACCAGTAGTCAAGACAGGCTTCGATCAGCCGCGGCGAATGCTCGGGCACACTCAAAGAGTATTTGTTTGCAAACTCTGACAGGAAATGCTCAACCAGAAGCGCGATCTCCTGACGGCGTTCGCGTAACGGTGGGATTTCCACGGTAAATGCATTCAAGCGATAGAGAAGATCCTCACGAAATGTCCCTTGCTCGATGGCTTCCTCGATCTTGATATTGGTGGCCGCGAGGACGCGAAAGTCAGCGGCGATAGAGCCGCGGGCGCCAAGCCGGGAAAACTGTCCGTCCTGGAGGACATGAAGCAACTTGGCCTGCAGCAGCGGACTCATCTCTCCAATCTCATCCAAAAGTATCGTGCCGTGATCGCATAGCTCGAATTTGCCCGGCTTGGCTCGCATGGCGCCGGTAAACGCCCCGGCTTCGTAGCCAAAAAGCTCGCTTTCCAGCAGATCAGCAGGAATGGCTGCGCAGTTCACCTTCATCAGAGCGCGCCCGGCGCGGGGTGAAAGCTTATGAATGAGCCGGGCTAGGATTTCCTTGCCCACACCACTTTCGCCTAGAAGCAAAATGGGAACGTTAACTTTCGCCAGATGAGAGATCTGGGCCCGAATTTTCTTCATCACGGGGCTGGCGGCGATGAAAAAAACGTTGCGGTCGATCAACTCGCAATCGTTGCCATCGTGTTGACAGACTGCTGCGCGGGGCGTGAGCCAGCGCTTCACCATGCTTTCAATATCAGCGCGGTAAAAGGGCTTGGTCACGTAATCGAGCGCGCCCCGGCGTACCGCATCCGCGATCAAGCTTGGGTTGCTCCTACATGAGAGCACGACAATTTTCTGTTCGGGACAGGCCTGGCGGCAGGCTTCTATGATGCGCAGGCCATCCGGCTCAGGCGTGGCCAAATCAAGAAGTATGAGATCGGGTCTTTCACCGCTTTGCAGACGTAGCACCGCTTCAGTGCCGCAAGCAGCGGTTTCTACTTGATAATGGGCCGTTTCCAGAAGCCGTTTGGTGTAGAGCAGAACACTCGGGTCATCGTCGACAACCAGAATGCTTTCTTTGCCGGAAGTCAAAGAAGAGCGTTTCATCATTGGATTTCCTTATCGAATTTTGAGTCGGTTTTTTCGCTAACTCTCGCTCTTACCGACCCAATATCCTTCCCGGCTCAACTTCGGTAAAGTTATCCAATGTAGATTCTGCGAGACCGCTTGCCTGCATCGTGTGAAGTCTTGATGCGTGCCTTAAGCACGGCCAGCTGTAAATTATTTTGCCAGACCTGGAACTGGCGACGGTACTCCTCTGGCGCGGCTCAAAAAAATTTCCGCAACCCGAGCGAGCTTCGATCCACCGTAAACGGCTGTCTAGGTCTTGTTCTTTGGTACATGTACAATAGGACAATGTATGGACGTTGTAAAGTCCCAGGCAGGAAATGGGATAGGTGTGGAAATGCATAACAGTGGGTAATTCAACAATTTAGCAAGGCCATGAAAATTGTGTGATTTTTTTGCCGTACTCTCCAGATTAAAATTCCTAATAATTGACGGCTATGTGAATTTCAACGGGCTGGACCGATTCCTCTGTGCCGCGAATCCAGGGAAATTGAATAGTTTCGTGGTCTGCTTCTCGCCAGTTCCGGCATCAGCGCGGTCAAAGGGGAGGGAAATAGGATGCTGCTTTGAGCATCACTCGGGCGTCGCGCCACTTTAGAACTCAGGACAGCGATTGGTCTCGAACACCGCATCGTTTTTTTTATTTGCCAGAATTCCATCCGCAACCTATATTGCTCGCCATTCCGCAGCCATGAAGATAGAACTCTGACCTGTACCCGAGTGAAGCGAATCGTTTTCAAGCACCTGGTGCAAACCCAGAGGGTCTAGCTGTGAGCGAACCTTCTAAACTCTTTAAATTGAATAGAAATTGAAGCCGGCCAAGCGCTCCGAACGACGACTGTAGTCGAATTTGTAGCTGTGAAAACCCCGCGTTTCAACAGCCTTCAACTACTCAAAGTTTTCTGATGCTGAATCTAAAGGACTTCCACAGGAGCGCCGGGTAGAGCACCTGGTCCCGAACCAGGTTTTAGGCTTTTTTGAATTCTTCAGGGAAAGAGAGAGGGGGAAGTTTTTTGTTTCTAAAGGCTTGCAAGAGCCTTTATCGGCGCAGATTCAAAAGATTTGAAGATGCGCCGCTTGCGCCTACGAAATCGCCGACTTGACTTTGTAATTTCAACAGGTCTTTTATCAAAGCACTTTACTGCCATTGCTCATCCAACAACATGACCTTTGCTGTTCAGACTGGAGAGAATTGCTTGAGTATCACTAGAGTCCTCACCGACCTGCTCATAAAGAATGATCGCTTTTTCTAGCGCGTTGTGGGCGCGGACCAGTGATTCTTGGAGTTTTCTTTCACGAAAGCACCCGCCATAGACCAGCCCTAGACGCTCCCATGCTATTGCCAATTCTCTGCTGACACGCTGGGATGTTATATCCTCAGCGGCGAGTTCAGAAAGAATAGAGATTGACTTCTTGAACATCTCTTCGGCAGATTCATATTCTCGCCGCATTCGGTCTATCAAACCGATCCTGCTGCACATATTTGCAGCGTTAAACCTGGCGGTTCTGATGTCTTCCGGCCGCTGGTCTGGAGTAGATAAAGCCCTTTCCATGATTGCAAGCGCACGTTGGAAGAGCTCACGCGCCTCAAGCATCCTCTCGTCCTTCGCTAAAAATTGTTCTTCTTCCCCGCGAGGTCGGGCCAAAGGAATGTCCTCAATGAGACTCTGCAATTGTTGCTCCTTGGAGCAGGGCCTGAAACGAGCAAAATACTCGTACTGTGCATCGGACATCAAGTGTATGCCTCGATTAACTGCATCGAGGCTGACAGCAATTGGATTCTTCGGATTGCGGAGAATCGCTCGTCCTTTTGATCGAAGCCACAAACGAAACCCGACTAGCGAGAGAATGACAGATACGATGACATGGGCGGTTTTTTTGTAGTCGGAAGATCACGCCAAACTTGCTCCATATACCACCGATCAGGCAGGCGAAGTAATAAAGCAGCAACTGGCATAGCAATCAGTGTGATTAAAGCAAACACTAAGAAACGTCGATTATTCGACATTGAAAGTGCCCTCCAATCTTTCTCGTTGGAGCTTCCCCCAAAAATGGTGAATGTAGGCAGGTGCAATTTTCACATACTTTTCAGAAAATGCAGAGACATCGAGAGCTTGTTTTTGAGGCGGTAGTATTGGCTGTCCGTCTTTTTTGACACTTTGCGCTTTTCTTGTGCTTCCGCGGGGTTTAAGCATTTTAGAAAGCAATTCCTCTCCCTTCTCTCTTTCCTCAAAAAGCCGAAAATCCCCTATCTCCGCATGGCCGACCCAGGTGGTCGACCACCTGGTCCCGAACCAGGTTTTAGGCTTTTTTGAATTCTTCAGGGAAAGAGAGAGGGGAAATTTTCTGTTTTCAAAGGCTTGCAAAGCCTTAATCGGCGCAGATTCAAAGGAAATTGAAGATGCGCCGCTTGCCGCCTACTATTTTCGATTTTCCCATTCCCGAAATTTTTAGTTTGCATTTCCGGAAAACAGCATGAGAGCGGCGCGGCATGAATGCAC
>Ga0137403_10001101_pt1 | contig 34160 bp, 30 predicted proteins | sample CZOMad2_1_16fung_FD_122057 | JGI IMG/M metagenome (GOLD analysis project Ga0137403, IMG submission 122057) | Vadose zone soil fungal communities from Angelo Coast Range Reserve, California, USA - CZOMad2_1_16fungal (Hybrid Assembly) | ecosystem: Environmental > Terrestrial > Soil > Vadose zone... | reverse complement strand
TGGTTGGGGCGGGAGGATTCGAACCTCCGGATGCGGGATCCAAAGTCCCGTGCCTTACCGCTTGGCGACGCCCCAGTCTCGTACGACCGCTTAGGTCACGGTCCAGAAGGAGTCGCGGAGGTGCATCTCCTCGACCTCCTCCATCGTCCTTTCCGGAACGACCGCGCTGGTATCCGCGGCCAGGCGGCCGAGCTCGGTGCGCTGCTGCACCGCCGCCGACAGCTCCGGAGTCCGCTCTCCCCGCTCCGCCAAGACCCGCTCGTACTCGGCCAGCACCTTGGTCTCGATCATCCGCCGCGTCTCGTTGTTCAGCGGGTGGGCGACGTCCTTGAACTCGCCGTTCTTCTTCTTCCGGCTCGGCATGCTGATGAAAAGGCCGTCCCGACCCTGGATGATCTTGATGTCGTTGACCATGAAGCACTGATCGAATACGATCGACACGAACGCCTTGAGCTTCTCCTCGTTAATCGGAAAGACCTTGACCTCTGTGATCTCCATTTTGCGTCCTCTCCGTCATCCCTAGTCGAACCCTCTGGCGCGGCAAAGCGACTGGCGGCGACTGGCGCGGCGACAGATGCGCAAGTCCCGGGCGCTACCCTTGCAGGCAGCGCCCTCGCAGAGTCGCTGCGGCTCTTCGGGATCCGGCGAGCAGGACCCACGGTTCCCGGGGGACCGCACTAGACACGCGTCGGCATCAACCCACGCATTATAACCTTTGCGGCCCGTCCGGGCGCGCCGGGGGACAAACTCCTGGAGATCACCCGTTCCCCGGCAGGGGTACCCCCGCCGGCGGGGCTCTATGCTAGAGGCGGCGGGCCGGGGTGTCAAATCCGCTACTCCCGGCAGTCCTCCTCGGCGAAACCGGGGGGTACGGAGAGCGGCGCCGGGGGGCCAGGCAGGGCCTCCCGCACGACCTCCTTCCAGCGCATCTGCACCCCCTGGGCACGGTCGGAGAGGATCGCCCAGCTGTCGCGCTGCACCCAGAGGACGGCCGGCTGCTTCTCGCCCGCCTCCCAGAGGGTCCAGGCGACCACCTGCCCGGAGGTGACGGTCGCCGTCCAGCGGCGGTCCATCCCGTCGGTGAAGTGGAGGTCCCGGCCCTTCTGGGTCGGCGGCGCCGCCGGCTCCGCCGGCAGCCGACCGAGGAGCAGCGAGGGGAGCGAGAGCAGGGGAAACGGGGCGAGCGGCACCCCGGAGATGTCGAAGCGGCCCTCGAACCGGCAGAAGGTATGGTTCCGGTGATCGAGGAAGAGCCCCTGGTCCTCGGCCACGTCGAGGCTCCACAGGGCGCGCCCCACGGGGTCGGCGGTCGTCACCTGGTAGCGGTCGGCGGCGGGGAGACGCAGGGTGAGTCGGAAGCTCCCCTCTCCCTCCGGCCCGGAGTAGCTGATCCGGAACAGCCGTTGCGAGCCGTAGGCCGCGGTGGGAATCTGCCAGGGCGCCGCCCCGCCGGCCGGCACCGGAGCGGGCGCCGGCCGCAGGGAGCAGCCGGCGAGCCCGAGGGCAAGGAGCACCGCGACCCCGAATCGGAGTGCCGCGACCCCGAATCGGGACGCACGGCCGCCGCCGTACGCCGGAGTGGGGAGGGGGCTCACGTTCGTAGAATCTAGCGCCGGGGGGTGGTGCCGTCCAAGCCGTCCAGCTTGCGCCGGACCTGCTCGGTCTGCTCCGGGTTGTGGTCGCTCAACGAGAGGGCGCGGCGGTACATGTCACGGGCCTTGTCGGGCTGGCCGAGGGCGACGTAGACGTCGCCCAGGTGCTCGTGGACGGTGGCGTCCTCCGGCACCAGACGGGCCGCCCGCTCCAGATAGTCGCGGGCGCGGTCGTACTGGCCGAGCCGATAGTGGGTCCAGCCCAGCGAGTCGACGTAGGCGCCGTTGTCCGGCTCCAGGGCCACCGCCCGCTTGACCAGGGAGAGCGCCTCGTCCAGGTGCTCGCCCTTCTCGGCCCACATGTAGCCCAGGTAGTTCAAGGCGGCATGGAAGTCGGGATCGGCCTTGAGCGCCTGGCGGAAGGCGGCGACCGAGAGGTCTCGGTGCCGGTCGTGGTCGTAGGCGGCGCCGAGCAGGAAGCCAGCGGCGGGGAGGTTCGGGTGGCTGGCCAGCGCCTTCTTGAGCGGCGGGATCGACTCCTCGTACTGGTCGAGTCGCTGGTACGACTGGGCGGCGGCGAGCAGGCTCTGTGGGTCGTCCGAGCGGCCGAGCTGCGCCAGCTGGCGCTTCGCCTGGCGCTCCTTGCCCGCCTTCCAGAGTACCTCCCCGCGCTTGGCGGCGAGGAGCGGCGAGGTCGCCGTGACCGGGGTCAGCAGGCTCACCGCCTCGTCGAAGCGCTTGAGCTCGATCAAGGCGTCGGCCTTGAGCAGCAGGGCCTCGGTGCGGGCCTTGGGCTCGTCGGCGTGGAGGAGGGGGGCGAGCGTTTCGCTCACCTTCGCCCAGTCCTCGGTCGTGGCGTAGAGCTGGGCGAGCTCGAGGATGGCGTCGCGCGACTCCTGGGCCTTGCCGTCCTTCGCCAGGTCGGCGGCCAGATCGGTGAGGAGCTTCGCCGCCTCGTCCTTCTTCCCCTCCCGGCGCAGCACCCGCGCCAGGGTGGTGGTGAGCACCAGGTCCTGGGGATCGGCATCGCGCAGGCGCGACAGCAGGGCCAGGGCCTCCGGATTGCGCCCCTGGGCGGTCAGGATGAGCCCCTTCAGGAGCTCCAGGTACTGGTTGTCGGGCTGCGCCTTGAGCAGGTCGTCGGCGGTTTTCAACGCCGCGTCGAGGTCGCCGGTCAAGTAGAGCGCGGAGGCGAGCTGGCGGCGCAGCTGGGGGTCGCCGCGCACCGACTCGGGGGCGGCGAGGAGGGTCTCCAGCGCCGTCCGGTGGTCGCCGCGCTGCCCCTGGACCTCGGCCAGGGTGAGCCGCGCCTGGAGGTTTTCCGGGTCGAAGCCGAGCGTCTCCTTGAGCACCGCCTCGGCCTCCGCCTTGCGATCCGCCTTGAGCAGCGACTCGATGAGCAGCGAGTTGGCCGTCGGGTTGTTGGGGACGTAGCTCACCAGCTCGCGGAAGACGTCCGCCGCCCGTCCCGCCTGCCCCTGTTCGAGATAGATGCGGCCCAGGGTGACCATCACCTGGAGATCGGAGGGGTCGCGGCGGCGCAGGCCCTCGTAGGCCTCCTGGGCGGTCGCCAGGGCGGCGGGGTCCTGGTCGGCCAAAGCCAGGTAGACCTCGCCCACGCCGCGCAGCACGTCGGGATTGCCGGGCGCCAGCTCGCGCGCCCGCTTCACCTCCTCCACCGCCTTCCCCAGGTAGTCGGAGCGGGCGTGGGGAGTGCGCGCGATGGTGCCCAGGCGCCCGAGCAGCTCGGCGCGCTCCAGGCGCACGTACGGATCGCCGGGGGCGAGCTTCTCCGCCTCCTCGAAGGCGGCCAGGGCCTCGGTGAACGAGCCCTCGGCGGCCAGCACCTTGCCGAGCGCGAACTGGAAGGCGGCCTGCCCGGCCACAGAGGTCGCGGGGCTCGGCGGAGTCGCAGGGGTTGCCGCCGCGTGGATCGGCAGGGCGGCGATCGGGAGCAGGAGCAGAAGGGTGAGGCCCAGCATTCTCACCCCTGCAGAATACCATAGGACCGCCGGGTGCTTTACAAGGCGCGGAGCCGCCCCTATAATCTCCTCTCCACGGTTAAGTTGCCTACAGACAAGAAGTTAGAAACCGAATCGAAGGCTTGGAAGACGGAGCCAACCGGTCGTAGATGGGTAAGCTTGGACAACTGCTCGTGGCGCGGGGCTGGATCACCGTCCAGCAGCTGACCCGTGCGCTCAAGAACCAGAACGTCGTGGGCGGCCGACTGGGCACCTGTCTCCTGGAGATGGATGCCCTGACCGAGGAGCTCCTGCAGAAGGGCCTCGCCGAGCAGCTCGGGGTGCCGGCGGTGCGGGTCGAGGAGCTGCGCGGCATCCCCGACGAGGTGCAGGAGCTGCTGCCGGCCAAGCTCGCCCGGCGCTGCCGCGCCATCCCCTTCCGGGCGCTGGGCGGCCGGCTCGACGTGGCGATGCTCGACGCCCGGAACCTCGCCTGCCAGGACGAGATCGCCTTCGCCACCGGCAAGCGGGTGCGGGTCCACGTGGGCAACGAGATCCGCATCTTCGAGGCGCTCGAGAAGTACTACGACGAGGAGTGCCCGCCGCGCTTCGCCAAGCTGCTCGACCGGCTGAACCGCTCGCGCTACCTGTGGGACAAGGAGAGCCCGCCGGCCGCCGCCGCGCGGCCGGGACAGGGCCTGGCCTCCCTCCTGCCGCCGCTCGAAGGCGACCCCTTCGCCCGCCCGCCGCGTTTCGAGCCGCCGCCGCCCCTGCCGGACGCGCTGCTGCCGGACGTACCGTCCCCCGTGGACGCCGTTCCGCGGCCGCCCGCCCCGTCTCCGGCATCTCCGCCATCCCCGGCGCCCTCCCCGGCCGCCATGCCTCCCCGAACCACCACGCCCCGGCCGCGGGTCGTGCCGGTCGAGCCGCCGCCCCCACCCGCTCCGGCCGAGCCACTGCCCCGCCCCGCCGTGGCGAAGGCCCCACCGCCGCGCAGCCTCTCGCTCACCCCGCAGGAGCGGGCGGCCCTGGTCGGCCGCGACAAGGGCCAGCCGCTGCCGCCGCCCGCCGACCTCGAGGAGGCCCTGGAGGCTCTGGCCGCGGTCCACGACCGCGAGGAGGTGGGCGACCTCCTGCTCGCCTTCCTGGGCATGCACTACCGGCGGGTGGCCCTCTTCCAGGCCAGCCGCGACCGGGTCACCGCCTGGCGGGCGGTCGGCGCGGGGATCGAACCCAAGACCTTCGCCGCCTTCGGCGTCGGCTTCGACCGGCCCTCCCTGTTCCTCAATCTGCGCGGCGGCAGCGGTCTCCACCTGGGTCCCCTGCCGCCGATGCCGGCGCACCGCGAGCTGGCCGCCTCCTGGGGCGGGGAGCTGCCGCGCGAGTGCGTGATGCTTCCCGTCCGCCTACGCGACCGCCTGGTGGCGATCCTCTACGCCGACCGCGCCGAAGGGGGTCCCGCCGGTCTCCACCTGGAGGAGCTCAAGCGCCTGACCGATGCCACCGTCGCCGCCTTCGAACGTTGTATCCTCTACAAAAAACAGGCGGTATCGGGCGCGTAGGGCGGTCGACGTTTTGTTGACACCCTGAAGCGCCCGTTGTTAGACTCGCCGCCGTTTCGGAGTCCAGATGATCAAGTCTGACATCGTCGACCGCGTCGCGGAGCTCACGGAAGTGCCTCGGGTGAAGGCCGCGCAGGCGGTCGACACCATCATCGAGGCGATGAAGGACGCTCTTTGCAACGGCAAGCGCATCGAGCTCCGCGGGTTTGGAGTCTTCCAGGTACGCGACCGCAAGAAGGGCGTCGGCCGGAATCCCAAGACCGGGGTCGAGGTCGCCATCACCCCCGGCAAGACCGTCCGCTTCAAGCCCGGCAAGGATCTGAAGAACCTCTGACCGCCTCCTCCGCTCCCGCTCCGCTCCGGGGAGCTCGCCGGTCGTGAACGGCGAGCCGCCGATCGTACCGCTCCCCCGGCTCGAGCTGCTGCCCCCGCCGCAGCCCGTGGCCTACCGCCCTCCCCCGCTGCCGCGACCACGCTGGGGGCTCGCCCTGGTGCTGCTCTTCCTTGCCTTCCTTTCCGTCATGACTTTCAGCCCCGTCCTTCTGATGGGAATTCGGACCGACGTTCAGATCGACGATCGCCTTCTCGATCCGCGCTTCCCGATAGAGACCGCGGTATGGGTGTGGCACCATCCAGAACTCCTCGCCGTAGGAGCCCAGATCTCGCTCATTCTGCTGGGCATCCTCTTTGCGCACGAGATGGGGCACTATCTTACCTGCCGGCGCTATGGTCTTGCCTCGACGGTTCCCTATTTCCTGCCGGTCCCTTTCGGCCTCGGTACGGTCGGCGCCTTCATCCGCATCCAGGCACCCATCCGCGATAAGCGCGAGCTGTTCGACGTGGGCGTCGCCGGCCCGCTCGCCGGCTTCGTGGCCCTCCTCCCCTTCCTTTTCTATGGCGTGGCGCACTCGCACGTCTCGACCTTCGTCGAGGCCGCTCACCCGAACGCCGCGGAGGCGGGTCTCCTCCTGCCCGGCTGGTGTCTCGCCATCCGGCTCGTCGCCTGGCTGTTCCACGGCCGCCTCGGGCCGGGCCAGACCCTGAACCTCCATCCCGTCGCCTTCGCCGCCTGGTTCGGGCTCTTCACCACCGGCCTGAACCTCCTGCCCCTGGGCCAGCTCGACGGCGGGCACGTCCTCTACGCGGCGATCGGGCGCCGGCAGTGGCGCCTGGCCTGGCCGCTCTGGGGGGTGCTCGCTCTCACCGGGCTGCTCTGGCCGGGCTGGTGGCTCTGGTGCGGCATCCTCCTCCTCCTGCGCCCGCGCCACCCGCCGGTGGTCGACGAAAGCGTCCCGTTAGACCGCCCGCGGCTCTGGATCGCCGCCTTGGCCCTCCTCCTCTTCGTGCTCTGCTTCACCCCGGTGCCGATACGGATCGTGAATTTGGGGTAGGGGGGCGGCGCCCCTACACCTCGAGCAGAAACGTCACCGGCCCGTCGTTGACCAGAGCGACCTCCATATAGGCGCGGAAGCGGCCGGTCTCGACGGCGAAGCCCCTGGCGCGGAGGTCGGCGACCAGGGCCTCGACCAGGGGAGCGGCGGCGGCGGGCGGGGCGGCGTCGTCGAAGGAGGGGCGGCGGCCGCGGGCGAGCGAGCCGGCGAGGGTGAACTGGGAGACGACGAGGAAGGCGCCCCCCACGGCGCGGGTGTCGAGGTTCATCTTCCCCTCCGCATCGTCGAAAATACGCAGGCCGGCGAGCTTCTCGGCCGCCGCCGCGACCTCCTCCGGGCCGTCGGCGCGCTCGACGCCGACCAGGACGAGGATGCCGCGGCCGATCCGTCCCACCACCTCGCCCTCGACCGTCACCGAGGCGGAGCTCACTCTTTGCAAGATCAGCCGCACGCTTTCCGTCCCTCCTCATGAGGAGGCTCGGACGGACGTCGCCCGAGCCCGCCCCCGGGGAGTTGCCCGGGGGGGTGTGATACCGTAACGCATTCCGAGAAAAGAGGAGAATGGAAGCATGGTCAACAAAGTGATTCTGGTGGGCAATCTGGGCCGCGACCCGGAGGTCCGATCGACCCCTTCGGGGCAGCCCGTCGCCAGCTTCACCCTCGCCACCAGCCGGAAGTGGAAGGACAAGGGCGGCCAGCGGCAAGAGCAGACGGAGTGGCACCAGATCGTCTGCTGGGGCCGGCAGGCCGAGGTCGCCGGCCAGTACCTGACGAAGGGGAAGCAGATCTACGTCGAGGGGCGGCTCCAGACCCGCTCCTGGGACGACCGCCAGACCGGGGAGAAGCGCTACCGGACCGAGGTCATCTGCGAGAACTTCCAGATGCTCGGCTCCCGTGGCGGCGGCGGCCCCGAGTTCGAGGGTCCCGGCGGTCCCGGACCCTCGGGCGGCGGGGGCGGTGGCTACGACGAGGGTGGTGGCGGTGGTGGCGGCGGCTTCGGCGAGCCCGAGGACGACGACATCCCGTTCTAAGCGATCCCTCCGAAAGGCTGGAGTCTTCCGCCGCGCCCAGGGGCTGCCCCTTGGGCGCGGCGGAAGCTTACGGAAACCCAGGAAAATCCTCCGGGACCTCTCCGGGAGGCTCCAGACGCTCTCCGGGAGCGTCCGGACTTCCTCCGGACGCTTTCGGGAACCCTCCGGACCCTTCCAGAATCTCTCCGGATGCTTCAGGAAACCCTCCGGTCACTTCCGGACCCCCTCCGGACGCTTTCAGAACTTCTCCCGGCGTTTCCGGAAACCCTCCGGACGCTTCCAAAATCCCTCCGGGAGCTTCCGGGAACTCTCCGGACGCTTCCGGAGCCGTGGAAAGTCTTCCGGCACTCGTCAAAAGTTACTTTCCTTGGATGGAAAGTCGACCCTGAGGCATGAGAAGTCGGCCCGGAGAGGTCAGAAGTCGAGCCGGACGCATCAGAAGTCGATCCGGAGACGCCGGAAGTCGACCCGGACGGATCCAAAGTCGAGCCGGAGACGTTGGAAGTCGACCTGCAGAGGTTTCTGAAGACTTTCTTGGCCTTTTGGCCCCGTGCGGAGCTTCGTGCGTCCTCTCAGGAGGACGTTTGCACGAGAAGGAGGGCCTCTCCATTTCGCTACAATGTCTGGATGCCCCTGCCCACGGTCTTCGTGAGCTACAGCCACAAGGATGAAGCCTGGAAGAAGATCCTCCTTCCTCAACTCGAAGTTTTGGTCCAGGAGGGGCTCTTCGAGGTCTGGGAAGATCGGCGAATCGATGCCGGGGACAGCTGGTATCCCGAGATCCGAGCGGCTCTGGAGAAGGCGGACGCGGCCGTCTGCCTGATCTCGGCCCACTATCTCTCGTCCCCCTTCGTCCGCAAGGAGGAGGTTCCCTTCCTGCTGGAGAAGCGCGAGAAGAACGGGCTGCTCCTGCTCCCGGTCCTGCTCTCGGCCTGCCCCTGGCATCGGGTCGACTGGCTCAAGGCCATCGAGATGGTGCCGCACGACGGCAAGACCATCGACGGGCTTCCTGATAGCACCCGAAACGAGATCTTCGCCCAGGTTGCCGACCAGATCGCCACGGCGGTCGAGCGCCCCCGCGATGCTGCCCGGGGAATCACCCGGGAGGGGTCATCCAGGGTGTCCTCTCCACTGCATCCGCAACCAGAGAAGATCGATCTTACTCGCCTCCCAGTGACCGGAGCCGAGCTCTTCGGCCGCGCCGAGGAACTCGGCTGGCTGGACGAGCTGTGGGACACCGGCGAGGTGCGGATCGCGACTCTCGTCGCCTGGGGTGGGGTCGGCAAGTCAACGCTCGTCAACAAGTGGCTGGAGCGCATGGAGCCCGACGGCTTCCGCGGGGCGCGGAAGGTCTTCGGCTGGACCTTCTTCCGGCAAGGAACAGGCGAGCGGAGCGCCTCGGCGGACCTCTTCTTCGGAGAAGCCCTGCGCTTCTTCGGAGATTCGGAGCCTGAATCCGGCTCCCCTTGGGCCAAGGGAGAGCGACTGGCGGATCTCATCTGCCGCGAGAAGAACCTCCTGGTCCTCGACGGCGTAGAGCCGCTGCAGTCGGCCGTGGAGGGCGGCTGGCTAGAGGACGCTGGCCTTGCCGCCTTGCTGACTCGGTTGGCCCAGAGCGAGCAGGGCCTCTGCCTGATCACGACTCGGAAGGCGGTGGCCGACCTCGACGAATTCGTCGAAACTGCGGTAAGCCGGGACCTGGAGCAGATCTCTCCCGAAGCCGGTCGGGCGCTCCTACGGGTGCGCGGCATCCGTGGCTCGGACGCTGAGCTCGAGCAGGTGGCACGGAGCTTCGGCGGCCACGCGCTGGCAGTGAACCTTCTCGCCTCGTATCTTCAGGCCTTTCCGGGTCATGCCGCCGAGGCCAGCGCCGAGATCCCAAGGGAGACGGGCGCGGACGCACAGAGCCGCCATCCGCGCCGAATCATGGAGGCCTTCGTGCGCCGCTTCGGGCCTGGCCCGGAAGTCGAGCTGCTGCTCCTTCTCGGGCTCTTTGACCGCCCTGCAGAAGCGAAGGCTCTCGCGGCCCTGCGTGCGGCTCCGCCCATTTCGCGTCTCACCGACCACTTGACGAGTCTGCCGGAGACGGACTGGTTCCACCTCGTGTCGAAGCTCCGGGGGAGCCGATTGATTGCCGAGGAGGATCCCAACCAGCCGGAGGCGCTCGATGCCCATCCCCTGGTGCGCGAGCATTTTGGCGAGAAGCTGGCCAAGGAGAATCCTGCCTCCTGGCGGGAGGCGCACTGCCGGCTCTATCAGTACTACAAGGAAGCCGTTGAGACGTACCCGGATACAGCTCCGGGTCTTACGCCGCTTTTCGCCGCCGTCGTGCATGGGTGCAAAGCTGGCAAGACCGAGGAGGCTCTCGAAGAAGTATTCCGCACCAGGGTCCTCAGAAAGAAACGATTTTCTACCAGCACTCTTGGACTTTGGGGCATCAATCTCCAGGTGTTGACCAACTTTCTGCGACCTCCCGAGGCAACCACCCCACTGCTCAGCCCCAAAGCCCGGGCGTTCGTGCTGGGAGAGATGGGTTATTCGTTCCGGGCTGTGGGTCGTTTGGAGGAGGCGCTGAGGACGACGCAAGAGGCATTGGAGGCGCAACTGGCGCTGGCCAATGAGCGGCATGCTTCTTGGCAGTCTGCCAACCTAGCCGCACTCCTGGAAGTTTTGGGAGACCTAGGGCGAGCGCAGACGATCGCCGAGCAGAGCCTTCACCTGGTGCTCGACGGCCCTCCCGAAGAGCAGGCAAACGCGAGGTCCGCTCTCGCCATCATTCTGCACCAGTGCGGTGACCTCGACCGCGCGGAGAAAGTCTTTCGCGAAGCCGAACAGGTCAACCACGCGCGCCGCTCTCAAGAGCCCTTCCTCTATGGGTTCAGAGGGTTCGGTTACTGCAATCTGCTGCTCGACTTGGGCCGGTGGCGAGAAGTTCGGCAACGTGCGGAGCATACGATCCAGGTGGCGCTGCAGAAGAATTGGCTGCGTGACATTGCGCTCGACCGGATCTCTCTGGGAAGAGCCATTTTGCTGGGAACCCGGGAGGTCGGCCACAAGGACCTGGATCTGGCCAAGGGCTCCATCGAGCAGGGGCTCGAAGGGTTACGCAAATCCGGCCGGATGGATGAAATCCCTCGGGGACTTCTCGCCCGCGCCGAGTTGCGATTGGCCATGAACGACAGATTCCGCAGCCGAGCCGACCTCGAGGAAGTCCTCCGCCTCTGCGCCCGCTGCAGCATGCGCCTCTATGCGACCGACGCCCATCTGGGTTTCGCCCGGCTGCACCTCGCGGCCGGCGAGCACGGCCCGGCCCGCGCCAGCCTCGACCGGGCGAAGCGGTTGATCGAGGAGACGGGGTATCACCGGCGGGACCGCGAGGTGGCCGAGATCGAGGCGGTGCTGGCAGGAGAGGCGACCGCACCGTCTTTCCTGGCTCCTTGAGCCCGACAGCCCCCCGGTTGGCCTGCCCCGTGGGCGCGGCAGCATTCCCGCGTCAGCGGTCCTCTGGGGCAGGGTCGAAAAACCAGTGGAAGCCGGGGGCGAGGAGCGGCGACCGGCGCAATTGGGCGTGCGTGGGGTGGCCGCCCAGCTGGCCGTCCAGGAGCAGCAGATCGTCTTCCGGCGCGGTGAAGGAGAATTCGTCCGGCGTGCCAGATATCGGCGGCGACGACGGCGGCTCCGGAGGCCCCACCACCGGCCGCGGTTTTCCCAGCCGCATCCGCCGATTCGCGAGATCGAGATCGAGAGAATAGCTGCGGCGCGCTCCGATCATCAGCTCGACCGTAAGCGCGCGGGGCTGCTGGAACAGCACCCAGCGCCAGCGGTTCGGATCGGTGAAGAGCGGTACGGCCTTGCCGTCGACGGCGAATTCCTCGACCGACCAGACGCCGTAGAACGGCGGCCGCGGCGGATGGTACTCGCGGTAGCGGACGCGGGTCTCGGTCCAGGTCGTGCCGATCGAATAGAGGCCGAAGAGGAGAAGGAGGAGCTGCGCCAGCCGGTCGAGCCGCGGGCGGGAAAAGAGCGGCGGCGTGACCGCCGGCTCCACCGGGCGGTTCCACAGGAACAGGTTGGCCAGCCGGGGGAGGTCGGGGGCGAGGAGCAGGAGGGCCAGGAACAACAGGTGCATCGAGAAGAGCTTGACGTGCACGTCGTAGGAGAAGTTGAGCGTCACCACCATCAGCATGTCCGCGGCGCAGACCAGGGCTCCCAGGAGCGTCGTCCGCGGCACGAGGAGCAGCACGCCGCCCAGGAGCTCGGCGCAGCCGGTGAGCGATTCGTAGGCCGGCGAGGAGCCGATGAAGATCCACAGCATCCGCATCGGGGTGAGGCTCGCCACGCGCTGCAGCAGGACAGTCAGCGGCGGCGGCGCGATCATCTGGGTGGGGAGCGCCTTCAGCACTCCATAGTGGATCATCGCCAGGGCGAGTGAGGCGCGGACCAGGAAGCGCAGCCATTGGTGGAGCCGCTGGTAGTGCTCCCGCCGGCGGTCGAGCGCCGACCATAGGGCCGCGACGACAGCCGCGAGCGCCACGTAGCACAGGAAAAGAATCGTGCCGAAGGCGGTATTGCTGATATCGGCGCTGCTCTCGAGAATATAGATCTCGCGGTGGGTATGGAGGACGTGCCGGGCCACCCAGGTGACGACGGCGAGCCAGAACGCGGCGTACCGCCGGGAGAGAACGTCGTGAAACGGAACATACGTGAAGACCCAGTCGGTAACCAGAATGAGGGCGCAATAGGCGACCAGGAACCGTAAGACGATCCGCTGCGCCAGGTTCCAACGCACGGCGGAAGGCGGCTCGGTCGACTCGGGCGGGCTCAACGACCGATCACCGCCAAGGCCCCCGGCACGGCTTCGATGGTGACCGCCACCCCCGCCGGCGCCGGCTCGACCGGCTCGCCGCCACCGTAGAGCGTCATGTCCCGGTCGAGGGTGATCGCCACCCGCGCCGTGCGGACGAGGGTGACGGCCGGGTGGGTGACGTGGCGGCCGGTGTAGACCTTGGGGAAGACGGTGAGCAGGGTGCGGCGGGGCATCTCGCGCACGATCACGAGATCCAGGAGGCCGTCGTCGATCCTGGCGTCGGGGGCGATCTTCATGCCGCCGCCGAAGCGCGGCAGGTTGGCCGCCACCGCGAACATCGCCCCGCCCTCGAAGACCCCCTGGTCGTGCTCCACCCGCATCTTCGGCGGCTTGAAGGTGGCGAGGGTGTGGATCACCGCGTAGAGGTAGATCAGCGGCCCCCGCAAGTGCTTCACCTGGTTGGCGAAACGGGTGACCTCGCTGTCGAAGCCCACCCCCGCGTAGCCGATACAGTAGGTTGCCCCCACCCGGGCGAGGTCGATCCGCCGCACCGGTCCGGAGAGGGCATGCTCGACCGCCGGCTCCAGCTCCGGCGGGATGCCCAGGGTGCCGGCAAGGTCGTTGCCGCTCCCCAGGGGCACCACTCCCAGGGCGCAGTCGGTGCCCACGAGGCCTTGGGCGGCGTGGTGCATCGTGCCGTCCCCTCCCGCCACGATCAGCCGCTCGACGCCGTCCGCCGCGGCGCGGCGAGCCTGCTCGACGAGATCGGCGGCGCTCTTGCTCGCCACCAGCCCCGCTCCGGCCCGGGAGGCCAGGATGCGCAGGCGGTGGATGTGGGCCGCCCCCGTGCCGCGCCCGGCAGAGGGGTTAAGGAGGAAGCGGACCATGGAACCTCCAAAGGGGAAGCAGAGGGCATTCTATATCGCGGCCGGGGAGTAGAATCCGCCCCATGCCCAAACCCCAGATCCAGATCCTCGTCTGCACCAATGAGCGTGAACCCGAAGCCAAAAAGCCGGCCTGCGCCCCGCGCGGCGCGATCGACGTCTACCACCGCTTCAAGGACCGGGTGAAGGAGCTGGGGATTCGCGACCACGTGATGGTCGTCCGCACCGGCTGCCTGAAGCACTGCAGCCAGGGGATCACCGTCACCGTCTGGCCCTACAACCTCTGGTACCGCCGGGTGACGGTCGCCGACGTGGAGGAGATCCTGGAGCAGAGCGTGCTGGGGGAGGGGCGGGAGGTAGAGCGGCTTCGGATGCCGGATATTCCGTGGGAGTAGGGACGGTCAGGGTAGCCGTTGGCTCAGCGTGCCGCCTTGGTAAACGCTGAGGTGGCTATCGGGGGCAAGCCGGTCAGGAAACACCACGAAGTTTAATCCTTCCGCGAGCCCGGCCTGATTCTTCGCTGAGTGATATCGCATTCCCACGATCCTACTGGAGGCGTAAGCCGCTGCTCCCAGGATCTGGGTAGGAGGGGACTCTTCGGAGAGACGCCAGCGTCCCGTGAGCTCCGCGAGACTCGTGCCAAGCCGCTGCCGAACCGAAGCCTCAGTAAGATCCAAGATCCGAGTCAGCACTCCCTCAATGGTGAGAGTGACCCAGGGTGAGCCTTTGACAGGGAAGAGCTTTCCGGAGGAAGACTTGAAGATCTTCTCCGCCTCGATCTGGGCAGTGAGGGGGTCCTCCGAGAAGTAAATGCTGCCGAACTGCCCCGGAGGAGTGAAGCGGGCTCCGGTTCGCGCCGCCCCCCCTGGCCAGAGCGGTTGCGGGGGACCGCTCTCTCCAAGTGGCGGTTTCTCCATCCAGGCGTAGTCCACTACCCGACTCCAGGGGCCTCCGACCGAGATCAGAGGCAGAATCTTCAGGATTTCGTCGAGATCGGGGCTCGGAAGCACTAGGGAGGGATCCCCATCAAGGCGCTTTCCAGCATGTCTTCTACGACTTTGGATCGCCCTTCGAGGATGACTTCCATTGGAGTGCGACGGCCCAGGTCCGGGTGGGGATTGTTGAGCCAGGCGAGGACCACCGAACGGTCTTCGAAGACCTTCTCCAGGATCTCAAGGCTCCGCTTGATCGACTGAAGAGCAGGTTGGAGAGTGAAAGCGGCCGGGGTCTTGTGCACCGTCGAATAGTTCTTGCCCAGCCCTGCGGCCAATTGCTTCAGGGGGATCTTCAGGAACTCCGCCACCCGACCGGCATCGAGACGGCCCGTTTCTGGATCGTGGAGCTCTTGTAGGGTCAGGACCGGCGTCTGCAGCGCGATAGCCATAGCGATCTCCTCTCTACCGAAAGTCTATCAGAAATCGACAGAGAATCGAACTCTACGCCACCACCGGCAGCAGCGGCGCCGAGACTAGATCCCGGTTCGCCGGCGTCAACGCGTGCCGGTACTTCCGGGCCAGCGCCGCCGTCTCCTCCCGGGTGACCAGGCGCTCGTAGAGGTTGGTCCTCTGCTTCGGCGTGTAGCCCGCCACGCGGATCAGGTGCTCCATCTCGTCCTGGCTCATCCGGTAGGAGGTGCCGGCCGAGGCGACGACGTTCTCCTCGATCATGATCGAGCCCATGTCGTCGGCGCCGAAGGAGAGGGCGAGCTGGCCGATCTTCTTGCCCTGGGTCACCCAGCTGGTCTGGAAGTGGACGATGTTGTCGATGAAGAGGCGCGAGACCGCGAGCGTCCGCAGATACTCCTCGGCGTAGGTCTCCGGCACGTCCGGCATCTCGGTGTGCTCGTGCTGGAAGGTCCAGGAGATGAAGGCGGTGAAGCCGCCGGTTTCGTCCTGGAGGTCGCGCACCCTCTGGAAGTGCTCGACCCGCGCCTCGATGGCCTCGCCCATGCCGTACATCATGGTCGCCGAGGTGCGCAGGCCGTTCTTGTGCGCCTGACGCATGATGTCGATCCACTCCTCGGCCGAGGCCTTGGGGTAGGCCAGGACCTCCTGGCGGATGTCGTCCGAGAGGATCTCCGCGCCGCCGCCGGGGATCGACATCAGGCCCGCCGCCTTCAAGCGCGCGATGACGTCGTAGAAGCTCATCCGCTCCTTCCTGGCGATGAACTTGATCTCCGGCGGCGAGAAGGCGTGCAGATGGACCGCCGGGTACTTTTCGCGCAGATACCGCAGCAGATCCTCGTAGTAGGTGATCGGCAGGTCCGGATGGACGCCTCCCTGCATGAGGATGCCGGTGCCGTTCAGGGCCAGGGTCTCCTCGATCTTCTGGCCGATCTCCTCGAACGGCAGGAGATACCCCTCCGGGTCCCCAGGCTCGCGGTAGAAGGCGCAGAACCGGCACTTGTAGACGCAAACGTTGGTGTAGTTGATGTTGCGGTCGACGTTGTAGGTCGCGACCGCGGGATCGTTGAAGCGGTTCCGCACCTGGTCGGCGGCCAGGCCCAGGTCCAGGAGGTCACCCTCCAGGAGCAGGGTGTGGGCGTCGCCGGCGGAGATGCGGCGGCCGGAAACGGCGTCGTCGAGGATCGCGGAAACGGGGCGTCCGGAAGGTGAGAGCTCCATAGCCTCTCCACTTTACGGGATCGGCCCCCCGGCGGCAAGTTGCCCTTCCCGCCGGCCTTTGAGAGACTGGCGGGAGGTGCAAGACCTCCGCCTCCTCATCCAGTCGCGCTACCCGATCCTCTACGTCGAGACGTTCGACGAGGAACGGGTGGAGGAGCTTCTCGCCCGGGTCGCCTCGGAGCTCGGCCTGCCGTTCTACACCTGGTCGGTCACCCAGGGACTCACCCGCCATGCCAGCGACCAACCCGAGCTACTGGAGACCCGCCAGCCCGGGAAGCTCCTCGAGCGGATCGGCGAGACCCGGGTGCCCAGCCTCTTTCTCCTGCGCGATTTCCACCCTTACCTGACAGACCCAGCCCTGGTGCGCGCCCTCCGCGAGCTGGCCCAGGGACCTCTCGGGCGGCTCGCCACCCTCGTTCTCTGCTCGCCGAGCCTGGAGATCCCGCCCGAGCTCCAGAAGCTCGCCGCCCGCTACCAGCTCGCCCTCCCCGGCGCGGACGAGATCCGGACCACCGTGATCGACACCTTCCGCGACCTGAAGCGCGGCCGGAACCTGCGCTATGGCCTCCAGGAAGAGGAGATGCACCAGCTGGTGCAGGGGCTGCGCGGCCTGACCCTCTCCGAGGTGCGCCGCCTGGTCACCCGCTGCACCCTGGAGGATCGCAGCCTGGACGGCAAGGACATCGCCGCCGTGCTTGCCGCCAAGAAGGAGGGGCTGGAGCAGTCCGGAATCCTGGAGCTCTGGTCGGCGGACGGCGACATCGCTCCCCTGGGCGGCCTCGCCAATCTGAAGAGCTGGCTCCAGCGGTTTCGGGTGGGCTGGAGCGACCACGCCAAGAGCCTGGGGCTCGGGCCACCGCGCGGCGTCCTCCTCGTCGGGGTCCAGGGGTGCGGCAAGAGCCTGGCGGCGAAGACCATCGCCCACGAGTGGGGATTGCCGCTGGTCCGGCTCGACCCCGGGCGGCTCTACGACAAGTACATCGGCGAGTCCGAGCGCCACCTGCGGAACGCCTTCGCAACCGCCGAGGCCCTCTCCCCCCTGGTCCTCTGGATCGACGAGATCGAAAAGGTCTTCGCCGCCGGGGGCTCCGAATCCGACGGCGGCCTCGGACGGCGGCTCTTCGGGTCGTTTCTGACCTGGATGCAGGAGAAGAAGGAGGCGGTCTTCGTCGCCGCCACCTCGAACGACCTCTCCGCCGTCCCCCCGGAGCTGTTGCGCAAGGGTCGCTTCGACGAGATCTTCTTCGTCGACCTGCCCGGAGCGCCCGAACGGCGAGAAATCCTCGCCATCCACCTACGCCTGCGCCGGCAGGACCCGGCGGTCTTCGATCTGGACATCCTCACCGAGGCGACCGAGGGAATGAGCGGCGCCGAGATCGAACAGGCCGTGGTGGCGGCCCTCTACGGCATGCTGGCCGAGCGCGAAACCCGCCTCACCACCCCCCGGCTCCTCCTGGAGATCGGCCGCACGGTCCCCCTCTCGCGTTCGCGCAGAGAGCAGGTTACTGCTTTGCAGGCTTTGGCGCGGGAACGGTTCGTGCTGGCGGGGTGAGCGCCCCGCTTGGCAGAGGGGAGGAACCGTTCTGGGGCGGAGCCGACCTGAGCTGGAGCGGTGAAGAACCGATCTGGAGCGGTGAAGAGCTCATTCGCGGCGGTGAAGAACCGATCCGCCGCGGTTCAGCTCTTATCCGGAGCGGATTGGTTCTCAACCGGAGCGGTGAAGCTCTGATCCGCAGCGGATTCGTTCCCATCCGGAGCGGTGCAGTCCTGATTCGCGGCAGTCGAGCTCTGCTCCGCCGCGGTGCAGATCTGCTCTCCTCCAGAACGGTTCTGCTCCGCCGCAGTCGGCCTCTCTTCCGCCCGTAACGAGAGCTTCTCCGCTCCAGGCGTGTGCCGCACCGCGGCAGACCGGTACCTCTCGGGGGCGTTTCGGTCGCGATCCTCTCCCTGCGCCGACCGTTCCGAGTGGAGTGATTCGGCTTGGCAGCGCCGAGCCACGAATCATCTCGCTCGATCCGTCTCCTGCGGAGTCCACACCTCGCCGAAGAGCGCCGGAAGGAGATGCAGGGCCTCGACCCGATAGAGATACAGCAGGGGCGAGGTGTTACTAATGGCTTCAGCCACGAACGCGTTCCAACTCGCGAAGCTCGGCCTCGAGGGGAAACACGCTGTACCGCCCGAGGGACAGCAGGAACTCGACGCGAGACATACCCGCGAGCTCCGCCGCGCGGCCGGACGAGAGTCGACCGAGCTCATGCAGCTTGACCGCCGCCAGAGTCACCAGCTCACGGGCGAAGGTGGCCTCGTCGGTCTTTTCCGCGAGTAGAACTTCTTCAGGAATATCGATGACGGCTCGCCGACTGGCCATGGCAGGGGGCACCTCTGACAGAGGAGATTCTACTCTTTCCAAGTGATCGCCGCACCATGCGGTGCGACGTGCGCCCTGTTGGTAGATCCCTACTCCCTGAACTCAATCGGCTTGGGCTCCAGGATCAGCCCGTGCGCGTGGGCGCGGCGGTAGAACTCGTTCAGGCCGTCGATCTCCTCCTGCCGCAGGAAGAAGGTCAGATTCTCGGTCAGGTAGGCGCGGACCTCCGCGGTGTCGAGCGACAGCTCCGCCGCCGCCTCGCGCACCAGGGTGTCGAGCGAGGACATGCCGTAGCGCAGGCTGCTCTTGAAGTAGAAGGAGAGGTCGGGGAACTCCACCTCCGGCCGTACCGCCCAGACCGCGAAGACGAAGGGGAGGCCGGTCAGCGCCTTCCATTCGGCCGCGAGGTCGAAGACCTGGTAGCGCTCGCGATCGACTTTGAGCGCCGGATCGCCGATCACCAGGGCCGCGTCGGCCTCGTCCAGCATGCGCGGGATGTCCGGCCGCTCGGTCACGTACTCGGGCTCCAGGTGAAACTGCTCCTGCATGAGGATACGCAGCAGGGCTGCCGAGGTACGGCTGTTCTGGTCCAGGGACACGCGGCGGATCTGGTCGGCCGGCACCGAGGAGACCAGGAGGACGCTCCTCACCTCGTTGGTCGCGGAGATGCAGAGATCGGGCAAAACCGTAAGGCCCGGGATGCGCTGCACCTCGATCGACGGGATGAGCCCGACGTCCAGGTTGCCCTGCCCCAGCAGTCGCGCCACCAGCGCCGGCGGATGATAGCTCGGCGCGAAGAGGTCCGCGTGGTGCCCTTTGAGGAAACCCCACGCCAGCGGTTTGCTGTTCAGGAAGTTGACGATACCGACGCGCAGCTTGGGCACGCCCGTACCTTATTTGGACATCGCGTTGAGGAACTCCTGGTTGGTCTTCGCCTTCGACAGCTTGTCGTGCAGGAGCTCCATGCTCTCAACCGTCGAGAGCGGGTTTAGGACTTTGCGCAGCACCCAGACGCGATGCAGCTCGCTCTCCGGCATCAGCAGCTCTTCTTTCCGGGTGCCCGACTTGTTGATGTCGATCGCCGGGAAGACGCGCTTGTCGACGAGCTTCCGGTCGAGATGGATCTCGCAGTTGCCGGTGCCCTTGAACTCTTCGAAGATGACGTCGTCCATACGGCTGCCGGTGTCGACCAGGGCCGTCGCGATGATCGTCAGCGAGCCACCTTCCTCGATGTTTCTTGCGGCGCCGAAGAAACGCTTCGGGCGATGGAGCGCGTTGGCGTCGATACCGCCGGAGAGCACCTTCCCCGAGGGCGGCTGCACCGTGTTGTAGGCGCGCGCCAGACGGGTGATCGAATCGAGCAGGATCACCACGTCCTTCTTGTGCTCGACCAGGCGCTTGGCCTTCTCGATCACCATTTCGGCCACCTGCACGTGGCGGGTCGCCGGCTCGTCGAAGGTCGAGGAGACGACCTCCCCGGCCACCGAGCGCTGCATGTCGGTGACCTCTTCCGGCCGCTCGTCGATGAGCAGCACGATCAAGATCGCCTCGGGGTGGTTCTTCTCGACCGAATGGGCGATCGACTGCAGGAGCATGGTCTTGCCGGTGCGCGGCGGGGCGACGATCAGGGCGCGCTGACCCTTGCCCATCGGCGTCACCAGGTCCATGACCCGCGACGACATGTCCCCCGAGACCTCGAGCTTGATCCGCTCCTGCGGATAGAGCGGCGTCAGGTTGTCGAAGAAGATCTTGTTGCGGGCGACTTCCGGATGCTCGAAGTTGACCGCCTCGACCTTGATCAGGGCGAAGTAGCGCTCTCCCTCCTTGGGCTGGCGGACCTGGCCGGAGATGGTGTCGCCGGTGCGCAGGTCGAAGCGCCGGATCTGGGAGGGCGAGACGTAGATGTCGTCCGGCCCGGGCAGGTAGTTGTACTCGGGAGCGCGCAGGAAGCCGAAGCCGTCGGGGAGACACTCGAGCACCCCCTCGGCAAAGATCAGCCCACTCTTCTCGGTCTGCGCCTGGAGGATCTTGAAGATCAGCTCCTGCTTGCGCATGCCGGTCGCGCCCTCGACCCCCAGATCCTTACCGATCTGGGTGAGCTGGGAGATGCTCATCTCCTTCAAGGCCCGGATGTCCAGGGCCTCCGCGCTCTTCTCCACTTGATTCTGTGTTTTTGCCATGTTGCTGTCGTTCCTCGTTGGTTCTGTCATCGTGTGCTCGCTTCGAGATGGAGCTGGATGGTGCTCCAGAGTTCCTTCATTCCCAGGCCCGTGCGTGCCGACACCGGGATGAGGTCGGTTTCCCCGCCGAGCTCCAGCGTGCTGCGGATCGCGGAGAGCGCCTTGGCCCGCCGGCCGCTCGACACCTGGTCGATCTTGGTCGCCACCACCGTGACCCCGGCCCCCAGGCTGGTGAGGTACCGCAGGGCCTCGACGTCCAAGGGGGTCGCCCCCACTTTGGCGTCGACGAGCAGGACGACCCGCGCCCTGGGAAGCGCCGCTTTCAAATAGCGATCCACCGTCTCCGCCCACTCCCGCCGCTCCTGTTTCCCCGCCTTGGCGTAGCCGTATCCGGGCAGGTCCACGAAGTAGTAGCGGTCGTTGACCAGGAAATAATTGACCGCTCGCGTCCGGCCCGGCGTCGAGCTCGTGCGGGCCAACCCCTGCCGTCCCAGCAGCCGGTTCAACAGGCTCGACTTGCCGACGTTCGAACGTCCGACGAAGAGGAGCTCCGGCCGCCCGTCCCGCAGGAAATCTTCATTCCTGTAGGCCGAGCGGACGAATAGGGCGTTGACGATCTTGCCGCTCAAACCTGAACGGAGGCTCCGGGACGCCGCGACGAAATTTTCAATCTGAATCCGGGCTTTGAGGACCCGGCGCTCCGCTGAGCGCCGGGGACCCAAGCTCTCTCAAAGGTCAGTACGAGTCCAGAATCAGTGGGCCAGCGAATCGGGCCCGACCGGTGGCTCGGAGGCAGTCTCCTTGAACTTCCCCTTCGCTTTGGCAAACGGAGAGATCGGGCCATCCAGGGCCAGGCGCAACACCTCGTCCATCGAATCGACCAGGTGGAACTCCATCACCTCGCGCACTTCAGCCGGGATCTCGTCGATGTCCTTCTCATTTTCGCGGGGGAGGATCACTTCGTTGATGCCACCGCGGTAGGCGGCGAGCACTTTATCTTTGATCCCGCCGACCGGCAAGACCTTGCCCCGCAGGGTGATCTCGCCGGTCATCGCCACGTCCTTGCGCACCGCGATGTGCGTCAGCGCCGAGATCAGGGCGGTGGCCATGGTGATTCCGGCCGAGGGGCCGTCTTTCGGGATCGCTCCCTCCGGCACGTGGAGGTGGAGGTCCAGCGACTCGTTGAACTCCGGATCGACGCCCAGGAGCTCGGCCCGGCTGCGCAGGTACGAGACCGCCGCGCGCGCCGACTCCTGCATGACCTCGCCCAGCTTGCCGGTCAGGGTGAGCTTGCCCTTGCCGGGCATCAGCCCCACCTCGGTCTCCAGCAGCTCGCCTCCCACCTCGGTCCAGGCGAGGCCGGTCGCCACGCCGATCTCGGACTCCTGGTTCTTGCGGCGGGAGCGGAACCGGGCCTTGCCGAGGAAGTCGTTGACCATCTCCGGATTGACCACCAGCTCGAGCTTCTTGCCTTCCTTGACCACCCGGCGGGCGATCTTGCGGCAGATCGAGGCCACCTCGCGCTCCAGGCTGCGCACCCCGGCTTCCCGGGTGAAGCTCTCGATGAGCACCCGGATGGCCTCGTCCTCGAAGCGGATCTTCTCGGTCGAGAGGCCATGGTTCTTGAGCTGCTTCGGCACCAGGAACTGCTGGGCGATGGCGAGCTTCTCGTTCAGGGTGTAGCCCGAGAGCTGGATCACCTCCATCCGGTCCTTCAAGGGGGGCGGGATGGTGTGGGTGACGTTCGCCGTGGCGATGAACATCACCTTGGAGAGGTCGTAGTCGACGTCCAGGTAGTGATCCATGAAGGAGTCGTTCTGCTCGGGGTCGAGGACCTCGAGGAGCGCCGCCGACGGGTCGCCCCGGAAATCCATCGACATCTTGTCGACCTCGTCGAGGAGGAAGACCGGGTTGATGGCGCCGGCCTTCCGCATCATCTGGATGATCTGGCCCGGGAAGGCGCCGATGTAGGTCCGTCGGTGGCCGCGGATCTCGGCCTCGTCCCGCACACCGCCCAGCGACAGGCGGACGAACTTGCGCCCGGTGGCCCGTGCGATCGACTTGGCGAGCGACGACTTGCCGACGCCCGGAGGGCCGACGAAGCAGATGATCGAGCTCTTGGTCTGGCCGACCAGCTGGCGCACCGCCAGGAACTCCAGGATGCGGTCCTTGATCTTCTCCAGGCCGTAGTGGTCCTCGTTCAGCACCCGCTCGGCGATGTCGATGTTCTTCTGCTCCTTGCTCCGCTTGCGCCAGGGCACCGAAACCAGCCAGTCGATGTAGTTCCTCGACACCGTGGCCTCGGCCGACACCGGCGGCATGGCCTCCAGGCGCTTCAGCTCCTGGTCGGCCTTCTCCTTGACTTCCTTGGGGAGCCCCGCCTTCTCGATGCGCTCCTTCAATTCGGTCATCTCGTCGCCGCGCTCGTCCTTCCTCCCCAGCTCCTGATGGATGGCCTTGATCTTTTCGTTTAAGTAGTACTCCTTCTGAGCCTTCTCCATCTGCTTCTTGACCTTGACGTTGATCCGCTTGTCGATGTTGATCTTCTCGATCTCGACGTCGAGCAGGTCGTGCAGGCGCTGCAGGCGCTCATAGGGATTGATCAGCTCGAGGAGCGACTGCTTCTCGGCGGTCGACACCATGAGGTGGGCCGAAAGGATGTCGGCGACCCGATCCGGGTCGTCGACCTTCAAGGTCGACATCAGCCCCTCGAACGCCAGGTGGTGCGACATCTTGGCGTACTGCTCGAAGGCGGCGAGCACCTTCGAGAGATAGAGCTGCAGCTCCTCGCTCATCGGGTAGTGGAGCTCGAAGGTCTCCACCTCGACGTTCAAGGCGCCGTCGGAGTCGATGACGTCGACCACCCGGCCGCGCTGCACCCCCTCGACCATCACCCGCACGTTGCCGTTGGGGAGCTTCAGGTTCTGGATGACGGTGGCGACGACCCCCAGGTCGCAGATGTCCTCGCGCAGCGGGTCGTCGATCCGCGGATCCTTCTGGGCCGCCAGGAAGATCCGCTTGTTGGAGGTGGAGAGCGTCTGCTCCAGCGCCCGGACCGAGCTCTCCCGGCCGACGATGAAAGGCGCCATCATGTGGGGGAACACCACCATGTCCCGCAGGGGGACGAGGGGTAGGATTTCGCGCTTCTTGGTAATGAACTGTGAGCTCATGGTTCCCTTCCGCTCTCCGGCGTGTCGGACCAGCCCTGGAAAAGCCTTTCCCGCCTCATCCAGCCTTCTTGAGCGTGATCGGCTGGGTCCGGCTCGCGACGACATCCTCGTTGATCAGGCACTGCTTGATGTCGCGCTGCGAGGGGACGGTGTACATGAGGTCGAGCATCAGTTCCTCGAGAATGATGCGCAGGCCGCGGGCGCCGACGTTTCTCTTCAACGCCTCCTTGGCGACCGCCACCATGGCTTCCTCGGTGAACTTGAGCTCCACCCCTTCGAACTCGAAGATGGTCTGGTACTGGCGAATGAGGCTGTTCTTCGGCTCCTGGAGGATGCGCACCAGCGCCTCCTCGTCGAGCTCCTCGAGCGTCGCGACGACCGGCAGGCGGCCGACGAACTCGGGGATCAGCCCGTACTTGATGAGGTCCTCGGGGAGGACGTTCTCCAGCGACTGCGAGGTACGGCGCTCCTTCTTGCTCTTGATGTCGGCCCCGAAGCCCAGCGCCTTCTCGTTCATCCGCCGCTCGATGACCTCCTCCAGAGCGACGAAGGCGCCGCCGCAGATGAACAGGATGTTGGTGGTGTCGATCTGCAGGAACTCCTGGTGCGGGTGCTTGCGGCCGCCCTGGGGCGGCACGTTGCACTGCGTCCCCTCGAGGATCTTCAAGAGCGCCTGCTGCACTCCCTCGCCCGAGACGTCGCGGGTGATCGACGGGTTGTCGCTCTTGCGACAGATTTTGTCCACCTCGTCGATGTAGACGATGCCGCGCTGGGTCTTCTCCTTGTCGTTGCCCGAGGCCTGGTAGAGCTTCAGGATGATGTTCTCGACGTCCTCGCCGACGTACCCGGCTTCGGTCAGAGTGGTGGCATCGGCGATGGTGAAGGGGACGGAGAGAAGGCGGGCCAGGGTCTGCGCCAGCAGTGTCTTTCCCGTTCCTGTGGGGCCGATGAGCAGGATGTTCGACTTCTGGAGCTCGACCTCGCCGTGCGACTTCTCGGCAAAGTCGATGCGCTTGTAGTGGTTGTAGACGGCGACCGCGAGCTTCTTCTTGGCCTGCTCCTGGCCGATGACGTACTCATCCAGCAGCGCTTTGATTTCCTTCGGCTTCGGCAGGTTGGTGTCCTGCTGCTGCTCCAGCATCCGGTCCTCGGCGATGATGTCGAGACAGATGTCGACACATTCGTCGCAGATGAAGACCGTGGGACCGGCGATCAGTTTCTTGACCTCCCGCTGGCTCTTGTTGCAGAACGAGCACCTCAGGACCTCGTCGCCGCTGTCTTTCTTCGGCATTTCTCCTCCGTGGTGCGGACGGGTGGACGGGATAGCCTGGATGCTAGGAGTGTACCGGACACCTGTCAACTCTCTTGCTGGGTAGAACAGGGACCTCGGTTTCGGCTATTCCGACTCGTCCGCCAAGGCATGAACCTCCGCCTCGATCCGCATGCAATAAGCCGGCCTTACCTCCGACCCGCCCGTTTTTGCCGCTCTCTCTCCTTCAACAGTGTCGCGAGAGTGACGGAATGCGCCCATCTCCCGTGACTTTCTTCGTCAATTTACCCGCCCGGAGCCACCGGGGGCGCGGGAACCGGACCCGTGGGGCCGGAGCCCCGGCGGCGCGTCATCACCCGATCGGCGATGCCGTAGGCCACCGACTCCTCGGCGGACAGGATGCGGTCGCGCTCGGTGTCCCGATGGATCTCCTCCTTCGACTTGCCGGTGTGGAAGGCGAGGATCTCGTCGATCTTGTCGCGCATCTGCAGCAGGTCGCGGGCGTGGATCTCGATGTCCGACTGCTGGCCCTGGAGCCCCTGCAGCCAGGGCTGGTGGATCAGCACCCGGCTGTTGGGCAGGAGGGTCCGCTTGCCCTTGGCCCCGGCGGCGAACAGCACCGCCGCCATCGAGGCCGCCTGCCCCACGCAGTAGGTCGAGACGTCCGGCTTGATGTACTGCATGGTGTCGTAGACCGCGAGGCCGGAGGAGACCGAGCCGCCGGGCGAGTTGATGTAGAGCGAGATGTCCTTCTCGGGGTTCTCGGCCTCCAGGAAGAGCATCTGGGCGATGATCAGGCTGGCCACGTCGTCGTCGATCGGCCGGCCGAGGAAGATGATGTTGTCCTTGAGCAGGCGCGAGTAGATGTCGTAGGCGCGTTCGCCCCGGTTCGTCTGCTCGACCACCATTGGAATCAGCATACGTCTCTTGTCTCCTGCACGTCTGGACCGTGGATCTTACGGTTCGGTCGGTCCGGTCTGTCCTATCTGTCCTATCTCATTGGCGGAAGGAGCCTCGGTATCCTCCCCCAGCAGGCGGCGGACGGTCTTGTCGCGGCGCAGCTGCGCCCGCAGGCTGGCGAGCCGGCCGTTCTCTTCGAGTGAGCGGCGCAGCTGTGAGGTCGAGGTGTTCTGGGCGCGGGCGAGAAGGGCCAGGGCGGCCTCGAACTCCGGTTCGGAGAGGGTGACCGCGTCGGCCTCGGCGATGGCGTCTAAGAGCAGCCGGGAGTGGACGCGACGCTCGGCGAGCGGGGCCATCTCCTGGCCGACCTGCTCCCAGTCGAGGCCGGCACGTTGGGGGTCGATCCCCTGGCGGGCCATCGACTCGGCGTAGTCGCGCACCAGGTGCTCGACCTCCTGGCGGACCACCCCGGCCGGCAGCTCCAGGGGGTGGCGCTCGCGCAGCTGGTCCAAAAGCGCCTTGTGCCGCTGCTCGCGCCGCTCGTTCTCCTTGTTGCTCCGCAGGCGGCTGACGACGGCGTTGCGCAGCTCGTCGAACGCCTTCCACTCCGGGTTCACCTTGGCGGCGAAGGCGTCGTCGAGCGGCGGCAGGTCGCGTTCCCTGACCTCCTGGACCTTGACCCGGAAGCGATGCTCGTGCGGCGCCGCGGGCTCGCCGGACTCGCCGGCATGCCCCTCGACCTGATGGGTGAAGGTCGTCTCCTGCCCGGCCGACAGCCCGGTCAGGGCGAGCGACATCTCCTCCCAGACCTGCTTGTCGCCGATCTCGATGGCGACCGGCTGCGCCGGCCCTTCCGTCCCATCGTGCCGGGTCTCGAAGACCTCGACCTCCACCCGGTCGCCCTGCGCCGCGGGGCGCTCGACCGGGAGCCACTCCGCGACCTGCTTGCGCAGGTCCTCGATGGTGTCGTCGATCTCCATGGTGCCGGGGTCGACCGGCGGATTGGGCAGGTCGAAGTCCTGGGTGTTGCGGAGCTGGATCTGCGGCCGGGTCTCGACCGAGGCGACGAAGGTCAACGGGGAGCCGGGGGTGAGGTCCTGGACCTCCTCGACCTCGGGCGGCGCCAGCGGGTCGATGGCGCTCTCCGCCTGCGCCTCCTGCCAGTACTTGGGGAGGAGGCGCTCGACGACCTCCTGGTCGATGTCCTTCTGGTAGCGCCGCCGCACCACGTCCTGCGGCACCTTGCCGGGGCGGAAGCCGGGGATCTTCACCCGCCGCCCGTACTCGCGCACGACGCGCTCCATCTCGGCCGCGACGGCCAGCGCCGGCACCTCCACCTTGAGCTGCTTCTTGCAGGGACCCACGTCTTCGATTGCGACGACCACACTCATCGGTTTCCTTATCCTAACCCGGAAGGCGCGCGTTCTGGTGCGAAAGAGGGGACTCGAACCCCCAACCCGATCGCTCGGGACTAGATCCTAAGTCTAGCGCGTATACCAATTCCGCCACTTTCGCAGACCTGGCCTAACCTGGAGATGGGGTTCTCTGAAGATGAAAATGGTGAGCCGCCAGGGAATCGAACCCCGAACCCGCAGATTAAGAGTCTGCTGCTCTGCCAGTTGAGCTAGCGGCCCGTTGCAACTGCATCATACCCGAGGGGCTGAACGGAGAACAAGAGCCCGACTCCCCTCGCACCATCTCCTCGTCACGCTCATCATCATACCCGCCCCCCCTGCACGAAATGGACCACTTCCAGCCGGTCCCCCGCCTGGAGCGGCCGCGCGCCGTACGTCTCCCGGGACAAAATGTCGCCATTCAGCTCCACCGCGACCGTCCGCGGGTGCCGACCCAGCTCCGCGAGCAGGTCGAGCACCGAGCTGCCCACTGCGACCTGGCGTGGCTCTCCGTTCAACACGATGGGGAGGGCGTTCTCTTCCAGGGCGGGCATGAGGCGATGGTAGCAGCTCCGCAACTGCCTCCCCCGGGTTGCCCCGGGGGAGGATCTGCCGGCTGTGTTGGGGGTTGTCTGCCTCTACTTCACCGGATGGCCCGGGTCCACCGGCTTCCCCTGCGCCTCGACCGGCGGCGGGGTGACGGGGCCGGGGGTGGGCTGCACGCTGACCTTGGGACCGCTCTTCCCGCGCTTCACGCCGTACTGGCCGAGACGTTCGCTCTTCGGCCCGAGCGCGGACTTGAGGCCGTGGCTCAGGCGGGAGAAGAGCTCGTCGCCGGCGCCGATGAGCGTATTGCGCCGGGTCGTCGCGCTCAGGGAGTCCGCCGTGAGGGCCTTCATCTGGAGGCGGAGCGCCTGGGCCTCGTCGATGACCTGTTGGAACTCGGCCTGGAAGTCTTTCAGCTGGGGAAAGACGTCGAGATGCGCTTTCACGTTGTTGTTCATGTTCTGCCAGCGATCGATCTTGGCAGCCAGGGTCGTCTGCCCCTGGAGGTTGCCCTTCGCCGGGTTGGCCGGCTGGTTCGTTGCTGCGGTGCTCATTTGGATCTCCTTCGCTTTTGGTTTAAGCTACGGAGCTGTCTATCGTGGACGCGCACGGCCCTCCGGATTGAGATGCCGGGCGCTCTCCGTAGCCGGTTAAGGGTTACGACCTTTTCCGGTGACACTCGGAGGAGGGCTCTCCTAGTCCGGGAGCTCTCCTCCAGCCTTCAACATCTGTCGTCTTCCACAGTCTTCAAGCGTGCGTTTCCTCATCGCCCTCCTTGGGAGCGGTGACGCTTCCGGGCTCCCTTGCCCGGAAGGTGCGGGCCGACCGGCCCTGCGGTTGCTCCAGCGGGGAGCATGGTATCTACTCTAGTCTAAAAGTCAAGCCCCGCGCCTAAAAATCCTACCCTCCGTCTTCGCCAAGGACAAAATGTTCGTCTGGAACCCGACCTCGGGAGGAGGTCTCCTCGGCTCACTTGGGGGGAGTGTCTCAGAGTCGGAGGCGAGAAGTCGACAAAATCGGGGGAGGAAAATTTTTTCGCTCGACCCTCTGGAAAGCGGCTGGCACCCCGGGCGGTACTCCGGCAGAAGATCGCCTCTGTCGTTCCTCTTCCCTTAACATCTTCTAGATAACGAGAGGGGAACGAACATGAAGAGAGCTCGGTGGAGGAGCCTGGCGCTTGGCCTCTTGGCCTCGAGGTTCATTCTGGTCGCGCCGTGGCTTCATGCCGAGCCGGCGAGTGGCGCGGTGCTCCACTTGGTGGACGACCTCGGCAAACCGCTCTCGAAACCGGTCGAAGTCTGCTTCCAGATCGACCTCAGGACCGACTGCCAGCGGGTCGCACCCGGCACCGACGCCCGCCTTCCCTCGACCTTCTACAGTCTGCGGATCGAGGGGGAGGACCACGGGCCGCTGGCGATCCGGCGTGAGGCCTTGACGCCTGAACCGGATGGCTCTTGCAAGGCGAGGGTGGCGCGCAAGGCCTGGCTCCACGTCGAGACGGGAGCGCGCCAGCAGCCGCTCGCGGTTTCTCTCTACCTCCTGAACGACTCGACCTTCCGCGAGCCGGCCTTCCGTACCCGGCTGGCGCCGGGAGAGGCCGAGGTGAAGGTCCCGGCCGGCGAATTCCTCGCCTCCCTGGCCCTGGAGCGGAACGCCCCGGACCTCCAGCGGCTCAAGGCTCGACCCGCGGCGCACGCCCGGCTCACGTACCATCCGCGCCGCGGTTGGTCGCTCGTCGCGCGCTGCCGAGCCGCCGCCACGGGCCGCCCGGTCCACCGGGCCGAGGTGAAAGCCGCCGAAGTGTTCGGATACGGCCGGAAGGAGCGTCCCCTCGCCGAGTCGGTGTCGGCGGAGGACGGCCTGGTCCTCCTGCCCGGTCTCGACGCCACGATGGCGAGCCTCTCGGTCCGCCATCCAGAGTTCATCCCCGCCGAGGTGCAGGGCCTGACCGCGAGCCCCGGGACTTTTGCCTTCAAGAGCGTCGACCTGCCGCTCGGGGGCCGGCTCGTCGCCCACGTCACTTTGCACGGCCGGCCGGTAGCCGGCGCGGGATGTCGCCTCTACGCCCTCGTGCCGGGCGAGCACAAAGTCAAGAAACGCTATCGCGAGCTTTGGGCCGGAAGGGGCGACGCTCTCGGCGTCTGCCGCTCGGCCAGCCTGGCACAGGGTGTCTATCAGCTGCGGGTCCGGGTCCCGGACAATCCTTCCGAGGTGGACCGCTGGGTCACTCTCCACGAGGCGCAGGAGGTGGACGAGGACGTGAGCCTTACTCCGACCCGGGTCTCCGGCGAGGTCCGGCGGGGAGAGAAAGCGACGGAGGGGTACACGGTCAGGGCGTTGAAGATCACGTCCGACCTGCCCAAGGGGGCGTATGCCGACGCTCCCGCCGAGGCGGCGAGCGATGAGGCGGGCAAGTACGAGCTGACCCTGTGGGCGCCGGGCCGGTACCACCTTTACCTGGTCTCCCCTTCTGGCGCGAACGCGGTGAGCGGCAAGCTCCTGAGCACGGAGGGCGACGAGGAGAAGCGGCTCGATTTCGACCTCGACGCGGGCTCGGTGCGCGGTCGCGTCGTCGACGAGGCGGGGAAGCCCGTGGGCGCGGCGTGGGTGGGGCTCAGGTTCTGGTCCGGCTCGTTACGGGTGACCGCCGACGCCGAGGGGAGATTCGAGATCGACGCGGAAGGCGAAGGCACCGGGACCCTGACCGCCGGAAAGGCGGGCTATCAGGACGCCGATCTGGTCGAGGTCCAACTCGCGAAAGAGGCTTCGATTCCGCCCGTGACGCTGGTGCTGAAACGGAAAACGACGACCGAGGGGAGGGTGGTCACCGCGGCCGGCGCTCCGGTTGCCGGAGCCTGGGTGGCGAGCGTCGTCTCGAACCCCGAGATGGGACCGCTCCGTTACCGCACGACTCAATCGCTGGAGGATGGCAGCTTCGAGGTGGAGACGCCCCCGGGCCCGCTGCGCCTCTTCGTCTCCGGGCCGGGCTGCCCCCTGTCCGGGTTCGTCCTGCCGACGCCGCCGGATGCCGGCGCGACTGCGCCCGGCGAAACCGGAGCTCCCTCTGCCAAGCCGATTCTGCGTTGTCCCGAGCTGCCGACGACGATCGACCTCACGCTGGTCGACGACAAGGGCAATCCGGTGGCCCACACAGGGGTCGTCCTGGTGCGGGAGGGAGGGATCGTGCCGCAGCAGGTCCTCGCCGATCACCTCCGGCTGCTCGGGCTGCCGGCGGAGACCGACGGCGTGGGGCATCTCGTCCTCGCGGGCTTGAGCCCCGGCAACTATGAGGTCTTCCTCAACACGCTCTCTTCGGAAGGCACCATCGCCGCCGGATTGCGCCTGGGCTTTCTCACCTCGGTCGGGACCTCCGGGCTCGAGACCGCGGAGATCCAGGCGACGCTCCCTGCACAGTGAGCCGCCGGCCTCCTCCCCGAGCTTGACCTCCGGGTCGAGCTGCGCCCGGACGCGGAGATCTCCACAAACGCCTCGAATTGCAATTCAAGTGACTCGAATTCCAATTCGAGCGGCTTGAATTCGAATTCGAGCGGCTCGAATTGAAACTCTTACGCCTCGATTCCGAATTCGAGCCGCTCCAATTCGAATTCTTACGCCTGGTTTTTCAATTGGCGTGGCTCGAATTCGAATTCTTACGCCTCGATTCCGAATTCGAGTCGCTCGAATTGGAATTCGAGCCGTTTCGCCGCGGCGTGTGGTGGGCGGTGAACCGGGCGAGGTCGGCCAGCTCCCGCGCCTCTTCGATGCGGTTCTTGGTGACCGCCCGGGCGCTCGCCTCGCAGATCCGCCGCGCCAGCGCCACGTTCCCCGCCGGCCGCGGCGAGAGCTCGATCAGCCGCCGGCGCCTTTCAGGCGGGAAGGTCTCCAAGGCCGCCCAGATCTCGTCGGCCTCGCGGACCTCCTCTTCCTCCTCCGGCCGTTCGGTCCACTGCTCTACCAGGTAGGGGGTGACGGCGAGGAGCATGACGTCGAAGATCGTCGGCTCGACCGACCCGGGGCCGGCGGGCGGGAGGACCCCGGCGCGGTCGACCAGCCGGAGCGCCGCGGCGTAGAAGCGGCGCAGGTGGACCACCACCGGCCAGGGCACCCGCGCCACCTCCGCCATGCGGCGCAGCGCCTCCTCGGGCGCCGCCACGTGGCCGAGCTCGTACTGGGAGAGGTTGCCCTGGTCGACCCGGGCCGCCTGGCCGAAGTCCTCCTGGATCATGCCGGTCACCGAGCGCAGGAAGCGGACCAGCAGCCGCAGGACCCGGGGATCGCCCTTCTTCACCATGCCTCTCTCCTCCCTTCCGGACCGTAAGGTATGGTCCGCCGGTACACCTTTCTTCCTGAGAGCCGCCCGCGCGGCCATGGGGGCCGCGCCGGAGCGCGCTCCCCCGGAGTCCCCATGTCCAGCTCGCCGGTCCGCCGCACGCTCCTCGTCCTCCTGCTCGCCGCCCTCCTCACCGCGTCCTCGGCCCTGGCCGCCGGGCCGACCCCGGCCGCCCCGTCTCTCCTCGCCCGCGCCTGGAGCCTCCTCGCGAGCCTCTGGGGCGAGGAGGGCTGCCACCTCGACCCGAGCGGCCGCTGCGTGACAGCGCCCAAGATCGACACCGGCTGTAACGTCGACCCGGACGGCCGCTGCGTCCACTAGGCCGTCGCCGGCCTCGGCCTCTCCTTCCGGTTTGAAGGAGGGGCCGAGCGCCGCGCCTCCTCCACGTCGCGGATCGTCTTCCTCGCCAGCTCGACGGTCGCGATCTCCTCGCGGGCGGCCTTGCAGAAGGTGGAGAGCGCCGCCAGGGCCTCGCGCGCGATCCCCTTGGCCCTGAAGATGCCGGCCATGGTGGCCGCCAACACCTTCACCTCGGCCGCGCGCCGCTTCTGGAGCAGGAGCACCGCGAGGTCGAGCGAGGAGAGAGCCGCTTCGTAGGGCAGCCCATGCGCCATGAAATCGTGGCGCACCTGCTCGAAGCCGGCGACCGCCCGCTCGATCCGGCCCTCGCCCTCGTCCACTTTCGCGGCCAACCAGGCCACGCGGATCAGGTCGAGCTCCTTGCCCTGTTCGATCGCCATCTCGCGCACGACCGGCAGCCGCTTGGCCGCTTCCGCGTAGCGCTCCACTGCGCAGAGGTTGTTGACTACCTTGAAACGGAATCTCCAGAGTAGGTCCGGATCGCCCGCGGCCTCGACGAACGGCGCCGCCTCCTCCAGCGCCGCGAGGGCGCGGCGGGTGTCGCCCATGGCGTCGAAGATGTGCTCCTTCTTGAGCAGGATGTGCGCGGCCGCCGCCGGCTGGCCGCCGCAGAGCGCGAGCGCTCTCTTGATGCAGGCGAGCGCCTCCGGGAAGCGCTGCTGCTCCCGCCGGAGCGAGGCTTCGAGATCGTGGAGGCGCCACTCGGGGAGGAGCTCGGGCTCGGAGGGATCGCCGTCCTTCCATAGCTCCCAGGCTTCGGCGAGCTCCGCGTCGGCGGCGTCGAATTCGGTCGCGACGCGCAGGGCGTTGGCGACGAAAGGCCGGCTGAAACCCACGGCCCGGTTGCGCCGCGCCTCCCCTCCCGGCACCTGCCCGGCGATGGAGACGGCGAAGCCCGCGAGCTCCAGGGCGTCCTCGAAGCGGTGGGACGCGGCCTGGGCGCTCGCCTCGCAGACCCGGGCCGCGAACGCCGGGGTGCGCAGGGCCGGATGGACGGTCACCAGGTCGCGCCCCTCCTCCCGCCAGACCGGCGCCAGCCGCTCCCACGCCTCCGCCGCCTCGCGCCGCGCCTGCTCCACCTTCTCCGCCCGCAGCTGGCGGGCGAGCTCGGCGAAGAGCGCCTCGGCCACGGACCACCCGGCGGCGAGGGCGGTGCGCCAGATGCGCCGGCGCTCGCCGACGGTGGGATCGAGCGGCGAGGCCGCCGGCCCGCCGGCCCCCTCCGCCCGGGGGTCGTGGAGCTCCCAGAGCAGGCGGTGGGCGAAGAGCAGCGCCTCCACCCCTTCCGGCGGCACCCCGAGGGCCGCCGCCATCTCCTCCAGGTACTCGTAGGAGAGCGGCTTCTGGCCGCTCTCGAACTGCGACAGCAGATTGCCGTCCTTCAACCCCAGGACGGCGGCCAGCTCGCGCTGGGTCAGCGGCCACGCCGAGCGCAGCGAGAACAGCGACCGGTTCTCCGGGGTGAATTTGAACTTGCCCATCGCGCCCCCTCCATGGCAGGGTATCTAAAAGGACCACAGTGCGGCACCGGTGCGTTTTCGTGACAACGAACCCGCAAAGAGTTACGGGTACCGGCGACGGTATGACCGCCGAGCCGTGGGGAAAGCAATTTCGCACCATCGGGAGCGTGAGGAGAGAAATACCTCCTAGGCTGAGCGCCTCGATGCGAGACCGCGAGCACCCCCACCCCGACCTCCTCCTCCGCTTCCTCGCCGGCCAGGCGTCGAAGAGCGAGACCCGCGCCGTCGTCCGCCATCTGCTCGCCGGCTGTGGCGCCTGCACCGCGACGA
>Ga0137403_10001100_pt1 | contig 34163 bp, 29 predicted proteins | sample CZOMad2_1_16fung_FD_122057 | JGI IMG/M metagenome (GOLD analysis project Ga0137403, IMG submission 122057) | Vadose zone soil fungal communities from Angelo Coast Range Reserve, California, USA - CZOMad2_1_16fungal (Hybrid Assembly) | ecosystem: Environmental > Terrestrial > Soil > Vadose zone... | reverse complement strand
GGGAGCGCCTGATGGCCGCAACCTATCATTCCATCGCCCCGAAACTGTCGGGCAGTACTGGAGCGCGATCTCCTGCAAGCGGCCGCATAATAGTTCCCGGTGTGGATGTGATTCGTGACGGCCGCGAGGAACCGTTTCTCGGTTCGCGTCCAACCCTGTCGAGTGTCTCTGCAAAGTGGGGAGGGATTGTACTAGAGAACTACACAGTCCCGGCGGTATTCATACCCCGCCATGAACATCCTGAGCACTTTTTGCATTTGGTGCTGCGCGGCAATGTCGAATATCGGGTACGCACGGGAGGCCGCGATCTCCGGTTCACGTCCCGTCCTGGGACGATCTTTCTTCTTCCTCGAGGGACAGTGGATGAAATAAATTGGCGAGGACCGACTCAGCGCATCGCCGTTGCCGTCCACCCGCGGTTGCTCACGAATGCATTGGACGAAACTGCGCATGCCGATGACTTCGAACTTACGGAACATTGGAATCTGATCGACAGACATCTTTCAGCGCTGTTGGTAGAAATGACTGCCGACCTGGAAGACGATTCTCCGGCAGGAAGACTCTATGGGGAATCCCTTGCCAACACGTTAGCTGTGTATCTGCTGAACCGGTACGCCGCCCGGCGGATCACACCCGTCGGCTACAAAGGGGGCCTACCGGGATATCGTCTGAAACGTGTGCTCGATTTCATTGGCGAGAAGTTAGAGGAGGATATTAGCTTGCCACAGTTAGCGTCGATTGCCGGCATGAGCCCGCACTACTTCTCGCAGCTATTCAAGCAGAGCACAGGTCGGGCTCCCCACCAGTTTGTGCTGCAGAAGAGAATCGAACACGCCAAGGAACAACTCTGTAACCCGAAGAGCAGCGTTACGGACGCAGCGCTCGGCGCCGGCTTTCAAAGCCCAAGCCATTTTGCCCGGGTGTTTCGAGAATTTGAGCGCACCACCCCCTCACGGTTCCGAGCGGATTACGTAGCGAGGCCGATGCGCTAGCATCCTTGCCGTTTTCCTGCTTGGTTAATTTGACAGGTCGGTTTTTGCAAAGCACCCACGCACTACCCATGTTTTGAGCACCGCCACGATCCACTATGCTCATCACCCGCATTACGGCCTTACGGTACGTAAGGTGCGGAAGTGTTCCTCCTTCGGACCGCACCAAGTACAGGTGGCGCTTCCAAGTGGAATGCAGATTCTGATCCCAGAGTGGATGTTGGATGAGGCTCGCTGCCGTGGGATGGAGATTGCAGAACGTCCCACTCTGGCAATCACTGCTCTCTTCGCGCTGCGCGACCTCGTCGATGCGCAGCAGTGGACTCCAACACAGACAAGCGCGGTAGCCTCAGAAGCATCTTCGCCAGGAGGTGCAATTGATGAGCCCACCACGCCAGGGAGTTCTGCTCTGGGAGATTCCCCACACACAGGAGTTGCCGCAGACCACGCAACAGCGTTGCCGCGAGTTGCTGGGTCACATGCTGATTGCAGCCGTGAACACAACCCCAAACAGCGTCGAGGAGGAGAGCGATGAGCGAGAAGATCCAATCGAGTCACATTGAACGTGAAGCCTGCGTCTATATCCGGCAGTCGACGATGCAGCAGGTGCGCACACGCCTGGAAGGACAGCGACGACAGTATGATTTGCGGGAACGGGCACAGGCGCTCGGCTTCCAGCATGTGGCGGTCATCGATGAAGACCAGGGCCGCTCCGGAACTGGCTCCGTCGAGCGGCCGGGCTTCGGCCGACTGCTGGCCGCAGTATGTTCAGGGAGAGTGGGTGCGGTATTGGCGTTCGAAGCCTCTCGTTTGGCTAGGAACAACCGCGACTGGCACCATTTGATCGACCTCTGCGCCATGGCCGGTACACTGGTCATCGATCATGACGGCATCTATGATCCCAGCCTGCTCAACGACCGGCTTTTACTTGGTCTCAAGGGCACCATGAGCGAGTTCGAGATAAGTTTGCTTCGACAGCGTGCGATGGAAGCACGCCGACAGAAAGTAGGCCGTGGCCTGGTGCTGACCCAGGTTCCCGTCGGTTATGTCCGCACCGAAGACGAAGGGATGGAGAAGACACCGGATCGTCAGATTCAGGAAGCCATCGCGGGCATCTTCCGAAAGTTTCGCGAGTTGGGCAGTGTGCGCCAAGTTCTACTTTGGTATCGCGACGAGAAACTGCTGATCCCTGCACTCTCGCGCGAGTCCGGTCACCGCAGAGTGATCTGGATCGAACCGGTCTACCCCCGCATCTTCGGTCTCTTGAAAAACCCGACCTATGCCGGTGTCTTCGTCTGGGGAAGGAACCATACTCGCACCTCCATCGTGGATGGCCGCGCGCGTAAGACACGCGGTCACACTCGCCCGCTGGAACAGTGGGAAGTTACGATCCCCGACCACCACGAGGGGTATATTACGTGGGAAGAGTCTATGCGCAATCAGCAACAGATACGCTCCAATGCCGGTTGGAACGCACGCATGGGGAGTGCGAATGGCGCGGTGAGAAACGGCCCCGCATTGTTGACCGGACTGCAGAGGCGTTGAAATTCTTTGAAAGGGCTATCAAGCTCGCTGAATCTAATCCAGATTCTGGACTTCCTTTTATGGCGTATGAAGGAAAAGCCCAGTCACTAGTCTCGCTTGGAAAACCGAACGAGGCGAAGGATGTGCTTGAGGATGCGCTGACAAAAGCTCGATCCGAGCAGAAGCGTGGGCATGAGGCACAGTGGCGCATCCGCGGTCGGCCGTGCCAAATACCCGTCTACTTCTAAGTACCTAAACCCTCCGTGCCGACATCTCTGAGATCGGTAACCTCCAAACTTGTGGAACGCAGACTTCCCAGAAGCCGACTTCTGACAGTGTTCTGGTACCACAGATCTCGCGTTCAACCACAATTGCGGCACAATGTTAAGAAATTTAACTCCAACGCCAATCAAGCTGCATAGGTGCGCGGATTCCCATTTCCGGAGGTGTCATGTCTGATCGTCGGCAAAGCTGAGGCCCAGTCCTGAGATCGGCATGAATCGAAAGGCCACCCTGCAAGGGCAAGCTTGATAAGTCTCGCCGATTTGTCGCACAGGTGTTGATATGAAATTTCCTTTGCCAAGAATTCTCAACCACGCAGTATCTGGAAACGTGATTTCGGGACCTTGCACCGTTTTCAATCGAGGTGAAAAACTTCCTCCATCTCCGCCCACCACTCCCCCTCTTTTCGCGTGGACACAGGTTCCTGCATGGGCCGCATGACCGCCCACCATTCCTGCGTTTTCGGGTGCGCCGCCATCTTGCTCCAATCGCTCTTCAAATCACTGCCGTGGTATTCGAAGTAGCTGAAGAGAACGTCGTCCTTGAAATAGATGGAATAGTTTTTGATATTACATTCCAGAATCTTGTCTAGGACTTCCGGCCAGACCGCGGCATGGTACTGCTTATAGCTATTTGCGCTGCCGGGTTTCAATCTGATCGTCATGCCAAATCGCCGCATGTCGCGCATCCTCTCCGAAAATCAACTCTGCGCCCAAGGGTCGGGACGACTCGAGGTACGGACTGTTGATGACTTCGTCGCACCAGACTCGACCCCAGGTTTGGTATCGGTGGCCTGGTCGTTATAAGTGCTTAGATTTTAGTTGACTCGCTTATTTTGCCAAATATACCATAGAAACTGCCAATTTAAGCACTTGTATAATGCCTACGCCCTCAGCCTTCACAACGGATGGACTCGTAAAACACGATCTTGCTAACCGGCTGCGCACGGAAATCATGAACGGCTCGCTGCTTCCAGGAGTAAGGATCGTCGAGGGCAAATGGGCCGTGAGATTTGGCGTGGCCCAAGGATCCGTCCGCGAAGCGATCAACCTCTTGGCACAAGACGGCTTCGTCACGAAAGAGGGCGGACGAAGTGCGCGCGTCATCCACCTGAGCGAAGTGGATGTGGCACAGCTCTACGAACTGCGTGGCGCCATCGAGGGCTTGGCAGCGCGGCTCGCCGCAGCAGCACAGTCGGACCTCACTGGACTGCAGGCGACCGTCAATGACATGCGGCAGTCGGCAACGGCTGGAGACTGGGAGAGCCTGCTCGACAGCGATCTGCAATTTCATCTCAAGCTCTGCGAGATGTCCCGGAACCCATACGTCCTGGAGCACGCCCGCCGCATTCTACTGCCCTTTTTCGCTTTCGTCCGGATGCGGGTAACCGCAAGCGGGCAGGCAACATCGGCTTGGGACAAAGACCTGGAAGCACATCAAAGGATCGTCGATCTTCTGCGCGAGGGCGAGGGTGAAGTTGCCGAGCAGTACATCAAGAAGGCCATGGCGCGTTTCGCCAAAACAGCATACGACAACTGGGAGAAGCGGGTGTCACATGGCGGGTGATCTGTCAGGCAAGGTCGTCGTGCTGACCGGAGGCGCCAGTGGCATCGGCAGAGAGTGCGCGCTTGCGTATTCGCGGGAGGCAGCCACGGTCGCCATCCTGGACCGTGATTTCGAGACCGCAAAGCGCACGGCGGCCGAACTTGGCGGGCAGAGCATGGCTCTCTACGCCGATGTTGCCGACGGCGAGGCCATCCGCGTCGCGATCTCCGCCGTGATGGGGCGTTTTGGACGCATTGATGCGATTCACAACAACGCCGGCATCGCCAGCCCGTCGAAGCCTCTTCACGAGACTGCCGAACAGGAATGGGATGAGATCCAACGCATCAACGTAAAGTCCGTCTATTGGACGACGAAATTTGCTTTTGAGGCTCTCGTCGCAAGCGAGGGCACAATCCTGAATACCGCCAGCATGGTTGGGCTTATAGGGCAGCAGGACCACGCCGCTTACGTCGCAAGCAAAGGGGCGATGATTTCGCTCACCAAGGCCATGGCTGCTGATTACGCTCGATACTCCATTCGGGTGAATGCGATTTGCCCCGCTGGAGTTTGGACGCCAATGTTGGAACAATGGTGCTCGGAGCAGCAGAACCCCGACAGCATTCGGCAATACCTCGACGACATTCACCTCCTCGGTTACTGCCCGCGCGGAGATGTCATCGCCGATGCCGCTGTATTCCTGCTTTCTTCCCAAGCTAGGTTCCTCACCGGATGTATCCTCCCGGTCAGCGGTGGCGCCGAGCTGGGATACAGACGATAACTCAACCCGAGAAAACCATGCCGCCTCCCCACATCATCAACAAGATCTCAGCGCGTGACGCAAGGTTCCCGTTGTCGCAGGGCGCGGGCACCGATTCAGTCCATACCAATTCCGAATATTGCCTCGCAGTTACATTGTTGGAGAGCGAAGGGCGTCTTTGCGGAACGGGGATCGCGCTCACTCTCGGTGAAGGCAATCGGCTGGTTTGCGAAGCCATTGAGCTGCTGGCCAGGCCGCTCACAGGCATGGCGATTGAAGAGCTGATGTCAGACTTCGGGCGTATGTCGCGGCGGCTGGCAGATGATCCCTCTCTCCGTTGGCTCGGCCCGCACAAGGGCGTGGTGCATCTGGCACTCGCTTCGATCACGAATGCTTGTTTCGACCTCTGGGCGAAAAGCCGCGGCGTGCCGCTGTGGAAGCTGTTGCTCGATCTCAATCCGGAAGAAGTTGTTCGCCTTCTGGATCTGAGCTATCTGGAAGACGTTCTGACTGAAGAAGGCGCCCTGGCGCTGTTGGTCAGTAACCTGTCCACTCGCCCCAACCGCGAGCCGATCCTGCAAAGCGGCTATCCAGGCTACGACACCTCCGTAGGATGGATGGCCTACGACGACGATAAGGTTCGCGAATTAACGGCCCGTGCAATGGATGAAGGCTTCAAGGCCTTCAAACTCAAAGTTGGATCGGCGGACGCGGCGCGGGACTTGCGCCGTGCCGCGATGCTGCGCCAGTGTGTCGGTGACTCCGGCATCCTAATGTTCGATGCGAACCAACATTGGAGTCTCCCGGTCGCAATTCGTGTGTGCCGCGACCTCGCTGAGTTCCGCCCGCTATGGATCGAAGAGCCCACGCACCCGGATGACATTCATGCTCACGTAGTGCTGGCGCGAGAGATCGCACCAGTAAGAATTGCCGCAGGCGAACATATCCCCAATCGCGTTCTATTCAAGAATTTCTTGCGAGCTGGCGCTCTGCACTATGTCCAGGCCGATTGCACAAGGTTGGCCGGAGTGAGTGAGTTTCTTGCGGTTAGTCTTCTTGCCAGAAAGTTTGGCCTCCCCTTGCCGCCGCATGTGGGGGATATGGGGCAACTCCATCAGCATCTCGTGCTGTTCAACCACATCGCGTTAGGGCATGAAGCCCTGTTTCTCGAGCACATCCCACATCTGCGCAGTCATTTCATTTTCCCGGCACAAGTAGGCGGCGGCTATTACAAAACGCCACAGGAACCAGGCGCATCGTGCGACCTGAAATTGATTACAGGCAGGAGTCACTGAGTGGAACCGTCTCTAGCAACAGGAATCCTATTGACCCTGCTTGCCGGACTGATGTCCGGCAACTGCATGCTGCCGGTGAAATTCACAAAGTCCTGGAAGTGGGAAAACGTCTGGCTTGTCTTCAGCGTCGTCTCACTGGTGATCCTGCCCTGGGCGCTTGCCATTGCGTTGGTGAACCGTCTCTCTGAGACGTACCGCGCTTTGTCCGTACATCAGCTTGCCATCCCCGTTCTTCTGGGAGCGGGTTGGGGGATTGCCCAAATTCTCTTCGGCATCTCGGTCAGGCGCTTAGGACTTGGCGTTGCCTACGCCATCATCGTTGGGTTAGGAGCAGTCTTAGGAACACTCGTCCCGCTATTCGTCGAGCAAAGTACAACAGGAAAAGAACACGTTATTGGCTATATCCTGATTGGTGTAACCGTGATGGTGGCAGGAATTTTCCTGACCGCGTGGGGAGGCCAGATCAGAGAGAGAGCAACTCCCGGCACTGCTCAGGCGGCTCAGCATCAGGGTTATCGGGCGGCAATCACGCTGGCGGTTCTCTGTGGTTTTATGGCGCCCATGTTGAATTACTCGTTTGCTTTTGGGCAGGACATTGCTCAAGCAGCGATTCGCCTCGGAAACCCGGCAGTCCATGCCGCCTACGCAGTCTGGCCAATCGGATTGGCGGGAGGTTTTCTTCCGAATCTTACATACAGTCTCTATCTACTCTCAAAGAACCGGACGTGGTTCTCGTTCCGTTCATTTACCCCGGACTTGTTCTGGTCCTCCCTAATGGGGGTGCTGTGGATGGGAGCGTTCGCGCTGTATGGCATGAGTACAACCTACCTCGGTTCTCTTGGCACATCGATCGGCTGGGGCTTGTTTCAAATCTTCATGATCATGACGGCAACTCTATCAGGCGTTTGCACAGGCGAATGGAAACAAGCCCCGCGCACGGCGACTTTGCTTTTGGGCCTGGGCCTCACCTGTTTAACAGGAGCCACAGTGTTGCTGGCACTCGCTAACCATTACCGTTGAACAGGACCTTGACGGCAGAAGTCTGGGGTTCGCACGCTGCGTCCATCACGAACTCGCCGTCCTGGGCATCGAGCTAGAAGAATTCAAGAACGGGCCTCGGCAGACGAACCTGTCCCCGTTGCCTCAGAGTCAAGGATCGGTAAACATGAAGTAGAGGTGATCTTGGCCACAACTGTACCTTGAAAGGCATTCGCGGGAACAGGCACGCGATTCGGTTGGTGAAGCCGAAAAGCCGAATTCAGAAGAATCATGGAGCTTTTCCACCCGGGGTTCGAAGATGACGACACGAAGAGAGTTTTTCCGGCTGGCGGCCCAATCCGCGACGGCTGCGATGCTGGCTGGCAATCACAGCGCTGCAGCAGAACAGAACGAAGCGCATCGCGCAGCTCCGCGTCGCGGACGGCCGATCCTCGATCTGCAACAGCGGTTTGTGGATTTGCGTTTCGGCATGTTCGTGCATTTCAACATGGCGACGTTTCAGGACCGCGAATGGGGTGATCCGACGTCGGCTCCTGATCTGTTTCATCCCACCGTTCTCGACACTGATCAATGGGCTGCGGCGGCGCAGTCGGCCAACATGACCTGGGGCTGCCTGACGACCCGGCATCACGATGGCTTCTGCATATGGCCGACAAAGACGGGGGCGGCAGGCGTGGGGCAGACATCGCATTCGACCGACGTCGTGCGCGCCTATGTGAATTCGTTTCGCGGGGCTGGCCTGCGGGTGGGACTCTATTATTCGATTTTGTCGCTGCGGGACGATATCCGCCATTTCAACATCACTTCGGCCAAGGTAAAGCTCATCAAAGATCAGCTGACGGAGCTGCTCAACGGCTATGGAGAGGTCGACATCCTCATCACCGATGGATGGGACGCGCCGTGGAGCCGCATCACTTATGAAGAGGTGCCGTTCCAGGAGATCTATGAGCATATCAAGAACTTGCAGCCCAATTGTCTGCTCTGCGACCTCAACGCCAGTCAATATCCTGCGGGTGGACTCTACTATTCCGATGTGAAGGCGTTTGAGCAGAATGCCGGACAGAAGGTTCCGGAAGACAGCGACGTGCCGGCCCTTTCTTGTGTGACCCTTACAGATGGTTGGTTCTGGAAGCAGCGGGACACGAATGGAACTCTCAAGGCGGTGACGACCGTGGTGGACGAGTGGCTTGAGCCGCTGAATCGCAGACATTGCAACTTGATTCTGAATGCTCCCCCGACCCGTGAAGGGCGCCTCGCGCCGAACGTTGTGAGCCGGCTGGAAGAAATCGGCAAGGCGTGGAAGCATCCCGGCCCCATGGCAAAACTCAGCGAACACGTTGTGATCACGACGCGGAACCTGGCGACGGGCAAGCCCATTCATGCCAGCTCCTATCCGGATACCGTAGGACCGGATGAGGCGAACGATGGTGACTTCCAATCGAGCTGGTACTTGGATCGGGGGCAAACCTCAGGCTGGTTGGAAGTGGATCTGAGAAAACAGGAGATCTTCAACGTTGTCTCGCTGGTGGAGCCCGTCGGCAGATGGGATGACTACCCGCAAAGCCGCATCCGGAGGTATCGGTTTGAGTACTGGAACGGTGCGAGATGGATCACCCTGACAGGCGGGAAAACACCCGCCCCGACGGCAATTCATCGCATTCCGCGCGTCTCATCGCAGAAGGTACGGCTATTGTTGGAGGCCAGCAAGGAGATGCCCAATATTGCCGAGATTGGCGTGTATGACGAACCCGCCTAAGCGAAGACGCTTCGCCAATGACATCGTGCTGGCACAACATCATGCTGAAGACAACTGGAGAAAAACCGCTGCAGCAAGAAGCAGTAGGCGAACCAACAACACGGTCATGCGGGCCATAAACTCTCCTCTCTACAACGGCCGAGCGTTCCAGAGTGGCTTGGATAGAACCTCAAGATACGACGAATTCAGCTCCGCGACTGCTGGGCAACCAAGCAGCCTAAGGGTGCGCTCCACATCATCTCGCAAGATTTCTAACGCACGGGCGACGCCCGCCTCCCCTGCTGCGGCAAGCCCATAAGCGTAGGCGTGTCCCACGAGAACGGCGCGGGCGCCGAGACAGACGGCTTTGACAATGTCACTTCCGCGGCGTATGCCGCCATCCATGAGCACCTCCACGCGGCCGTTGACGGCGGCTACAATTTCAGGAAGAGCTTGCGCGGAAGGCGAAACGCAGTCCAACTGCCGTCCACCGTGATTAGATACCACCACCGCGGCTACACCTTCATCGACTGCGCGCTTCGCATCGTCGGCGATAAGAACACCCTTCACAACAATCGGACCGGACCAGACTGCACGAATCCATCGCAAGTCATTCCAGGTCACAGTTGCGCGAGCCAAAGCAGCGCCGACATCAATCAGCTGCATCGGACCCTTACCAGGAATGACAATATTTTCAAGTTTCGGAACGCCACCATCCAGCAGAAAGGAAGCGAGCCATTTAGGGTGTGCGAGAATACCTGGCAGAAATGGGATTTTGGCGAATGGGGAGCCGCCTAACAGTTGTTTCATGCCATTGCGGGGATCGCGCTCACGCATGCCCGAAACAGCCGTGTCGATGGTGATCACTAAGGCTGAAAAGCCGGCGCGGCGCGCTCGATCAATGGCAGCTTCGGCGGCTTCGCGACCGCCCAGCGGTAGAGCTGGTACCACACAGGCCCAGTGGAGGCAGCCTTAACGTTCTCTAGTTTGTGGCCGGATATTGTGGAGAGGATATAACCGGTCCCTGCGGCGCCCGCAGCTCGTGCGGCGGAACCTTCGCCACCAGGATCCATTAGCCGGCTGTAGCCAACGGGAGCAAGCATGGCCGGAAGGGAGAGGTTGTGCCCTAGCACCCGAGTGTGTAAGTCGCAGTTGTCGATAGCCACCGCGTTGCGGGGACGGAACGTGACATCTTCAAACGCGCGGCAGTTCTCCCGTAACGTAACCTCGCCGTCGGCACCACCATCAAGGTAGTCGAAGACGACCTTGGGAAGACGCCGCTGCGCCAGCCGACGCAAATCGTCACGTTCACTACACGGGGAAATGCTACAGTTCGCATTGCGTTGTTCATCTTGTTTCCTATCGCTCTGCTAGACCGTGTCGGCTTTGTCGACTGCGATAGCTCGGCAACGCAGTAAGGTGAGGTCAACTTGCCAGATCGAAGATCTTCTCCATCAGCAACCATTTCTCGCCCGGCGATGCCTGGGGCAACGGTTGCTGAAACTTCCACATCAGGTTTTCCCACTCTTGGACTTTTGGGTTGTGTTGATCGGCTCGGGCCTTGGCGTCGAACGAAAAGTGCTCGTTCACTTCTATGACCATCACCATGCGCGTTCCGAGCAGATAAATTTCCAAGTCTTCGATCCCAGAGTCTCGGATGCTCTGGCTAATCTCGGGCCAGATTTTCTCGTGATACCGCTTATATTCCGCGATCAGCTTTGGATCATCCTTTAAGTCAAGCGTCAAGCAGTAGCGTCGCGTCATTTGGCTTCACTCGATCCCGCACTAAACTAAGAAGACCGGCCGCGCAACGGGGATTGCGGACGAACTCAGAGTTTTTCTCCCGCCGCGATGTCTCGATCCACGATCACCTGAACTGCGCCTTCTTGGTCGATAGTCCGAGGGCGACCCCGGCGCCAATTCCCATGGCTCCGCTAGCGACCGTACGACTTCATGCTCATAGTTGCAAGTTCATGTAGTGACAAGCTCACAGTTCGAAGTCTTCAGCCGGTAAAAAGAAATCGCGTTCGGGCCGAAGACTTGGTGTTGCTGTTGGACTGGCAGATCGTGAACGTAGTCCGCGATCAACTCTTTTACCTGCCGATAGGATCCGGCCAAGAGACATACTGGCCAGTCAGAACCGAACATAAGACGCTCGGGGCCAAAAGCTTCGAACACCACGTCGAGGTAGGGTCTAAAATCATCCGCGCGCCAGTTTCGCCGACCTACTTCGGTAATGAGGCCCGACAACTTGCAGCAAACGTTCAAGTTCGCTGCGATGGTGTGAATCTGTTGGGTCCATGAGATAATCTCGCGCGTGCGGATCAAAGGCTTAGCCAAGTGATCAATTACGAACCGTTGCTCGGGAAACCCATCCACCAGTTCAATGGCCGCGGGCAGTTGCTTGGGGTAAATCAAGATGTCATAGCTGAAGTTGTAGCGGCTTAGACAGCCAATCCCGCGTTTGAAATCCTCGCGCAGCAGAAACGCGTCGTCAGGTTCCGCTTGGACGATGTGCCTGAAGCCGCAAAGCTTCTCGAATCGCGAGAAATGCTCGAGGCGGTCAGGCAAGTCTCGGGCGGAAAGATTTACCCAGCCAACCACACCTTTGATTTCACTATATCGATCAGCTAGTTCCAGTAAGAATGCCGTTTCCTCCTCGGACTGGTCGGCCTGGACAGCCACGGACCCATCCATCTCATTTGCACGCAATTGCGGAATGAGATCGTCAGGCAAGAAGTCTTGCCTAAGGAGGGACATCTCATCGGTGATCCAGCCGTCCCGCCGTGAGTCATACCGCCAAAAATGCTGGTGCGAGTCAATGTTCATAGAATTTCAATCACACCCAACCGCCAGATAGCTACCCTTTACGCTCAGCCGCGGAGATTCAGGAAACCTCCATCAATGGGGTAGTCCGCACCTGTAATAAACGCAGCCTCATCGGAGCACAGAAAAAGGGCGAGTGCAGCCACCTCGTGCGGTTCCGCCATCCGCCCGATGGGCTGTGCCTTGGACAGTTGGCCGAAAACCTCTTGTTCCCGGCCGGGGTAGTTCTTGTGGAGAAACCGGTCTACAAACGGAGTATGCACCCGAGCGGGCGAGATGCAATTGCAGCGAATGTTGTACCCCAGGTAATCTTTTGCGACGGAATAGGTCATGGCGACCACCGCACCCTTACTCATCGAATAGGCGAAGCGATCCGCGAGTCCCGCCGTAGCTGCAATTGATCCCAAATTCAAAATGACCCCGCCAGTCTGCGCTTTCATATGCTCGATGGTGGCCAGCATGCAGTTATAAAATCCTTTTACGTTGATGCGAAAGACATTGTCGAAATCTCCTTCCGCCGTGTTCTCCAGATTTCCGACATGTGCAATACCGGCATTATTTACAAGAATGTCAATGCGCTCTTCTTTAAAAATCTGCTGGAAAACTGTCTTCACTTGCTCCTGGTTGGACACATCGCATTGATACGACTGAGCATGCCCGCCAGTGTCCTGAATCTCCCGAACTACGGTTGCGGCCTCCCTCGGATCGAGATCTACGATATGGACATGCGCTCCGCTGATTGCGAATCTCCGTGCGATCGCCCGTCCAATTCCACTGGCACCCCCTGTGATGATGGAGGCTTTGCCATCTAACCGGAACCCATTCGGAGTATTCCCGTGAGGGGTCAGAGTGATATACCTCGCTTTCCTGGAATGAAATCGTTGTGTCCTGTCAACTTGGTTCTCGTTAGGACTTCGCCGTTCGCTGCTTTTGCGACCTGCTCTAGGACATCCGCAACCAGGGCGCAAATGTGATTCAAAGAGCTGATCGGCTCACCCTCTCGGAGATCTCCGAATGCGAGCAGGGCGTTGTCCTTGGGATCGAGCTTTAGTGCAGCATTTCGCATCGCCACCTTCTTCTACTAGAGTACAGAATAAGAATTCAAGGTTAAAATTATAATTTCATATGTTAAAATCGCAGCCGAAGCACGCGTGGCTGCTTCGGCAGTGGCGCGAGCCCTCGCAGAAATCGAGTTTCCAAAGGAGCTTCCATGATTCGTACACGAGAGTGTAGATCGTCTCCTGTCGGTGTTATCTCGAAAGTTTTGCGAATTTTTGAAGCCCTGAACGCCTCTCCGGCCGGATTGCGGCTCAATGAGATCGTCGAAAAGACAGCGATCCATAAGAGCACCGCCTACCGCTTCCTTGCCCACCTGGAAAATGAAGCGTATCTGTTTCGTGATGAGTCCGGCGCCTATCTGGTTGGGCCTAGGCTGGTGCGTCTGGGATCGGGGTCTACCTATCAGATGACGCTCCGAAAAATTAGCCGCCCGGTGCTACAACACCTTCGCGACACAACCGGCGAAACCGTGAACTTGGGCATTCTGGATGGACAAGATGTCTTCTACGTCGATGTGGTGCAGAGCCATCATCCCTTTCGAATGGCCTCGCATATCGGAACCTCGCGTCCGCTCTTTTGCACGGCAATGGGTAAGATGCTGGCTGCTCTCTTGCCCGCAAATGAGAAGGGACGCGTCCTAGGGTCGGTGCGATTTGAGCGTTTTACTCCACACACAATTACTCAAATGGCGCAACTCGAGGAAGATCTGGCGGAGACGGAGCAAAGAGGCTATGCGCTCGACGATGAGGAGGCTACTTTAGGGGCCCGATGCGTCAGTGCTCCTGTCCTTCTTGAGGCGAATCGAATGGCCGCTGCTGTCAGCGTAGCGGGTCCAACAGCAAGAATCTCGCGCGACAAGATTCCGCTATTTGCGGAAGCGGTGCAGAGAGCAGCAAACACGATCTCGGCCAGGCTGAATGGCTACGGAGTGCAGTAGGCATCCGCTTACTTCATGCCGGTGTTTTGGTTGAGCGTCCTATCGAAGGAATTGGGATGTCCGCAGCGAGAAGTGGCTGCATGGGCTCCAAACGCGTAATATCAGCGCCACAGTGAATCCATGAAACCGCTGCTATTTCTATTTGGTGGATGTGCTTCCTTCGCAGTACTGGGGTTCGCGGTACTGGTATCAGGGCAGGTAGCGAATTCAGCCAGGAAACCCGTCCAGCCAGCGCCTGTTCACTTCGAAGATGTTGCTTCACAGGCCGGGCTCACTTCGCTCAACGTTTACGGCGGAGATACGCACAAGGACTACATTATCGAGACGACCGGTAACGGTGCGGTCATCTTCGACTACGACAATGATGGATGGCCAGACATCTTCCTCCCGAACGGCTCTCGTGTAGAAGGATTTTCGAGCGGCGCGGCACCATCCGGACACTTGTTTCACAACAATCGCGATGGCACGTTTACCGACGTGACCGCAAAGTCAGGTCTGTCGCGATCGGGCTGGGCTCAAGGTGGCTGTGTCGGTGACTACGACAATGATGGTTTCTTGGACCTGTTCGTTACCTATTGGGGACAGAGTGTTCTCTACCACAACAACGGTGACGGCACCTTTGCGGACGTGACCGAAAAGGTCGGCCTAAAGACCGAAAAAGCAGAATGGAGCACCGGCTGTAGCTTTGTTGACTACGATCATGATGGCAAGGTGGATCTTTTCATAGCCCGCTATGTCGATTTCAGTTACGCCTCAGTTCCCAAACCTGGCCAAGGACGCTGGTGCCAGTGGAAAGGCCTCAGTATCATGTGCGGCCCGCGCGGGCTGAAGAGTGGCACCAACGAGCTCTATCACAACAACGGCGATGGAACCTTCAGTGATGTTTCGAAGAAGTCGGGCATTACCAAGTATTCCTTGTGCTATGGTCTCACGGCTCTTGCCGGCGATTTTGACAACGACGGATGGTCGGACATCTATCTCGCTTGTGATTCCACTCCCAACATTCTTTACCACAACAATCATGATGGTACATTTACCGACATGGCCACAGCGGCGGGCATCGCCTACAACGAAGATGGCACCGCGCAAGCCGGTATGGGCGTCTCCGCAGATGACTTTACTCACTCCGGTAACCAGGACATCGTAAAGACGAACTTCAGCGATGACGCGCCTACGCTGTATCTCAATCGCGGTAACAACACCTTCGACGATGTCACGCACAGCGCGGGATTGGGCAACGTTAGGAACTGGCTGGGATGGGGGGTCCAATTCTACGACTTCGACAACAGCGGCTGGCCCGGCATTCTGATAGCCAATGGCCATGTGTATCCCGAAGTGGATGGGAGAGGTCTGGGTACCAGCTATCGCGAACCCAAGGTGGCGTACTACAACCTACGCAATGGCGAATTTTCCAATATTACGTCGCAGGCGGGTGGTGTTCTTAGCCAGTTACACTCCGCCCGAGGCATGGCGCTCGCTGACCTTTTCAATGACGGACACATCGAGGCTCTAGTCAGCAACATGAACGAGACCCCTTCGCTTTACTACAACACTGCGCCGGTTGGAAACTTTATTAGCCTGCAGATGATCGGGGTCAAGTCGAACCGCGCGGCCCTGGGGGCTGTCGTGACCCTCGAGCAGGGTAACGACCGCCATGTGCAGGAAGTGCGGAGCGGCGGCGGTTACGTGTCGCAGAGTGATCTGCGATTGCACTTCGGCTTGGGGAGTTCTACGAAGGCGGACACAATTGTGATCCGCTGGCCAAGCGGATTGGTCGAGAAGTTAAGAGATCTGGCAGCCAACCACTACTACGTCGTGCGCGAAGGTAGCGGGATCGATCCCAAACAGACCCGCGACACCAGCCATGGTCGGCTGAAAATACTGGCAACACCCTGAAGAAATAGAAGGTGTTCCACGCTGATCGGGCGGGAATTGAGTCACACTGATGCTGACGATTGGTAGCTTCGCTCCCAGAGTGTCTTACCGGTCGCTGTTCCGACCGCGCTTTTTGGCCATTGCGTTTTGCCTAGCCAGTCTAGCGTTGCTTTTACGAGTACCCAAAGCGCTTGCGGACCCCGACAATGACAAGCCTACAGCCCAATCCAGTGCAACCGCGGACGGCGCTTACGTAGGCTCTAAAGTATGTGCCGACTGTCATCGACAAATCTATGAGGAGTTTTCACAAACGGATATGGGCCGGTCCCTCGCCACGGTCACACCGTCGCTCTTCGAGAAGATCCCTAAGTCAGCCCAAGTCTTTGATCAACGCTCTCACCGATATTTCGAATTGTTTGCTCAAAACGGAGAATTCTTTCAAACCGAATACGAGAAAACTTCTGACGGAAAAGATCTTTTCCGGGAGACCCACAAGATGGAGTGGACGATCGGATCGGGGGCAAACGGTTTTGGCGCAATTGTGCGCCGCGGCGACTCTCTTTTCGAGGCTCCACTCTCTTACTACTCCACACCGGGCGCCTGGGGCCTTTCACCCGGTTATGAGTCTAACGATTTCGGGTTCGCTCGGCCCATTCTCCCAGCTTGCATCTCCTGCCACAGCGGCAAGCCGCAACCGGTTCCGGACGGGAACGGACGCTTTCGCGAACCTCCGTTTTCCGAGCAGGCGATCGGCTGTGAGAACTGTCACGGCCCCGGCGCATTGCATGCTGTAGAGAGACTGCAAGACGCTCCATTCCCTACAGGCAGTGACACTACGATTGTGAATCCCTCTAAACTTCCGTCTTGGCTTGCGGACAATATCTGCATGTCTTGTCACCAGACAGGGGATGTAAGCATTCTGCGATCGGGCAAAACCTTTCAGGATTTCAGGCCGGGTACGCCGCTCGACGAAACGCTGACCATTTTTATGGTGCCCCTTAAGCGGGCCTCTGTTACCCAGTCGGATCTCCTTCAGCATTATCTTTCCATGACCCTCAGCAAGTGCTACCGGAACAGCGGCCGCCGATTGAGCTGCATTACCTGCCACGATCCCCATGTGCAACCATCCGAGCAACAGGCACCAGCGTATTACCGCGAGAAGTGCCTGACTTGTCACACGGAGAAAAGCTGCGCCGTCGCTCTTACCGTTCGCCAGCACAAGAATCCGCCCGACAATTGCACAGCGTGTCACATGCCGAAGCGCGATGTGAAAGTAATCTCGCATGCTGTCCTCACGAATCACCGGATCGTCGCAGTGGCTGAGGAGCCCTTTCCAGAAGCGGCCTTCCATCTGACCACTCCACAACTACCCGAGCTCGTCCACTTGACTGCAATCCCTGGTGAACCAGAAACTATGGCCTCATCCTTGACGCTCTTGCAAGCTTATGGGCAATTGTTGATGGGCTCGCACACCGAATTCAGGGAGCGATATTATTCCTTGGCCAAACAGCTCGAACCTCAATATCCGAATAACGTTGACGTACTGGAAGCGCTGGCCGCCGCTGCGTTGGAGCACAAAGATAGAGAAGGAACTGCGGAAGCCATCCGGTATCTCAATCGTGCCGTCGAGCAGGGCACCACCTCTCCTGCGGATTTTGAGCAGTTGGCTGTATTGCTCGCTCGTGCTGGCCGCTGGCAGGAAGCGAATGTCATTTTGCAGGAAGGCATCAAGCGAATTCCTTACGATGCCGAGTTTTACAGACTGATGGCGGAGAATGACCTTGCCCTAAATAAACCTACAGACGCTCTTAGCGTGATCGAGCGTGGAGAGGAAATCTACCCTCAGGACGCCACGATTCGTAGAACTTTGGAGCAATGCAGGCGCGCCATCCCAAAGAATTGAGCCCGGCCGTCACTCTTAGTTCCGCGCACTCTCTCTGGGGGATGTTCGGGCGTTGAAAAACACAAACTCAGAGCATTGCCGAGGACGTCTTTAGCCGGGGCAGGCTCTCAGCGGGGTTAGAGTCGGCGGCCGAGAAACCGATACTCGCCGAGATCGTTTGTGCGGCACTCACTAATGCCTTGGAGAGAGCAGAAACGGCATCGAAGCTGATTCTGGTGACTGGGCCAGAGATGCTGACAGCCGCCACAGGTGTGCCATCCGGGATCAAAATTGGAGCAGCTAGGCAGCGCGCACCCAGAACAACTTCTTCATCGTCGACGGCGTATCCCTGCCGACGCACTACTTCGAGTTCTTGCCTAAATTCCACGAGATTCATGATGCTGTTTGGAGTCAGCAGCTCAAACTTCAGTCCGCTCAAAATCCTCTCCTTCCTGTCATCTGGCAAGAAAGCAGTCAGTGCCTTCCCCAAGGCTGTCGCATGTAAAGAACGCCTTGCCCCAACTCTCGAACAAAACCGGAACTCGTGAGGACTCTCCAAGACTTCCACATACAGCACCGTGTCTTGGTCCAGCGTAGCAAGGTTCACGGTCTCTCCCGTAGACTTCCAGAGTTCCCACAGGACTGGCCGCGCCACCGCCTGCAGGGCGTCGATCTGATTGGCGCGAGCGCTCATTCGCGACAGTTTCGGCCCAATCAGGTACGCACCGGGCTGAGTCCGGATGAGGTAACCCTTGTGCGCTAAATATTTGAGGAAGCGGTGCGCGGTGCTCTTGTTGATTCCAGTTATGTCGCAAATGGGCGTGAGAGTGAGCCCGGAAGGGGATGACTGAATTGCTTCAAGGATACTGAAAACTTTCCCGATTACGCCTACCGCTGCAGGGCTCTCGTTTTCTGATGACTGTCGCATAGCAACCTTAACCTCAAAAGCTCTCGCATTTTTTTCGGTGCACGTCTGCGTCGCAGACTATTAGACTGCCTGGTCTGAAGGAGCGATCAAATCAAGGAACAATATGTCAAATAATAAAACAGACTACCAAAAACAATAGCCATGCTTGCTTAGAATACGGAAAACCACCCTTTTAACTTCAGGATATCTGGCATGGGTCACCGGGGGCGCTCGAATTGTTGTACCACATATTGAAATGAAGTTCAAATATATGAAACTTTATTCTTGACACGGCTATGAAACTGTTCTAAACGTTTACAGCCGGGGTGTGCTTCGCAGGTGAGGGCATTTGCGCCAGTCCTGGGTCGTGAAGAAGAGAAGAAGGGTCCACGAGGAACGAATATGACATGCAAAAGGTTCGGCAACCTGTTAAGCGATTATTCGCTGATTTTGGTGCTGACGTTGGGGACGTGCTTGGGTCTATTGGTGACTGGCTCGGCCCATGCGCAACTAGCGACTGCTGCGATCAGCGGGACGGTGCATGATGCGAGCGGAGCCGTGGTACCCGATGTGGCAGTCGTGCTGCACAACACGGAAACGAATCTGGATCGCACGACCGCGACGAACCGCGAGGGCTATTACTTTGTCCCGGAGGTGCAACCGGGAAACTACGACGTCAAGGTCAGCAGGGCAGGGTTCCAGTCCGCGACTCGCTCGAACCTCCAAGTATTCGTGAATCAACCGGTTGCCATCGATTTTAGTCTGGTGGTCGGGTCTGTTACCGACGTGGTCAACGTCGAGGCAAGTGCTCTCGCGCTTGAGACTTCCAGCTCCGAATTAGGAGTAACAGTCGCTAAACAGCAGGTGAACGACCTGCCCTTGAATGGGCGCAATTTCACTCAACTGCTGAACCTGACTCCGGGTGTTAACAATGTCAACGTCTCGCAGAACGCCACCACTTCGGGCGGTATCTGGTCGAATCCGGTCGGCACGTTTTCCTACCCGTCCATCAATGGCCAGACGAACCGGAGCAATCTCTATCTGCTCGACGGGATTCTGGACCAGGGATCCTTCGGCGGAACTTATGCCATCCCGCCGGTCATTGACAACATCCAGGAATTCAAAGTGCAATCCCACAATGACGACGCGGCCTACGGCGGTGTGTTGGGCGGCGTCATCAACGTCGTCTCGAAATCCGGGACCGCCCAGTTTCATGGAAGCGCTTGGGAGTTCGTCCGGAACACCGCCTTTGATGCTAGGAATCCGTTCCTCTCGAAGGTAACTCCATTCCAACAAAATCAGTTTGGCGCCACATTCGGCGGCCCGCTCGGGATTCCCTGGCATCACGCTGCATCGCCCAAAACCTTTTTCTTCCTTGCGTATGAAGGTTTTCGCCTCCACACGGCGGCGGAAAGCTTTTTCAAAGTACCCACAACTGCCGAATTGGGCGGCAATTTGACGACGGTGGGAGGCGTGCCCTTCACCGGTCAAATCTTCAACCCCTACAGCATTGTCGCTAACCCAGGCAGCCCGACAGGCTTCTCCAATACTCCTTTCCTGTGCACGGGTGGCAGCCCGTCGCCAGACGTAAACAAGATTCAGTCCTCCGGTACGCCGTGCAACCAGATTCCAAGCGACATGCTCAACCCGAACATGGTTGCATACGCCACAGCGCTTTTCCCGCCTTCATATTCCAACATACCGCCAACGGCGAATGGGAACGCCCTGGATAGCACGAAGTCCATAACGAGGCAGGATGAGTATAGTGCCCGATTGGATCATCAATTCACTGACAAGGACAACATCTTCGCGCGCTGGAGCGAGTTCAGACAGCCGGCAAAGGGTTCCGGCGGTTTTACGGGTATCGTACACAATCAGGTCACCAACGGCTTCACCGTGGGTGTTGAGTACACTCACGCATTCTCGAATACCGCCTTGTTAGAGACGCACTTCGGGCGGGTATTGCTGAAAATCAACCAGGGCTCCGACTTCACGAACAAGTCCGTCACAGGAACTAGTTTGGGTTTCAACCCGAATTTTGCGTCCGGCTTTATCGGCGGAGTTTCGCTGATCCCGGACATTACGATCAACGGGTTTATCGGAAACGCGGACCCCTCCGCCCACGGTGCTGCACAAGTCGACGACACGACCGGTTCGAATATTTGGCAGTTCGGCGGAAACTTCACTAAGACCTGGAGGCGCCACACCTTCAAAATGGGGGCGGATTTCGCCACCAACAATGCCAACGCACTCTATTTGAACGCATCCGACATATTTTCCGCTTCCAACACGGACGACGCCAGTACCCCGGGAACAGCGGGGAGTTCACTAGCCTCCTTCCTCTTGGGTGTTCCGAACAACTTTCACCGCCGCAATGTAAATGAGACGGAACACGGTGGTTGGGTCAATGGAGCATATCTTGCGGATTCCTGGAGGGCAACCAACAAGCTAACCGTGAACCTCGGCCTTCGCTACGACGTGACACTGATGCCCATCTACGGCGACGCCAAGTCCGGCAACGGATTTGTGGGCGATTTGAATTTTAACAATGGAACATACGTTCTTACACGCCTCCCGCCGGAATGCTCCCAGACGAGTACACCCGTGCCCCCCTGTATCCCGGGTCCCGCACAGGGCAACCCAGGTCAAGGCAATGGCAATTACCTACCCGACCACGTGGTTGTCACTCCCTACAAAAATGGGGCGATATTCAAGAATGAACACACCAACTGGCAGCCTCGACTCGGATTTGCCTACCAGTTGTTCGCCAACACGGTGGTGCGGGGATCTTATGGCAGGTTTTTCGACAACTGGGCGGCTGTAACCCAAAGTGCTCAGAACTATGAAGGATCTTGGCCGGATACTGGGCAGCTTGGCGGCAGTTTGAATGCTTTGAACGGCCCTCCGACGACGCCGGCGGAGGCTCCCAACGGCGCGGGGCCCGCTATTGCGGCGCCAACCCCATTCGGCGGCTTCCAGTGGTATGCCGACCCGCACATGCAGAGGCCCTATGCCGATCAGTTTAACTTCGGCATTCAACAGCAACTGGGGTCGAACACCGTCCTGACCGCAAACTATGTGGGATCACGCGGCCATCATCTTGACATTGGCGTCTCGGGGAATACGGGTAAGACGCCCTCGGCAGTAGCGAACTACTTGCCCAGTGGCGCGACGACCACCTCTCCTTTTCCTTACATCACGCCGAGCGATTTCGACACGGCTATCGGTAAGAGCAGCTATGACGCCTTTCAGGCATCATTGAACGGCCGGTCCTTTCACGGACTGACGTACCTAGTTTCCTACACTTGGTCGAAGACCCTGGATCTCGGCTGCACAGGGTGGTATGGCGTGGAAGGCTGTAGCATTCAACACCCTTACGATATCAAGCAGGACAAGGGTCCTGCCGCTACAGACATTCCCCAGATCTTATCGGCGGCGTGGGTCTACCAGCTACCTTTCGGCAAGGGTAAAAAGTTCTCCTCGAATAGTGGGATTCTGAATTACATCGTCGGCGGATGGGCGGTGAACGGGATCCTTTCATTGACTTCGGGGAGGCCGTTCTCGGTCGGTGCGTCCGGCGACATTGCCCACATCGCATATAACACCGCGTGTTGCGATTTTGGCTTTGGCAACTATGAAAGGCTTAATTTCCTTGGAGGCAATCCTTATGCTGCCAACAAGTCACCCAAGCAGTGGCTGAATCCGGCTGCGTTTCAAGTCCCAGCTCCGGGTGCCTTTGGCACGTCAGGACGTGGTTTTCTGAGGGGGGACAAGTCCAAGAACCTCGATCTTTCCCTGTTCAAGGTATTTCCAATCACGGAGCGAGCGAAGCTTGAGTTTCGGTTTGAGATGTTCAACGCTACGAACACTCCCGTCTGGTCTTTGCCCGACGTAAACATCAGCGATGCTGCTTTCGGACAGATTTCTAGTACGGCGAATAGGGCGCGGCAGTTGCAATTTGGGCTGAAGCTCTACTACTAGTTCTAGTGCCTGGCAAAAGCGGTCCTGAGGTGCACTGGATCGGGATGACACTCAGGCATAGGTCGAGGGAGTGCGGCGCGGTCCGCACTCCCTTTTCTATCTTTAAACTAAGACTTTGGGCGGAAGCAGTCAATGGTCATCAGTCTAAGCGCTCGGAAAATGGTACTGCGGCGAAGCCACACTAGTTGCGAATCGACGGCGTTGCCTTGGTGCCGCAAATGTAGAATGGCACCATGGCCCCCAGCCAGTCAGTAGGAGCTCCTCTCCATGCGTGAGTCGATCGCACGCTATATAGGCTCATCGCGTGGGTTAGTTCTCCTGTTGGTTGCGAATCTCCCCACTCGCGCTGGACAGGCCCAGGCAGTCCCCGGCTCGGAGGCTCCCGTGGCAGCTCACGCTGTGTCCTTGCCGGCAGATTGCCTTTCGCGCAAGGGAGCCTCGCAGCCAATCGCCGAGCTATTGGAGACTCTGCAAGACCATCCCACAGCAGGCGCTTACAACACCCTGGGTGCTCTCTTCGCGCAGCAAGGCCGCGATCCTTGCGCGGTCGCCGCATTCGAAGCCTCCCTCCGCCTCAACGATCAGAGCTGGGAGCCCCACTACAATCTCGCTATCGCACTGATGAGAAGAGGGAATCGATCTCGCGCCGCAGTCGAATTGCGGTCCGCCATCCAACAGAAGCCCGACTCGGCCTACGCGCACTTCGCACTAGCGGCGCTTCTTCAAGACGAGCACAAAACGGACCAAGCGGAGCTTGAATTCCAATCCGCTCTTTCCGGGGCTCCCAACTTCGTTCCCGCATCCTTGGGCCTTGCCAACTTACTTCTTGCCCAGAAGAAGTACGCGGCTGCCATCCAGTGGCTCGAAAGAGCGTTGACGCTTTCGCCACCGTCCGATCAGGTAGAATCACTCAAAATCGCCCTTAGCACGAGCTACGCCCAGAGCCGGGATCTCGCAAAGGCTACTGATCTGCTCAGAACGCTCGTTGCAGAGCATCCGGAATCCGCGCCGGCTCACTTTCACCTTGGAGTTCTCTACGCCCAAAACCGGCAGCAGGCTGACAACGGTGCAGCCATCGGCGAATTGGAAACTGCTGTTCGCCTTGATCCTCACCTGAGCGAAGCCAGACTCTCTCTCGCTACCGTGCTCATTGACGCCGGGGAGAATTCTGCCGCACTAAGAGTGATCAGGGAGTACATCCGCGACACTCCAAGTGTTGCACGCGGCTACTACGAGCAGGGCGTTGCCTACAGCGGACTTGGCCAATGGAACGACGCCGTGAATTCGCTCAAGCTTGCCGTCCGCCTTGACCCTGGCAGCTACGACGTCCGCTTCGCATTGGGAAGCGCTCTGGCGCACGCGAGCGCCACCGGAAAGGCCATCACGCAGCTTCGGGCCGCTGCTCGGCTCAACCCGAGTGCGCCGGAAGCCCACCGCCAACTCGCTATCTTGCTCGAAAAGACCCAGCCCATTTTGGCGGAGAAGGAGTCAGCTAAGTACAAAGCGTTACTAGCCATGGCCGGCAATCCGCAACAGGCGGCCCGCTGGGCCGAGAAGGCTAATCAGTCTCTGGCTTCTGGCAACGCCTCGGACGCAGCCGAGTCCTACCGCAAGGCCCTGCAGTTCGACCCACAGAATCCTCAGTTGCATTTCAATCTCTCCCTCGCCCTTGACCGGCTCGGTGATCGAAAGGGAGAGCGCGCCGAGCTTCAGAAAGCCGTCCAGCTCGACGTGAGCTTGGCCTCTGCGCACAATCAGCTCGGACTCATGGCACTCGAGGATCATCAACAACCGGAAGCGGAAAAAGAATTCAAAATGGCGCTACAGATCAATCCGGTGTACGCCGAAGCGCAGAACAATTTGGGCATTCTTTACAACCAACAGGAGAAGCCCGCCGAAGCGGCTGCCTTGTTTCAACGCGCCATCGAAAACGATCCAAAGTATTCGCGCGCCTATGTCAATCTCGGCCTTACTCTGGCCAGGAGTGGCGACTACGCTGGCGCCGAACGAAATTTTCAGTCCGCCATCCGCACCGACCCCCAAAATGCGGGTGCTTACTCCGCTCTTGGCATGCTGCAGGCAAAGACTGGCCGTGGTGCTGACGCAACCGCTAGCTTTCGCGAGGCCGTCGATCTGCAGCCTGATTCCGCTGATGCGCACTTGAATCTCGGCATCGCCCTGGTAGATCAATACGATGCCCCGGGCGCGTTCAAGGAATTTTCGGACGCGGTACGCCTCGACCCCAACTCCGCGGCGGCCCACTACAACCTTGGCCGTTATTATTACCAGACTGGCAAGAGCGACGATGCCCGCAAGGAACTCGCAACCGCCTGCCGTCTTCAACCTGACTTTCCGGCCGGGCTCTATTTCCTTGCCCTTGCTGAACAACAGAATAACCAGATCGAGCATTCGACTGAACTTCTAAAAACACTTGTAACACTCGAGCCGGCGAATGCAGACGCGCAGTACTTGCTAGGTCAAAACTTAGAACGGCTGGGAGAGACCAACGGTGCCATCGAACATTGGAAGCTCGCAGTCGAGGCAGACCCGAAGCACTCACAAGCGCTTTACAATCTTTCTCACGTGCTTGCTAAATTGCATGATCCAACTGCTCGCCGGTATCAAGAGCGATTTGAAGAGCTACAGAAGATGCAGCAAATTGCGGATCGGGTCCAGCAACTGGGAAACTTCGCCCTGGAAGCGGCGAACGCGCAAAATTGGCCACAAGCCCTGCAACAAATGGAGGAGGCCCTGCAATTGTGCGGACAATGTTCAGAAGCTGCCCACCTGCATAAGAACCTCGGGCTATTTTACTGTCGTACGGGGAGAATAGCGGAGGGGGAGAAACAACTTCGCGCCGCACTTGAAATCGATCCGTCAGATCACGATGCTCAACAAACTCTGCAAGTCCTCGGGAAGATGAGCTCAGTCCATGCCAAATAGGACAACGAAGGTGCCGCGGGCAAGGTAAAGATTTGCTGAGAAATTGGACTTCATTCTGCATCTCACGTGCTGGGAAGAGGGACAGTGAGGGATCATTCGAAAATTAGGTTGGATTCGACTGCGAGAAGCTGTACGAACATTGCTGGAGTTGTTGCCTTCTTGCTCCTCGGGGTAGGTGCGCAAAGCGGGACCACGCAGCTGGCACCAGTTGGTTCTTCACCTAAGGCTGCGGATCAGGATTACAAGAACGTTCATGTGCTCAAGGAACATCCCCGCCGACCAGTTGATTCCTGCCATGCAATTCATGGCGACGTCGCTCGGCGTCAAATGTGACTTTGCCATGTTGAGGGTGCATATGAAAAGGATGACAAGAAGCCGAAGCTGACCGCCCGCAAGATGATCCAGATGATGTTGCCATCAACAAGGACAATTTTGAGGGCCATCGGGAAGTTACCTGTTATTCCTGCCACCGAGGCGCGAGCAAGCCGGTGGCAACACCTCTTATCAGCGGGAGGAACCGGATGTCGAGTTCGCTCCCCTCGTGAGCTCCAAAGGTGCAGGTGACGTAGCTCCGAACGTTGCTTCTTTGCCTTTGGCGCATCAGGTTCTGGAGAAGTACATACGGGCACTTGGGGGAGAGGCCGCAATTCAGAAAGTCTCCAGTCGGATTGAGGAGGGCACGTTTACCGTCTTTGGCAAGCTTAAGTTCCCAGTTGAGGTCTTCGCAAAAGCCCCCGACAAGCGTGTTGTTGTCATGCACATGCCGAACGGCGACAGTACTGCAGGCTTCGACGGCCACATAGGCTGGCTCGGTTCGCCCGGCCGGCCCGTGCGGGAAATGAGTGGGGCCGAGCTCGGAGGCGAAAAGCTTAATGCCGAATTCTACTTCCCGGTTCGCCTAAGACAGATTCTCTCCGAGGTGCACGTGGAACATCGGACAAAATCAGCGGCCACGAAGTCAACATCATTGCAGGTAGGGCGGAGGGACTGCCGCTCGTCAGGCTCTACTTCGACAAGCAGTCTGGATTACTCGTACGGCTGGTCCACTATGGGGAATCTCCGCTCGGACACAACCCCACGCGGATTGACTACGGAGACTACCGCGACGAAGATGGTCTAAAGATCCCATTCCGGTGGGTGGTTGTTCGGCCCGAGGGTCGCTTCACGATTCAAATAACGCAGGTTAAGCAGAACACCCTGATCGACGACCGAACGTTTGCCAAACAGTAACTGTTCGCCCACACGAAAGAGGACACTCGTGACGGGATGAACGGCAAAGCGCATCGTCGTTTCAGTGACGGGCGCGAAGGAACTCAAGGTGCCTTCCTAAGTCAGCGCGCGGTCGAGATGGACGTAGCCGCCATCGACAAACAAGTGTTGACCAGTAATGTGTCCTGTTTTGGCGGAAATCAAAAAGACCACCATTGCCGCGATCTCGTCCGCGGTCGTCATCCTTTTTCCAAGTGGAATTTTCGAAACAATGATCTTCAGCTTTTCCTCCGGATCGGGGAATGTGCCGAGCCACTGTTGATAGAGCGGTGTCATGACTTCGGCGGGAACTACTGCATTGACACGAATGCCGAATTCGAGCAATTCCACTGCCCACTCGCGGGTCAGCGCAAGAATTGCGCCTTTCGAGGATGCATAGCCTGATGTGCCACCCTGTCCAGTGAGTGCTGTTTTCGATCCAATGTTCACAATGGACCCGCGAGAGTGTTTCAAATGCGGTAGTGCATAGTGCGCCATTCCGTAGTAATGCAAGAGGTTGCGGCCCAGTGAGGCACCGAACTGTTCTGGGCTGCCATGCTCAAGACCAACTCTGTCGTTGACGCCGGCATTGTTAACCAACGCATCGAGACCTCCAAATTGCGTGAGGGTTTGTTCCACGGCCTGCGAACAGCCATCTGCGGTCAAGAGATCAATAGGGACTACCCCACTGCGCATGCCCCTGGTATTCAAGTCAGCCTGCAATTGCTGCCCTGCGGCAGTATCCCGGTCCACGATCACCGGAAGCGCACCTTCATTGGCGCAAGCTCGCACGATGGCAGCGCCGATTCCCTTGGCACCGCCGGTGACGACAACGACTTTATCTCTGATTTGCAAGTCCATTTCGTGGTTTCCAAAACCAGAAGTGTTGATGGGCTTCAATTTACATTGTTACTTGTAGGCCACAACTTGCTGGCGGGATTTTCCTAGACCTTCGATTCCCAGCTCCACCACATCACCAGCCTTCAGGTACGTGGGTGGTTTCATTCCTAGCCCAACGCCTGCTGGAGTCCCAGTACTGACCACATCTCCCGGGAGAAGCGTCATGAATTCACTCACGTAGGAGATTAACGTAGCGACATCAAAAATCATATTGGCGGTCGAGCTGTCCTGCCGGAAATCCCCATTTACCTTGAGCCACATGCGGAGACTCCCGACGTTCACCAGTTCTTCCGGCGTCGCCACGAATGGCCCCAAGGGCGCGAACGTGTCCGCACTCTTCCCCTTGACCCACTGGCCTCCGCGCTCCAGTTGAAAGCTGCGTTCAGAATAGTCATTGTGCAGTACATACCCAGCGACGTGGTCGAGAGCCCTCTCTTTCGATACATACGAAGCCTTTTTCCCGATAATGACTGCCAGCTCAACCTCCCAATCCACTTTGGTCGCATTCCGGGGAACTACCAAGTCATCATTGGGCCCCACCAGCGACGTCGTGGCCTTGAGGAAAATCACGGGCTCCTTCGGTGCCTCCATCTTGCTTTCCGCGGCATGGTCACGAAAGTTCAGGCCAATGCACACAATCTTGCTGGGCCGGGAGACCGGGCTTCCCCAGCGTACTGAAGATGCTATGCGGTCGCCAGAGGAGCCATTCTTTCGCAACCATGCCTCAAGTTCCGCCAATCCGCCGTTCGCGAAAAACGACTCGTCGTAGTCCGATTCCAACCACCTTGAAACGTCCACGCGAGTTCCGTCCTCCAGGAGAGCGCCCGGCTTTTCTTGACCCGGATCACCAAATCGAATCAGCTTCATATTGCTGGACTCTCTCCAGTCGTTCGTGGGAACCACATTCCCCGAAATGCTCGACCGTCATGAAGGCGGATGCTAGAAAAACATGCTATTGGTATACGAACATAGCATTTGACCAATAAATAAATGATCATGGCTGATCTTATCGGATTGGATGGCTTATCCGACGACGCCTCCGGTCAGCCTGTTCTTGCTCAGGGCGAAATATATGACTACAAAATAACAGGCAAGCGGTACGGCGAAGGCCCTTTGGATATTTGTCGCGTCGGAGATGAGGCCCATAATGGCCGGACAAATTGCTCCTCCGATGATCGCCATGACCAGCAACGACGAGCCAATCTTGGTATAAGGTCCCAGGCCTTTGAGGCTGAGAGCAAAGATGGTTGGGAACATGATCGAATGAAAAAAGCCCAGAACAACAATGCCCCAAACTGGAAATGCTCCGGAGCCGAAGAGAATCATCGCGGCGCACATGACTGAGCCGCCAGCAAAACCGGCCAGCAGGTTCGAAGGTGGTATCCGCTTCATGATCGCGGAACCAGCAAACCGGCCAAGCATGAATCCGAAGAGATGGAGCTTAAGGTAGTTCGCCGCCACGACATCCGAGGTTCCCGGAGTCACATGCTCCACCAATCGGATAACAAAGCTGGCTACGCCGATCTGGGCACCCACGTAGAAAAACAGCGCAACCACTCCTGTGACGAAGAAGCGATACTCCAGAATTCCCCAGAAATTCTTTCTCTCCTCACCCGATCCGTCGCACTCGCTGGGGGCCACTCGCACTTCAGGTAGCTTCGAAAATGTTATGAGAACAGCAACGGCAAGAAAGATCAGGGTGATTCCGAGATAAGGTAATTCGACAGTCCTGGCTTCAGCCGCTCGAAAGCTTAGCAACTGCGCCGGTGTCGTCACCGATCCAGATACCAAATGTGGCGCGCGAGCCAGAATGAAACGCGATCCGAGAATTGGCGTTATGAAGGCGCCCACCGCATTGAAGGACTGAGCAATGTTGAGGCGGCGTTCAGCGGATTCTGGGGGGCCGAGGATGGTCACGTACGGATTGGCCGCGACCTCCAAGAAGGACTGGCCGCAGGCCATGACGAACAGTCCGAAAAGGAACAGCCCGTAGACTCGAACTGACGCAGCAGGAATAAACAGGAGCGCGCCGATGGCGCAAATCAGGAGGCCGGCGACAATGCCGCGCTTGTATCCAAGCTTCTCCATAACCCAGCCAGCCGGCAACGCGGCGAGAAAATAACCGCCGAAGAAAGCAGTTTGAATCAGCGAAGATCGGAAATCTGTCAGCCCAAACGCTGCTTTTAGATGAGGAATCAAAATGTCATTGAGGTTGACGCCAATGGCCCACAGAAAGAAAAGTCCGGTGACCAATGCAAGCGGTAGAAGGTACCGCTGTTCTGTCACGGGCGCAGTGGTGGGTGGTTTTGCACCCGAGCGGGACGGGACCACAACGTGAGGGTTTGTAGGCATCGGTCCTTTCCTGACTTCCTAAATGTAGTCTGTCGCAACTAGCGGTTACGCCGGACTAAAACCAGAAGGCCCTTCCCACGGTCCAAAGGTGCTTCCGCAAGCAGCGCACTGACTGACTACTGTTCTGAACTCCAAACCGGACCGTTGGGGTAACTATAAGCCGACAGGGTTTCGCGAAATATTTCGGTGCTGTATCCCGGTTTTTGAGGCAGAAGATAGTGCCCGCTGACAACGCGGACCGGATCAACAAAATGTTCATGCAAGTGGTCTACAAATTCCGTGACACGGTCCTCCAGGGATGTGGAGACGCGAAGGTAATCGAAGATTGACAGATGCTGCACACACTCGCACAGGCCGACCCCGCCAGCGTGCGGGCAGACAGGAATCTTGAACTTTGCCGCCATCAACAGCACCGCCAGATTTTCGTTGACCCCCGCAAGCCGGCAGCTGTCGATTTGAACTACGTCCATCGCGCCCGCTTGCATGAATTGCTTGAACATCACCCGGTTGTGGCAGTGCTCGCCGGTCGCGATCCGCACAGGGGAAACTTCTCTGCGAATGCGGGCGTGTCCGAGGATGTCGTCTGGACTGGTTGGTTCTTCCATCCACCATGGATCTACTTCGGCCAGTTCCAGCGTACGCCGGATTGCCTCCTCGACATCCCATCTCTGATTGGCATCCATCATGAGCTTGTTAGTGGGCCCAATTTCCGCGCGCATCAGGCGAGCCCGACGAAGATCGTCGGCGGGATCGCCACCGACCTTCAACTTGAAATGTGTCCAGCCCAGGGCCAGAGCCTCCCGGCAGAGCGAACGAATCTTGTCGTCGCCAAAGCCAATCCAACCTGCCGAGGTCGTATATGCAGGATAGCCACGCTGCTCAAGATCGCGCTGGCGCTCTACCTTGTGGGAGGCGCGTTCCTTCAGAAGATCGAGTGCTTCCTCCGGCGTGATCGCATCCGAAATATAAGTGAAGTCAACGGCTCGGACGATCTCCTCTGGCTCGAGGTCTGCAAGCAATTTCCAGAGCGGTTTTCCCTCAACTCGTGCATAGAGATCCCAGACAGCGTTAATGAGGGCGGCAGCCGCAAGATGAATGACGCCTTTCTCGGGTCCGAGCCAGCGGAATTGAGTATCTCGGGTAAGTTGCCGGGAGAAAGCCGCGAAGTCGGTCGTTAACGATGACAATTTGCGTCCACGCACAAATTGCGACAGATACTGAATCGCGCAAACGCACAGTTCAGTACCACGGCCGAGGGTGAACGTTAGTCCGTGCCCCTCCACACCAGTGTCGGTTTCAAGGATGCAATAGGCGGCCGAGTAGTCGGGATCCCGATTCACCGCGTCCGATCCCACCTGGTGGAGTGACGTGGGGAAGCGTAGGTCGACAACTCGCACGTGAGTGATCTTTGGGTCGTTCAAACTGACTGGATTCTCCTCGATCAAAGCAATCGCCTATGCAGCAGTCCATCCATCAACTAGCGGCATGGCAGTCGTTGGCGCTGTGAACGAGTTCGTTGTTGCTGATCTTCCGCACAGTTGAACTTGCCACTACGACTCGACCCACAGGGTTTCGGGAGAGAACAGGTAGACGCAATCCTTCCGTCGACCCCGCTATGATTTCTATTCCCGAAAGTACACATTTGTCAATAAAAATCGAAATGCGGATCTGTGCGCCCGCCGGGCTTCCTTAAGAATGGGAGCAACCAGAAAATCCAGCTGCAAGAAAATCGAAAGCGCGGATTGCGGATTAAAGCAGCATGCTTACTCCGACCGTGGCCCTCGGTCAGCGCTGGCTTGAGTTGCCGAACCGCCGATTGCCTCCGAGAGCAGGGAACTAGCTTCCTTCAACACACGTTTCACGGTCGTCGGGTTTGCCGGATCACCGATTCTCTGGAGGAACGGAACGGTGAGCGCCGCGATGGCGTGCCCGCGATCATCCAAGACGGGATATGTAATGTTGATTACGCCCTTCACCTCATAGCTCTCCCGCTCCTCATATCCCCGTTGCTTGATCTTGGCCAAGTGCGCCCCCAAATCGCGGGGGGGGCGCGCGTTGTTGTGTTGGCACCAAAGTTGTACGGCTCGGGAAGAGACTTCAGGAGTTTGATGCGCTAAGATCACGTGCCCCGTTGCGGCATGCATGAGGTCGACAATTCCCCCAGCCTTGACGTAAAAGCCGCTACTAAGCGGAGAATCCACTTGCGCGACAATCACCACATGGCCACCGTCTAGCACCCCCAAGTGGCACGACTGGCTGAGTTCATGCGCGACTCGCTGCATGATCGGGAGGGCCTCCGTAATCATGCGTTTGGTCGGGGGATATTCCTGCGCCAGCTTGAACAACCGCAGAGTCAACCGGTACCGTTCACCATCGCCTGACTGGGAGATGTAACCGCGCTCTTCAAGACACGATAGCATTCGAAAGATCTCCGAAATGGTGCGACCAAGTCGGCGTGCGACATCGCTCTTGCTGAATCCAGCCGGCTCACTGGCAAAAAGCTCTAGTATGTCCAACCCCTTCTCTAGGGCTGGAGTCGGATATCGGCGTGCAACTTTGGTCGGCTTCATGGTCATAGCTTGCTCTCAACCTCTCGGATCCCTACTGTTCCTGCTAAAAAACTCTGTACGCACTGAATTTGTTGCATTTGCAGAGTTGCGGCGTGTGGCTTTCCCGGGTAATCCTGACTCCATTTTTCTCTCTGCGGGATTGTTTCCGATCCCGCTCTGTTCTGCAAGCGGAGATTCTTGCACTCCCGCATCAGCACCTGGTCTTGCAACGTTCGAGCTGTGGGCATAGCCTGCCGAGAGAAATTTGCTGAAACATCATGCTGGATAGGGATTCGCGAAGTCCCGAATGACCCCCGACTCCTTAGCAGAATCCTATGTCGAGTGGTCGATCGGATCGATTCGAGAGGAATGGTCGGCCCACGTCAGTGTCTTCCAGGAGGCCGTGTTGCGCCGGATCCTGAAGGATTACTTCGCATACTGCGAACGCCGCCGTAAGCGTCTGACCCTCGAAAGAGTTGCTTCTGTCAGCAGACCTGTCCGGCCACCCCTCGCTGGGTCATCTGATCGAGGTTTCGACCACATCAGGGAATAGTCTTCCCTGGTGTGTCCTGAAAATTCCTTGTTAACACAGAGTTCGCAAGGCGAATAACCTCAGTGGAATCAGCACGATGCCAGCTTGTGTGCAGCTGGTTTCGATCCAAGAACGGAAGGAATCTCCTGTACATTCCCTGTTAGCAGGGAAATACTTCGAGGTTGAGGGTTAGTGCCGGACTGTGCGTTCCGCCAGACAATCTTGGTTGCAGAGAGAATCCGTCTCGTCGCGCATCCCTGCAGTCGGCTGTGGAGCAAAACGGTCGTGTCATGAGCAAGAACCCCCATTCGGAAAGGCGAAACGACGGAAACTGAATGAAAACTGAATGAAGGACTTGCCTTTGTAGCCTTTCTTGGCTTTCCAGACTATCGTCGAATCAGTAAGTTGCACGGAATCAATACGCGGCTGGGGAACAAATCCACCCCCCGCAACCAACCTTCCTTTCAGCAAGTTCTGCGAACCTGCAACCATCCGAATTTGACGCTTGGTCCCTGACGAGCTTGCAGCAGCGATTGGTGAAGAGGGGCGGGCGGCTGGTGAAGCATGCGTGGCACTACTGGCTGCTGCTGGCCAAGAGCCGCCTGACGCGACACCTCTTCGGAATGCTGCTCCGGCGGATCTGGGCGCTACCCGTGCCCGCAGGCTGAGGCGCGGCGATTGCGGCAAAGCGGCCCGGGGAATGAAACAAGAGGGAGCGGTGTCCGAGAAAATGCTTCGGAACGGAAGTCCAGGCGATCGGATATCAACGCGAACTGGGTTTTGCGGTCTCGCGAGCTGCAAGATCAGGCGAGGAAAGACGAATTGATTTACTTGGCAAAGTGTTGGGTGTATAAGAGACGCCATCCGGGAGGTCAAAATGGAAATCCTGGGTACAACTGCGCGGGATTGTCGAGCAAAAAGGCATGCGAAAACGCCTGCTGTTCAGCCTTTTGGCTAGTTTATTTTTCAGTCCAGCAGGGCGCACGCAAGCTCCCCCTGCCGTCCAGAATGCCAGCGGGATGCGCCTGGTTGTGGCGGACGAAAAC
>Ga0137403_10001099_pt1 | contig 34216 bp, 18 predicted proteins | sample CZOMad2_1_16fung_FD_122057 | JGI IMG/M metagenome (GOLD analysis project Ga0137403, IMG submission 122057) | Vadose zone soil fungal communities from Angelo Coast Range Reserve, California, USA - CZOMad2_1_16fungal (Hybrid Assembly) | ecosystem: Environmental > Terrestrial > Soil > Vadose zone... | reverse complement strand
CACCGCCACTGTGTCGGCTGAGACGAGCATTTCGTCGTACCAGGTGTAGCGCGGATCGATGTCCGGTCCAAACGCATCGACACTCGATATCGGCTTCAGCGTGTTGTCGCCGATGGCCACCGTGAACAGACGTCCGCGCCGCAGCACGACGAGGTGATCGCCGTGCAATTTGACGATGCCGCCTTCGTCGACACCGACGTGTTGGGTGTTGGTAATTGATTCATCTTTTGCAGCCGTCGAATCGGCTTCTTTGGCGAGACCCGTGGCCGCTGCTTGATTAGCGGCGGGCGCCGGCGCCAGGGCTTCAGACTTTGCGCGTCGCGCTTGAGCGCGTCTTTGCTCTTCAACAAGTTGCCGGAAATAATTCTTCAGCTCTTCTTCAGAGCCGAACGAACGCATCGTCTTCTTGGCAGTCCTGGTTTCAATGCGTGGCGCGGAAGCCCCGCTCACTAAACGGTTTCCGCCCGTAGCCAGCGCCGAAATCAGGCCCACGACGGCGGCGACCGAAAAGACCAGCGAGGCAAATGAGAGCACGAAGTTTCGCGCATTTCGAAAGTTAATCATCATCAGTTCTCCTATCGGGATTGCTCGAACACAACAGCAGAACGGGATGAGCCTACGAACTTGCAGGAGAAAATTCGAAGTCATGTAACGCAAACTGTTAGTTTGCGCGCAAGCTGACAGCTTGCGCTACGCCAAGGCAGGCGCTCCCCATGTGGTTGAGCGGTATGAAAGCCTGCGATATAGTTTCAAACTCAGATTGCGGAGGGGTCGCATAATGGTAGTGCAGCGGTCTTGAAAACCGCCGTCCGAAAGGATATGCAGGTTCGAGTCCTGTCCCCTCCGCCATTTCTTTTCAAGATACAACACCCGCGATACAGAATCATCTCTGGTTCTGACCTAAGGCCGGCCGTTGACCACCTTTGGAGAATCTAATGGTTCACTCTAGTCGGTAGTCCCCTTAGACAAACGACCGCCAGTGATTTCGCGTTTCTTATGCCGTGCGCTTTGACGGCTGAGCCCCGGGGTTTATATTGGTAAAGGCGAAGCCCCCAAGTTTCACTGAATCAAAGCCAGCGAAGAAAGATCGGACTATGAATTTGCCGGACATCGAGACAGTCTCCGCCAGCGTCCACGATGCGTGGGTGCAAACGAAGCGTGCCCAGGGCATCACCACCCGCAAGAGTGAAACAGGCGAAGAGTTGATGGTTGAGTATGACGAGTTATCGGAAGAGGCAAAAGAACTCGACCGCAATAGCGTGCGCGCCGTGTACGCGGCGATTGAATCGCTGACGAAAGAAAAGCGCTCCTGAAATCTCTCGGCATGAGTTCGGTCTGATGGATCTCCCGGCTTTTACTTACCTATTGAGTTTCGAAATCTATCGAGACTGCCTTGGCGCAGAAACAGCCGATCGAAAACAGCGAGGTGGAGGTTGGCGGCAAACCAGCCGAGCACACTACTCAATAGTCCGAGGATGACGAGCGTCAGCGTATCGCGCCACTGCACCACCCGCATCACAGTCTTTCCCAGGATGTATGTGCCGATTAACCCCGCGATCGTCAGAGCGATGAACATGCCGAGACCCCACACTGTAAGATGTAGCAAAATCTTCTCTGCGAAGTGAAACCAGGACCAAATCACCAGCGCGGCCGCGACAAGTGCCAGTAGCCACGAAGTCACCTTTAGCGGCGTTGAGAGTGTCCAAATCTTAAAAGCCAGCATGCCACTGGCACCCAGTTGTTTCTTCATGTATTCATACTGGGCGCCGCTGCCTTTCATCCCGTCTTCGACGGCCAGAAAACCCCAGTCGTATTGGTCGGCCGGCTCGGGAAAGCCATCGACACACTTTGAGAATTTGAACTCGTGCTCAGTCATGCGGTATCCGCTCGTCATCAGCGCAAAAGCTTCGACGTCGGTGAACGAATCAAGATCGGTTCGAATGCCGGCGATTAACCGCTGCAGGTCTTTGGCAATGCCGTAGCGAGTGAGTGGCCCGCGGCGATAGGCGGGGCGCGAATCGTCCGAGGCCTCGAACTTATCAAGACAACCGATCCAGTCGACCGGATCGACATCCAGATCGTCCTTGAGATGGACAAACATCAAGCCGCGCAGCAACGAGGCGCGCTTGCGGGCGCTGAGTTCATGATACTGGGCCACCCGAACGCGCGCCATGAGCATGGTGTTCGAACGCAACAATACTCCCAGCGGCCCGTTACCCGGACTGTTTACAGATTCCATCTGGCCGCTGCCGTCGCTTACCAGCACCACCGTGCAGTCCTGTTCCAGAAGGCTACCAACGCCCTGATTGTCGCAGACGCCACCGTCGACCATCCGCACAATCCGATCGGGATAAAGGTCCGTCATCGCCAGTGGTTCGAAGAGCCCCGGCACGCAGGCCGACGCCGCGACGGCATGACCCAGGCGCACCTCGCTGTAAGCCTTCGGCGTGTCGTCGCCCTGGTAATACAGTCGGCGCAGCCGATCGTTGCCGTCGATTTGGTCGTCAATGTTCGCGGGCGGCTCACCCATCCACGAGGCTGTGAATTGCCAGTTGTGTCCGGTGTTGAGAACCGCGGTGTTGAGAATCAGGTTCGGCACCTTCGCCTGCCGCCGCCAGTTGTCCCTCTGGGGCCTGAAATCGTCCATCGCCTTGCCGTCCTCTCCCATGGGACAAACGAAAAGCTTATTCAACCAGCGCTCCTCGTTTCCGGCGCCGTCTTTCACGCGCGAAAAAATTTCACTTTCGTAAAGGTCGCCGGCGCGCATCGTCCGCGAGTACTTCGCCGTAAAGAACATCTTGAGGTTGATAAATGGATTGGCCACGACGCGCACGCGGATGTTTTTCTGCACGCCGGCCAGAAAATCCTTTCTCACCCGGTCTACGATATCGATGTAGTCTTGTCTGGTGATTTTGCTGTCCGGTTTTGACTCGAGCAGTTTTCTTACTTCGAGATAGTAATGGGCGCCGACGATTGACCCGCCTGAAACGCAGGACAAAGTTTCGACCCGGTGCAGCACGTCCAGTTCGGCAAGCCGAGCGAGGACCCCGATGTGAAAGAGCGAGGCCCGGAAGCCGCCGCCTGATAAGCCCAGGCCGACCTTACCAACATACGCGCTCTTGATTTCCTGGTCTCCGAAAAATGTTGCCAGTGCCTCGAGTGCGCTCTTGGTCGCGTCTGAACCGGGCACGCCTGCGGTGTTTTCGACGCGGTCCTGTATGCGCGCGAGCCAGGCAAGTTGGCGCGCGGTCGATTCGTATTCCCACGGAGCTATGGGGATCCCGCGCTCGTTCGCATCCTGCTCGCCACGCTTCAGCCAGCGGATTGCCTCCTTGTAGTTACCTATGCCAAAGTGCGCCTCGGCCACTGTCGCGTAAAACCACCACTTGCCCTGGAGCCAATTCGTGTTTTCTTGATCTACCAGCGGTGCGACCTGTTCCGCGATGTCCTGCCGAATCTGTTTGGCCCGCTCGCGCCGCTGCTGGGCAATCTCTGATTTGAAATTCGCCTTCTTTGCCTCTTCCAATTCCTGGTGCGCGAGCAGGTCGAGCACGAACGCCGCATTGATTCCGGTGTAACCCTGATCGTCGATCGGGTGTGGAGGTTTGTCCCGGTCAGGCTGGTAGCCCCGAAGATAGTAATTAAGCGCGCGTTCGAGCTGCTGCGTTTGATTGTCGAGTTCCCACTTGCGTTTATAGATCGCTCCGATGAGGCCGAGCGTCTCCTGATTTTCGGTCTTGTTGATGTCTTCGCATGACTGCCGCAAGATGTCGAGCGCGCGATCGAGACGCGCGTCCGCTTGCAAGTCCGGATCTTTGTACGTGCAGAGCGCTGACTCCTGGTACACCTTGAGGCGCAACGCCGCATCGTCATTGAGGCTTGGCTCCAGACGCGCCCGCGCGAGCAGGCGACGGGCCAACCCGAATTCTTTTTCTCGCTTTAACTCTTTGGCGAGTTCGAGCAGTTCGCGGGGTTCTACACTCTGGCCGCGGAGTATGTCATGAGCGGTTGCGACGCTTGTGCTTGGCTTTTTCGGCATTGGCTTCTCCTTCGATCTCTTCGGATCGCGGCGATTGCGCTCACGCTGCGGAAATACTCGTGTGAAAAGCGAAGGTGCGTGAGAGCTGCTATTGTGAAATCGATCGATTACTCGGCGACAAGCTGGGCGCCATTTGCGAGATACAGCGCGGGGCATATCTACGCGAAATTCTCTGGGGAGTCAAGCGTTTCATGCCCCCAAGCTTCGGTCGTGCAGCTATCGCGGCTAACCCGTGGCCGTAGAGAGACATCAACAAAGGTTGACCGATGATGTCTGGAAACACTATTCCGCGGCTCCCTTTGCCTGTTTCACTCCCTGGTTTATATTCGTAAGTGTCTAAGTGGTAGAAGTTGCAAAAGGTTCAAGCTCGTTTGGGACTGACAGTCTCAGAGCGAGGACTTATTAAGGGAAGGCCCGGAAAGAAACTCCTGGGATGATGCTTTCGTTTCAACTTGTCACAATCGCTGCCCCGGCGGCGATCTTTGTCGAGAGTTGGCGCGAGCTCCTGGGCCAAATCTGGTACTACCTCGAGCACAAACATGAAATTCTCAATCATAACGTCTCAGTCACAACCGTCGTCGGCGGCGCGCTGATCTTTGCGGGCGCGCTATTTCTGTCACGCACATTGAGCACGCTGCTCGAGCGCCGCATTTCCAAGAGGGCATACCTCGACCCGGGTTTGCGCTACACGGTTGGCCGGTTGACTCAGTACATTATTATCGCGCTCGGCCTGCTGTGGTCGCTCGCGGTTGCTTTCGACGTTAACCTTACGTCGATCGCCGTCGTCTTTACCGCGCTGTCGGTGGGCATTGGTTTTGGCCTGCAATACATTGCCGCCGACATTGCCTCAGGTTTCATTCTTCTCTTCGAGCGGCCGGTTCGAGTCGGTGACCGCATCACGATCGGCGACGACGAAGGCGACGTGCAGAGCATCAACCTGCGCACGACAGTCGTGGCGACAAACGATCGCATTTCGATCATCGTGCCGAATTCAAAACTAGTCAGCCAACGTCTCATCAACTGGTCTTATGGAGATCCGCGGGCGCGAATTGCGATCCCGGTCGGGGTTGCCTACGGTTCGGACATTGACCTGGTCACTAAGACTCTACTGACCGCGGCCGAAGAGGTGGACAACGTGCTGCGGGATCCATCGCCGAAGGTACAGTTTTTGAAGTTTAACGACTGGTCGTTGGATTTTCGCCTGTTGGTTTGGACCAACCGGCCACGCCTCCACACCCAGATTCGCAGTGACATTAACTACCGCATCGAGAGATTGTTTCGCCAGTCCGGAATCGAAATTCCTTTCCCGCAAACTGAGTTCCGTATGCGCGGTGGCGGGCTGCCCCCTGATGCCGCAGACAACCTGGTCGCCGACGATAAGTCCGGGGACGTGGAACCTCATTGAACCAAGATGTCGGTCTCAGACAGGGGTGAGGTCAGTTGCTGGCAAAGGGTGAGTCGGTACAGAACCGGAAGCGGTAGAGCCTGTGTGAAAACTCCGGTCTCAGCGCCAAAGGCGCGAAATGTAATAGCCCGGGCCATCGGCCCAGGTAAGGACCAGTTGGAGCGTCCTAGCGCTGAAGGCGCGAAATAGTGTTTAGCGGCAAGCTTAACCACTTTGTCTTCGATCGACAGTTTCTACTTCGCGCCTTCAGCGCTTCCAAAACTCGTTGACCCGCACCTGGGGCGTTGCCCCAGGCTGTTACATTTCGCGCCGTCGGCGCTGAGACGATGAGTTTTCACACAGGCTCGGTAGCGACCGGGTCCTACACTCAACTCCTGATAGTTTCACTCCGAACTCAATCCAAGGGTGAGTGTTGGATCCGGTCGCTACCGCTCCCGGTTCTATAACCAGCACTTTCATAACGCGCCGCCTGAGTCTGAGCACCAGCACCAGTCCGTCACGGGATCTTTTTCTTTTCGGGTAGGGTAAATCCCGGGCACATGCTCTTCGGGTCATTAGTCGTGGCTTGGCATTTTTGGGTCGGAGTCACTGACGCCAGGCCAAGGTGCGACTGAAGTCTGGAGAAGGGAATCCATGCGCTGCTGTCATCAGGGCGACACTGTGACTTCTTCGTGTGCTTGCAAACGTCGATGGCGTAAATCGGATGAATCTCCCACAGAGCTAACCGCTCAAAATCCTTCGCATTATCTCGGGCCGGATTGAATCCTGCCTTGCCATTTGTGCAAGGCACGTGACTGCCGTCAAAAAATAACTGACCTGAAATCTTCACCGGATGCGTTTTGAAAAAGCCGGCGTAGTCAGGCGAGTCGAAGAGGTCCCAGGCCGGCGGCCGGAAATGCGGGATGATCTCAGCCACGACAGTGTTGCATAGGGCAGTTTCATCCGGCTTCTCTGCCAGGGTGATATGAATGTCGTTGTAGGCACAACCGAGCAGGTTGCACTGTACGCTCTCACCATTGCCTTTCTTCAGCGGATCGTTGTTATCAACATTCGAATGTCGCGCGTCGAGAACGAAACCGACGAACGTGACCGTCTGGCCTTCGCCAAGTTTTTTCCCGTTGCTGAGCGTAATGATCTTCGCCAACCTGGCGCGACTTGGCGGCGGCTCACCCTTGGGAATGGTCGGCGCGTTGGTGCTGGCATTGCCCAGGTCGCCGAACGTCCTCAGAGTTACGGGTGTAATGTTCGTGACCGGCGCGCAGAAGTTATTCTTCATTGCATTCTGCTCGTCGTTGGCGGTGCCTTCGCCCTTGTGACATCCCGTATTGCCGCACAGAAAATCAATTCGCTGTGGTTTATGAGTGAAGGGCTTGAGTTGTAGCGGCAGGGGCTTGGCGCACGTCTTGAACTTCAAATTCTGCGCATTGCCAGATGCTGCCAGCAGCAGCCCGGCAAGGCTTAACCACGCGAGACGATCTAATAGGTGTGATTGCATTTCGTTTTACCCGTAATTATTTTTGCGGCGAATGCTATACCGATTGCGGAGATGGGGCAAGGGTCCGTAGTTCGGGTTCAGCTTGCGATGCATCCGCCTACACGTTAGGCTAGGGCTGATCACTGAGTGATGATTCATTCAGTCAAACTAGATGGCCCGAAAAACTTCACGCAATGGTGCTTCAGGTAAACGCGAATCGATTCTGCGCGCGGCCACCCGCGTCTTTGCCCGCAACGGCTATTTCAATTCCAAAGTCGCGGACATCGCGCGCGAAGCCGACGTCGCCGACGGCACCGTCTATCTCTATTTCAAGAGCAAAGAAGAAATTCTGCATTCCATCTTTGACCAGAACATGGCTGAGGCCATTGCCGCGGGCCGGATCCTGATTGAAAAGCTAAAAGATCCCGGCGAGAAGCTGCGCCGCATCGCCACGCTTCATCTCGAACGTCTCGGCGCCGATCGCGATCTCGCGGTGGTCTTTCAGGTTGAGCTGCGCGGCTCGACCAAGTTCATGCGCGAGTTTTCCGCGGCTGGTTTTGCTGAGTACCTTAGCCTGCTGCGCCAGACATTTGAAGAAGGACAACGTTCCGGCGTTTTCCGCAAAGACCTGAGCGCCAAGTTGGTTTCGAAGATTCTGTTCGGCGCGCTCGATGAAATGGCCACGAACTGGATCATCTCAAAGCGCAAATACAAGCTCGAGCCGATGGCTGAGGTCGTCATGGATGTTTTCCTGAACGGAGTGAGCGCATCGTGAGCAGCGTAACTCCAGCCGCAATTCCGGCGCCGCCGCGTCGCATACCACTGAGTGATGACGAGCCAAAGACGTTGCTCGAAGTCTACGAGGGCGCCGTACGTCGCTTTCCCAAGCCCGACACGCTCAACTACAAAAGCAACGGTAGCTGGCATCAGGTTTCGGCGCACGAGATGATGGGACGCGCTCGCCGGATCGCGCTGGGGCTATATTCGCTGGGGGTGCGCACGGGCGACCGAGTGGCGCTGGTTTCCGAAAGTCGGGTGGAATGGGTGCTCGCTGATCAAGGCTGCATTTTTGCCGGAGCGGTTTTGGTCCCGATATATCCTACTCTGTCATCACCACAAGTCGGATACATCCTCAAGGATTGCGGCGCGCGGGCTCTGTTTGTCTCAACCCGAACGAAATTCGAAGAGGTCGAAAACATTCTGCACGACTGTGCCGCGATCGAGAAGGTTGTCATCTTTGACCCGGATGGAGTGAGCGGGCCAAATACTCTCAGCCTCGCCGAACTGGAAAGACGCGGGAGCGCACTTGAGGTTGAGCAACCAAACTTGTCCTCCGAACTTGGCCAGGCGGCGAGCCCTGAGGATCTCGCCACGATCATCTACACGTCGGGAACTACCGGCGAGCCGAAAGGCGTGATGCTGACGCATGCGAACCTGGTTTCGAATCTGGTCGATTCGTCGAATCACTTTCAGTTCGCCGAGAAAGATTCGGCGCTCTCGGTTCTGCCGCTGTCGCACATCTTTGAGCGTCAGGCCATGAACATGTATCTGCATCACGGCATGAGCGTCTATTTTGGGGAGGCGCTGGACAAGATTGGCGACAACCTACGTGAAGTTCATCCGACGGTTTTTGTCGGCGTGCCGCGTATTTACGAAAAAATTCTCGCCAAAGTCCAGGAACGCGCCCTGGCTAAGGGAAAGTTGAACGGCGCGCTGTGCGACTGGGCAATCGACATTGGCAAGCAATGGGCCCAACTGAAGTCCGCTTCGAAGCCGGTTCCGGTTTGGTTGACCTTGCGGCACAAACTCGCCAGCGCGGCGGTGTACGGCAAGTGGCGCACGGCGATGGGTGGCCGCATTCGTATTTTCGTTTCCGGCGGAGCGTCTCTATCAAGCGACGTCTCTCTGGCATTCGCGGGCGCGGGCATGCCAATCGTGCAGGGATATGGCTTGACGGAAACCTCGCCGGTGATCACCGCCGGGTCGCTCGACGACAATCGGATCGGGACCGCGGGAAGACCGATCAGAAATGTTGAGGTACGACTGGCTAAAGACGGCGAGATCGAAACGCGTGGGCCGCACGTGATGCGCGGCTATTGGAATAAACCTGAAGAAACGCGCTCGGTTTTTACTGAAGACGGTTGGTTTAGGACAGGCGATATCGGCACTTTGGACGCGGACGGATACTTGACGATCACCGATCGGAAGAAGGAGTTGCTAAAAACTTCGGGCGGCAAGTACATCGCGCCCCAACCGATCGAGCAGTTAATCAAGAGCTCGCGTTTCGTCAATCAGGTCGTAGTCATCGGCAACGATCGCAAATTCCCGGCGGCCTTGATCGTGCCTGACTGGGAGCAACTGGAAAGCTACGCGAAACTGAAGGGTCTGAATCTGACCACGCGGGAAGAATTCTGCCGTCACCCGCGCATCATCGACTTGTTTGAGCGGCAGATTACGGCGCGAACTGAGAGCCTGGCGCAGTTCGAGAAGATCAAACGCATCGCGCTACTGGATCAGGAATTGACGGTTGAAGGCGGCGAACTGACTCCAACGCTAAAAGTGAAACGGCGGATAGTTGATCAGAAGTACGGGGCGGTGATTGATCGGATTTACGCAGAGGCTGAGACGTCCGGGAGGCTTTAGCTCTAGCCTCTAACGAGGCGAGCGGGCCAGGTTTGCTGATCTGATTGGATCGATGAGGTTATCAGCACAAGAAATCAGCGCATGATGCGATCGTCGTTCAGCCTGATCTCAAATGCTTCCAGGATCCGCTCGGCAGTCTCTCGTGCAGCTTGTTTCAAAGCGTACTCGGAATAAAGCGGGCTATTTTTTTGTGGCGTCGATACTCCGCCGCGGCCGGTCTGGTAAATCTGATGATGGCTTCGGCCTGACTGTTTCTGTTTCGCGGTGCCTGGTTCGAAGATAATGTAACTGACGTACAACTCGTCCACCGAATTCTTTGACGGTTGCTTGCCGGAGTCGGCTAGTTCGCTGCCAATCTGAAGCAACACGACGTATCTGACCGACTCTTCCTTGGCCCGTTTGATCGCCTCCGCGCGAGACAAGCCGCGCCCGGCCGAAGTGACCACCACATCCACCGCGTCACCCAAATGCCGCGCGCAATTATCAATCACAGTATCTGGAACGTAGTATGGAATATTCGACATCGCATCCCGATTGTCGATGCCCACCAGCAACTGAAGCCGCGGAGGTTTTTCCGGCTTCTTCTCGGCCGTCTTGGACCCTGAAACCGAAGGCGTCGGAGTGGTTGTGGTGACGCTGGTTGAACGGCGGCCCGACTGGGCCTGACTGACGATAGCGCCGGCGAAAAGTATGGCTACTAAGGCGAGGACTCGACGATGATAGAGCGCGTTCATATTCTGTTTCGGCATTCTATCACTGGAAGCACGTTGAATGGCCAGAAACGGACGGCGTCTCATCCGCACATCTGACCCTTCTTCCAGTTCGATGATTGCGAACCTTTGATGCGTGTGGTCGAATGTCGTTGCTCGCTTTTTCTTTCTGCCGCTAAATAACTTAGACTTCTCAGTATCGCCCTGGCCGCCATCTATGACCGAACCGCAAACACGCTCGTTAGTCATCACCCGAGTCCGCCCGCAAGGGCCTAACATTCGCTCATTCGCGTTGAGGGCCGAAGATGCTCGCGGCGTCCCCTTCATTTCCGGCCAGGTGGCGATGCTCCGCGTTAGTGCCGAAGAGCCGGCGTACTTTGCATTTGCCGGTGCGCCTGAAGACCATGAGTTGCAGATTCTGGTTAAGCGCACGATCGGGGCCAGTCTGGAGTTGTTTGAGATGAAAGAAGGCGAGCGCGTGGATTTGCTGAACGTCGTCGGCCACGGCTTTGATTTGGATCAGCAGAAAGGACACGACCTGGTTTTCGTTGCCATGGGGACCGGCGTGGCGCCGTTGCGTTCAGCTCTGCGGCACGTCCTGAATCGTAAGGAAGATTTTGGGCAACTGGTCGTGCTCTACGGCGCGCGGACGCCCGACGATTTCTGTTATCGCGATGAAACGCAGAGTTGGGAAGACGCGGGCGTAGAACTGCGCCAGGTGATCTCTCGCCCCGACGGTCATGACTGGTCCGGTCCCACCGGTTATGTGCAGACGCTGCTGGATCATGTCCTGCCTGATTTGAAATCTCCGGTTGCCCTGGTCTGCGGCTCGCGCGAAATGATCCAGCAGACCAGAGATCGTCTGCAGCAGATGGGCTTTGCACCGGAAGCGATCCTGACGAACTACTAGGATTATCCGCAGATTACGCCGATTACGCAGAACCATGAAACAGCAATCGCGGGCGCTTTGCCTCCTAAGATAGACTCAGTGTTTTTTTCTGCGACGAATTCTTGCTTTCGCTATCACCAATGAATTAGTATCCGACCTTTCTTAATACTTCCGCTGTTTTAATTTGGCTAACGTACTCCGCAGTTCTAAATCCACTCTAGAGATCCGAAACGACGAGTTTGCTTGCCGGAATCTCAAAATGAACACCACGAAAGGAACACATGAATAGAAAATTTATCTCCTTTTCTAAATGCTTCGCTTTGATTACCTGCCTGCTGTTGGCGGCAACCGCGGCGTTTCCCCAATCACAGGCGACTACCGGCAATATCGAGGGTCGCGTTAAAGATCCAAACGGTTCTGCCGTTCCGGGTGTAACCGTAACAGCCACGAACCAGGAAACCGGATTCTCTAAAAGCGCCGCCAGCGATAGCGACGGTGTTTATCGAATTATTCTGCTGCCGCCAGGCAAATATAGAGTGACAACGAACCGAGCTTTGGGATTTCAGCCGGCCAGTTATGAAAATGCGGCAGTAACGGTAGGCGGCCAGTTGCCCTTGGACATTCAATTGACCGTGAGTGGCGACACCATCTCGGTTGACGTTTCAACTGAAGGCCAGATAGTCGAGACCACGCGCACTTCAGTTTCATCGACCGTGAATGAACGCGCGATTCAAAACCTGCCGGTCAATGGCCGCAACTTTCTGGATTTCGCCACGCTCACGCCCGGTGTCGTGCGCGACCCCACGCGCGCTGGTGACCTGGCCGTGGGAGGACAGAAGGGAACCTTCAACAGCTTGCAGGTTGACGGCACGGACAACAACAACACTTTCTTTGGCCAATCATTTGGCCGCACCGGCACCCGACCGCCTTATCAGTTTTCGGAAGAGTCGGTGCAGGAGTTTCAGGTAAACCAGAACGGTTTTTCAGCCGAGTTCGGACGGGCCGGCGGCGCCGTCATCAACGTTGTCACCAAGTCAGGCACGAACCAGTGGCACGGAAGCGCGTTTGAGTACTTCCGCGACGAATCGCTGAATTCGAATACGCCAATCCTGACCGCCCGCGGCGTCAAGCGGCCCAAGTTACAGATCAATCAGTTCGGCGGGACGCTCGGCGGACCGATCAAAAAGGACCGCGCATTTTTCTTCGCGGCTTTCGATGGGCAGCGTTCGAATATTCCGAACATTGTCGATGCGCCAAACTTCTTTGCGCAGACCGCCGCTATCCAGGCTTTGCTGGCGCCAAAGATGGGGACCTATCAGGTGGGACGCGATCAGAATGTTTACATGGTCAAGAGCGACCTTCGGCTGAATGATTCGAACCAGTTGGTGCTGCGTTTCAATCAACAGAACTTTACCGGCAACAACAACGAAAACGGCGGGCCGCTGAGCGTCCAGGAACACTCCGGCAACAGCGTGGCCAGAACGACGACGTTTTCGGGTTCGGTGACTTCGACCTTATCCAACAGGTTAGTCAACGAGTTTCGTTTTCAGTTTGGCCGTGACCGCGAGCCAGGCACTGCGAACAGCGACGTCACCGAAGCGCGGATTCAAACCGGCGGTGGTTTCCTTCAATTGGGGCGCAATAACTTCAGCCCGCGCGAAACTACCATCAAGCGCGTGCAGTTCATCGACAACCTAAGTTACACGCGCGGCGCCCACAACCTGAAGTTCGGCGCCGACCTTAATTTTGATCGCATCTTCAATTTCTTCCCCGGCTTGTTCAGCGGGCAATACACCTTCAACTCGTACGCACTGTTCGCGTCGAACACACCGGCTTCCTACACCCAGAATTTTGGCGGCGCCGGCACCACCGGCGGAACGACGAAACCAAATCTGAATGACTATGGTTTCTTTGGACAGGATGATTGGCGGGTGACTCCGAAGCTGACGCTCAACCTCGGTTTGCGTTACGACTATCAGAAGTTGGCCGCTCCGACCGTCTCTAATCCGAGCGCGGCTTTGGCCGCCGCAGGTCTAAGCACGCTCCAATCCGTAAAGGACCGCAATAACTTTGCGCCCCGATTCGGATTCAGTTATGCGCTGGATGGGAAGACCGTGTTCCGCGGAGGTTACGGAATCTTCTTTAGCCGCACTACCGGGATCATGCTCGGGACGTCGCATTCACAGAACGGGATTCAGGTGACGGGAGTCACGCTTAACTGTACGCTGGTGCCGAATCCGTGTCTGACCTATCCGGCCATCTTCACGACGCCGCCGGCCGCCGGCGCACAAACACCAAGTCTCTATCTGTTTGATAGAAACTATGCTCAGCCGCACATCCATCAGGCACGGGTCGGGGTTGAGCGCGAGTTGGTCCCTAACACGAGCCTGTCGGTTACTTATCTAATGTTCAGGGGTGCGGATTTGTCGCGAACGCGCGATATCAACCTTGCCGCGCCCGTGGCGACCACCGTGACGGATCCTAACGGCACACCGTTGATTGTGTGGCGTCACCCGGCGACTCGTCCCATCGCCGGCTTTACGCGAATCAGTCTGTTCGAGAGCACCGCCGATTCGCTTTATAACGGTCTCGCGGTAGAACTCAAACGCCGCTTCGCGCGCGGTTTTCAGTTCATTGCCGCTTACACTTACTCCAGCGCCAGAGACAATAAGCCGGATCAGACGATGGTTGTGGTGGGCACCGATGATGTAAAGGGAGTGCAGAACAATCTGGACATCGGCGGGGATTACGGGCGCAGCGATCTGGATATTCGTCATCGCTTTGTCTTCAGTCCGGTTTACGAAATCGGCCGGGTGGCCAAAGACACAGCCGCCAGCGCTTTGCTGAGCAACTGGACCTTCTCAGGCATCGCTACGTTGCAAAGCGGCTTCGCTTACTCGGCTAACATCACCGGCGACGCAAACCGCGATGGTAATTCAGCCACCGACCGGGTCCCGGGGACGGCGCGCAATGGCTTTACCACGCCCAACGTTTATGTGTTCGACACTCGCGTCACCAAGTCGTTCACGTTCGGCGAGAAATACAAGTTGAGCCTGGTCGCCGAAGCCTTTAACCTTTTGAATCGTTCAAACATCGCCTCGGTGAACACGGGCCGCTACACTATCGCCAGCTCATCGGCGACAACGTTAGCTAACCCGGCGCTGTCGACACCGTTTGGTTTCGCGCGCACGTTCCTGGGAGAGCGGCAGATCCAACTGGCTGCGAGATTCCGGTTCTAGTTTTCAAGTAGAATCAGACCTGCGAGGCGCCGTTCTTAACTGAGCGGCGCCCTTTTTTTGAGCCGAAGATGAGGGCAGTACCGGGAGCGGACCGGGGTCCCCGCGCGGGCAGCCCGCGTGGGGTGGTGGTAGCGACCGGGTCTCGATCCCCAGGAGGTTTGCGTATGCAGACTTGAAGACCCGGTCGCTATCGCTCCCGGTACTGACTGTCAGGACATGAGAAGGCCCGGTTTCCCGCTGAGTATGCCTCCTGCGTGGTGGTTGAAAATCCTTACAACTGGAGCAAAAGCTTACATACACCACCGTCGTTTTCAATCTCGGGCGAAGATTATCCCGAAAACAAAGGGGGGTTCGCGATTTGGAACTGGTGGCATAAGCATTGCCCCAAATATGGCGAGAAATAGAGATCGGCCAGGCATAAACATGAAGTTCCACTACTCATATTCAACTCGGATTGTATTCATCGCGTCGATCGTAGCGACAGCCGTGATGCTCTTTGTGGGAACCCCGCGCAGCATCGCTGCTGCTGACGGCGATCTGGACGCCACTTTCGGATCAGCAGGAAAGGTGATCACCGACCTCTTCGGGCGCAGCGATGGAGCCAACGCGATCGCTTTGCAGTCGAATGGGAAGATTGTGGCCGCCGGCAGCACGACGAGCGCGGCCGGGCCACCCGATTTTGCGATAGCGCGCTACAACAATGACGGCTCACTCGATACCTCGTTCGGATCTGGTGGGCGAGTCAGCACCGACTTCGCCGGCCGCAGCGACAACGGAGCTGCGATTACGGTCCAGCCTGACGGTAAGATCGTGGTCGCCGGCGCCGCTGACCTGGCCGCCACTAGTTTTGATTTTGCGCTGGTTCGTTATAACTCGGACGGCTCTCTCGATTCGACTTTTGGCAGCGGCGGGAAAGTAACGACCGACTTCAACAGCGGGCTCGACTTCATCGCCGCGATCGGGCTGCAACCGGACGGCAAGATCGTCGCGGCAGGTTTTGCGACTCTCGGCACTGCGCATTTTGGTCTGGCCCGCTACAACCCAAACGGGACGCTGGATACGACTTTCGGCTCGGGTGGGAAAGTCCTTACCGATCTTAACGGCACCCGTGATATCGCGAACGCGCTCGCCATTCAATCCGACGGTAAGATCGTCGCCGGTGGTTTCACGGTTGACCCCGTTACTTCATTCCTTATCTTCGCCCTCGCGCGCTACAACGCGAATGGATCACTCGACTCGACCTTTGGCAGCGGCGGCAAAGTTACCACCCGGGTTGTATTCGGTGACGGTGAAGACGACGAGATCTTTGGGCTGGCAATTCAACCAGACGGCAGAATCATCGCGGCGGGCCAGGCGAACTTTGCTCAGGACTTTGGCATGGTGCGCTATCAGACCGACGGCTCGCGCGACACTGCTTTCGGTACCAACGGCGTCGTCACCACGGACTTCAATGGGTTCATCGACCGCGTCAGCAGTGTCGTCGTCCAGCTTGATGGCAAGATAGTTTTGGCAGGATCTGCAAGTCTGACTACCGGTACGACGGCTGGAGATTTTGCCTTAGCTCGTTACAACCCGAGTGGCTCTCTGGACTCGACGTTTGGCGCCGGCGGGAAAGTAATGACTGATTTTGGCGGCAACGTCGATATCGCCCGGGGAATAGGTCTTCAATCAGACAACAAGATTGTCGCGGCCGGCTCAACTGTCAATGGGCCAGGTACATCTGATTTTGCACTGGCCCGTTATCTCGCTACCGTGCAGGCCGGCGATGTGTCAGGTCGAATCCTCGACCCAAGCGCGAACCCGGTAGAAGGCGTGGCCATTAGGCTGACCGGCGCTCAGAGTCGTTTGACGATTACTGACTCACAGGGCAACTACCGCTTTGACAGTGTGGCGCTCAATGGTTCGTACACGGTGACCCCCAGTCGTCCGAATTTTACTTTCAATCCGCCGACGCGCAACTTCACTCAACTTAGCTCGCATACGGATGCGTCTTTCACCGCGACGTTCACCGCCGCTGGTTTGAACCCACTGGACACTAGCGAATTTTTTGTCCGCCAGAACTACATCGATTTTCTCAGCCGCGAACCCGACGAATCGGGCTTTAACTTCTGGGTGAATCAAATCGAAAGTTGCGGCACGGACGCGAACTGTCGCGAGGTCAGGCGCATAAATGTTTCCGCCGCGTTTTTCCTGTCGATTGAATTTCAACAGACTGGTTATCTCGTCTATCGCACCTACAAGACCGCTTACGGAAACATCTCAGGCCGGCCAGTTCCCGTCACGTTCAGTGAGTTTCTTCCTGACACGCAACAGATTGGTCAGGGCGTCGTCGTAGGCCAGACTGGCTGGGAAGCAACTCTGGAAAATAATAAGAGAACTTTCATGGAAGTCTTCGTGCGCCGTCAAAGGTTTCTGAATGCCTTTCCGCCCCCAACGTCGGAAGGTCAATATGTGGACACGCTTAACGCGAATGCCGGTGGAGTTTTGACTACGCCTGAACGAAACCAGTTGGTCAGTGATCTCACCTCTAACACCAAGACCGCGGGTCAGGTACTTAGAATCGTGGCTGAAAATCAGGGTTTAGTTAACAGCGAATTCAACAAGGCATTTGTGTTGATGGAGTACTTCGGATATCTGCGTCGCAATCCGAACGACCCTCCGGAGCAGACGCTCGACTTCCAGGGTTACAACTTCTGGCTCAACAAGCTGAACAGCTTTGGCGGTAACTTCCAGAACGCCGAGATGGTGAAGGCGTTTATCGTGTCGAGTGAATATCGCGGGCGCTTTCCGCGCTGACGATTAGCAGACGCCACTTACCTTGATGAGGATGGGTCGCGCGTAATGAGGTCACGGCGCGAGTTACTTTTTCAGATTACGCACATAGGCGGTCAGCGAATTGATCTCGGCTTCGGAAAGCTTCTTCTTGAAAGCAGGCATCTTTTCTTTGCCGTTGGAGATTGAGTTGTAGATGCGTTCATCGCTGACTCGATCCTGCCATTGGGCGTCGGTCAGATCGCGTGCGTGGGTGAGCTTTCCTTTGAACGACTTCGATCTTCCGTCTCTGCCATGACAGTCAGCGCATCGCTTATTATACAAACTGCGCGCGTCGCTTTCGGGAATTGCGCTGCTCTCGGCGCCTGTCGAAGGCGAGGCGGTGCTCGTTGGGTTGAGCCACAGACAGAACGAGATCAAAACCGCTCCGCCAAAAGCGACCCCTTGAATTTTCTTACTCATAGATTTGATTGCTCCTTATTTTTTCGCAGAGATGACAAAGCAGCTCTCGTGTGATGTTTTTGCGATTGGGCCAGTTGCCAGAGTTCAAGAGCGAGTACCAGGCGCGGGCAAGATGCCCGCGAACCGCACGCAGGATGCGCGCGCTCCCGCTCCCTTCAATTCGTACGGCCGAACCCGTGCTTCTGCTTACAAAGCTTACAGTAGGTGGGCGGTTCGGTGTTGTCCAACTGATGTTTGACCGGCTTTAGCGTTTGCAGGAATGCGAACATGGATTTCAGATCGTCGTCAGTCATCTTGCCATAAAAGATCCACGGCATCGACGCATGCAGCGGGCGCGCGCCCACCTTGCCGGTGCGCATTACCTGCACAAACGAGGTGTCATTGTAATAGCCAATGCCCGACGCTGCCGGAGTGATGTTGGCTGAAACCACATCGCCCTTTGGCTCATGCAGCAGGAAACCGCCGGCGAAATCCATTCCCGGGAATGGCTGGCCTTTTTCCTCTGGCGTGTGGCAATCAGCGCACGCTCCCATCCGCACCAGATATGCACCTCGCGCGACTGCAGATGATTGATCCGGCGGCGGCACTGCGGCGGTTATTGGTTGCGGCGTATTCTGATTGAAAAAGTTGATGGGGAAAGGAACCTTCGTTGTCGGCAACTGATTGCGCACCGCCGGCACCGTGCGGACATAGACAATCACCGACGCAAGATCTTCATCCGACAATTGGTTGTAGTGCGGATAGGGCATGAGCGGAAACAACGCGCGCCCGTCGTGCCCGATGCCTTCGCGAATCGCCCGCGCCAACGTGTCATCGCTCCAATTGCCCGCACAGGTTTCTTTGTCGGGCGTAATGTTCGGCGCGACGAGCCACGCCCGGTCCTGATCAGACCAGACGTGTCCCGATCCTTCTTTCCCGGCCACTGGTGGCGCACCTGGCTTTGACCAATCCTGATCGGTGTGACAACCAAAGCAGTCCATGACGCCGTCGACCAGATACTTGCCGCGGGCCAGGCGTTGTGGCGTTGCTTCAAACTGACGATCCGTGACTGCGCGCTTCTTTGCGCCGATGATGGGACGCCAGCCGATTGTAAAGGTGATGCCTAAAACCAGGAGCGTGATGATTACGAGCAGTGTGAGCACCGCAATTTTCTTCCAATGACCATGAGCCATCTGAGTTCAGTTCTCCGTCTGATTTTCGAATCAGGTCATGAATCGGCCCTACCGGTCATCACAGCGCAAAGAGCTAAAAGGACGTGAGCGTTTCCCAGCAAGCCGTACCTGGTGCGAAACGTCTGGTTAGCACCGGTAATACAAAGCACGCTAATCGGCAATTTGATTCTTGGCCCTCGGGTTTCTTCGCTAATACCAAAGTCGATGATCTCGCGCCAAAGAATGCGATTTCCACTGTCCTTATCTGTTACGCCGCCGGCATCAGCGATGAATCCCGTGTGCGCTTCCATGTAATTTGAAAAGCCTTTGCCCAGAGGAATCTTGTCCGCGGCTGTCCATCCCTTGAACTCGACGGTCGAGCCACGCCGGATTGCGGCCGTAACGTCGGGCAACATTCGCTTCAACGTCTCTTCCTGAATTTTTTCCGCGATCTCGCCGGCATCACTTAGGCTCTGGCCAAACTCGATGACCTCGCCATCTCTCCTGGTGATGCGACAGGCGGTTTCTTGCATGTATGAATCAATTTCATCCCAGGTCGTGGTGGATTCTTTGCCGCCGCGACGGAAGTACAGTCCGTGCTCAAAGAGGGAAAGGCTGGCGCCGCGTCCGCGAAATAAAACATAAATTCCCAGCACCACCGGCAAGAGAAAGAGGGCGCCGATTAGCGACAGCGCTACCACGCCGCCCCATTCTCTCGTCCGCGCTTCTGAAAACGCGCCGATGAAGAAGATTGACGCGATAAGAAGGCTAACCAGGACGACGGAAATCAGTGTCCTTAGACTCGAGCCGGAGCTTTTGTACTCCTTTATGAACCGTCCCAAGCGGAGTGTGTTCGTCGTCTGGTTCCTAATCATTGGTTTTGTTTTATCTTCGCCAAGCTAACGAGGCGGGGTGTCAGAAGCCCGCGCGTCAGCAAGGGCTCGGTACCCGTCTGGCCCTCCCTGACGGTCGGGCTTCTGACACAGCCAGTATTAGTCAACGGTCCTACGAACAAACTTCAAAATCGCCTGTGCTGCTCTCTCTGAAGCTCCGGGGTCGCCGATCTTTGCCGCGACTTCATTCAACTCAGCGCGCATCGCCGCATTGCGATCCGGATTGAGCAGCGCCAACAACTCGCTCGCCAGCGACTCGCCGCTAAATTGATCCTGAATCAGTTCCGTTGCCAGCCGGCGGCCGGCGATCAGGTTTACCAGCCCGTAATGCTCAGTCGTAATTAAGCTGCCGAGCGCGTGCCAGTTGATCGTAGACTCTTTATAAACTATCACCAGTGGCGTGCCGAGCAACGCTGCTTCCAAGGTCGCCGTCCCGCTCGCCACAGCCGCAGCGTCTGCGGCCCCCAGCGCTTCGCGCGTTTCGTGATGAATGACGCGCACTGAATCTTTGAGCGAACCATAATTGCCGGCGGCGATTATTGCCCGGGCTTCCGCGGGATCGCGATTCGGCGCGACCATCAAGACGAACTGAACGTCGTTACGTGTTTGCGAAATTATAGTTGCCGCGTCGAGCATAGGCGGCAGAATGCGAACGAGCTCCTTGTGACGGCTTCCGGGTAATAACGTCACCAGCGGCCGCGCTTGATCGAGATCGTGGCGGCGGCAGAACTCTGCGCGGTCATAACGCGCGCGCACTTCGCCGGTCAGCGGATGGCCGACGTACTCGACCTGGGTCATGCCGCGCGCTGCGTACCAGTCTTTCTCGAACGGCAGAATCGAAAGCAGCAGATCGACGTCACGCTGCACACTGTGAGCACGATAGGATCGCCAGGCCCACAACTGCGGACTGATGTAGTAGATGACCCGAATGCCGCGACGATGCAGCCAGCGCGCGAGCCGCAAGTTAAAATCCGGCCAGTCGACCAGGATGACAGCATCAGGCTTTCTGTCGATAGCAGCGCGCTTCAGTTCGCCAAACGCGCGCCAGAACTTTGGTAAAGCCTGGCCGATTTCCCAAAGGCCGAGGATGGCCAGCTCGTCCGCGTTCACGATTGAATCAATGCCGGCGGCGCGCATCTGAGCTCCGGTTGAGCCAAAGAAATCAATTTGTTTTTCGGGCGCGACAGTTTGCAGCGCGCGCGCCAACGATGCGGCATGCGCATCGCCGGAGGCTTCACCGGCGACGATCATTAAGTTCAGAGAGTTCATTGAATCATCGTTCATTCGCGGACTGACGAAGCCAGTCGCGGAACGGGGCAGTAGCCCGACCGTAAGGAAGGGCGTCATCAAGTTTCAAAGAACGCCCTCCCTTACGGTCGGGCTACTGCCCCATCATTCCGGGCGTTTGTGACGCCTTGCGCGCGCATGTTAGCATCGCCGCATTCCGTTAGCGAAAACGGCGCGCCGTCTGCGGGTTTCTCCCCTCTCTGCAGCAGGCGTATTGATTATAGCCCTGGCGCGGAGGTCGCCAGCTTTACAGCGTGCGTTGCATTGCTTCGAAAATCCGTTTGCGAGTGACGCGCGTTTTGCCAATGCTGGCATGCGTTGCGCTCGCTTGCCTGGTGGTTGCGCCAACTCACGCGCAGCAACCTAACCCCGTCGATCGCAGGGTCGAGAATCCGATCACCGACACCCCGAACGTCAACCCGCTGCAACAGGATCAGCCGGTAAAGCGGACAACGCCTGGTAAGCCACCCACAATTCAACCTGGCGACGAGCTAAACGTCTATTCCACGCTTAAAACCGTAACCGGAACCAAAGGCGCATTCGTCACCGTTGAGGAGGGCAATGTAGACGCGCGCATCGGCACCTACCGGCTCCAGGCCGACAAAATAACCGTCTATGAATCCACCAATCTAGTCGTCGCCGACGGCAACGTCGTGTTTGATCAGGCCGACCAGCAACGCATCACCGGCAGCCACGCGGAATGGAACTACAAAACCAAGCTCGGCTTCTTTCTTAACTCGACCGGCTATACCAATCAGACGACCGACGGCACCCGAATGTATTTCATTGCTGATCGGATCGAGAAGGTCAGCTTGAACACAATCATCGTCATCAATGGCGAGATCACTGCCTGCGATGAAGAAGTGCCGAAGTGGAGTTTCCACGCCAAGCGCGCCAGGATCATAACCGGCGATCGGGTGAAGCTTACCTCGCCGACGTTCCGCGTTAAGAAGCTGCCGATCATTTACCTGCCGTACGCGTCGTTGTCGCTTAAGCATGACGATCGCCAATCGGGTTTCCTGACTCCAACCTTTAGCGGTTCCGGCCAGAAGGGCTTTCGGATTTCCGAGGCCTACTACCTGACTCTGGGACGCTCGGCTGACTTTACTCTGCGCGGTGATTTGTTTTCGCAGCGCGGCATTGGCATCGGCGGCGATCTGCGCACCCGCGCAAACTCGCGGTCGTTTTTCAACATGGGCTTCTATACCGTCAAGGATCGCATCCTGGGGCCCAAAAAGGACGCCACCCATCCGGACCAGGGCGGTTCCAGTTTTTATATCGACGCTGTCCATTACTTTCCGAATGGATTTTTGGCGGCGGCCGACGTGAATATTACTTCCAACCTGGCGTTCCGCCAGATTTTTTCCGACTCGATCCAGCAGGCGATTTCACCGGAAGAGCGTTCGCAGGTTTTCATCAACAAGAACTATCACGCCTACAGTTTTAATTTTCGCCTGAACTCACAGGCGACTTCTTTGCAGAACTCTCAGATTCGCATTCGCGAGTTGCCCAGCGTCTCGCTCGATCGCCGGCCCTCGCCTTTGCGCTGGTTCAAAAACATTCCCGTCTATTACTCATTTGAAAGCGCCGTGGAAGGAGTCAGCCGCAAAGAGACCCCGAGCGACCTGGCTACTTTCCGCGCCGAAGCAGGACGCGATCCGATCATCACGCCTTCGGTCGTGCAGCGTTTTGATCTGCATCCGAACATTGAGGTGCCGCTGAACTTCTCTGGCTGGTCTCTGACGGCCACGGCCGGCGCGCGGGCCACTTACTATTCGAATTCCGTCGATCCGTTGACTGGCCTGGTGTCGCCGCGCGACGTGGTGCGCGGCTATGGCGAGTTCGAGTTGGACTTACGGCCGCCCGCATTGGCGCGCAACTTCCGGCGCAGTGACGGCTCAGTTTGGTTTCGACATGTGATCGAGCCTTATCTCATCTACCGGCGGATCGCGGGCATCGACAACTTTAATCAGATCATTCGCTTTGATTACGTCGACGCGATTGCCGACACCAACGAGATTGAATATGGCCTGGCGAATCGTTTCTATGCCCGGCGATCTACTGAGACCGTCAGTAAGAAAGCCGCGCGCGCGGCCCGCGAGAAAAAATCTCCGCTGGCCGTCCAGCCCTACGAAGCCTTAACCATCACTATCCGCGGCAAGTACTTCTTTGATCCGTATTTTGGCGGCGCGCTGATACCCGGAAGGCGGAACCAGTTTTATCCCATCGACACTTTTTCGGGATTTAGCTATGGAGGCGTGCCGCGCAAGTTCTCACCGGTAAACGTCGATGTGCGTTACCGGCCGTCCGAGCATCTGTTTGCCGACTTTCGCACCGACCTGGATACTCGCAGCGGGTTGCGGGCGATGGCGGCAACCTTTGGCCTGAACCGCGCGCTGGTCCAGGCGTTCTCGACTTTTTATTACACCAGGGCCGTTGAGTTGGTCCCGAGCCTGGCGCAGTTCGCGAATGCGGCGGGGAGAGAGCCGGGCACGTTGCGCGGTTCGCAATGGAGTCCCGCGGTTTTTCTGGGCAATCGCGATAAGGGATTGTTCGGCGGCCTCTCGCTCTTCTTTGATTTTCAGAAGCACCCGTTTGCGGGCAGCAATCGTGCTCTCATCAGTTCGACGGCGACTATCGGTTATGCCTGGAAGTGCTGTGCGATCACGGCGCAGGATTTTAGTTTCAACGTGGGGCTGCGTAACGAGAATCGCATTGTCTTCGCCTTTCGCCTGAACGGCATCGGCACTTTCGGAACCGAGAAGATCGGACAGTGGGCGAAGTAGAATCCCGTTTTGCCGGAGCGCGAACAATTGGATAGTATTTGCGAAGGCTTGTAGACGCGGTGCGGACGACGTTCGCGCGCCCGGATTAACGAGAGTCTTACTTGAGAAAGTATCACTGCCTACTATCCAGTCGTGTCCTCATTCGTTTTTATTAGCGCATCAGCGAGAACAAAGACGATCCACGAAGTCACACGAAGTGCACGAACAAACCAATCCTACTTCGTTGACTTCGTGGATCGTTTTCCTTCGAGCGAGAGGAAGCCGGAAGCAATTTAGGACACCACCCTTACTCCGCTTTCGTTGACATCCCACAGGGCCGATAATAGAGTTGGTGTGGCCCCGAATACCGGAATCATCTGAAAACTCGATAGTTTGCCAGGTCGAAAGCGTAACATCCGATTTCTTTTCTCCTGGTTGGCGAACCCGAACCCTCTTGAAGTAAATCAAACCACGGAGTCCGGCCAACACGACAGGTAAGACAGAGAAGTTTTTCAGGCGTCTGATGCCTTGCAGATTTTTACCGCCAATGCCTCGGAAATAGAGAGAGTGTGAAATGAAATATAGAGCCACCGCGATAACCTTGCTAACTGCCCTGGTCCTGTTTTTGATGGCGTGGAGCTTTGTTTCGTCCGCCGCCAGCAGCGCCGGCAACGCGCCGCCCCCCAACTCGAGCGAGGTACAGGAAGCAACCCGAGCGCAGGGTGACGAAGACGAGGCCGTCGATGCCGATCTGGGAAAGTTCGGCGCGAAAATCGATCGCGAAGAATATCTTCGTTTGCGCGGCGAGTATTTTGGCCGCTTGCGCGGTATCGAACCGGGCCGGCCATTTGATCCCGACATGCGCACGCGCGCGATCGAACAGATGGATCGTCAGGAGAAGGGCCGCAAGATCGAGTCGCTGATCAGTGGCGGGTTCGCCCCTGCGGCCGGCGGCGCGTGGACTTCGCTGGGGCCGACCAGCATCACCAACGGCCAGGCGTTGCAGGGAGGAAATACAGCAGTGAGCGGCCGGGTGACTGCCATCGTGGTGGATCCGGGAGATGCCAGCAAGGTGTATTTGGGTACGGCGCAGGGTGGTGTTTGGCGATCGCTTGATGGCGGGACGACCTGGGCTTCGATGTTCGATAGCGCGCAGTCGCTGGCGATCGGCGCGTTAGCGCTCGCTCCCTCGGATCCGACGATCTTGTACGTGGGCACTGGCGAGTTTAATGGTTGCGGGGACTGTTTCTTCGGCGCCGGGCTTTATCGAATTGATAACGTCAACACTTCGCCGGCATTGGTTGGCCCGATCAATAACTCGCAGACAGTCGGAAATCTTAACTATGGCCCTTTCACTGGACGGGGCATTACAAAGATCGTAGTTGATCCGACTAACGCAGCCACGATCTTCGTTTCAACCGGGCGCGGGATCGCCGGGAGTGGCGCGAATTCCCTGGGCGCTATAGTTCCTATGGCTACGCGCGGTTTGTGGCGTTCCACCAACGCCACCAGCGCGGCTGCCTCGGTGACTTTTCAAAAACTTGTAGTCACCACTGATGCCAGCGTTGACTCACCTGCCACTGGAAATGTGGACACGACGGACATCGTGATAGAGCCGGGTGTCCCCAATAATCTGCTGGTCGCGGTTATCGGTGCTACTACGACGGGAGGGATCTTTCGCACCACGAATGCCCTGGCAGCGACTCCGACTTTTGCTCCGGTTCTTAGCACAGCGCAGGGCGTGCGCACGAATCTGACGATCAACAAAGTGGGCTCGCTTGTCACTGCTTACGCGGCCACCAGCGAAACTCCGGCCAATGCGACCGGTTGTCAGGTAGTAACAAACAGCGGAGCGGTGCGGAAGCAAAGTGATCCGTTTAATCTTAATAATACCTGGGTAACACAACTCACCGGCGGCGGTGGATTCTGTGCTGGCCAATGCTTCTACAACATCACGATTGCCGTTAATCCCAACAACGCGAGCGAAGTTTATCTTGGCGGAAATGCTCGCGGTAGGACAACGCCTCCAGATCCCTGCCCTGATGGCATGAAGAAATCCACTGACGGTGGCGCGACTTTTTTCCGTGACGACGGTGGCCTACACGCTGACTCGCACGCGCTTTACTTTGATAGCACCGGTGCGACGATCTTTACCGGCAATGATGGCGGCGCCTGGAAGAAGGCGGCAAACAATACCGCGGCGACAGCGTGGACTAATCTCAACAACGCCCCGCTCAATACGCTGCAATTCGAAAGTATCGCCGTGCATCCGACCGATCGGTTCCTGATGATCGGCGGCACGCAGGACAACGGCACTGAGTTCCAGCAAGCCTTCGCCGGGAACTGGAGCAATGCGGAAGGTGGCGACGGTGGTTACTGTCTGCTAGATCAGAGCGCGACGAATGCGACCAACGTCAACATGTACCACACCTTCTTTAATCAGAGGAACGCACAGGTTGGTTTCGATCGCCTCATCGATACAACATGCTTCCCCTTTAAGAATCTCTGGCCGACACGCGGTATCGGATTCGTGCCGCCCACTGATGCGGAACAGTTGACGATTGCTTGCGACGGGACAGCCGACTACCTGCATAACGGACTTGTGCTTACCGACAACGTGCTGTTCTATGCGCCTATGGCGCTCGGACCCGGCGCGCCCAACACGGTGTATTTCGGGACCGACCGGCTCTATCGATCGACCAACCGTGGCGACACAATGACTATCGTCAGCCAGGGGCCGCTTGCCCAAACCAGCGCCGGCCCGCCGCCATTCGGCTCGCCGGTAAGCTCCATCGGAATCTGGCCGGGCGGCGATAACGTGCGCATCGTCGGGTTGCAGAATGGTCAGGTGTTTGCGACCTCGACGGGTTCGTCGACGTTGGTTGATATCACCAGCGCGTCATTCCCGACGAATCCCAACGGGAGCACGACAAACAAATTCGTCGGCCGAGCGGTGGTCGATCCTAACAACAAGAACGTGGCTTACATTACGTTTTCGTTCTTTGCTCCGGCGGGGCAGGGAATTTGGAAGATCACGAATCTGGTTGCCGCCGCCGGCGCTTCGCCAGTCGCGCCCGTGTGGACCGCGGCCGGAAACGGCATCCCCAGCATTCCGATCAATGCGCTGGTAATCGATCCCATCAACTCGAACAATTTGTATGCGGGGACAGACATCGGGGTTTACAACTCGACCGACGGCGGCGCCAACTGGGCTCCGTTCGGCACGGGTCTGCCGCGATCGGCTGTGTTTGATCTGCAAATCCAGCCGAGCTTCCGGCTCCTGCGCGCCGGCACTCACGGTCGCGGTGTTTGGGAAGTTCCGTTGATTAGTCCCGCCGCCAGCACGGTGCAATTCAGCACCGCAGCCGACTCAGTAAATGAAAATCAGGTGAGCAAGACCGTTACCGTCGTGCGGACAGGTGATACTTCTTTCCCGGCGTCGGTGAACTATGCGACCAGCGACAGCGGGGCGATCAATTGCAACACGAACAACAGTTCAGGGTCTTCGCGTTGCGACTATATCGCGACTTCGGGAACGCTCAACTTTGCCGCGAACGAAACTTCGAAGAACATTCTGGTCCCGATCGTCGATGATTCTTACTTTGAACCCAGCCAGACTTTCTTTATGACTCTCAGTGCTCCCGGCGGCAGTAATGTGTCGCTAGGCTCGCCCGCAACGGTCACGATCACGATCAATGACAACGACGCGACGACTGGGCCAAGTTTCGTCAAGGACGGCGCGAGCTTTAATAACTCGTTCTTTGTTCGCCAGCAGTACATAGACTTCCTCAATCGCGAGCCGGACGCGCCCGGCCTTGCCTTCTGGAAGAACCAACTCGACGAATGCGAAAACGCAACTCTCCCGGCGGGATTCACAAACGCCCAAAACTGTCGCGAGGTCAGGCGCACAAACGTTTCGGCGGCGTTCTTCCTTTCGATTGAGTTTCAGGACACCGGCTATCTGGTCTATCGAATGTATAAAGCTGCGTACGGTGACGGCACGGGCTCGTCGACGTGTTGTACCACGCCGGCACACAACATCTCTGTACCGGTTGTCCGGCTTAATGAGTTTTTGCCCGACACGCAGAGAATCGGGCAGGGTGTCGTCGTGGGCCAGGGAAACTGGCAGCAGCAGCTGGATGACAACAAGACCGCCTTTGCGGAAGAGTTTGCGCAGCGGGCACGTTTCTTGACGGCTTATCCATTGACGTTGACGCCGGCACAGTTTGTCGACGGCTTGAACACCCAAGCAGCCACTGCAAGTGTCAAACCCTTATCGCAGGCGCAGCGTGATCAGTTGGTGAGCGACCTCTCGGCCGGCATTAAGACGCGGGCGCAGGTCTTGAGGGCGGTGGCTGAGAATCAGACTCTGGCTGACGCAGAGAAAAACCGCGCATTTGTGTTAATGCAGTTCTTTGGCTACCTGAGGCGCAATCCGAACGATCTTCAGGACACGGACTATACCGGCTACGATTTCTGGTTGGGCAAGCTGAATCAGTTCAACGGGAACTTCGTTAACGCCGAAATGGTTAAGTCTTTCCTGGTCTCGGGTGAGTATGTGCAGCGCTTCGGCACACCGTAAGGGAGGGTCACGGGCCGTCTCGCTCGTGAATCACGCGCAAGACGCGCCTCCCACATCCGGCTCTTGCGGGTTTCGGTGAGCTATTTGCAGATTCCGAGCAACCAGCGGCGGGTTCATTGAAACTAAGCGGAGTGTCGGCTTGCGGTTACGGCGGCCCAACGCTTACAATGACCGGCCTGACGGCTTAAAAATTGACGTAGTCGTTCTTGCTGGTTTGGCTCAAATCCCCAGTGAGCACTTTGATCGTTCGTTCATATTCTTAATGATAAGACTGGTTATTGCTTTTTTATGCGCGGCCGCAGCCTGTATGCTCGTTGGGAGCGCGCTGACTACGGCGCAGTCACCTGCCAGCTCTACTCCCGATTTTTTTGTCAGCCAGGTAACGAATTCGGGCGGCGATTCCTTCGCGGGCGATATGTCGGCCAACGGACGCTTTGTCGTCATTGAATCCAGCGGCGATATCTCGACTGAGAAGGTCCCGACGTTTGATTCCAGTGGCAACCCGAATGCAAGCCCGCGCAACAACGAGGACGGTAATCGAGAGATCTTCCTGTTCGACTATGCTCAACGGCGAATTTTTCAGCTCACCAACACCAAGAGCGTCCTAAATCCGCCCGGTAGTCCGTCGCCCACGCCGAGCCCAAGTCCGAGTCCCAGTCCAACTGCAACCGTCAGTCCCACACCGACTCCGAGCCCCGTGCCAACGCCGGTCGATCCCAGCAATGTCGCCATCGAAGTCGGCAACAGCCGGCCAATGATTAGTCTCGAGCCGCTGCTGGTTGCGGGTTCGCGAACCTACACGATCGTTTTTAGCTCGAACGCGCCCGTTACTCCGGCGAGTTTCGATGGGACTAATCCTGGTGGCACGATCGCCACGGACATGAATCAGGAGATCTGGACTTATCAGTTCACGGTTCCCGATGTCGCTACGCTGTCCAGCGGGGCTGAGGTCGGACCGATTGATCTGACGACCGGCGCCTTTAAGCGAATTACAAATACGCCGGCCAGCGCCGCTCCGGTAGCCGGGTCAAGCACCAGTTCGCCGCGAGTTGCCGACGATAATCGTGATGCCAGCATCAGCGACGACGGCAAGGTCATTGCGTTTGTCTCGAACCGGGATATGGTGCCGCCTGGTAATGCGGACACCGATGCGCTGTTCGGAATTCCGAATCCGGAAGTCTTTCTTTTTCGAGCGGCGACCGGGACCTTTACCCAGGTAACAAACACCAAGACGACTTCTTTGAATAACCCGATTTTCAGCGCCAATCCGTGTCTTTCCAGCGACGGATCCGTGCTCGCCTTTGCCTCCAACGCGAACATCACGGCTAATAACGATGATGGAAACGCCGAGGTCTACGTGGCTAATTTCAACCCCGCCTCGGGCGTTGTCAGCGGCCTGAGACAGGCGACGAAAACCAAGAACGACACCACCACTTCGGCCACGACCAACGGTTTCCAGTTTGGCCGCCGGTTGAGTCGCGATGGCCGGTTCATTGCCTTCGAGTCGGCCGCCGCTGATCCGAAAGCGAACGCGGCTCCAGTTGGTTTCCCGGTGGCTTTTGTTTACGACGTTGGTGCCGACACCTTTGCCCAGGTTGGACCGCGGGCCCTGGGAGCTCCCGGAGACATTCTCCATTTTCCGACCTTCACTGATTACAATGGCGCGCTGAGCCCGTCGTCGGTGGTATTCACTTCAGCGCTGAACTTTAATTCCGACGGATCGTTCCCCACCGCTGCACAGGACGCAACCACCGGCTTGAATACACGGCACGTTGAGCAGCTCTTTCTTGCGCCACTGCCGGCAATATCAACCGGACCCTTTATACGTCTGTCAAATCTTTTCTCGTTCGTCGCCGTGCGCGGGATTCCGAGCAACTCGCGGACTCGACTCGCGATGAGCGTGACGACCAACCTTGGTGGCGCCAACTTCGACAACACCAGCGAAGTCTTTTATCAGTTGACGCCGAGCGTCGCGACTGAGTCGGCGGGAACGCTCACGGCCTTCACCGGCGCCAGCCGGGTCCCGGTTCCGGTAGCCAGTCCGACCGCTACCCCCACTGTCAGTCCGACACCTAGTCCGTCACCGACACCGGCCACCAGCCCGACGCCATTCGTTCCCCTGGGTCTGGCGGCAGGCGAGTTGGGCTTCCTTCAATCCAACGTCAGTCTGGCTCCGGCGAGCGCGACGGTCAGCAATAGCAATGCGTCTGAATCGAAACGCGCTCCGGCGCTGCCAATCGAGCTGAATGGGGTTTCGGTGTCCATTAGTACCGCGGCCTGCGGCCTGTACGCAGTCGGTTCGTCCGAGATTAAGTTCGTCGTGCCGATCGGATTAACGAGTGGCACTCACTCACTCGTTATCAATAACAACGGTACGTTTATCCGCGGCACGATCACAATCGTAACGGCCCAGCCAGATATATTCACGAGCACCAACGGCCCCCTGGGCCGGGCATCAGTATGCAACGCCACCAAGCCGGCAGTGTGTTCGCCCGAACCGTTTTTCGTCACCACAAATGATGGTACTGGCACACAGGTTCCGACAGTCCTGCGGGTTTCACTCACAGGGATACGGAACACGTTGGGCCCGTCGATTATTGTTACCGTGGGCACGACGCCGATCACCGGTACGGTCGCAAGGTCGCTCGATTTGCCCGGCAGCGATGAGTTTGACTTTATCTTACCGGCTACTGTTGATACCGGAGATTTGCCAATCGTGGCATCCGCTGCGGCGGCAACCAGCCGTCCTACCGCCACTGCGCCGCACATAACGATTAATGCCGGCGGGTCACCTGCGCCAAATCCGATTACGACCACGGATTTCTTTGTGAAGCAGCACTATCTTGATTTTCTAAACCGGCAATCGGATGCAGCGGGCCTGGCTTTTTGGACCAACGAGATTAATTCGTGCGGCGCTGATCAGCAGTGCATCGACGTCAAACGGATCAATGTTTCCGGCGCGTTTTTCCTGTCGATTGAGTTCCAGCAAACCGGTTACCTGGTTTACCGGACTTACAAAGCGTCTTTTGGAAATATTTCAAGTAGCGTCCCGGTGCCCCTTCGTCTGAACGAGTTTCAGCCCGACACCCAGGCAATCGGCAAGAATGTGATCGTGAACCAGACCGGTTGGGAACAGACTCTGGAAACGAACAAACAGGCGTTCTTTAGTGATTTTGTGCAGCGCCCACGTTTCACCAACGCTTTTACGTCGGGGCTGACCGCGCAGCAGTTTGTCGACAAGCTTTATGTGAATGCGGGTCTGGCGCCGGCTGCGGGAGCGAACCGCGCGGCGGCGATTAGTGAGCTAACCTCAAGTCCGCCCGCTGACGCGGCAGCCCGGGCGCGCGCCCTGCGTTTGGTCGCCGAGGACCCGATGCTGGCGCAGCAGGAATTCAATCGCGCGTTTGTGCTGATGGAGTACTTCGGATACTTGCAGCGCAACCCTGACGATGTGCCCGAGGCGACGCGCGATTTCGCTGGCTACAACTTCTGGCTGACCAAGCTGAACCAATTCAACGGCAACTTTGTCAACGCCGAAATGGTCAAGGCTTTTATCACCTCAGGCGAATACAAACAGCGATTTGGACAGTAGTAGCGCAAGTTGTTAACTTGCGCCCTCAACTAAATCAGTTTGTCACTAGCTATGAATGCGCGTAGGACTTGATGGGTATCCCCTGGCTGAGCCCAGAACCGGTGTTGGCCACTACACGCTGGAACTCGCCCGCGCTCTCGCGCGAATCTCACCGTCCGATGAATTCGAATTAGTTTCGCCGGCGCCTTTCACGACTGAGGTGCTCGATGAAATTGAGTGCGCGCAACTCCCAAACCTTCGTACCAGCAATCCAAAGTCATCGTCAATCAGAGGCCACTGGTGGTCCATAGGTCTGCCAATGTACGCGCGCCGGGCCGGGTTCGATCTGTTTCATGGCACCAATTTTGACGTACCGCTGTGGAAAAAGCGGCGTAGCGTGGTCACGATTCACGATCTGTCGGCGCTGTTGCATCCCGAAAAGCACCGGTCACGCCTGGTTCGTCGCGCGCGCCTGCGCTTGCCGCTGGTGGCGCGAGTTGCCGACATGATTATCACGCCCACCGAAAGCGTGAAACGCGAGGTCTGTCGACGCTTCAACGTCAAAGCTGAGAAAGTGTCCGCGATTCATCTGGCGGCGCGGCAAAGTTTCCAGCCCGTGCCCTTCGCGCAAACTGCTGAGATCAGAAAAAGATTAGGGATTGAAGACGAATTCCTGCTCTTTGTCGGGACGCTCGAACCTCGCAAGAACCTCGGCATGCTGGTTGCCGCCTACGGTCGCCTGTCGGAGATCCGCGTCCCCACGCTCGTCATCGTCGGCTCCCTGGACAACCCGGACATCCACCGGATCGTGGACCGGCTGGCCCGGGACGTCCCAGGCGCCCGGAAGGTCGTCATCGAGGGCGCCGGCCACATGGTGAACATGGAGGAGCCCGCGCGCTTCAGCGAGATCGTGCTCGGATTCCTCCGAGGGCTCACCGGGAAATCGGGCGTCTCCTCCCCGAAGGCGTCTGCCGCCGGCTCCGAATCGAGCGACGTGAAGGCGGCCGTGGAGGCGCTGCGCGACGCAGGGCTGCGCCGAGACGTCGAGGCCCTGGAGCGTCTCTACACGCCCGATTACTTCCACACCAACCCGGATGGTTCCACGATGGTGCGGGAGCAGGTGCTCGATTCGTACCGCACCAAGCCCGAGGTGACGATCATCTCTGTCGAGGCCGACGAGTGGAAGGCGATCCTCCACGGGCCCTTCGCCGTGGCCAGTGAGCGAGTCGCCCTCCATGGGAGGAGCGCCGACGGGAATCCCTTTGTCTCGCGCTACCGGGTCACCTACGTCCTCGAGCGCCGCGGTAGGTCCTGGTGCTTCGTCAACTCCCACTCGTCGCTCCTCGGCATCGAGAGGGACCCGTCGACACCTTGAGTCTCGCGAAAGTGACTCCCGTTTTGATCGGCACGTTGAGCATTCTGTTGCTGGCCTGTGTGCTTCAGATGCGGCCGGAAATCTTCGCGCCGTGGGAGCTTTCCACGGATCTGGACGAGACTTCCATTACCTTCACTCCCGATCAAAGGACCGCATTCTTTGTCCTTCGAGCCTTTTTCACCACGAGTCCGCCGGCCTCTGTGATTTGTGTTTCTCACCTGAACGCGGGTCACTGGACCCCTCCCAAGGTGGTCCCCTTCTCCGGAATCGAGTTGGATAGTTCTCCCTCCGTTTCTCCGGACGGCAAGACCCTATACTTTGCGTCTCGACGAAGGCTTTCCGGCCACCGTTCCAACGACTGGAATCTCTTCGTGGTGGCGCTGAAGGGTGAAAACTCTTTCGGCGAGCCGGAACCGCTTGGGGAACGAATCAACACGGAGGCCAACGAAATAAACCCTTCTGCAAGCGACGATGGGGCGCTCTATTTCGCGTCGGATCGGGGATCAGGGGATGGATTTTCGATATACCGAGCTGCCCCAGGTCAGCCGCCGGTGAAATTACCAGCCGAGGTCAATGCAGGGACCAGTACTGCGCAACCCTTCATTGCGCGCGACCAATCGTTCATCCTCTTCGCATCGTATGGACGCCCTGACGCCTTGATTGCGGGCGGGCATCCCTACGATCGTCCCGATCTTTACCTTTCGGAGTTCCGCGACCGGCGTTGGCGCCCGGCCAGGCCTCTGGTCCACGGCATCAATACCTATGCCGCCGAGAGCTTTCCCTCGGTGTCGCCGGACGGCAGATGGCTCTTCTTCTCGAGTGAGCGCGCGGGCCTCGATCTTCCGCTGGAGAGCGTCGATGCTGAGATCCGTGGTTACGATCTGCTGCGCCCGCTCCGGGTCGCGGCGTGCCAGCGCATCGACCGAATCCGCTATCTGCTTTTCGGTCAATCCGCCCAT
>Ga0137403_10001098_pt1 | contig 34216 bp, 37 predicted proteins | sample CZOMad2_1_16fung_FD_122057 | JGI IMG/M metagenome (GOLD analysis project Ga0137403, IMG submission 122057) | Vadose zone soil fungal communities from Angelo Coast Range Reserve, California, USA - CZOMad2_1_16fungal (Hybrid Assembly) | ecosystem: Environmental > Terrestrial > Soil > Vadose zone... | reverse complement strand
CAACGACCAAGAAGAAAACAGCAGGGTACAAGACAAAAACAGGACCAATCTCAGCTTCATGAGGACTCCGGCTTACGCTGGGTACCATCTTTTTCGGAAAGACAAACGATTGCGCTGACAAGAAACAACAGCAAACCCTGGCGACGTAGAAGGCCACACGACTCATTCTGCCTTCTGTTGAGCCCCTTGTTCTTCTATCATGCGCTGAGCATGCGCCTCACTTATTTTACAAGCTCGGGAAGAATTTGGGACAGAATGCAGTGGGAAGCACGGTTGCAATTCTTGTACGCCGTCTTTTTCACGTTTTCCGGCGTTGGATTCTTACTCGACTTGGCCAATCCGAGGCCCGGCCGGATCGCACACATCGTTTTCTTGGTTTTTGTGGGTGGCGCGATCGGTGTTGCCTACGGCTTTTGCTTCATGCGGGCGCCTAAGCTTCTACCGGTCCTCGTAGCTTTGCATGTGGCCCTGGCTCTTGTACTTACCCCTCATCTGGGATCGCTCGCCGTGGACTGGGCCCAGGTCGCTAACACCGCAGCTGGGATTGATGTAATCGGGTGCCTCTTTGCCATCTTACTCGGGTATGTTTTCTTCGTTCGATTCGTCAGAAAGCAAGGTCTCCGCTATTTTCGTGTCCAAACGGAAATTGAGCTTGCCGAACAAATACACCGCAGCCTCGTACCTCCGATCGCTTGGCATACCTCACAGTACGAATTCTATGGGGTGTCAGCTCCCAGCGGGGAAATGGGAGGCGACCTGGTTGATCTGGTGCAAGACGGAAACAAATGGATTGGTTATCTGGCAGATGTTTGCGGCCACGGCGTGCCGTCCGGCGTATTGATGGCCATGGTCAAGAGCGCCGCGCGCATGAGACTCGCAACTTCATCCGAACCGCAGGTGCTCCTCGAAGATTTGAATCGCGTCATCTCCGAATTGATTGCGGCGGAAATGTTTGTGACGCTGGCCTTCGTGTCGCTTGGGAAGTCGAATGATCTCCATTTCGCGACTGCAGGTCACCTGCCCATTCTCCATTTCCGCAGCGCCACTGGATCGGTCTGCGAACTTTCCACTCCCAACCCACCCATTGGAATCTTCAAAGAGCAGAAGTTCGCGAGTTCTCATGTGGAATTCTCAAGCGGTGATATCGCGGTTCTCTTGACGGACGGGCTGACCGAAGCCGCAAATGAGAACGCAGAAGAGTACGGGCTCGAAAGAGTCAAACAACAGGTGACGAAGCATTCCGAAAAGTCGCTGAATGTTCTCTGCGAAATGCTTCTCGCGGAGGCGAGGAAGTTCGGAAAACAAATGGACGATCAGAGTGTGCTATTGGTGAGGCGTCTTTGAGCATCCCAATTTGCTTTTCCGAGGATATGATCTGTTTCCGTTGATAACTCGCCATTTTTAACTGCGCTTGGCGAGGCATGTTAGGCTGTGCCCAAAGGCACGTCGCAGGTACGACTCGAATCGAACATCATTGTGGAATCTGTGGCGATCGTCGCACAGATGACTGTTTCTCTTCCGCTTCACCTGCCCAGATGTCTCGGCTGGTGCCACGCCGATCTTCCTAGGTCAGTAGGCCGGCCTTTTTCTGCGGCGAATTTTCCTGGGCACTGCTTCGGGCCAATTCCTGCGTCCGGCAGCTTCGCGTCTTCTGCTTTCGCGGTTCCTCCCTCTGATTCCTTTGGGTCCCTCCCAGCTTCCGCCGACTACATCCAGCTGCATCGTGGAGACGCGAAGCTGCTGTTCGAGAGCCTCAATTACATCCGCCTGGCGGCAGGGAGGATTCTCGAAGGAATTCTGGAAAACCAAATCCAACACGAGTGATCGTCGGGCTATTTCTTGGGTGGACTCTTCCGATGCAGGGCAGCCTCAATTAACGTTTGAGGCTCTTCCCCTATGCGCATGGCAATGCCTGTCACGCGGCCAACAACCTCAACTTCGCTGGGGTGCCGGAACGTTCGAGTCGGCTCGCCCGAATCCGGATGCGGAATGAGGGTCAGTATTCCGTTCTCGATCTGGCACCATCCGCAGGCATAACCCGTACGGATATCCAGAAAATAGATTGGGCGCGCGAACTGCGACTGCATCGAGCCTCTGCCAAAGGGTCCTTTTTGTACGCGCGTTTGCTTGGCATCGATCTGAACGAACGTTCCCGGTGGCAGGAGCGGCCACATTGTCCGGTCTTCCATTCCTATATATCCGTACAATGAGCGCCGCAGGTCCAAGCGGCGCAGCAGCGGAACTGGCACGTCACCCCAAATATCGACCAATTGCGAAAGCAAGTTTGTCTTTTTCAGCTGCTGTATCGCCTCTGGACTCGCTGCGCTTTCGGCGGATTCCTCAGGCAGTGTGAGAAGGTGGGTCTTTGGTGGACGGAAAAGCGGACGCTCCTTGGTGATTTCGTCGGGCTCAATGCCGTACCATTTTTGAATCTCGGCAATCTCAAGTTGGTAGATCACGGCAAGGGTCGCCGTCTTGAAACTGCCCGGCAAGAAGCGCCCTTTCTCGACATCGACGATCCAAGCTTTGGAAAGAGAGTAATCGGGGTTCTGCCGCTCCGCGGCTAACTGTGTACTTCGCCGCTCAACTGCGCGCAGGCTCAGACCCAGGCGAACGCGTATTCTCTTCAGCCTCGCACCCGCTAGTCGCAAGACCTCGGCATCGGACATAATCGAATAATACTCCAAGGGCCAAGTAACTGTCGACTTACGCAGCCATAAGCGCCCTTGAATCTATAAACTACAAAAGCATCCCCATGTGACACACGTTGTCCACAACTCCGGACGGTTTTACAAATTGCGCCTAAAACGGCATGCATCCTTCATCGTAACGGACACGGTGTGTCTTCCCGTCAGCACTCCTCATGAACGGAAACAAGGGCCCGGATCCCTCTCTATCTGCGACAGACCGTCGCGCTTCCCGCTCAACGAGGGCCTCTCCTCGCGATCGAGCACCTGGCGCCGGTCGAACAATTGCTGACCGTGTTCGTCGTATTCTTTCGGCCAAAAACCTTACCCTCTATAAGGTTTCCTCCCTCACGAAGGCCATGTACAAGCGTGAGCCGGCCTACCACGTTCCTCGCAATTTCTACTTTCAACTTCGCTCGGAAGCGTGGAATCCGACGATTCAGCAACTCGTCGCCCTGAGTCGGGTTTCCGGCTACAGATTGGCCGACTGGCTGGCGGTCTTCGGGTTTCGGTTAGATACAATTCCCCGTCTACAGTGTGCTCTTCCTTACCCCCGCACAACACTGCTGGATAGCGGCTCGTACGACGAACGTGAACCCATTCCATGGTTCCGGGACCGTCCGGGCCGAGGCATGACTCCAACCGTTTCACCTCTGAGCCAGCTTCTTGAACCTTCTGGTGAGCGACGCCTGGGGTCCCTGGTTATAGCCGACCGCGGACCGTTTATCTACGTGAAGATCGGAAGGCAGGACGCCTTTGCCTTTCCTGACCTCCTTCCGGGAAGCATTGTGCGTGCCAACTCTCGCCCCATGCAGCAGATTTCCGCGCCACCACGAGGAAAAGTCTCAAAGCAAATTTTCCTTATCGAGCACAGCCGCGGAGTCTGCTGTTGCCGACTATATTTTGAAACCGGGAATCGCGTCGCGCTGATGGCAACGCAACTTCCCTTCGCAAGCGTTGAGCTGGAACTTGAGTCCGAAGCAAGAATCCTCGGAATCTTGGACCTGGAATTCCGTCCCATGGCCACCTACCGGCGAAAGTCGCTTTCGCCATTCGCTCCATCCGAGGTCGCTCCAGATCTTGCGAAACTCTGGGCACCGGGCCCGCTCAAGCAGAGAAACGGCGTTCAACGTCCCGCTGCTCCCCTTCTGCGCGGCGCACGTATACGCGCGGGCTTGTCACTTCGCAGAGCGTCAGAGATGAGCCGTGCCATCGCCAAAGCTCTCCGCGACGAACGATACTTCGCCTCCCCTGGGTGGCTCTCGGACTTTGAAGCAAGGGGCGTTCCGCCCCGGCACATCCATAAGTTGCTGACTGTCTGCATCCTCTATCCCATCGGCTTTCCTGACCTCCTCAACTCTTTTGGCCTCGACCTAAGCGGTACGCCCACCACCCCGGTCCCCGAGGAGTGGATGAATGAGCGGGACCAACGAGTTCCCGAAGGCCACGAGATCGCCGGCTATGAGCGAACGCCCGCCGGCGGATTTCTAACGACCGTTTTGCGACGAATTGGCGACATACCTCTTTTCTTGAGGCATTCCCTTCCTTCCTTGTGCGGGCTTTCGGACATTACCTTGCGCGATGTCTTCTGGGTGGGCAGCCAGCTCGAACCTTTGCATCCTTCACTTAGAGGGGCATTGTTCGTGGTCGTCGACCGACGAAAGCAAAGGCCTCGCATCTTTCGCCGTAAAGCTCCCTGGGAGCAACCGATTTATCTCGTGGCGCGACGAGATGGATCCTATGTGCTGGCGAGCTGCAACTTGGAAAACAGCACTATCGTGGTGCATCCCTATGCCGAAGGCTTCGTTCGGCCGGAGCGTCTTCGTAATCGCGTAGATGCGCATGTAGTAGGACAAGTTGTGTCGGTCATTCGCTCGCTCCCCTCACCGCCCTGACACAAATATCACACGGGAATCGGTCGGATTCCCCTCTCTGAAACAAATAGAGTCAAAATGCGAACGGTCGCGCGACAAACAAGTCCCTCTTCTCTTGCTCATTCTATTCAGGGGATAGGGCTTTCGAGGAGCTAGTGTCAGTTCAAGAATATTTTTTCGAGTTAGTGGCCTTCGTCTGCGGCTTCTGACAGGCTCACACCCATCGACAGTCTTTTCGACTTTCAAAGCCGAGGTTTTTCGCGTTGAAGCTATCGGAACAAATTCGCTCGACCCATGACCAGGACGGCGCCGTCCTCCTCGACATCCGCCAAGGGCAAATGTTTCGGTTGAACCTAGTTGGCTCGCGCATGTTCGAACTAGTCAAACTAGGCTACCCCGAATCCCGAATCGCCGATGAAATCAGCCACGAGTTCGGCGAAGCCCGAGAAATTGTCCAAGCTGATCTCCGCGAATTTCTCAATCACCTCGAAAAACATCACTTACTGGAACCGGGGGCATAGAACCGCGGAATGACGAGTGACCCGTATGTGCACGTCAACACAACTCGACGAAAATATTTGTCGGATCCTGCTTTACCGGAATGACGCGACAGAACTTCTTCTTGAGACGACTCCCGGCGGCCTTGGTGTTCCGGTCCTGCCTGTGCCGACACGCACCAGAATCGCCGAAGAAATTACTGCTGCTATCAACAGCGCGTGGGGTCTCGACACGTACTGCATGTTTTCTCTCCCGGGCGGCGCTCATTCGTTTGCTCCAACTCCTTGTCAAGTCGTGGAGGTCTGCAGGCCAGGAACAAGTACTCTCGCCGGAATGCATTGGGTCCCCGTGGCATCGTTGTCGGCTAGCTCGTTCGAACACTCCGATGCCTTCGAGGTGATACAAACATCGCTCGCAACCCTCGACCAATATCGCTGCGGTGAGCTGCAAGGCGCATTCGGAAAACCTGGCTGGCTCACAGTCGTTACAGATTGGGTTCGAGCTGAGGCCACTGCAGTCGATCTGTCACTTACGGGGAAATTTCGTCAGTTCAATGCGAGTCCTACGTTCAGTTTAATCCGTTTCGAAACAAACGGGCCGGCGGTCTGGTTCAAGGCTACGGGGGAACCAAACCTTCACGAACTTACCATTACGGTATCCCTTACCCGTCTCTTTCCCGGATACCTGCCTCCAATCTTGGGAGTCAATTCATTGTGGAATGCGTGGCTCTCCGAGGAAATCTCAAACACCACGTTGGAGCGATTCACAGAGCTTTCTGTCTGGGAGAGGGTCGCAGAGAACCTCGCGGAACTTCAAATTGCCTCGATCGGAAAGTGTTGTGCGCTGTTCGACAATCAATGCAGGGATCTAAGATTGTCAAAGCTCATCGATCTGATTCCTCCCTTTCTGACGCGCGTAGCCGAATTTATGGCCGCCCAGCAAAAACAGCCTCCGCCGCCTCTCACAATTCGAGAACTTGCCTTTCTCGGAGAACGATTACAAGAGGCGATCTCAGTCCTTCAGGATTTCGGCTTCCCGGAAACGCTGGGGCACATCGATTTCAATCCTGGCAACATCTTGATCACGCCCGCCCGCTGCGTCTTTCTGGACTGGGCCGAAGCTTGTGTAACACATCCTTTCACGACTTTCGAATATCTCGCCGAGCACTTTCGACGCAGCGGCATTCGAGACGCGGGCGGATGCAATCGAGTAGCACCCGCTTATCTCCGTCCTTGGCGCTCGTTTCTTTCCTCGGAAGAGCTCACGCGCACGATGGCGGTCTCTCCCCTAGTTGCAGTTTTTTCTTACGCCATTGCCGGTAATGCATGGCGCTCGCCCGATGCGTTACACAACTCATTAGAAGCCGGATTCCTCCGCAGCTTGGCACGGCGCATGCACTCCGAAGCAAATCGACTGCCGGATCGAGGTGTACGATGCTCCGCCTGATTCAAGACCAACCAATCTCTTCAGTGTGGCCTGCCGCTTTCCAGGAATTTGTCTCAAAAGAGAGGCATCCATATGTCGCTACTTGTCCTGCAGGCGTATCTGAGGCTGCTTCACTTTCACCTCTACTTGGTCCGAGGAGATTTCTCGGCGCTCTATGAGAGAGTCCGTAAATCCGAGGTGAACAAGGTTGCACCCATTCCCGACCGCGTAGAGCGAATCTGTGCGGCAGTCGACATGGCCTGCATCTGGTATTGGAAAGAGGTGCTCTGCCTGCAGAGGTCGGCTGCCACAGCGTGTCTTCTGAAACGTTACGGCATAGCTGCTCAGATGGTCATCGGAGCGCAGCAGATGCCGTTCAGAGCCCACGCCTGGGTAGAAGTAGACGGCCGCGTGGTCAACGATAAACCGTACACCCCAGAGATGTACGCTGTGCTCGACAGGTGCTAAAGAGGGATTCAGAAAACGGAGACACACCGTGAGCGTGCAATTCGGGAGATGGAACTTCGATGGGCGGCCGGCGGACAGGGAGTACCTGGCAAAAGCCGAGAGGATGCTCGCTCCTTACGGCCCGGACGGGGGAGACACATATATAGAGGATAGCGTTGGAATCCTGTTCCGCGCCTTCCATGCGACCAGGGAGTCACTGAGCGGGGCGCAGCCGCACATCACGCCTTCCGGTACGGTCCTCACTTGGGACGGCAGACTCGACAATCGCGAGGAACTTCTCGCTCAATTCCGGGATTGTTCATCAGGCGACTCTGATGTTTGCATAGCGGCGGCGGCATTTGAGCGTTCGGGGACGAGCTGCTTTCAAAGACTCCTCGGAGATTGGGTTCTCACCATTTGGAACCCCACTGATCGATCCTTGATTCTTGCCAAAGACCCGATTGGCCCGCGACAGCTCTATTACACGCTAGATACGGACGACCTTACTTGGAGCACTGTCCTTGACCCGCTTGTCCTAGCTGGCACGAAAGCCTTTGCTCTCGACAAAGAATATATAGCGGGATGGTTGTCATTTTTCCCCGCATCGCATTTAACACCGTTTGTCGGGATTGAGTCGGTTCCGCCGTCTTCTTATATCTACTTCCAAAAAAAGAGCAGGACGATTACGAAGTATTGGGACTTCGATCCGGCGAAGCAAATCCGTTACAAAACGGACGCCGAGTATGAAGAGCACTTTCGTTCCGTCTTCCAAGAAGCAGTACGTCGCCGACTTCGGTCTCACGCCGCCATCCTTGCCGAGTTGAGTGGGGGAATGGATTCGTCTTCCATTGTGTGCATGGCCGACATCGCTATCGCTCGAGACGGTGTCCAGACACCTCGTCTCGACACGCTTTCTTACTACGACGACTCCGAACCCGGTTGGAACGAATACCCGTACTTCACGAAAGTAGAAGAAATGCGCGGCCGCGTTGGATGCCACATCAACATCGGTCAACAAAAGGCGTTCCAATTCTCCATCGACGCGACCGGCTTTGCGGCCACGCCCGCTTCGGGCCACTCTTCAAACCTGGCGAGCCAAGGATTTTCTGAATGCATCCACACACACGGGAATCGAGTAGTGCTCTCCGGCATGGGCGGGGACGAGGTGACCGGCGGTGTCCCGACCCCGACACCGGAACTCGCGAATCTTCTAGCGAACGCACAATTTGGAAGTTTGCGCCGTCAATTGACGGCCTGGGCGCTTGCGAAGCGACAACCTTGGTTGCACTTGTTTTGGAATGCGGTTCGCGCCTTCTTTTCCCCGGCAGTTGTGGGGGATCCGGAGGATGGTCGTCCCGCACCGTGGTTGGAGCCTCGCTTCATTCGGGACCATCGCGAGGCGTTGAGAGGATATCGACAGAGGCTAAAGCTCTTCGGCCCCTCACCGAGTTTTCAGGAGAACCAGTTCGCCTTGGACATATTACGCAGGCAACTGTCATGTACCGCCTTGTCGCGCGATCCGGTTTACGAAAAAAGATATCCATATCTCGATCGCGATCTCCTTGAATTCCTGTACGCGGTCCCTCGGGAGCAGCTCATCCGGCCGGGCCAGCGTCGTTCCTTGATGCGTCGGGCACTCGCGGGAATTGTCCCATCGGAAATCCTAAACAGGCGGAGGAAGGCATTCATTGCTCGAGCCCCGACGGCGGCTATCTCGGCACAGTGGACTGATGCCATCGAATTAACCAGACAAATGGCTAGCGGATCATTGGGGATTGTTATTTCCGAGAAATTTGGCGCGGCCCTAGAAGTGGCCCGCGTTGGCCGCGAAATTCCTTTGATTCCACTATTACGAACTGTCGCGCTCGAATTGTGGCTTCGGAATATGTTGCGAGAACGTCGCTTGCAATTAAGCGACGACCAAACGCCACGTATCGTACCCGCGCGCGTGAATCGGGAATCGACTCTCCTGCCGAGGTAGAGAGCTTTCTCAGCTGAGGAGGAATCCTAAGAGAAAGGAGGTGAAACTCATGGAATACACAAAGCCCGAAGTAATCGTTTTGGACAACGCAATCTCGGCTGTCCAAATGTCCAAGCTTCATGGATCTGTGGACAACGCACAACCGACAAGCCAGTTCCCGTCGATTGCGGCCTACCAGTCGGATGAGTAGGTAATCGCCGGGGCGCCATATGGGCCCAGCGCCCTGGCTCTCTATCCTGGTACCCTGTTGCAGCGCTGACGCCTGTGCTAGGAACCACCACCATAAATGATGCCAATAGAAATTAGGCTTACTCAGAAGAATCTGTTTACGATAAGTTGCAAGTGGCATACCCGCTTGGCAGGCATACCACTCAATTTTGACCCTCAGCTTTTAGCGCAGAAGGTCAGGCTGATGAGCGATTCTCTTACTCTTTTCAGTTCAATGAGATGGCGCGCCGGCAGGACTCGAACCTGCGCCATTCTGCTTAGAAGGCAGATGCTCTATCCAACTGAGCTACGGGCGCACCGGCAAAATCCCTTACAAACGCTATTTTCTAAAGGCTGACTGGATTGGGTGCCGTTTCGTTTTACCGTCATTTTACGGTCAACCAGCCTCTAGCAAGGGATTCTTATTGCTGGGATTTATTGTATATCACTGCATCCCAACGCATCCCACGGGGATTGGGTGGGCCTCAGGCTAGTCTCCCATAGACCTTAGCATCTGCTACTTCTGCGACTTAGCGGACATGTTTTAAGATTTGTTCGAACTCTTCCACGTAGAAACGAATCTTGCGGCAAAAATTGCTAACAGACATTGAGTGACGAGCCCTGTTGCCATTCCGATGCGAAAGGAACCAAGGTCCGCATCGTCCGCATCGAGTTTGCAACTAGCCGTGAGCAAGGAGAGACCTTTCTGAGAAAACTCAACACCAAGAGTTTCAGTAAAGCTCAAAGGAATATAAACAGCGGCACCTACAGTCGCCGCAAAGACGGCCCGCTCTCTAGTTAAGACGGCCAAGATAGCACCGCAAATGAGAAAACCGAGCCACCCCCAAGCTGCTCCAATAAGTAAGAATGGACAACTTGGAATTGCTTCGATCCCGTGGAACCAGTGCCAGACCATTAGCCATATCCGCACTAAAACTTCGGGGCCGGGAATGAGAAGTATTCCGACGACGGCGGGAATCAGGATGTTGCTGGTGAACCTGTGTAGCGGCGAAAAATCATTGATGACGGGAAGTGTACTTATCTGGTTTATAGCAGCGCTAGCTATCAAACCAACGGCGAAGGTCAAGATGGTGGCTGTTTGGGGAGTAAGAAATAAGATGATCAAGCTGACCATCAAAAGAAAGGGAAGAACCACAAGCCACAATCTAATGTCTTTGAGCACGACAAAGAACTGCCGGAGGAACGTATTCAACGTGCCGGAACTCATGCGGAAGCTCCTTGGTGGTTTGGGGAAGTTTCCCAATCACAATCGCGCACCATAGCTGAAGCCTAATCTATGAGTACCGTTGTTTAGTTGTCTTAGTAACTAAGGGACAAAATGAAGAAAGGCCCGACGGATTAAGCGCCGGGCCTCTGTTGCCCTTTGTTGATTAAAGTTTTAGGATTTCGACGGCGGGCACTGAACGTGAAAGAGGCGACCGTCGAGCAGGCTTTTGAATTCCGTTCGTGCATGGAGGGTTGACTCAGTCTCAATTCCAGATCGTGCGATACTGACCGGAGTACGAGAGCTTCTCTTACATGGGTATCTTTTCCAGGCGCAATCTTTATCCAATGCTGGTTGAGAACGCACGTTTTGTCCGCCAGCGCCCGCTGTCTGAACATATCAAGCGGCTCAACGGAAGCGACCCAGTCCAAAGGGTCACCACGGAGTGGGAAGCCGTCGCCTTGAACGGCCTTTCAAAGCTTGGCCGTGTCGATCACGAACCACGTCTGCCGGGCACCAGCAAACCCGACGTTTTGTTTACGCACGCCTTGGGCACGGCTCTCATGGACATAACTAGTGTTTCCGACCGTGGACTCGACTTACAAAACCCCATCGATAGACTTTCCGAACGACTCGTCGAACTCGTCCAGGAGCGTGGCCTTAGCACTCAACATTTCCGATTGGAAGCAAAGGGCAATTGGCGAGAGTTACGCATCGGAGGACCGAAGCCGCGCCTCTTCATACCTCGAAAGAAGGATTTCGATACAGCAGTTTTTAACAAGGCGTTCCATCGGTTCTTAGAAGACGTACAAAAGGCGCGAGGACACAAGCGCGCTTTCTCCATCGCCAAAGGCGATGTGCAGGTGACGATCACCTATGACCCGTCGCAGAGCTACTTTTCGACGAATTATCTGTCCTACACAGTTCCATTTTCGGTTACGCAGAATACGATTTACGCCGCGTTGGAGGACAAGGCGAATCAATTGAAATTGTCCCAATTCACTGGTTTAAAAGGAGTCTTGCTGTGTGACGGAGGATGCGACGCTTTGAACCGCCGTGGCCAGAGAGGTCTCAACCTCGATGCCAGCGACATCATTTTCAAATTCTTGGCAGATTACAAGTTAGTTGACTTTGTGATGACGATGCTGGTTGAAAGCGACAGAAGTGGCCGCTCAGGCCCAGATCATCTGCGGCTAATGGCCAAGGCCTATCCCTTGCGCCCGGACAGTCCAGCTGCGCCACTTGTAGGTTATCTGAGTGAACGCACGCACGGGTGAGGTCCGCTTCGAGTTGCTCCTGCCGCGAGCGTACCCAGGGCGCGTAGTTCCTCTCCGTGGTCCGCACGCTTTCATGTCCAAGCAGGATTGAAACCCGCTCAATTGGAACGCCTGCTAGAAGAAGTTCTAGCATGGCGTCGATTATGGTCCCAGGTGCGGCAAAGCGCCCGGGTTGACCTGGTTTTGTCAGAAGAGCCTTTTCGATTCGCCCGGCAACGTGCTCGGACCAGTCGCAGAAACGAGCAATGCAGTCAATTATTCCAGTCCTATTAAGCGCTTGATAGACAATGATTTAAGGCTTGATTAGTGTCGGGTTTTTGTATATACTAAGTGTCGGGTTTTTGTAAGGAGCTTTTTATGCTTAGGCCGAAGACATTGCGGGAGAGGATCGAGAGTCGGATCGCCCGGAAGCGCGGCGAAGACGTGTTCTTGACGCGGGAGTTTCGGGATCTCGGCGGTGAGGATCAGGTTCTGCGCGCACTACGCACTCTCGTGCGTGAAAAACGCCTTGTTCGCCTCGGCTACGGAGTCTATGGCCGCGCAGTTGTCTCGCGTCTTTCCGGCGACCCAATCCTTTACAGCCAGAACGGATTTCTAGGCGCGGCACGGCAGGCTCTTACCAAGCTTGGCGTGACATGGGAGCCTTCCGAAGCCGAACGAGACTACAACGAGGGACGTTCAACACAGATCCCACTCAATCCGGTTGTGCGGGTAAAGGGGAGATTTTCGCGCCGACTCCGGGACGGCAATCAGGAGCTGGTCGTTGCGCGATAAACCGTCTCTCCAGGATCTGCTCGAAGTTCAGAGGCAATTTGAACTGCCAAGCCCGGTCCTCGTCGAAAAGGACTGGTATGTCGTAACGGCGCTTGCGGCGATCAACACCGCTGGTGTGAAGCCGTTTCGTCTGGTGTTCAGCGGCGGCACGGCTTTGAGCAGGGCCCACCGTCTTATCCGCCGCATGTCCGAAGACATCGACTTGAAGATCGTATCGGACGAACCACGCTCACGCTCGGAACTGCGTAAATTACGCGACGTCGTCACGGGTGCTCTGTTGCACGCCGGGTTTCAGTTTGATCCTGAGAATGCCGCACACCGCGAATCCGGCAACGCGAGCCGCTATACCGTCTATCACTTGCCCTATACAGCGCAGGTCACCGGTGAGGGGGCGCTGCGACCAGAAATCAAAATCGAGACAGCCGTGTGGCCACTGCGCCTACCATCCGTCGAACGAAGCGTGACTTCTTTTTGGGCGGAGGCCCTTAGGCAGCCTCCAGAAGTGCCATCGATTCCTTGCGTAGCACTCGTCGAGACGATTGCGGAGAAGTTTGTAGCGCTGACCAGGCGCGCGGGCGCCGAACTTGTCGACGCCGGCGGCCCGCGTGACAAAACTCTCGTCCGCCACGTGTATGACCTGCACGTAGCCCGATCGCATTACGAACCGGCCGAGATTATCGTGTTGGCTAGGGAGATCATGCGCGCCGATGTTGAGGCTTACGGCCATCAGTTTCCGGCATACCGCGAGAATCCGATTGCCGAAACTTTGCGGGCAGTCGCCGGGCTCGCGACCGATGATCGCTTTGCCAATCACTATGCAGAGTTTCTGCAGAACATGGTCTACGGAGAGTCGCCAGATTTCAAAACAGCGCTAGCTACGGTCTCGGCTCTAGCCGATCGCTTAAAGGAATAGCATCGAGCCCGAGCTGTTTTACCGTTTCCTTCGATGCGATGAGGTCCGGTTCGTGCGTTGTTTTCAACTCCGTGCCGGCAGCCTGCCCCGCTGCCTGCCGTAACCCACGAACCGGCCGGGAAGGCTGGTGCACAAACGAGCACGCTCCGCTCCGATTAGCTCAATGACCCAATCTGTGTGTTGGGGAAACACCCGCATCCGTCCGTGGCAAAGGGCATTGAAGACCGTATCCGCCAGCACTTCTCTGCCAAGCTCACTCTGCACGTCGGGATGCATGAAAATATCTACCGTGCACGCAAGCCGTAATTCGGGAAAGCGTTGAGCACAAATCCTATTAGCTTTTTTTTCATCAATCAAAGCGATCCCACTGTTACCAACGGCATAAGCGACGGTTGCCGCCTCGCCGTCGTCCAGGGTCATCTGGGCTGCGCCCACAACAAGTTGCTCGAAATACTCTTCTCCCTTAGCGTCGAGTCGCACGATTTCAACATGCCCTGCGTCGACGAGTTTCTTCAGAAGGTCAGCATCCTGCCGTTTCTTCTGCCTCCCCTCTTCCAGCTCTCCGGACACAATATCGACGACGACCACCCGGTTAGGCAGGGCCTTGATTACCCTCTTGGCGCAACCCGTCGCGTTCACGCTGATGATCGTGCTCGCGTCTGCGACAAGGAGAGCTTGCGCGTCAGTTAGACTCGAGAGTGATCCCATCGGCCTCGGTTCCTTCGCTCTCCTGGCTGTCCAATAATTCGCGCAACTCCAGTCGGTCTAGCTGCAAGAGGCGCGCAAGCTGCCCCTCACTCAGAAGATTTTGCCGGTACGCTTCCGCAGCGAGCAGGTTCAGGCGCAGCGTGGTCGGCTGATCCGCCTTGTCCTTGTCCGGCGTCGCCAGCTCACCCAGAACCTGCCCCACATGTTCATCGGTAATTCCGCCATTGGCTTGAAACCAATCCCACGCGCCGACTTTGGTCAGGCGCAGCTCCTCAAGACGGCGAACCATCGCCTCTCGCGACACGCCGAAAAAATGCGCGAGGATGATGACATGCCGGCGCGTGAGCCGGTCAGACCCCGCCGTCAATTCATGGAATTTCTGAATCACACCGCGCGCCGGCGTCAGGAACGCCCTGCCAAACGCGTTGGCGTAACGCTCCTCACGGGTATCTTCCTTCTCTTGCCGGTGCAGAATCTCGGCATGCCGCCGCGTCGAGACAAGATGTCCGGTCTCGTGGCCCGCCGACTGCGTCCGGCGTTCGCGCGGATGGCTCGCGTTCAGCAACATGCAGGGGCCAAGCGCCTCGTCATACGCAAACAAGCCTGAGATTCCGCTGTCGAGCCGCCGGACGTAAACGCGGACGCCGAGTTCCATTTCAAGAAGCGTCACGATATCCGGCACCGGCCGGTTTCCCAGACCCAAGCTGTGCCGCAACTCCATCGCGTCGTGTTCAGCTTGCGCCCGCACGTCGCCGCGCAAGATAGGCCGCTCCGGGGGATAGTTTTGCACACGCCTGACGCCGAGCAAGTTTTCCAGCTCAACCTCTGCCCGCGCCAGATTGGCCATCAACTCAGCGGCATCGGCGGCCGCAGCGTCCTTGCTCCCGATCAGTTTCCGGAAACGCGGAGCAAAGTCGACGTGAATGGCTTCCTGGCGCAAAAGCGCATTTACGGATGTTCCGTAGGCCTTCGCGAGTTTCTGCAGCTCGCTCATCCTCGCCCGCCGCTGCCCCTGTTCGATCGCGACCAGTGTCGTGCGCGCCACATCTATCGCGTTCGCCGCGCCTTCTTGCGTGAACTTTGCGTTTTCACGGGCCACCCGCAACCGCTCACCGATATCTTCCGGGCTCATCTGTTCGAGGAGATTCATGACTGCACCCCCTTGGCCCAATTGCCCAAAAATGAAGTCCGTCCGAGAGAATCCATGAAATCCTTCCATTCCTTTTCGTGTTGAGCCAACAACCGGTCCAGCTTCGAACGGACATCAGATTCCGCAAGGCCGAGAGACCGGCCTAGCTGAAATGCACAGAGACCTAGCATTCCGGAATTCGCCGGCGATTTTCGCAGTTGAGCCAAATCGTCAAGGTGGAGAGCTCCCGCAATGGCGTATTGTCGCAGCGCTGTCGTTAGTTTCTTCTTGCCAAACGCTCCGGCCGCTCCCGCTTCGAAGCTTGGCGCCGAAAGATTCTCCCAGACATAAGTCTCTTTGGGTTCGCTAAGGCCTGCCCCATGCACGCTCAGCCGCCTCAACAGGCAGGCGGCGCAAATCCCGCATTGCCGCTTTTTCCCCGCGACACTAACGTGCCGCGTTTGCTGCCAGCACGACCACGTGCCTGCCCACGAAGAACCATCCTTGCACTCATCAACGAACATCCTCAGCGTCTCGGCTTTCGTCAGCCAGAGCTGAGTGAAGCGAAAGCGCACTTTGTGCTGAAGCAATGCCTCCAGAAATCTTTCCATTTTTTCGGTGAAAAGCGGGTGACTGCGGTAGTCCTCGTAGCCTTGCCCTACGGTAACGAGTGCAGGCCCCAAAGCTCCCTGCCCGCTTTCCGGGACGATCACCTGACCCGCTTTCGTGAGGTACGCCGCGAGGCCGCTGATCAAGGCGAACTTGAAACCCCGCGACCGCGCGCTCGACTCAACGAATTCCTTCTTGCCCGCACGGACATGGTACGGCACCGACGTGAATGGTTGTCTCATCCGCGACAAAGCCTGGCCATCGCAGCCTTTCTTTCCGAGGCGCACGCGAATCAGCTTGTCGCCCATTTCGCGCCCAAGAATTCCGGCAACGCAGCGTGAATCCAGGCCATCGCTGAAAGGGATTACGGCACTCAAGTCGGCGGGAAGATTGAATTGACCCTGGGACGGTGCGCTTACGGATTTCTTTCTTTTGCAAAATTCGATGCTCCACCGATCACCCATCAGGAAATTCAACACTTCATGCAACGCATCCGAAACCGGCTTGCTGTTCCAGTGCCGGGGATCATGCACGGGGATGACGAGCTGCAAATTTCTTTGCCAGCTCATCTGCGGGCGTCGCTGCACCCTGTCCGCGAATTCAATGGCCGCCGCCACGAGCATGGCGTTGTAAACGACCGGTTCCCACTTCGCTATGCAATAAGTTTCGAGCCGTTCGGTAGAGAATTCAACGTTGCGACCCACCTGGCAACGCATCCAGCCTTTTCGTCCGCGCGTTGCATTCTCCATCACATTGACATTGAGTGATGGACGCGGGAAGAGTTCGGTTTTTTCTTCTACCCTCACAGCTTCACCCCGTCATCCAGGCCTTTCCGTTTGGGCGCTTGCGTCTCCGATTTCGATTCTGGCTCTAGAATCCGCCGCGCAACGCCGCCGATGTCGGCACTGCTGATTGCCTGCTCAATCCTTTCCCTGACCTTGTTTGCCCGTGGCGTCGTCGATTCGCGGCAGAAATGCTCTTCGACTTGCCGGGCGCCCTTCGCAGCGCGATCGATGAGGGCGTCTTTCAGCGCTCTCTCCGGAATATCTTTAGGGCTATTGCCCAGCGCGGCCTGCTGAAGGGCATAGTTCAGAACTGCGCGCGCTAGCCCGGCGCCGGCCGCGTTTCCCAGACCCTCCAGCGAAGGCGCTACATCGTTTTTGAAAAGGGAAGCCTCTTGATCTGCGCAAACTCTTCGGAGGTTGGTAAAGAACTCCGGGCTGATTTCGCCCCGGCAGTCCTCCTCCAACGCAGGAAGGATTGCATCGCGGATTTCATCGGTGCCGAAAGCCTGGTTGTCCGCACTTTCCGCAACCCGCTTCCAGCCCTTCCGCATGGGCAAACTGCGATGTGGACCGTCACTCATTGCAACGCTCCGATGTCAGAATAATACGACTAAACTACTTACAATGTCAAATGTCAAGTTTTATTGCAAAAAAACTTGACATGTTTTTTGAAGAAACCCAGACTCTAATGGTGAAAAAGCATCCGACCCAAACAAGACGCTACGGCCGCGTCATGGCTGTCATCCGCCGACGTATTGAAGCGGAAGGCGAACGTCTTTGGCGGCTCGAAGACTTTGCCGACCTTCCCTTCACCGCCGTTGCGCAAGCCTTGTCCCGTCTCACACGCGACGGTCGCCTTGAACGCCTCAGCAAAGGCGTTTACTACAGCACGCGGCAAACAACGTTCGGCAAGAGCCGTCCCAATCCGGCCGCAATGCAGAAGCTCGCCTCGCGGCGCAAGAGCGTCTTTCCTTCAGGCATTTCCGCCGCCAATCTCCTGGGGTTTACGACGCAGACGGCGCGCAAGGGCGAAGTCGCAACCAGTGCCCTGAGCCTGCCGCGCAAACTTGTCGGCGAAACGATTGTTCATACGCGCCGGCCGGAGGCCTGGGCAGGTCTCTCCGACACGGACGCGGCCTTGCTGGATTTCCTCCGCCGGGCCGGAAGAACGAGCGAGCTTTCTCCGGAAGAAACCATCCGGCGCACGATCAGCCTTCTATCTGAAGACGGACATTTCGAACGCTTCGTCAAAATTGCGCCGACAGAGCCCCCGCGCGTCCGCGCAATGCTCGGCGCCATCGGCCAACAGATGGGGAAAAATCCCTCAGTTCTCAAACGTCTGCGTCAACACTTAAACCCCTTCTCGCGGTTCGACTTCGGTCTGCTGGCCGGACTGCGATACGCCCGCAACTGGCAGGCCAGGGAGCGAAGCTGACATGAAGCTTTTTGAGCACAGGGATTTCGAGCAGGCGATACTCGGGGCGGAGCAGCACTTCGCCGCGCGGAAACTCCGCCCCGCGATCATCGAGAAGGATTACTATGTCACCGAAGCCCTGCGCATTATCGCCGCCGCCGCTCCCGACAAGATCGTCTTCAAGGGCGGCACGAGCCTGGCGAAAGGCTGGAACCTGATTCAGCGGTTTTCAGAAGACATCGACATCTTCCTCGATCCCCTCGCCTTCAAGCCCGCCCTCGGCAAGAACGGCATCGACCGGGAACTCAAGAACCTCCGCGATGCGGTCGCTGCTCACCCGGCGCTCACCTTCGTCCAGGAGGAGAGCAAGACCATCGGCGGATTCGGGCGCAACGACCGCTTCTCGTACACGCAACGCTTCGGCGGCACCGGCGAAGTCGCCAACCGAGTCCTCCTCGAAGCCGGCACCGCCAGCGGCCGCGAGCCCACCACCGTCGTCGGGCTGCGCTCCTATCTCGGACAATTCCTCGAGGAAACAAAAACCTCACTCGGCGCAGACGACGAGGGACAGTTTCCCTTGCGCCTGCTGCATTTCCGGCGAACCTTCGTCGAAAAGATGTTCGCCATCCACAGCAAAGTGGAAATTCTCAAGCACGACAAAACGCCGCTCGGAACCTATGCGAGGCACTATTACGACCTGTTTCAACTGGCCGCGAAGTCGGAAGTTATCGCTATGCTGAAGTCCGGCGAATACGCCGCCATAAAGAAGGATTACGACGCGATCAGCCGCGAATACTTTCCGAAAAGCTATTTCTATCCCGAAGGGATGAACTTCGCCAAGAGCGACGCCCTGTTTCCGCCGCCAGAACTGGCCAAGATCATCGGTGTCGAATACGAGGGGCAGTGCAAGTTGCTCTGTTATGGCCCGTATCCCTCGTGGGAAGAGATTCAGGCAAAGTTCAAGGAAATCCGGGACCTCTTGTAGCGTCGTCTTACCCACCGATGCCCAGGGGCTGCCTTCCCCTCTCCGCCTCCCGCAGCGCCACGCCGTTGTCGCCCCCGCTCCACTTCCCGCGTCAGCGCCGTCGCCTCCTTCGTTTCGCGCCGCGCCGTCGCCGTAATCATCCGCCACCACCACGTCCACCGTCTCACCACCGGCAGCAGCACCACCACCGCTGCTCTGCGCATGGCCATAGCCATCACCACGATCATCTTGACCATCGGCACCGCGATCATCATGACCATCGTTCTTTTCTTTTTCTTCCTGCTCCCTGGTCTCCGCGTCCGCGTCGTCTCCGCCAGCAGCAGCTTGGCGTCCTTCCCGAGCTTATTCTTGGGAACAAAACGAACGGGAGTATATCGAGCTGGCTTGCCCCGGCCCTCTGACGGCAGCCGCTCCACCATATGAACGCGAGATTCCAGATACTGGGTCCGCGTAAGAACGTTCGCCGCCAAGCGCCACTTACCCGCCTTCAGGTCGTCTGAGGAAGGTGAGATTAAGCATTCTTCAGGGTGTGTTTCCGAGAGCAGTCGCTGAATCCCGGACGCAAGATATGCCTCATTTTGGGCCTGGACCCATGGGGTGAACCCCTAGCCTGTCAGTTCCGAAACCAGCAAAGCAGAACGGCGGTCAGTTGGCGACCATAGTTCTATCGGGGACTCGTGGCCCATAGCTTTTTCTGGTTATCCGAGAGGGCCTAGGGTCGGCTGTGAGACTCGGCGCCCGAAGCACGCAGCGCCTAACTAATCGGCTGAGACTCGCTCTCGAACCAGAGTGTCTCGAGAACCCGACGGCCACCGCCAGAGAAGCTCCCTGGGGATGGAGCGGACTCGGTCAGAGACACTCAAGCTGTTTGTGGTTTCAGATGTTGGGCGTCGAAGCTCACTCTTCTCTTCCACACGATCAGAACGATCGTGGCAATCTTTCTTGCCAAAGTCAGTCGCGCCATTTCCTACCGCATGCCCTTAGCCCACAACTCCGCATACTCTTCAGACGTGTGCGTATCCTCATGGGGGTACTCCTTTCGCCCTGCCCAATGGCAAGATCGTCGCTCGGTACACCACAAAAGGAAATATGTACCTCGCCTCTCCAGACCTGGGTGAAAGCAGCTGAACTCAGGAAACCACCTGTTGTGCCTCCTCAGCGTAGGATCCTAGCCTTCCTTCCTGACTAGATACTCCTCGGCTCCGCGCCTGCCGCTGGTGTAGCCGGGGCAGCTGCCGTCCGAGAGGGAACGTTTTTGTCGCCTCCCTTTTCCGTGCTCTTTTCGATCTCGATCGAGCCCTTGAAGTATGCTCCGTCTTCGATGATGATCTGCGCCGTCGTCAAGTCTCCATTCACCGAACCGTCCTTTTTGATTTCGATCTTGCCTTGTCCCCGGACGTTACCGTTTACTCTTCCATATACAATTACCTCGCCAGCCACGACGTCGGCCGTCAACTTTGCTGTAGCTCCGACCGTCAGCATCCGCCCATCGAGATGAACCAGGCCTTCGACTGTTCCGTCAATGTACAGATCCTCGTCGCCCGAGATATCCCCTTTTACATGCAGGCTCGAGCCAATCCGTGCAGTCGCGCGGTCTGCTGCCGCTCGCACCGAACCGATCACATCTTTGTTCATCTTGGTTGTTACCTCCCATGACGCCGGAACCGGCTTTAACGGCTGATTGGTTTGCAGATTTTTCGGTTCCGCATCCACAGATTGCGGCGCATCCGGTTTCTTGTTACGCCACATTGGACCTCCTTAGGCAGAAGCACACCGCACCGGGCCGACGCGCATTTATTTTGTCTGCGAGCCGATCAATGCGCATGGCTGAACACCTGGCCGTCCGCCTTAATCGCCTGGCCGTTCTGAACGGCCCACTTGTCAAACAACGCTGGATTGTTCCTAAGCTGTAGCAGCGCCGTAGCAATTTCCTCAGCCTTCGGCATCCCTTCGTGTATGGAATAAAAGCATGTTTCTTCGTACCCGCATTTGAGATCCGCTGCGTATCGCAACCGTCTGACATATCTATCTCGTACCTGGAATCTCGTTGTGCCGACGTCTAGAACGTATCCATCCCCCATTTGAGTAGCGTTGGTGATGGCAACGATGCGGCGCAGATAGGCTTTCGCGCGATCGTTTGGGCCGAGGGAACATGAACTATCCGAACTGTTCTCAAAGCGGTTGCCGGCAATTACCGCAACGCTTCCCGGGTCTGAGATGTGGAGGACTTCCTCAAAAAGATTGTCGTGTCGCTGTTGCTGCGGGGCAATTGCTCTAGCCAAACGCGAGCGTTGCAGACTAGCAAATACAAGCCTCCACACGATCAGAGCGAGGAACGCGATCAGAAATAGATTTACATGCGCCATACACTTACCGCCAGATTTGCAATGCATTACCGCAACGTCCGATTCAGCCCAATGCCGATGCAGTCTTCCATTGCCAGGCGGGTTGCTGTCGATAGCGGCTGGCGGTTAGCCGCCCGCGATGGGATCAACCATCAGGATCTCGTTATGCTCACGCGTAATCTTTTCGATGCGTTCACCGGTCGCCATGTCAAATGGCTGCGCGCCAGTCTGCGCTTCATATTCCGCAATTACATTGTTTACCTCTTCCATGTCAGCGGTTGCCGGATCGTATTCAAGAAGCGTCTTATCACCGTTGGATGAAAATGTCAGAATTTTGGCGTTCATGTTTGGACTCCTGCGGGACGTCAGCGGTAGGTTTCCTGCGGAAAAGCAGTGTGCGGTGTTGGGTCCCTGAAGCTCATACTGCACCGTTTCTCCGAGTTGTCAAGTGAGGTTTTCCGATTCCGTTTGGCCGAACTTGTATGCTTCAATCACGGCCCCGATGCCCACGTGGTCGCCATTGTTTTCCGAAACTTCTTCTATGCGCGTTACTCTGGCCCGACCGGTGATAAATGCGTGCTCGGCTTGCGTGAGTTCCGGTGGCGGCATGATCGAAAATCCGATTTTCGTTCCTACGCTTAGCTTCTGGCCCATCCTAAAGAAAAAACCATTCGTCGAAATATTCCGCGTCCTTCCCATGATTGGCTCAAACTCCTTGCGGTCAGCCTCGGGTTTGATTTGAACCTGAAGGACTAATTTGTAGCGACGAGCTGTCCGGCGTTCTTTCAATTTGCTTGGCTGAATGCGTTCACTAACTCACATCAGCCCTTTGAAGCCTTGTCCTCACAAAGCGTACGAGGCAGAGTTGACGATATTTCACTTTATCCACCGGCGCATAAGCCGGGTCACGACGCGTCAACGCGAATCACGCTGCATTTTGGGCATCTCCAGAGACGAAAGTGCTGTTTCCGGTTCACTTCGAGCAAGTACATCGGGTAACGGTCGTTGGGGCAATACTGATGGGGAGGGACCGGCCAATGCTTCAGGGGCCGATTTTCTACGTCGAGAAAATAGCCTTCCGGTCTGCTGTACTGAACAGGACAATCTCGTTCTTGGCAGGAGTAGACCAACCTGCCTTTGCTTGAGGCAGCTTCGTGAGATCTCATTTCGGTATAGTGTCCGTAGCAAAACGGATGGATACCGCTTGCATGTGTATGCGCGGCACCGGGCATGGGACATCTCCTCTAAGGACCTGAGGTGAAGCGCCGGTATTAGCAGGGAGAGGAACTCCTGGAAGGGGTGCTTCAGTACAGGAACAGACTAACACAACCCAATACCTCGATTGAAGGAGGATGTCCTTGCTGCTTTTGCTTCAAAGGATGGAAAGCGACGGTACTCAGAACAGTAATTCGTACGATGATTCGCAGAAGTTTCCCATGATCCATGCTTCTATTGACCTGCTCCCGATTTTCCGCGCAGAGATGTATATGAAAAACGCAGAATGTGGAGTGCGGGAGGAGGGGGCATGACGAAGAGGAAGTATAGCGAAGTGGAAATGATCGGGGCGTTGAAACAGAATCTGCGAAGGACGTATAGTGTTTGCTGTCGTCCAACTTCAATATGGGAATGACTGTTTACTCAGGCCTTGTTTCGCTCGGGCGCAATTTCTTCCATCGTTCATACTCTGCCGTCTTTAGAGGGTCGGGATCATCGACCCCGTTGAGCCAAAAATTGAACCAATCTACATTGCCTTGCTGTGAAACCAGACGCTCCCAAGGTTTCACAAGTAAATGCATCCCGTACGGTAACCAGACAAAATCTACAGGCTTCTTGAGAAGTGTAAGGCCGGAGAAAGATTGCCAACCTCCGAGAAACCCACCCCACCCATAATATTCAAGGCGGACTGCGGCAGTCACTCTGTCGAGATTGAAGCCAGGGGAGTTATTCATCCAAGAAGATAAGGATGGACCAAACGGCAAGCCTCCATTCGCTGCGACATAATCGATCCCGCCCCATAACATGAGATTTACATACCCGGCGTCGAAGCCGTCTGCAAGAGTTGCCGCAGTGAAATGATATTTTGAATGAGTCAACGCGTAGGCTACATAGGACACGGTTCGGCTGAACCCGATGATGCCTACACGCGTGCGATCAATCAAACCTCTTTCTTCGAGATAGTCAATCGCGCCTTCATACGCGGCCATTTGCCGAGTCGCTTCCTCTGGAGTATGCCGGTATTTCACATTCTCAGTCGGATCCGTGGACGACCCCACCTGCAAAACGACGATCTCCTTTGCAGCGAGAGGCTGCGCCGCGAATGCGCTGCTCCATGGACCATCGATCCAAAACTTATCCTTCTGAAACCCGTGCGTCTGGATGACGAGTGGATATCGCCTTCCTAATTCGTAGTCCGGCGGATAGTAGAGTCCGCCGCCGACTTCATGTCCGTCAGTCGCCTTCCACGTTACAGCTTCAACCTTGCCAAACTTCAAGTTTGAAAACTGTGGATTTAGATCGAGGAGAACAGCTTTCCGGCGACTCTCGCGAGACATTACAAAAATCCTTGGTGGGGTGTTGATGTCCTCCTCTAGGGTGATTGTAAGTGGAACGCCGGGACCTATGGCGTCTGCTGTCACCGGCACTGCGTTCCAGGACGACCTCGTCTTCTTGTAAGCCTTCGCCACACTATTCGCATTATCTTCAGACCTCAACACCAAAATCCCCGTGCGTTGATTCCAATGAGACACCTTTACAGGCTGCTCCGTGATTGGGACGACGGATTTATTCGGGATCTCTATCTCAGCCACGAACGTGTGCATTTCCCTGCTTTCTCGCACCTTGGGATCGGTGACATTCAATGGGAGATACGTGCCGGATACAATGAGAGAACTTCCATCCTCTGCCCACACAAGTGCGTTGTTGAACCACGAGATGGGGGCATCGAGCAGCGGACCTATTTCGCCGCTACGCATATCGAGCAACATATAGTGAGTCACGTTGGACCGCTCCCCTTGTTTCTTCGGCTTGATGATGTATGGGTGCAGGAGCGAGTCTCGATAGGCGGACCAAGAGGAGGGGATATCGGTCACGTACGTTTCCAAGACGGCGTACCGCCCATCGGGAGAGATCGAAAGCGGCAAGTATTCCCACAATGAATCAGAAACGACAACTCGCCTGGCCGCGTCCGGGGAATGTTGTACAAATAACTCTAAAGCAGTCCCGTCAAACTCCTCAGGGCCGTCGCATTCGATTCGAAAGAGGTCAGACGGGTTCTGAGTTGAAATTACAACGCCATTTCTTCTCGCCGTCTGCGCAGTCGATAGTCCAGGGCGCTGCGCAACCGCCTCATACACCATGCTCTCGCCATTCGGGCTTATGTCGTAAGCTACGATGGGAGTCGCGTGTCGGGTCAGCTTTTCGATGCGCTTCGTTTTTGTGTCCAAGCTGTAGACCGCAGGCGTTGCAGTCAAGTTCTCGCCCAGGAACACCACCGTCTTGTCGTCGTTGAGCCACTTCACGTTTTCAATGGCTTCACGATTAGATGAAGAAGCCATCGTGATGAGAATTTCCGGCTTGGGATTGTTGAAGACATCCTTGTTCTGAAAAAGCAAAAGGGAATACTCATTCGTGTTCTCTTCCAGATTTCCGCGTCGCACGATCACGACGAACCGCTCCCCATCCGGTGAGAATATCCCCACCCGATCGTCAGGTGTTCCGCCGGCAAAGTACTGCTTGTCTGCCCACACCGTCATCCGAATCGCGTCAGAAACCGCGACCGTCCGGTGTTCGGCCTTAACCTCTTGCGCAGCCCCGCCGGACATAACAGTAAGGAATGAAATCGGGATGAGCGTAAGGTAAAGGCAACGTCGGGGCACACTTGACACAGAACCTCCTTTGTTTGCGGTGCACGCACGCAAGCGCTCAAGGTGAAATTAGAAACTTAGTTTTAGGGACAGCTGCAACGAGCGGGGGCCACCTTCTTGGAAGAGAGGGTTGAGTCCTCCCAGCCCGTGATTCAACATCGATGCGGAACTGAGGAATGACGGGCCCAACCCAATAAAGGCCCGAGGATTGGCGAAGTTCGGATGATTAAGAAGATTGAAAGCGTCGGCACGGAACTGGAGGTTGAGCCGGTCGCTCAGCGCAAATTTCCTGCCAACCGAGAAGTCAACCTCAGTAAGCCCGAAACCGCGAATGTCATTTCGGCCCTCTGTTCCTTGCTGACCTTTCGCCGGCCGGGCGAATGCATTGGGATTCAAACTCTTTCCGCCCCCGGCTTGCGCATTCGGAATCCAAAGGGGCTTTCCTGCGATTCTGTCTGGACGTGGATTCGCCCCACCGATGTTCGCCGTTAGTACAGTTCCATTGAAGGGAAATCCACTGCGGGCGACGATCTGCGTTTCGACGGACCAATTCCTGGTCAAGTGTTCGAAGAACTGCCTCTTCGTAACGCTCGGAAGGGCCAACACCAACGCACTGGAAAGGCTTTGGCGAACATCGAAGCCTGAAGACGCATAGTCGTTCGCTGCGGAAATGACGGTGCTCGATACCGCATTTACGATATCGTTTGAGGCGCTATCAAGGGAATGCGACCACGTGTAATTGAAAAGCGCCTGAAGGCGACTGGAAACCGGCCTGCGATACTGTACCTGTAGAGCATTGTAATTAGAGCGGGCGCCGTTCTGCGTCAGGATAAACGTGCTTGCAAAGTTTGCGTTGGGTTGCGCGAGTCCTTCTTGTCTCGGAAGGTTTCTTCCCGCCTGGCCGACATAGGTGACCGACACCGCTTGCTGTCCCCAGAGAGATTTTTCGAGTGCCACGTTCCACTGGTAAGAGCGGGGCAATTTTAGATTCGGCGAATATCCGCGGACGATACCTGTGTAAGGAGGCTGTGTCGAAATCTGCGGAAGGTAAATCGTTGCGTCGCCGAGAGGCAAAGGTGCCGAGCCACAACAAGTGACCGCATCGTTTGGGAACGACGACGCCAGGTAGCCCGAAGCGTCTGCTCCTGTGTCGTAGAATATGCCCAACCCTCCCCGCAGCACGAAGTCTCCTTTCGACGTTAACCCGTACGCCGCTCCAATGCGGGGCGCAAAGTTTGTATACGTCGTCTTCCAAAGAGAAGTTCCTTTAGGGGCAAGCGCGAGAGCGGAGGGAGCATCGACATTCTCCCATGATGCAAGCGTTGTCCCTCCCCGCGCCGAAGGCGAGGGATCCACTTCCCACCGAACCCCATACGTTAGTGTCAAGCGCGGCGAGATCTTCCAGGCGTCCTGAGCGTAAATCGACGTGGACGGACTGAGGAATTGAGAGCCATTCGTGCTTTCCCCTTGAATAAGGGCTTCGCCAGTTGACAAGAAAGTGGGAAGGTCAAAAACGACATAATTAATCGAGGAGCGAAACGGCCTAACATCTAAATAAATGGCCCGGTAATCCGCACCGAACTTCAACTGATGCGTTCCATGTGTAACGGTCAAATCATCCGCGAAATTGAGTTGAGTGCTGCGATTCCTTGCGGAAGGGCCGGTGGCGTACACGCTGGTGTCGAACGTCCCGAACAACAAGAACGAATTCGCGGCAGCCGAGAGGTTCGGGGCGAGAGTAGCCAAAGTGGGTGGGACGGCCCCTCCAAAGGAGTCGAGCGTGTTGACGACACTGGCAGTCTGCACCGAATAATTTCCACGGAGGCTATTTGAAATTCTTGGACTCATCGCTGCGTTGAAACCAACGGTGAGGGTCCTCGTGCCAACCTGCGTTGTATCTATTTCATTCAGACTGTCGGTGCGGACGGCTGTCTCGGACGGAGCTTCGTTGTAGCGGCCAAAAATCGCCAGTTTGGTGTTGAAGGTGTGGTCGATACGAAGGCTTCCCGCGTTAAGGGTCGATGGATCTGAATAGTTACCGGTAAAGTTCGCAACATACGTGCCGGGTATGATGGTCCTATCATCCGGTTCGGGGTATGCGTTGAGGAAGGGCGCAATCTGTGGGGAGGCGTTTGTCCGAGCGAAAGCAGATGGCACCTGGACAATCGCTGTATTGGGCTGTCTCAACCGCGCGCCTTCGTAGGAAAGGAAAAAGAAGGTTCTATCTCGCTTGATCGGTCCTCCCAAAAATCCCCCGAAATCATTGTGGCGTTCTGGCGAACGCGGTTGTGCGGCTCGGTTTGCGAACCAATCGTTTGCGTCCAGGACGTCATTCCGAAAGTACTCGTAAATTCCCCCGTGAAGATCGTTCGCTCCCGAACGCGTAGTCAAAACGACCTGACCACCAGGGGAGCGACCAAATTCGGGGGCAAACGACGAAGTCTCAACCCGGAACTCTTGGAGTGCCTCCACGGAAACCAAGCTACTCGTTCCCCCGAGGGCGCTAAAGGCCTGAGCCGACCCCGTCCCGGATGTTCCCAAACCGAAAAACTGAGAAACACCAAAATTTGCCGAGACACCGTCAACCAAAAAATTATTCGCACTGGTACGCTGGCCCGCGACGCTGAATTGACCTTGACTGCTCGAGTTTGACGGAGCGATTACGACACCGGGCGTCAACTGCAACAGCGTATTGAAGCTGCGCCCGTTGAGCGGCAAGTTCTGTACTAAGGTCTGACCAATCACCGTGCTTACGGCTGCGTCGGTTGTGTTGACCACCGGTGCGCCACCTTCGACCGTGACTACGATCGATTCAGCTCCAATTGGCAAAGTGAAATTCAATGTGATTGCATCTTGTACGTTCAGAATGATGTCCGGTTTAATTAGCGTCTTGAAACCGACTTTCGACACCTGCACGCGGTAAGAACCGGGCGGCAGATTCGGTACGGCATATATTCCTTCGTTGTTACTTTTCGTCTCGTACTGCACTCGTGTCAGATCGTTGACGATGATGATTTCTGCGCCGACGATTACCTTCGCATCGGGGTCAAACACGATGCCACCGATCGAGCCCGTGGGAGATTGCGCAAAACAAGAACTTCCAAGAAGAAGTGTCAGCAGGACCGCGAGGGTTACGCGCACGAAAACTCCTTTTGCCGCCAAAAGATATAGAGTCAACCCCGTCTAAGCGACTCGTGTACCAACAGAGGTGCGGAACAACCCCGCAAACAATTAATTTCCTTCCGAAATTATGTTTGATTGCGCGCAGGCTAAGCGGCCAAGTGCAAAAGTGTCCGGAATTCCGGACGCGGCACTCACAGTTGGGGTGGACCGGCGATTTCCAGATTTCTACTTACGGGTGATTCGGATTTACTTTCAGGTAGGCAAAGAGAACTGGCTTTCCCGTCGGCTGTTGGCTTCCGCCATTCGGTTCAACCGTTACGAATACCGCGTCAATTTGGTCCAGCGTTTTCTTGTCGGTCGACTTTGCGATCCAACGCCTCTTCGAGGCGTTGTCTTCATAGAACACACCGAGCTTGTAGGCCTGCTTCCAGTCCGGTCCGCGGCGGCCCCAGGCTTCAAACGTGCTCGCTTCCTTCACGCCCGGCGTCTCGTTCAAGTCATAGGCGTAGAAAATCAGCGATTTGCCCCTCGTGAAGAACACGCGCCCGAACGCCTTCTGCGCTTCGCCTGTGCGGACAACGTCGTGGATCTCCGTGATATAAAGGTCCCGTGCGCCCATCAACTCTCGAATGTCGCGATCCTTGGCGAGCATCTCCTGCTGCTCGGCAGTAAGATGTTCCTTCTCTGCAAGTGAATTTGATAGCTCGGCAATCTTGGCTTCCAGCGTCGCCGTGTGCATCGCAGACTGCGACTGTTCTCCGTCGAGCCTCTTGAGCCTTTCCTCGGTCGCCCGCAAGCTGGCTTCCTCCGCCGAAACTTGCTGGGCCAAACGGTCGCGCTCCTCGGTTAGTTTCTTTTTGTCATCGACACTGGTTTGCAGCGCCAGTTGCTGTGATGACAAAAGAGCATTAAGGCTATCGAGTTGACTCGATTTCTGGGCGACTTCGCGGCGAAGGCTGGCGAGTTCCGCGTCGCGCGCAGCAAGCGCTGCGTCACCCGAATCTGATTTCTGCGGAGCCACTTCGCGCGCTTCGGTTGTAGCCGCTGGCACCTGCGGCGTACCACGTTCTTCGAGCCGCGCCCATTCGATGCCTTTGTTCTTTCCCATCTTGTAAGTGAGAATTCCGAGCGCCGCGCAGAGCAGCAAGCTCGCTGCGAGGGGGAGCCATAACTGGTAGCGGTCGAAGTGGCGGCGAAAGCTTCGACTCCGACGCACGATGAGTGGAGAAAGCCAAGCGTCCTCCTCCGCGCCGGTTCGCTCTCGATCTTTTTCCTCGGAAAGACGCTTCCGGAAAGCGGCTTCCGCGTTGTCTTGGGAAAAAGACGGATCAGGAGAAGGCTCTTCCGCTAGTCCGCTCGCAAGCTCGGGAATTACATGATCAACAACCGACTCGAACTCTTTTAACGCTTCGCGGCATTCAGAGCACCCAGCGGCATGCTCGCGCAGGTCTTTTTCTTCTGCCTCGGCCAAACTCCCCGAAGCCGCCAGGGCGCACAGTTCAAGATACTCTTCATGCCGTCGCGCGCCCGGCCGCACCTCATGTCCCCGACTTCCCATTCCCTCTACCATCGTGACTTCTGGACTCGCACGTGAACCATCTCAGCCGAAGACTTTCCAGAGGCTTGCTCGATCTGCGGGGTAGGGCCCAAACTCCCAGGGCGATTCGCTACACGATTCGTACCCTACCATCCTTTCTACTACGTTATCTACGTCTTCTGATTCCGTCCACAATTCCGAACACCTCTGCGCTCTGGGCACTTGCATTGAAACTCTCCCTATTCGCTGGCCACATGTTTTCGCAGTTTTGCCAGCCCACGGTAGTAGTGATGACGCACGTTCCCGAAAGTTAGATCTAACCGTACCGCAATTTCTTCGAGTGTGAATCCCTCAAAGAAAAAAAGGCGAATCGTTTCGCGTTGTTCCGTGGACAAGTCTTCGAGAGCCTTCCGGAGTCTAGCCCTCCCAACGCGAGCCTCAAGGCCTTCATCATATGACGGCAGGGAAGAGCGACTGGCAACGACCGTATTTCCAGCGACGTCCCTGTCGGAATAGAAATTCCGGCGCGCCAGATCGCGTCGTCTTGAAAACGCGCGCTGGTAACAAATCTGAACGAGCAAAGACCGCACACTGCCTTTCAAGGGATCAAAGGCTGAAGCCTTGCGACGAACCAGTAGGAACACATCCTGCAACAGATCGTCCGCTTCCTCGTTGTTTCTTAGAATTCTTCTGCCGATGGTCCAAACGAGGCGCGCGTAACGGCTGAAGAGAAGGCCCAGCGCGTCGGAGTCATCTTCGCAAATTCGGGAAATTAGCGCTTCGTCGGACTGTGCCTCACCCAATACAAATCCATCTGGAGAGACAGCTTCAGTAACTGATCTTTCTTTACCAAGGGGAACTGCGGGGAATCGCGCTGCTGAGATCGAGGTCGACACTGTTCACGCCCCGTTTCTGAGCAAGGGATAGTATAGTTTGTGGAACCATACACTGACCTGAGCGACGATTTGTACATCGATGGCTCGCCTTGGCAGTGCCGAAGATCGTGGGTATCTCGAGAAACGGGCATTCGCTCGTGTCTTAATGACGCTGCGCGAGGAACAGGGAATGACACAGGAAACTCTCGCCTTTGAAAGCGGGTACCATCCCAAATACATCAGCCTTTTGGAGCGAGGAAAATACAGCCCATCCCTTACAGCCATTCTTGAAATCTCCAACGCGCTAAACATTAGTGGCGCCGACGTGGTCCGGCGCGTCGAAAACTTGCTTCCTAGCAATCGCAGGAGAAGGCGCGAGCGTTAGCACGACAATTCCTCTGACCAGAACCGCTCGCACGTCAATGTCCGCGGTCGCTCGTTGAGGGATAGTATACTTCCTGGAACTATGCTGTGCAAGCCCTCATTATTGGCGCGTTCATGGCGAACACGCGCGCCAGCACTGCCAAGAAACCACACAGGATGGATCCTGTTGTCAGAGCTGCGTTCGCTAGTGTGATAAGAGAGCTTCGCTTAGGCCTCGACCTCAGCCAGAAAGACGTAGCAGAACGAAGCGGTTATAGCGCAGAATACATTGGGAAATTGGAGCGACGAAGACACACCCCATCACTGACCGCTTCGATTATGGTCTCCACAGCCCTAGAAAAGGACCCGACCGAGACCTTCAACAAGGTCCGAGCTCGAATGCCGCGCTTCAAACGGCTCGAGGGGAAAGACCACGAGGCCGCCGACCTCTAGCCGCTAATTGACTACAAACTTTGACCAACGCCTCCCTGAGACCTAGCGGTCTGTCCGGAATTCCGGACACTTTTCGATAGTTTGCCTTTTTGTTTGGGACGGTTGGTACGGTTATGCAGGGATGGGCGTTAACTCCGTATGGTTTGCCTGAACTGCAGTTCGACCGATTTGAGGAAGGTCTCGTTGGCGCTTGCTGCTGGCATCCATGAGTTCCGAGGCCGGTTCCTCGGATTGCTCCTCGGGGGCGCCGACGGCGCACTATTAGGCCGGTATCGGGGAACCAGCCAGAGCCGCCTCTCCCAGTTGTTGAATCCGCCAAGAAAACTGCCTTACTTTGGACCTATTGTCCTCTGGCTGTTCGGATTCTTCATCCTGATGTCGTTCGACGCTCAAGGCAAACTTTCTTGGGCGATGGCCGTTCTCTCCGTTGCCTATGTCTTGCTTCTGCCCGCCTATCTACTGGGTTCCCTGATCTACAACTTGTTCTTTCGTCCCAAGAAATTCAAGCAGTGGCAGCAGAAGTTCATCTGTCAACAGTGCGGAGCCATCGTCGAGGATGACAGATACACTCGCTCTTCGTCAGAGCAGAAAGGGCGGGAGCTTGTTGACTCCGGGTTGCCATTTTGACTCTCGCTCTCCCTCTGCGACGCATGCACTGTCGATCCGCGATGGGTATAGTGTGTTGACCACTATCGCTTCATGACTCCAAAGGGCATTTTCGGCAAGATGCGTCCCGACTTCGTTCCGGCCGCTCGCGCACCAATGTGGTTTTGCGCCGGTTCCTTATTGTTGATCGCCTTCGCCGCCTCCCTTGTGGTTCTCGCTCTGGGAAGACGTGTTTACACTTCGAATCTCGAAGTCGCCGCTTTAATAACCGTGCTTCTAGCACAGATCTGCGCAGGCATTCTTTACGCTTGCGGATGGCTGGAAGACCGAAAGGGAATCGACGCCACCGAGCGTGAATTTACTTCCATTTTCCTCCACGTTCTCGACGGCATCCTGATCCTCGATGACAACGGCGTGTGCCTCGACGCGAACCCCGCTGCGTTTGCCATTCTGGGCGCGCCACCGGCCGTGCTCGTGGGCCATTGCTTCGATCAGTTCTTCAAGGACCCGCAGCAGTTTCAACACCGATGGCAGATGTTTCTCCGAAATTCCAATCACCGCTGGCGAACTGAGCTTGTTCGCGCGGATGGCTCAAAGGTCTTCGCTCACTGCACACTTTCGGCCAACTACCTTCCTGGCCGACATGTCATGATCCTTTGCAATATCACGGAATGCGTCGAGGCGCAGCGGTCGGCTCGCGAAAGCCATGACCTTTATCAGCAGATGGCCGACAACATTGAGGAGGTGTTTTGGCTCCTCGACGCTTCGACCAAGAAGGTAGTCGCGGTCAATCGCGCCTATGAGAAGCTCACCGGCCGGTCGCTCGAAAGCATCGAACGGAACCCCTCTTCTTACGAGGACCTGATTCATCCCGCCGACCGGGTTCGTGTGCTGGCGAGACTCGAAGACGCGGTACACACCGGGCGCTTCGATGAAGAATTTCGCATCGTTCGCGCTGACGGGGCTGTGCGCTGGGTTTGGGTCAAGGGCAACCCCGTTCCGGCTCCTGACGATGTGATCCGGCAGCTTTTCGGCACCGCGCTCGACATAACAGCAAGAAAGCTCGCTGACGCTCAGGTGGCCGAGCACCTGTTAACGGCGCAAGCCGCGCGTGCCGAAGCCGAAAGTGCCAGCGCAGAAGCCGAAGCTCTTCGGAAGGCTACCCTTGCGCTTACCCAAAACTTGCGCATGGATGCCGTGCTCGACACACTGCTCCAAACGCTGTCTGACACCGTTCGGTACGATGTAGCTAGTGTGATTCTGACCGAGGAGAACGAAAGGCTGTTTGTGGCACGCGAAGCACCTCCAGCATCCACGAACCGGCCCGTCGTAACGCTCGAAATAAGCGACAATACGTTGCTGCAACGCGTCCTCGTTCTGAAAAAGGGATTGTATCTCCCCGACACGCGGGACGAGCGCGAGTGGCGTGAACACAAAGCACTAACCGGTCTGCGCTCATGGATCGCAGTTCCGCTCGTCGTGTCGGACTCCGTACTTGGTTTGCTTTCAATCGGCAGCAAACTGCCGCGTGCGTTTACTACCGAGCAATTCCGGCTCGCAAAATTGCTAGCGGTTCCTGCGGCGGTCGCAATCCACAACGCACGCCTCTATGAATGGGCGCAAATCTACGCTGCAGAGCGGCAGTCGTTACTAAGGAAACTCGACGACACGCCGAAGACTGCCCAGCAAGATGCGGAGCCCCCGCAGGGGCACCTTCCAAGCTGACATGGAACGCCGAAACTCATTTGCAAACCTTACGTTTGCGTCCGCAACTCGGCCGATTGCTTCGAGCGAACCGAAACGTAGTCTCAAAAACCATTTTTCCCAATGAGCTGTGTCCTTCTGCTCCCGTCCTGACACGACTTGCGCCGAGTTCCGTAAGCCACCCTTTTTTCCGCCTCTCATTTTCTCTGGGCACTGTTCGGGCTAATTCCTGCGCCCGCCAGCTTCGCGTCTTCTGCTTTCCCGGTTCCTCCCTGAAGTGCACCATCGGGTTCCCTCCCATAAAGCAGCCGCTCGCCTTGGAAGCAGAAGCCCTCGCTTTTGGGTGCCCCAGAAAAATGGGGCAGAAAAAGGAGAATCAAATCATGTATCTATATGTTAAGTGGAATAG
>Ga0137403_10001097_pt1 | contig 34249 bp, 30 predicted proteins | sample CZOMad2_1_16fung_FD_122057 | JGI IMG/M metagenome (GOLD analysis project Ga0137403, IMG submission 122057) | Vadose zone soil fungal communities from Angelo Coast Range Reserve, California, USA - CZOMad2_1_16fungal (Hybrid Assembly) | ecosystem: Environmental > Terrestrial > Soil > Vadose zone... | reverse complement strand
GGCCGGCGCCGAGCGCGCGAGCAGCTCGGCCGGAATTTGCGGCACGACCTCGTCGAGTGGGAGCAGCAGCGATCCGTCCGGCAGCCGCTTTTCGATCTCCGCGTGCGTGAGCACCAGCTCGTCGCGCGGAAACTGGTCGGCCACGACCTCCCACCTCACCGGCGCGACGCCCTCCGCGAGGTGCGGCAGGACGAGACGTCGCGGAACGAGGAGCGAGACGCCGGGCCGGAGCGTGTCGGTCAAGCCCTTCCGGCCACGAGCGAACATCTCGACGGGCAGCTGATCCGCGATCCGGCTGAACGCCACGCGGACCATCGGCTCCGCGGGCCCGACCGCAGCCCGGCGGTCGAGCCGCTCTCCAGGGCGCGGGGTCGCGTCGGCTCGAACGACCGGGACGCTGATCGCAAACGGAGTCGCCTCCGGCGAGCGCACGATCGGCGCCCGCGGAGCTGGTGTCGACGCGGCCGGCGCAGTCGGCTCTCGCACGACCGAAGCCGGTCGTGCGGACATGGCCGCAGGAGCCGTCGCTGGCGGCGGGGCGGCCGCCGGCACGGTGACCCGCGGCATCACGGCCGTCGGGCGCGCAACCGCTCCGCGCGCGCCGGGCCGTGGCGCCGCGATCAGGGGCCGAAGGCGCGCCAGGACCAGAGGCGCCGCCGTGAGCTGAAGCATCGTGACAGCGGGCGAGCCCCAGAGCGAAAAGGCAACGGCGGCCCCGTAGTCGACGAGGTCCGGGATCACGAAGAGCGCGCCCGTCGCCATGACGAGCACCGCGTGCACCCCGCACATCGCGCCCGTCGCGATGCTCACTCGCCAGACCGAGAGTGGACGCACGCTGACGAGACCGACGAGCACGTAGAACACGGGAGGGATCACCAGAGCCGGAATGACGAGCCCCGCCGACGCGAGCACCGGCGTGGCCCGGAGGCCGCGCGCGTGGAGGGCCAGCACCGCGCAGGCATAGAGCTCGAGACCGAGCGCCAGCTCGAGGGCCCACACCAGCTTCGCTCTCGAGGCGCGGAGGAAGGACATCACAGAACCCGCGCCAGCTCGGGGACGACCTTCCTCACGTAGTAGCGAATCTTCCCGAGCGCGCCCGGCTCGTCGACCAGGACGGCCAGCAGCGCCGCCGATCCGACCGCCTGCAGCAGGAGCGTACCGGCCTCATATTCCAGGATTGTCCCCAGGAGCTGCCCCTGACCCAGCTCGCGACCGATGCCGTCGGAGGCTTCGGCGAGACAGGACGCGAGGGCGCCCGCCACCTCGTCCGTATCCGGCGAAAGATCGCCCGCGGTCTCGATGAGGAAACCTTCCCGATCGGTCAGAACGACGAAGCGAACACCGGGCATGTCCGCGAGACCCGCGAGATGCTGGTTGATTCCCCCGGGCGGCTCGGGCGCCGGCGCGGCGGCCGGCGGCGCGGCCGGGACCACCGGTGAAGCGGGCGCGAGCGAAACCGGCGGCGCCGCGCGATCGCGCTCGGGAGGCGTCGCGCCGTTTTCTCGAGACGCCGAGCCATTGGCGCGACGGCTGAGGAGCCGGTCGATCTTGCGGAGAAGGTCGTCCACGCCGAACGGCTTGAACAGCACCTCATCGGAGCGGACTTCAGCGGCTCGGGCCTGGACCGTTCCGTTGTCGATTCCCGAGATGAGCAGCACGGGCGTCGTGCCGATGGCCGCATGGGACCGGACGTACTGGCAGATCTGATAGCCGTCCTTGTCCGGGAGAATGACGTCGCAGATCACCACGTCGGGACGATCGCGCTCGAGCACCTCGATCGCTTCGGAGCCGGACGCCGCCGAGAGCACCTCCAGCCCGCGACCCTCGAGCGCCTTCTCGACCACCTTCCGGACGCTCAGGCTGTCATCCACCACGAGGACCTTAGGCATCAGCTGTTCTCCTAGGAGAGTGGTGCTGTGGCCGCGCCCGGCCGGCCCTCGTCGATCTCGGCCGCGGCGCTGAGCAGGAGCTGCTTGAGGTCGCAGTGAATCGTCTTCGTCCCGTTGGCCGCGCCGTTCTCGAGCTGGTGGAAGACGAAGTTCCCGTGCGCTTCGCCTAGCGCCGCCCCGTGCGCCGCCACCATGAGCGCCGCGAACGCCGTCTCGCCGATGAGCCCGAAGAACTCGGCGTGCACGAGCCGGCCGTGGTCGAAGACGATGACGCCCCGCCCCGAGGGGAGCGTGACGAGCAGCTCGCCGGTCTTGCCCCCGAGCGCGACCGCCTTGGCGATCTCCGGAAGGTCCATGACCCCGAGCGAGCCGTTCAGCCCCGGAGTCACCTCGACGGGAGCGGCGGGTGGCTCCGGGGCGATCCGCCGGCGGGCTCCGAGGAGACCGCGAACCTCGGCGACGATCGCGTTGAGGGGAAGGTCGCCGGCCAGGGTCTGATCCGGCTTCTCCTCGAGCATCGCCTCCGGCGCCTCGTCCCCCGGGCTCGCGAGCAGGAGAAACAGTACGCCCGTCATCGAGGGATCCTTGCGGACGATCGAGCACAGCTCGTAGCCGTCGATGTCCGGGACACCCACGCGGCTCACCATGAGGTCGGGCCGGTTACGCTCGAGCATCGTCAGCGCGAACGACGCGCTGGTGGCGGTGGAGACGTCCCGGAAGCCGGCGGCGTTCAGCGCCGCCTCGAGAGCGGCGAGGCCGGCGCGATCCGGATCGACGAGCAGCACGCGGGACATGGTGCTCAGGCCTCTCCGCGGGCCGACGCCGCGACGGTCAGCGACTCGATGAGCTGAACGAAGCTCGCCTCGTCGACCGGCTTGGCGACGTAGTGCTCGACGCCCAGCTCGCGCGCGAGATTCACGTGCTTGGCCCCGGCCCGGGTGGTCAGCACCACGACGGGCAAGCCGCACGTGGTCGGCTCCCGGTTGAGATCGCGAATCAGCTCGTAGCCGTTCAGTCGCGGCATCTCCAGATCGGTGACGACGACGTCCACCGGGCTTTCGGCGAGCTGCTGCAGAGCCTCGGCGCCGTCCCGGGCGGCGACGACGCGGAAGCCCGCGCGCTCGAGCATGCCGCCGACGAACTTCCGCACGCTGACCGAGTCGTCCACGAGCAGCACCCGGCGCTGGCCGTCGGCGGCCGGTGGCGCGCTCGTGACGCGCGGCGACTCTTCGTCGAGCGCCTGAAGCGCCGGCGCGGCGAGGCTCATCTCGAGGAGCTTCAGGGCATCGAGCAGCAGAACGACGCGCCCTTCACCGGTGACGGTGGCGCCCGAGAACGGCCCGATCCCCTGCAGGAAGCCGCCGAGGCTCTTGATGACGATTTCCTCTTTCAGGAGGAACTCGTCGACCGCCACCGCGAGCGTCTTGCGTCCGGTCCGGAGCGTGACGATCGACAGCGGTCCGGTGTCGTCGTCGCTCGGGATGCGCAGCAGGCGACCGAGACGGACGAGGTTCACCGTCTCGCCGTCGATCTCGACCGACTCCGCACCGTCGAAGGACCGGATCTCCTCCGGGCGGATCTGCATGGCCGCCTTGATCGCCGGCACCGGAACGGCGAGCGTCTCCGCGCCCACCCGGACCACGAGCGCATCGGAGATGGCGACCGTCAGGGGCAGCCTGATCCGGAAGCGCGTACCCCGGCCCGCCTGGGTCTGCACCTCGATCTCGCCCCCGAGGCGGCCGACGTTCGTGCGCACGACGTCCATGCCGACCCCGCGCCCGGCCGCGGTCGTCACCGAGGTCGCGGTGGTGAGGCCGGGCAGGAAGATCAGATCCACGATGTCGCGCTCGCCGAGCCGCGCGATCGTCTCCGCCGTCACGAAGCCGGCGCGGCGCGCCGCCTCGCTGACCGCCTCGAGGTCGATGCCTCGGCCGTCGTCCGCGACCTCGATGTAGATCGACCCGCCCTTGTGCGCCGCTCCCAGATGCAGGGTGCCGTGAGGCGGCTTGCCGAGCCGGCGCCGGGTTTCCTCCCCCTCGATACCGTGGGCGATGGCGTTCCGAACCAGGTGAACCAGCGGGTCGGCCATCAGCTCCACGATCGTGGTGTCCATCTCGACCGTCTCGCCTCTGATCTCGAGGCTCACGGCCTTGCCGGACGCGCGCGACGCCTCGCGCACCATGCGCACGAACGGCGCGAAAAGCCGGCCGACGGGCACCATGCGCGCGCGCGTGATCTGACCGCGCAGCTCTCCGCTGAGGCGCTGGACGCCGCCGGCGTCCTCGCGAACGACGCGGACCAGGCCGCTGAGCTGGCTTTGAATCTCCGTGAGATCGCTCGAGATCTCCCCGACCCGGCGGGCCAGAAGATTGAAGTCGTCGTAGCGATCGAACTCGAGCTCCTCGAAGACCTCCCCCAGCGTCACCTCCGAAATCGAGGGCCGGCTCGGCGGGCCCGGTTCGACGTCCGGCAACGGACGGTGCGCGTACTTGGACTCGAACTCGGCGACGGTCTGGGTCATGCGTGATTGTGTGAACGACAGGAGCTCGCCGGCCTGCTCGAGCTGCGTCAGGTGGCGCTCGAGACGGCTCCGGGTGACGACCAGCTCGCCGACGAGATTCATGAGTGCGTCGAGACGGTCGAGGCTCACCCGGATGCTCGGACGGCCGCGCCGGGCGACCGCCTCACGAGCCGCACGGGTCGGGGCAGACGCGCGCACCGTGACCATCGGCTCGTGCGATGGCGCCGGCTCGGCGCTGACCGTCTCACCCCGTCCCGGCGCGTCCGCCGTCGCCAGCGCGGGCGCCGTCATCGCCTCGCTCGGCTCGCCGGTCATCGGCGACTCGAGCGTCGGCGGGGCGGCGAGCATCGCCAGGGCCCGCTCGTAGGCGACGGCCCGCCCGTCGGTGACACCTTCTCCGCTGCGCACGAGGAGCCGAAGGGCATCGAGCCCGGCGAACACCGTCTCGATCGCGCCGCGGTCGAGGGAGCGCTGATTCTCGCGAATCGCGCCCAGCATGTCCTCGATACGGTGGGCGAGGTCTCCGACCAGCTCGCACCCGACGGTGTAGGCGGCGCCCTTGAGCGTGTGGACCGCTCGGAACAGGCTCGCGATCTCGTCGGCAGTGACGCCTTCACCCTCCAGCGCGACCAGCGACTGGGCCATCGACTCGAGATGCTCGACGGCCTCCGGAACGAAATACTCGAGCACGTCCGGCTGGCCGGCGAAGAACCGGTCCAGCTCCTCGAGGCGCCGCGCCGTCTCCGTCCCGGGCTCGGGCGGTGCCGCCGGAACGATGCGATCGAGCGCCTCGGCGATCGCCTCCCCGTCCTCGGCGCCGGTCGCGCCGATCACGTCCAGCGCGGTCTTCAGGGCGAGCACCATGTCGGACAGCACCGCGAGCGCGCGCCGGTCGTCGGCCGGCGCCGCCGCCACCCGCTCGACCGTTTCCTCCATCGCGGTGGCGAGGGCCGATACCTGCGGAAACCCGCTGAGCGCCGCCGAGCCGCGCAGCCGGTGGGTCACGACCGCGAGGCTCTCGAGCGTCGCCTCCTCGCGGGACGCGTGTCCCAGCGCGGTGAGGCCGTCCTCGACGGCGGCGAGGGTATCCCACGCCTCCATCAAGAACACGCTCAGCAGGAACTGCCGGTCGCCGTCCGCCACGATCTCTCCCCTCGATGACGCGTCAGGTAGCCAGCTTGAACCGCGCGAGGCTCGACGTGAGGGCCTGGGCGACGCGAACCACCTGGTCCATCGTCTTCCTTGTCTCGAGCGCCGCCTTCTCGGTCTCGACCGCCACGCCCGCGATGGACTGGACGGCGACCGCGCCGCCCTCGACGTCGCGCACCTGCTCCTGGGCCGACTGTGAGATGTCACGGGCCAGCGCCGCCGCCTTCTGCGAGATCTCGCCGATCTGGTGCAAGCGCTCGCCGGCCTCGACCGTGACCCGGTAGCCCGCCTCGACCTCCCGGGTGCCCTCCTCCATGGCCACCACCGCCTGCTGCGTTTCCGTCTGAACCCCCTTGATGAGCACGACGATGTCCTTGGCGGCCTTGCCGGAGCGCTCGGCGAGCTTGCGGACCTCTTCGGCCACGACCGCGAAGCGTAGCCCCGCCTCGCCGGCGCCGGCGGCCTCGATCGCCGCGTTGAGCGCGAGGAGGTTGGTTTGCGACGAGATGTCCTCGATGGTGTTGACGATCTCGGAGATCTCGAGGGAGCGGTCGGCGAGGCTCTTGACCCTCTTCGAGATTCCCTGCACCTCGCCGCGGATGCGCTGCATGCCGGAGAGGCTCGCGCGCACCGCGTGCTCGCCCTTCTCCGCCGACTCCAGGGCGAGGTCGGCCGAGGCGGCCGACTGCTCGGCGTTCTCCGCCACCTGGCGCATCGAGCGCGTGAGCGCTTCCATCGTGTCGCTCACCGCCACCGCCTCTCGCGACTGCGTCTGGGCGCCGCCGGCGGTCGCTTCCATGGTGCCCATCATCTCGGTCGAGCTCGTGAGGACTTGATGCGCCGCCTCGCGCACGCCCTCGATCAGGGTCGCCAGCTCCTCGACCATCACGTTGATCGCGTCGACGACGCCGCCGAGGACGTCCGAGGTGACCTGGCCGCGACGGGTGAGGTCGCCCCGCGCGATCTCGGTGGCGGTGTCGAGGAACCGCATGATGTTGCGCTGGAGATCCTCGCGCTTATGCCGCTCCTCGTCGCGCTCGGATTCGGTCTGGACCTGCGAGCGCAGGCGCACGATGGTGTCGTTGAAAGTGGTCGCGAGCTGTCCGATCTCGTCGCGCGACGACACGGTGACCAGCCGCGTGAGATCGCCCTGACCCACGCGCTCGGCCGCCCGGACGACCTGGGTCACCGGCTTCGTGATGTGATGGGCGAAGAGCACGCCGGCCAGCACCGCCAGCATCGCGATGCCAACGAACACGAGGAGCAAGTACTGGCCGGACCGGCCCGCCGCCGCCGCGATGATCGAGCGGTCCATCCCCACGCGGACCGTTCCCAGCTGGCCCGCGAGCACCGGCACTCCGATGTCGATGATCTGCTGGGTCGCTCCGGTGACCGGGTCCGGGTACGCGATCTCCTTCACCTGCTGGGTCGCGTCGCCCGGCACCAGGTTCCGATCGACGATGCCGGGCGGGACGAGGGGCGCGAAGGTGTGGGCGACCAGCGTCTTCTGCTGGTCGTACACCATGACGTACTTCACGCCGTTGATGGCGCCGAGCTGGTCGACGAGCCCCTGCACCGTCGACGCGTCGCGGTGGAGCATGCGGTCGACGGCGGAGCTGGCCAGGCTTCGCGCGATCGCGGTGCCCTTGGACGTGAACTCGTCCGTCAGGTTCGTGGTGAGCGCCCGCACGGAGATCCACCAGGTGATCGCCGCCAGCGGCACCAGCGTCACGGCCAGAAACAAGATGAGCTTCGAGAGCAGACCGAGTCTCAGCTTGCGTTGCCTCTTCATACTTTCACCGCGGCCGCCCAGTCAGAGACGGGGGCCCACCGTCCGTTCACCACACTGGTGAAATACACGTTGTCCAGCCCCTGGTGGCGCTCCGGCCCGAAGGTGAGCGGCGCGCCGATCCCGAGATCGAAGTTCTTCAGCGATTCCAGCGCCTGCCGGAAGCCCGCGCGGGTCGGGCTCGGGCCGCTTCGGCGCAGCGCCTCGACGATCACCTTGGCGTTGACGAAACCCTCCAGGCTGCGGAAGCTGAGCTGCTCCGCCGCGTGCTGGGGGTCGCGCAGTCCCGGCGGCAGCTGTGGATTGTGCTTGTCCATCAGCGTGCGGTACTCGACGACCGCCGGCAGGCCCACGTCGTCGTAGCTCGGGACCACCTGGGAGTTGATCAGCCCGCGCGTGTAGTCGCGCCCGGTGGTCTTGCCGTGGCTCAGCAAGAGGCTCAGCATCGCCTCGGAACCGACGAACGAGACGTTCGAGATGGGCACGGTCCAGCCCCGATCCCGCGCGGTCCGGACGAACGCGCCGCAGCCTTGATAGGAGCCGGTGCACAGGACCACGTCGACCCCGGCCTGGCGGAGCGCCTGAACGGCCGGACTCACGTCGGCGGCGAACCTGGCGGAGTTGCGCACATACGTCGCCTCGGCCGCGATCGTCGCTCCGCGCTGCGCGAGGCCTCGCGCCACGCCGTCGGTCCCGCTGCGGCCGTAGGCGTCGATCTGGTAGTAGACCCCGAACTTTCGCGCGCCGGTCTGCCAGAAGCGGTCGACCAGGGCCAGCATCTCCTGCCGGTACGAGGCCCGGATGTTGAAAACCTGCTCGACGTACGGCTCCTCGCGCTGCAGCTGCGCACCGGTGAAGTTGCCGACGAGGATCATCTGGCGATCGGCGTAGCGCTTGATCACCGGAAGCGCACGGGTGAGCGTGGGAGTGCCGACGTAGTTGGAGAGGAAGAACACCTGCTCCTTCTCGACGAGCTCGATCGTGTTCTTGATGCAAGGCGTCGGCTCGTTGCCGTCGTCGAGCGCCACCACCGAGATCGTGCGGCCGTGCACGCCGCCGCGCTGGTTGATCTCGGTGTAGTAGACCTGGGCGCCTCGGTAGAGCTCGGTGCCGAGTCCCGCGGACGGTCCCCGGAAGGCGGCGCTCATGCCGATCTTGAGGTCCTTGGCGTTCACGCCGGGCGCCCCGGGGCCCCGCGGGTCGACAACGCCTCTGGCCGGCGCCTGGGCCCATGCCGTCCGCCGGCCGAGGACGCCGCCGACTGCGGCCCCGGACAGGATTTGCAGTATTGCCCGCCGCTGCATCGTCATCCCTCCTTGTCGCGCCCCTCGCGGAGCGCGCGCAGAAGTCTGGCCGGATCGAGCAACGGAACGAGCCGCTCGCCGTCGGGCAGAAACCCGAGCGCCCACTCGGCGTGCGGCTGTGGACTCGACTCATCGAGGCTCGTGATCCCACCGAACGCCTCGAGGCTGACTTCCCCGTCGATGACCAGGGCGACCTCGCAGCCCTCCGCCTCGACGATCAGCGTCCAGAGCTTGCGTCCGCTCCGCCGCGCGGCCAGCTTCAGCACGCCGCGCGCGTCGGCGATCGGGACGACGTCGCCGCGCAAGTTCGCCACGCCCACGAGATGGGGAGAGGCCAGCGGCACCGTCGTCCACTCCTGGAAGACGGCCACTTCGCGCACCTGGGTGACGTCGATCGCGAACGGCTCGCCGGCCAGGGTGAAGACACACGCCCGAACCGCCGCGGAGCTGTCGAGAAGGCTCGTCGTCATTTGAGGAACCGTCCGACGATCGTGACGAGCTGCTCCGGCGTGAACGGCTTCGGCAGATACTCGTCCGCGCCCTGCCGCATGCCCCAGACGCGATCGCTCTGCTGGTTCTTCGAGCTGACGACGACCACTCGCGTCTCACGGATCCGCTCGTCCTTGCGCAGGCTGCGGAGCACCTCGTACCCGCTCCGCCTCGGCATCACGATGTCCAGCAGGACGACGTCCGGGCGCTCCTTGACGATCTTCTCCTCGAGCTGGTCGCCGTCGAGGTAGGTCAACACGTCGTGACCCACCGATCGGAGGATCGTCTCCATCACCTGGAGCTCCGAATACGCGTCGTCCACCACCATCACCTTGGCCATCGAGCGCAGGCCTCCCCTGATGCGGTGTGCCGGGTCTTCACCATATACGTGTCTCAGTGCAACCCATCTGCCAGAGCGACGGTCGGTATGACGCGGCTTTAGCGCGAACAAACAGGGGCTTACGGCGATTTGACCCGTCTTTCGGCCTGTCATTGTGACAACCGGTCCGCGCACGTGACAAGCCTGGCATCGGCGATGCATTTTCTCGGAAGCACACCCCCTCAGGGACCATCCATCGCGCCGGGGCGGGGCGAGCGGACCGACAATACTTCTTGCTGTGTTCCCGGGGTCCCCGGAGTAATCTTTACCCTCACCAAGGAGAACCCGGTATGCAAGACAGCGAACGTTCCCTCCTCATTGTGGTCCCGAGAACCGGCCAGCACGCGGGTCGGTCGCTGCTTCAGGTCTTCGGGGAAGATCCGGCCGTGCAGGTCGTCGTCGACCGCCGGTTCAACGACCGGCGGGTGCGATCGGACGCATTTCGACCCGAGCGCAGGAACGGCGAGCGGCGCCATCGACTCGACGCAGACTCAGAGCTCCGCGTCGACCGATGGATCGCGATTCCCCGTGCCTCGAGCCAGATCGATCTTGGGGATCCTGACGCGAAGGCGATCCTGTTCCTCTGCTGTAGCCAGCATGCCGTGCCGTGCCAGCGATGCCAGGACACCTATCGCATTGGCTGGATCTCGCGCTCGGACCCGGCGCTATTTTCGTGCCCGCTGTGCGGCAGCGATCTGACCGCGGTCGTCGCCGCCCACGCGCAGACCTGCGTCTACTGGGCGCGTCTTGTCTCGGGCGCGAAGAGACCGCGGACCCGGGTCAGCGTTGAAGAGCCGTCGGCCCAGGCGGCGACGGGGTAGCGGGCGGCGGCGTCCTCTTAGCTCGCGCGTCCGGCCAGGAGCGTGCCCGGATCGAAGACGACTCCGCGCGCCATCACCCGCTCGATCCGCCTGATGTTCCGGATGTCCGCGAGCGGATCGGCGGTGAGCACCAGAAGATCGGCGGCGCGGCCAGGCGCGATGGTCCCGAAGACGTCCTGCTTGCCCAGCCGTTCAGCCGGACGGCGCGTCGCCGCCACGATGGCCTCCATCGGCGAGAGCCCGGCTCGCACGAGCAGCTCGAGCTCGCGGTGCAGTGAGAAGCCGGAGACGATCGCGACGTTCGGACAGTCGGTCCCCGCGAGCACGATTCCGCCCGCCCGCTGAAATCCGCCGACGAGGGTGAGGATGTTGTCCCACGCGCGGCGCATTCGATGCTTCGACCTCTCGGAGGCGTCCAGCGCCGCCCGCCGGCGCTCGGCCCACCGCTCGACGAGCTCCTTCGCCACCGGCGCGGGCAGCCGCGGGAGGAGCCGCGTGCGCTCCGGATCGTCCATCGACGTGTCCCCCACGTCGTCGCCGATCGCGCCCGGGCGCGCGGCGTAGAGGACCAGCGTCGGATCCAGCGCGGTGCCGGCCTCGATCAGGCCGTCGTAGAGACGGCGTACCGTGTCCGATCGCGGATCGAGAGCGTCGAGCCAGCGCCAGAGCCACCCCCCGTATTCGAACGGACTCAGCTTCGCCGGCTCCGCCAGGTGAAATCCCGCCGGGGCAAGCTGTCCGAAGACGTTGACGTGCTCGACCGAGTCGACACCGGCGAGCGCCGCCTCGACGCCGGAGGTAGCGTGCTGGTGCATGAAGACGGGAAGGCCGCGAGCGTGCGCGCGCGCGCAGGCACGACGGGCCGCATCGAACCGCCGGCAGAACCCGGCGAAGCCCGGGTACGGATCGCCCTCCTCCAGCATCGGTCCGGTGAAGAGGATCCGCGGGCCCGGCCTGGCTCCCGACTCGATCACCCGGCGGTACGCCGCGACGTCGTGCAGCTGGCCACCGAGATCGAGCACCGTGGTGACACCGGCGGCGAGGAACAGCTCGGGATGCCACTTGTCCGGCGTGTAGACGTGTACGTGCATGTCAACGAGGCCGGGAGTGAGGAACCTGCCTCGGGCGTCGATCACCGTCGCGCCGGGTGGGACCGGCATCGCCGCGGCCGGCCCGACCCCGGCCACCCGGTCGCCGTCGATCACGACGTTCACTGGCTCCGCCTGGTGGCGACCCGTTCCGTCGATGAGGGTGCCACCAACGACCGCAATCATGCCTTCTGTAACATTCCTAAGACAGCATGTTTATTAGATATTTAGGGCATAGAATCCGAGTGTTATCAACATTGTTATCCACAGAAGTGAATAACCCGGGGGCCTAGGGGTAGGGCCGCCAGGAAGCCCGCGTCTCACCGAGCCGATGCGACCTTGCCGACCACCCGGAGAACGGACTGTGAGTTGACGGGCTTCGCGGGCTCGATCCGGGGCAGGTGAATCAAGAACTCGCTCCCTCGACCGGGTCCTTCGCTGAACACCTGGACGCGCCCGCCGTGCAGCTCCACCAGTCGGCGCACGAGCGTGAGTCCGACGCCGAGCCCGCCCTGCGCGCGATCGAGCCTCTTGTCGCCCTGGACGGGCAAGTCGAACATGTGCCGGAGCAGGCTCGGCGGAATGCCGATTCCCGTGTCGGCGACACCGACGATCGCCTGATCCTCTTCCCCGCCGACGCGGATGCGAATCGTCCCGCCGGGCGAGGTGTACTTGATCGCGTTCGTTAATAGATTAGCGACGATCTGGTTCAGGCGCGTCGGATCGGCGTTCGCCCAGACCGGCTCGGCGCGAACGTCGATGACGTGTCGCTCGAGGCGTCCCGTGCTCGCCAGGTTACTCACCGAGCGCTGGACGCTGGTCGCCAGGTTCAAGGGCTCGCACGTCAGGACGATGTCGCCGCTGGTGACGTGGGCGATGTCGAGAAGGTCGTCGACGAGCCGGCCCAGATGGGTGATCTGGTGGCGGATCGCACCTCGCGCCCGCATCGCCACGTCGTCCTGCTGTCCGAGGCGATCGAGCACGCTGACCGCGCTGATGATCGCCGCCAGCGGGTTGCGCAGCTCGTGACCCAGCATCGCCAGGAACTCGTCCTTGGCCCGGTTGGCGGATTCCGCCTCCGCCCGCGCGAGCTGCGCCCGCATCAGCAGATCCTCGCGCTCCTGCTCCACGCGCCGGCGCTCCTCCACGAGCGCTCCGGCCGAGATGACCATGACGGAAACCGTGCCCATGAAGAGCTGCAGCAGCAGAAGCGCTTCGTTCGCCGTCGCGCTGGCGAAGGGTCCGAAGCCGCGCAGCGTCTCCCAGGTCGCGATGCCGGAAAGGGCCGTGACGAGCATCACCGCCTCGAGCTGGCGGAAGCGGACCGCCGCCCACACGAGCGGCGGCGTGCACAGGAATGTGAGCGGCAGTGTCATGAGACCGAAGCGCGTGAGGCCCTCGCCGAACACGGCCAGGCCGATGAGCGTCGTCGTGAGCCACAGGGCAGCGGCTTCGAGGACGCGTCCGCGAGACGGGGCCCCCCGCCAGTCGCGAAGCCAGAGAACCAGGAGGGGCGTGAAGGTCAGGGCCCCGCTCGCGTTGCCGAGCCACCAGGTGAACCAGATCTCGTCGACGTCGGCCCACGCCGCATACCCGCCGAGGACCAGACTGCCGACGCCGACGGTCGCGCTGACGACGGTGCTCAGCAGCGCCGCGAAGCCGGCAAACTTGAAGACGTCCTGGCTGTGGTCGAACGCCCGCGCGCCGTTGGCGTATCGATTGACGAGATAGGCGCCCAGCAGTCCTTCCAGAGTGTTTCCCGACGCGATCCCGAGCGATGTCGCCACCGAGCCCATCGTCGTGACGTTCACGACGAACGCGCCCGCGAAGATCGCCGGCCACACACGATAGCCGAGCGTCAAGAGCGCCGCGAGCGCGACGCCGGTCGGAGGCCAGACGGGCGACGCGCTCGCGTGAACGAACGCCAGCGACAGGCCGAGCTTGCCGGCGACGACGTACAGGCCGAAGAACGCGGCCAGGCTGAGCGGATATTTTCGATCGGCGAGCATAGGAGACGCGGCACACCCTCTGGGTCTGCTAGAAAGCTCCCGACCCCGTGATCGTCAGGGCGCTACTCTGGCCCCGCTCTCTGATGAACGCAAGCCCAATTCGGGCGCGAGGGACGTCGCGCACGCGCGTGACGACCAGGACTTGACGGTACCGGCTCACGAGGCGCACACTTCGTCCCGAAGGATAAGCGATGGCCTGCAAGACGCGTTCGGCGGTCGTGGCCGCCAGCCTGCTTCTGGTCGGAGTGCTGGTCACGCCGGGAGTCGTCCTGGCTCAGCGCTCGAACGGCGGCGGCGGGAACGGTGCGGCGATGGGTCGGGGTCCAGGCAGTGGCCGCCCGGCTGTGGGACAGCAGTCATTCGGGAATCAACGGTTCCCGAACCACCATAATGGCTTCGTCGGCCGTCCATTCTTCCGGCCCTTCGTTCGGCCATTCTTCCCCTTCGCGGTCGCGCCGGCCGTCGTCTACGCGGCGCCGTACTACTACCCCCCGCCCACGTACTACGATCCGCCGCCGACCTATTACACTCCGCCGACGGCGACGTACTACAGCCCGCCGCCCGCGACCTACTACAGCCCGGCGCCACCCAGCGGAACGCTCTCGGTCGCGCCCGCGCCGCCTGATAATGTCATCCAGTACTCGCACGGGCGCTACGAGCTTCGTGGCGATGGAGTCGCGACACCGTACCGGTGGGTGTGGATCCCGAATCCCCCACCGCCGCCTCCGGCCGCGCCCCCACCGCCGGCGGGTGACCCGCCGTCCTTCGTGCCATCGCCGGGAGACTCACCGTCGGGCGGCCCGGCGGCGCCACGCCAGAGCCAGCTCTATCGCTGGACCGACACGGTGGGCGTCGTGCACTGGACGGATCGGATCGACTCGGTCCCCGAGAAGTACCGCGCGGGCGCGAGGCAGTACCCGCCCTCTTGAGGTGAAGGCCGGTCAGCCCGGCCCGGCTCCGCCCTACTGACTCAGGAACTCCCGCACGACGCGCCCCACCGTCGCAGGCTGCTCGAGGTGCGGCGCGTGGCCGGCGTCCCCCACGATCTGGACGCGAGCGTCCCGAAGCCGTCCGGCGAACTCCTCGGCATAGACCGGCGGGATCAGACGGTCCTCTCCGCCCCACACGAGCAGTGTGGGCGACGCGACACGGTGGATCCGCTTCTTCAGCCCCTTGTCGGGAATGGGCCAGATGAATTTGCCGGTCGTGCCCATGGCCCATACCATCCGGACGCGGGCCGCCGCCGCCCCGGCCTCGTGCCCGTCCGAGCGCGGAAACATCTGGCGCGCCGCATCGCATTCGGGATCGCGAAAGATGTGGCGGCGAAGCTCGCCGGGCTCCAGCATCATCCAGTTCACGATGCGATCGGGATCGCGCCAGAAGCCGAGTGGGGCGATCAGCGCCTGGCGTCGCGTGCGATCCGGGTAGGCCGCCGCCAGCTCGCAGGCCACCATGCCGCCGAACGAGTGGCCGACCATGACGGCGCTCTTGATCCCCAGCGCCGTCATCAGCTCGTCGTAGCAGAGCACGAGGTCCCAGAGCCCGTCGAGATGATAGACGTCGTCGTGAGCGTCCGGCGTCGTGCCCGGGTGCTCCGGCGCGTGCACCGTGAAGTGCTGCGCGAGCTCGTCGAGGAAGGGATCCCACGTAAGGCCCCAGGGGCCGTGGAAGAAGACCAGCGACGGCCCGCGCCCCTTCGAGAGCACCCGGATGCGGACACGGTCCTGCCAAACCGTGATGGTGCGCTCCTGGACCTCGCTCGCGCTCGAGGTGCCGACCGCGGCGCTCATGCGCCGCCGGCCGCCGCGGCCATCGACGGTTGGGCACGCTGCCGCAGGCGCTCCGGCCACCAGTGATTCACCCAGCCCTCGTCGTCCCACACGGGGCGCAGCCCCGGCAGCACCTCGCGGCCGAAGAGCTCGATGTTCTCCAGCGCGAGCTCGTGCGGCATCGAGCCGATCTGCAGGAGCACCATCAAGTTCCCGACGTGCAGCCCCTTGATCACTTCCTCCTTCAAGCGGTCGCGGACGGTGGCGGGGCTGCCGGCGATGACGTACCCCTTGTCCACGAAATCCCGGTACCGGAGATTCTTGGGATTCTCGGCCCGGCGCACGGGATTGGCCATGCTGGCGACGAGGCTCCGGTAATCCTGGTTGCCCGGCGGCGAGAACCACATGGCGGGAACGTGCAGGCACTTGTGGTAAAAGTACTCCACGTGCCGCGCGAATTTTTCCTCCGCGCGCGCGTCGCTCTCGGCCACGACGACCAGCTGCAGGAAGCCCGCGCGATACGGATTGAGGTCGCGACCCTTCTCCGCGACCACACGCCAGTAGGCGTCCATCATCGTCTTGGCCGACCGGGCCCCCGAGTAGCTCAGGAAGCAGTAGCAGACGTCATGCTCTACCGCGAAATCGAACGTGCTGATGCTGCCCGACCCCGGAACCCAGACCGGCGGGTGTGGCTGCTGGATCGGCCGCGGCCACAGGTTGACGGTCGCCAGCTGAAAGTATCGCCCGTTCCACGAGAACACCTCGCGCGCCTGCCACGCCTTCAGGGTGAGCGCGAAGGCCTCGCGGTACCGCTCGCGATGTTCCATGGGCGTGATGCCATAGCAGAGGTTGACGTCCATCGGGCTCCCGAGCGGCAGGCCCGCCACGAGCCGTCCGCCGCTGATGCAGTCGAGCATCGCGTACTCCTCGGCGACGCGCAGCGGCGGATTGGACGTCGGCAGGGTCGCGCCCATCTGGACGATCGCGACGTCGGTGGTGTTCGTCGCGCGGGCCAGGACGCTGCCCATCAGATTCGGGCTCGGCATGAACCCGTAGGCGTTCTGGTGGTGCTCGTTGGTGCACACGCCGTCGAAGCCGCACTTCGCCGCGTACGTGAGCTCGTCGAGGGTCCAGTTGTAGTACTGGCCCACGCGGCGAGCGTCGGCCAGCTCCCACCACGGCGGGGTCACCCAGACGGATTCGTAGCGCTTCTCGAAATCCTCGGGCAGCTCGCGATACGGCATCAGATGAAACGCGCTGATCTTCATGGGTCCCTCTCGTGGGCGCTGCGGGTCAGTCCCTCTCGTATCGGGGCGGACGGACGAAGCCGCCGAGCTCGCGCTCGACGAGGCCCGCAAACCGGATCGGCGTGCGGTCCTCGAGGTACGGCCCGATCGCCTGCAGGCCAATCGGCAAGCCGGCGCGCGTGCGGCCGCCCGGGAACGCCGTGGCCGGCTGGCCCGCCAGCGTCGCCACCGACGCGCAGAACAGGCCGATCTCTTCCAGCACGGGTGCGCCGTTGACGGTGAGCGTCTTCCGGATCGATTCGGGCGTGTTCGGCCACGGCTTGTCCCAGTGCGGATAGGCCGGCACGATGAACGCTGGCGCCAGCAGCACGTCCCATTCGCGGAAGAAGGCGCGCCAGGCGGCGCGGTATTGCTCGCGCCGGCCGAACCAGGCGACGTAATCGGGCGCGCCGCTCTCGATGCCGCGCTGGAAGGCGCGGCTCCACTCGTCGTCGCGCGTCCGCATCACCTCGAGCCGGGCCCGCCGCTCCTCGGCCGGCACACGGCTCGACGTCACCGCCGATAGCAGCGTCAGGTAGAGCTCATAGTGCTGGCGATGATCGCCGAGGCCCTCGGGCTGAGCGCGCTTGACCGCGCAGCCGAGCCGACCGAGCCGGCCGGCGAGATCCTCGAAGGACGCGGCGATCTCGCTGTCAACCGGGACCCAGTCGACCGGCGGCAGGATCGCGACCCGGAAATCGCGCAGGCGCTCGCGCCGCGCCGGCGGAATCGCGAGCTTCCAGGCGACGTCCTCGCCGGCCTCGGGCCCGGCCGCGACGTCCAGCGCCAGCTCGAGATCGGCGGCCGAGCGCGCCAGCGGCCCCTGCACGCCCATGACGACGGCGGCGTTCGGCATCGGCGGCACCGGAAATTGCCCGCTCCGCGGCATCGCCGTCTCGCTCGGCCGATGGCCGTAGACACCGCAGAAGGCCGCCGGCACGCGAATGGAGCCGCCGATGTCGCTGCCGAATTCGAGCGGCGTGAGCCCGGCCGCCAGCGCGGCCGCGCCGCCCCCGGTCGAGCCGCCCGGCGTCCGCGCGAGATCCCACGGATTGTTCGACCGGCCGTAGACCGGGTTGTTCGACTGCCAGTCCGCGAGCATCTGCGGCACGTTCGTCTTCGCCATCACGACCGCGCCCGCGCCCTTCACGCGTTGCGTGACCGGCGCATCGTGCTCCGAGCGGAAGTCCTTCCACATCGTCATTCCGGCGGTGGTGCGCAGGCCGCGGACGTTGATCGATTCCTTGAGGGTCATCGGCAGCCCGCGCAGCGGCGCATCCTCGCCGCGCGCCCGCTGCGCGTCGGCCGCCTCCGCATCGCGGCGCGCGCGCTCGAAGTCGGGCTCGACGATGGCGTTCAGCTCGGGATTGTGGCGCGCGATGCGGCTCTGGTGCATCTCGAGCAGCTCGACGGCGGACAGCCGGCGCGCGCGAAGCGCCGCCAGCATGTCGACGGCGGAGGCGAACGGGTCGATCCGGTCGCTCATGATGTCGCCCCTCTCACACCGAAATGGTGAGCCGACATTAGCGCCCCCACCCGACTCGGTCAAGGCGAGGCGTTCGCGAGCGACCGTGGCGACGCGGCCGGGCGGATGGCGGCGCTGCCCGGCCGCGTCGATCGGTCAGAGCGTCAGGACCGCGCGGCCTGCCCGCCGCCCAGCGCCTGGCGGACGATGCTGACGATCACCATCAGGATGCCGCCGCCCACGCCGCCGCCCGCCACCTGCGCGACGAGGGAGCCAAGATCCATCCCGCCGCCGGACGCCCCGCTCTCGATGAGCATCCCGAGCAGCTGGCCGCCGAGGCCCCCGCCCACGATGCCGGCGATCGAGTTGCCCAGAGTCCCGAGGTTGTACTGCTTCAACAGGCTGCCCGCAAGATTGCCGCCCGCGGCGCCCGCCACGCTCGAGTCGTCGTTTCTTCGGCAAGTCAAGGGAAACTCGTCTCCTATTGTTCCCTCAGACACGGAGCACCCGGGCGGAAGGTGGATGCGGTATGGACCTTGGTCGTGAGCCGAGCGGCGCCGGGCGGCCGAGCGTGGCCTCAGAAGCTGGCGTCGAACACCCCGCCGGTCGAGATCTCGCACCGGACCGTGCCGCCCTTGTCGGGACCGACGCCCGGCTCGTTCAGCGCGAATCGGCAGACCATGACGCTCCCCCGATCTCCGCTCAGGGTGCCGGTCGCGGGCGCATCGCGCCCCGAGAGCACGTACTTGCCGTTGAAGGTCTCCCCGGCCGGCAAGGTCGTCCAGAGCTTGCCGCTCCCGCCGAACAGGCTCGATCGATAGGTCAGGACGGCGGGAACCGGCTCCTGGCCCGGAATGCTCAGGCGCCCCCTGATCGGCGCCGAGGCGCATCCGACGATCGCCCCGAGAACGATCGCCGCAGCCGTGAAGCGCGTCGTGGCGGTCCGGATGATCATGAACGCCCTCCGAGGCTCTTATACACAATTTCCCCCTTGCGCGAGGCGGTGGGTGCATGCAGAGTCGGGCCGGCCAAGGAGGAGCGAGATGAAAGCGATCGTCTTCGCCGAAACGGGTGGCCCCGAGGTCCTGACGCTGGCGGACGCTCCGCAGCCGGCCGCGCGTCCCGGCTCCGTGCTGATCAAGAACCACGCGATCGGCGTGAACTTCGCCGACACGCGCTTCCGCCAGGGGATCTACACGGTAAAGCCCAAGCTGCCCGACATCCCCGGAATGGAAGCGGCGGGCGTGGTGGAGGCGGTCGGCGCAGGGGTGACGAACGTTCGTCCGGGGATGCGTGTCGCCGCCTTCACCAGCCGCGCGTACGCGGAGTACTGCGTGTCGCCGGCCTTCATGGTCATTCCGCTCCCCGACTCCGTGAGCTTCGTCGACGGCGCCGCATTCCTGATCCAGGTGTTGACCGCGTACCATCTGCTGCACACGGTCGACACCACGGGGCCGGGCCGAAGCGTCCTCGTTCACTCCGCCGCGGGCGGCGTCGGGCTTGCCGCCGTCCAGCTCGCCAGGGCCGCCGGCGCTCGGGTCTTCGGAACCGTCTCGAGTGACGCCAAGCTCGGTCTCGCGAAAGAGGTCGGCGCCGACGCGGTCATCAACTACGTGAAGGACAAGTTCGCGGACGAAGTGCTGCGGCTGACCGGCGATCGGGGCGTCGATCTCATCCTCGACGCGGTCGGCAAGCCGACCTTCGAGGAGGGGCTGCGCTGTCTCGCCCCGTTCGGGCACCTCGTCCTGTACGGTCGGGCCGGCGGGGCGCCGGATCCGGTCAACCTCTCGGTGCTTTCCCCGAAGTCGCAGAAGGTCAGCGCCTTCTCGCTGCCGACGCTGACACGCGGCTTCCCCGACAAGACACGCGAGAGCGCCGATCGGTGCTTCGCGCTGCTGCGCGAGGGGCGCCTCAAGCTGCACGTCGCCAGGAGGTTCCCGCTGGCGCAGGCGGCGGAGGCTCATCGCTACCTCGAATCGCGGCAGTCGACGGGCAAGCTGATCCTGGTTCCCTGACGCGATGGACCGGACGACCGAGACGCTGGCGCGCTACGCGACCTCGCTTCGCTACGCCGACCTGAGCGCGTCGACGGTCCAGGCGGCGAAGGGCCACCTCATCGACTCGCTCGGCTGCGCCATCGGAGGCTACGGGAGCGAGCCCGCCGCCATCGCGCGCCGGGTCGCGCCGGCGTGGCAGGGCGCCCCCTCGGCGCGGCTTCTCGGCGAGGGCCGCACGACGACGCCCGACGCCGCCGCCTTCGCCAACTCCGTGATGATCCGCTTTCTCGACGCCAACGACACGTACATCGCGCGCGGCTCCGGCCATCCCAGCGACATGCTGGGGGCGCTCCTGGCGGCGGCGGAGGTCGCCGGCGCGTCGGGCCAGGACCTTCTGCTGGCGACCGTCATCGGCTACGAGGTATTCGGCGCGCTGGCCGATCAGGTGGCCCTGCGCGAACGCGGCTGGGACCAGAGCGTGTTCGTGGCGCCCGCCTCGGCCGCGGCCGCCGGCCTCCTGCTCGGGCTTTCCGCCGCCCAGATGGCCGACGCGATCGCCATCGCGGTGACGGCGAGCGTGGCCACGCGTCAAACGCGCGCCGGCGAGCTGGCCATGTGGAAAGGCTGCGCCACCGCGACGGCCGCGAAGGCGGGGCTCTTCGCGGCGCAGCTGGCCAGGGAGGGCATGACCGGGCCGACCGCGGCCTTCGAGGGTCGGCACGGTCTCCGCGAGCAGGTGACCGGGCCATTCGAGATCGGCGGGCTCGGCGGCGGCGGCCGGCCCTTCGCCATCGAGCGGACGAACTTCAAGTTCTTCGCCGCCGAGTACCACGCCCAGGCGCCGCTCGCGATGGCGCTGACGCTGCGGGGCAAGGTCCGGGTCGAGGAGATCGACGCCATCGACGTGCAGATCTACGCGATGGCGTACAGCGAGATCGGGAGCGAGCCGGCCAAGTGGGATCCGCGGACCAGGGAAACGGCCGACCACAGTCTTCCCTACATGCTGGCCGTCGCGCTGAGGGACGGCCGCATCACGCCGGCCAGCTTCGAGCCGAAGCGGTACCTGGATCCGAGCCTGCGACCGCTCATGAACAAGATCCGCGTCGCGGAGAGCCCCGAATTCACGCGGCGCTTTCCGCAGGAGCTGCGCTCGCAGATCGACGTCACGACGCGATCGGGTCAGCGCTTCACGGAGCGAGCCGAGTACCCGAAGGGCCACGCGCGCAATCCGATGACTGACGCCGACGTGGAGACCAAGTTCCGCGACCTGGCCGGCGACGGCCTCGGCGCCCAGCGCGCGAACGCCGCGCTTCAGACGCTCTGGCGCCTCGACGAAGCCCCGCGCGCGGGCGTCGTGCTCGACGCCCTCACGCTCTCGCGCACCTAGCCCCGGACTAGTAGTACACGGAGCGCCCGGCCCCGCCGGTCGCGACCACGAGCTCGCCGGAGACGGCCCAGGCCCTGTCGGAGGCGAGGAAGACCGTGAGATACGCGATCTCCGAGGCATCGACCATGCGGCAAATCGCGTTGCCCCGGGGCGAGTCCGGGGCGAAATCCCGCTTCTCGACTTCGTCGGCGGAGATACCCAGCTCGGCGGCGCGGGCGGCCAGGAGGCGCGGCGTACGCTCGGTCCGGGTCGTGCCGGGGTGAATGCAGTTCACCGTGATCCCATGGCGGCCCAGCTGAACCGCGAGCGTCTTCGTGAGGTGCACGAGCGAGGTGTTGCGAGCGCCGCCGCTGAGGTTGCCGGCGTTGCGGGCGTTGGTGCCGCTGATGTTGATGATGCGCCCCCACCCCTGCTGCTTGAGGTACGGAATCGCCGCGCGCGCGCAGCGCAGCGCGCCCACGTACTTCACGTTGAAGTCGTGCAGCAGGTCCTCGTCGACGACGCTCTCGACGGGACCGGTCGCGGCGGCCGAGCCGCCGGGCGGAGAGCCGCTGTTGACCAGAATATGGAGCCCCCCGAGCCGCTCCGCGGCCTGGGCGACCGCGCGATCGACCTGCTCCTTGCTGGTCACGTCGGCCACCAGTGGAATGACGCGCCGGGCCGTCTTGGCCTCCAGCTCACGCGCGGTCGTCTCCAGCTGCTCCTTCGACCGAGCCACGATCGCCACGTCGACGCCTTCACGGGCCAGCTCGAGGGCAATGGCCTTGCCGATTCCCAGGCTGCCCCCCGTCACGAGCGCGCGCTTGCCTTGCAGTCCGAAATCCATCGTTTGCCCCCTGATCGAATCCGCGAGATGAGAGCGGGCTGGATGATACCTCAACCCCTGGGTCCTGGGCCTGGCAGGCCTGGGATCGTGGGAGCGCGTTGCAAGCCCGGCCAACCGATTTCACAGCGGGCCCCCTCCGGGGTCTCACACGCAGAAGACAACATCATTCCGGCCGGGAGGGGCAGATGGGCGACAAGGCGAGACTGCTGCGTGAGGCGGACGAGGCGTTCACCGAGCTGCGGCGGGCGGTCGAGGACCTGACCGACGAGGAGATGCGCCAGGTCTGGCTCGGAAGCTGGAGCGTGCGCGAGATCCTGATCCACATCTCGGGTTGGCACGAGGCCATGACCCCGGCCCTCGGACGCATCGCCGGGGGCGAAGCGCCGTACCCGGCCGGGACGTACGACGACGTCGACGCGTGGAATGCGCGGTTCGTCCTGCAGAAGACGGGCGTGAAGACCGACGACGTCCTCGCGGAGCTCGACGCGTCGCACACGAATTTCGTCGGCGCCGCCCGGTCGGTGCCTGATCAGCACCTCGAGTCGGGTGGCGGCGCCCGCGAGCTGTTCGAAGGCACCGGCCCCGGACACTACCGCGAGCACGCGGCACAGATTCGCGAGTGGCGCCGGGCCGCGCACGATAGACTGGGTGCGGCCACCACCGACGCCGGGACCGCGAGAAACTAGACGATGAACAGCTCAGACTTTGCGCTCTTCGACACGGCTATCGGCCGGTGCGGCATTGCGTGGAATGATCGCGGCGTCACCGGCGTGCAGCTCCCGGAGGCCGGCAGCGAAGCTGGGACGCGCGCCCGCGTCCTCCGGCGATTCCCGGAGGCCCGCGAAGCTGCGCCGCCGCCCGAGGTGCAGCGGGCGGTCGACAGCATCGTCGCGCTGCTCCACGGGGAGGCGAGCGATCTCTCCACCGTCGCTCTCGACCTGGCCGGAGTGCCGGCGTTCAACCGCCGCGTCTACGAGGTGGCCCGCAGCATTCCGCCGGGCGAGACGCTCACGTACGGCGAGGTGGCGGCCCGGCTCGGCGAGCGGGGCGCCGCGCGGGCCGTGGGCCGAGCGCTCGGGCAAAATCCGTTCGCGCTCATCGTGCCGTGCCACCGTGTGCTTGCGGCCGGCGGCGGTATCGGCGGCTTCTCCGCCGGCGGCGGCGTGACGACGAAGCGCCGCCTGCTGACGATCGAGGACGGCGGGAGGTCGACTCCGCTGTTCCGGTCGCTCTAGGGCTCGCGCCGGATCGCCTCGCGCAGACCGGGCAAGACTGCCGACGCCACATGCCGGCATTCGTCGTCGTGCGGGAAGCCCGACAGGATGAACTCGTCGATCCCGAGCCGCCAGTAGGCGAGCAGCTCAGCGATCACCTGCTGCGGGTCGCCGACGATCGCGGTGCCGAGATTCACGCGCACGCGCGAGATGCCGTTCCACAGCCGTGGCGCTTTCTCCTGTACGTGCGCCCGGAGCTGCGCCTGCTGTCCCACCATCTGGGTTCCGGCGAACGCCGTTTGCCGCTGCGCGACGACGCGCTCGTCGACCTGCGACATGAGCTCGTCCGCCGCCTCCCACGCTTCTCGTTCCGTCGGCCGGACGACCAGATGCGTCCGCAACCCCAGGAAAGATTGCCGTCCCGTGGACGCGCAGGCCGCCCGCAGCCGCTCCAGCAGCGCGCGGATGTCGTCCACCGGCTGGATCCACGCCAGGTACGCGTCGGCTTCCCGGGCGGCGAACTGTAGCGCCCGCGGCGACGCGCCGCCGACGTAGAACCGCGGCCCGTCACCCACGGGCCCGGGCGACACCACGGCGCCCTTCAGCCGGATGGTGCTGCCCTCGAACACGACGGGCTCCGGCTTCACCCACAAGGCCCGCAAGGCGGCGATGAATTCCTCGGCCTGCTCGTACCGTTTGTCGTGGTCCATCGTGACGCCGAGCCGCTCGAAGTCGCCCTGGATTCCGCCGGGCACCACGTTGAGGTCGAGCCGCCCGCCGCTGATCTGATCGAGCGCGGCGGCCATCTGCGCGAAGAGCCCCGTCGAGATGAATCCGGGTCGCACCGCCACCAGGAATCGGATCCGTCGCGTCACCGCCGCCAGCGCCGTCACCGTCGTCCACGTCTCCGCCAGCGGGGCCGTCTCCTCGAACAGCCCGTTCGCGAATCGGGTGGGGATCAGCAGCGAGTAGTAGCCTTCCGCCTCGGCCGTCTCCACCACGCGGCGCAGGTACTCGAACGTGGGCGGCCTCTCCGCCCTTCGCGTCCCGATGTGCGCGCCGTCCCCGTCGATGGGGATGAACCAATCGAATCGCGGCTCCGGTCTCCGGCTCATGGCGGGAGCTTACCGCGGTTGCCCCGGGACTGCAGGAGAACCCCCGCGCGCGGAAATTCGGACACGCCTTCCGAGGGGTGTAGATTTACCCGAGATCATGGATCGACGCGGGCCGCTCCTGCTCCTGGCGCCCCTGTTCGTGGCGGTGGTGCTGTTTCTGCCGTCGATCGGCGCCCGAATCACGTCGCTCGAGGACGAGGCCCGCTACGCGCTCAAGGCGCGGAACATGCTCGACACCGGCGACTGGCTGCTGCCGCGCGTGGACGGCGAGGTCCAGATGCAGAAGTCTCCGCTCTTCATGTGGGTGATCGCCGCGCTCTCGCTGCCGGGGCGAAAGGTCACCGAGCTCACGGCGACGCTTCCTTCCGCGCTCAGCGCGATCGCCGGCGTCGGTGTCACGCTGCTCCTCGGCCGCCGGATGTTCGGGGCGCGGACCGGGCTCCTGGCCGCCCTCACCCTCGCGACCATGTTCGGCTACTACTGGCACGCGCGGCTGGTCCTCGCGGACATGATGATGACCTTCTTCATCGTCGCGGGCGCCGCCGCGTTCTGGATGAGCTTCGCCGACGGCGCGGTCCGACGGGGGCCGCTGATCGTCTTCTGGGTGTGCCTCGCGCTCGCCCTCGCCGCCAAGGGGCCGGCCGGGCTCCTGCCGCTCCTGCCGTTCGGCGCCTTTCTGATCGCCGAACGCGGCTGGCGGCGCGGGATCGTGGATCTCAAGCCGCTCATGGGCGCGACCATTCTCGTCCTCGTCAGCGCGCCCTGGGCGCTCGCCTTCGCGCTCCAGAAGGAGCAGAGCTACGTCCAGAACGTTCTCGTGGGCGACTACCTGGGGCCGCGTCGCGCGGGCTGGGCGCGGCGCTCCGAGGTCTTCTTCACCATCGGCCCGATCGTGCTCGGCTCCCTGCCGTGGACCATCTTCATTCCCGCGGCCGTCCGAGGCGGTTGGTGGCGGGGCGAGAGCAACGTCGGACGGAAGTTCAGGTTCCTCGTCTTCTGGGTGCTCGCCTACGTCATCGTGATCACGCTGATGCCTCAGAAGCGCGACCGCTATCTGCTGCCGATCTTCCCGGCGCTCGCGCTCATGATCGGCTGGCTGTGGGATCGATGGGCCGCGCAAGGTCCCTCCCGAACGCTCCGCGTCCACGGCTGGATCTGGGCCGCGCTGGCCCTCGCGCTGGCCGCCGCCGTGCTGCTGCCGCTTCCCATGCGCCCGGATCTCGCGATCCTGGTGCCGCCCGTCCTGTGGCTGAAGCTCCTGCTGGGCGCGGCGCTCATCGGCGCGGCGGTGGCGGCGGTCGCCACCGCGCGAGCCGGGCACGCCCTCGCGACCTTCGCGGTCGTCTGCGTCTCGACGACGCTGGTGGTCACGGGCGAGACGCAGGTCTTCGTGGCCGGGCACAACCGCACGCACGACGTGAAGGCGCTTTCGGAGCGGCTCGTCGCCCGGCTCGGCCCCGGCGATCAGCTCGTGACCTACAAGCTCGGATCTCTCTCGCTGCAGTTCTACACGGGTCGGGCGATCCGCGAGCTGCAAGATCAGCAGAGCCTCGCTCCGCTCCTGGCCGCCGGGCGCCCGCTCTACGTGGTCGTCCACGACCGGCGCTGGCCCGAGCTGCGCGACGGCAGCGGCCGGAGCTGGACGCGTGTCGACGAGCTCGAGTTCGGGGATGTGCGATGGCTGGTGGTCGCGCCGGTGCCGCCGTGACCGGCGACCTCGCGCTGTCCGTGATTCTCCCGGTGCACAACGAGGCCGCGAACCTGCCCATCCTGTGGCGGGAGATCGCCGAGGTGCTGCCCGGTCTGGCAAGCCCCGCCGAGGTGATCTTCGTCGACGACGGATCGACGGACGGGAGCGCCGACGTGATCCGGAGCCTCGCCCACGACGAGCCGCGAATTCGCCTGCTCCGCTTCGAGGCCAACGCCGGGCTGAGCGCGGCGTTCTACGCCGGCTTTCAGGCGGCCCGCGGCCGGATCATCGCCACGCTGGACAGCGATCTGCAGAACGATCCGCACGACCTCCCCATCCTCGCCGCGTGTCTGGAGACCGCCGACGCCGCGGTCGGCTCGCGCCTGGTCCGGCACGATTCGTGGGTGAAGCGCGTCTCGTCGCGGATCGGCAACGGCGTTCGCCGGGCGGTGACCGGCGATCCCGTGCAGGACAGTGCCTGCAGCCTGCGCGTGATGAAGCGCGCGTGCCTGGGCGCGGTGCCGCCGTACACGGGCATGCACCGGTTCGTACCGAGCCTGCTCAAGCTGGCCGGCTTCCGCGTCGTGGAGGTTCCGGTCCACCATCGCCCGCGAAGGTTCGGCCGGTCGAAATACGGGGTGGGCAATCGGGCCGTGACGGCCTTCGTCGACCTCCTGGCCGTGCGGTGGATGATGCGACGGCGGCTGCGATACCGGATCGCCGAGGAGGTTCCGCCTCGACCCTGACGTCAGAGGGCCGGACCGGGGCCGGCTGGCCGAAGGTCTCATGGACAGGCCGCCTCGATTTCAGCATCTTCATTCACGCTCGAAGACCCGAGAAAGAGGAGGGCAACACCATGACCGTCAGGATGATCGCTGGTTGCCTCGTCGCGCTGACTCTCGTCGTCGGGGTCGGCGGCTGCGGCTCGATGGGGATGGGCTCGGGTCTACTCGACCAGCTCGGCGGCAGCTCCACGCTCAAGGCCCTGTCGGACACGTTCGTGAACAACGCGGCGAGCGACCCGCGGAGCAGCAAGCTCCTGTCGGGCGCCAACCTCGGGACGCTGAAGTCGAAGGTGTCGGATCAGTTCTGCTCGGCGCTCGGCGGCGGATGCACGGCGCCCCTGAGCAGCGCGCAGGTGACGGAGGCCGCCAAGAAGGTCGACGCCCCGACCTCGAGCGGGCTCACCGACAGTCTCATGAAGGCCCTGGACAGCGTCAAGGCGGCGCCCGCGGTGAAGGAGGGCGTCACGAAGCTCCTGGGGCCGCAGCTCGGCGGCATCGTCGCCGGGCTCCTGTAGCCCCCCGGCGCCGACCCGGCCGGTCAGCCCCCTTCGGCGGGCGGCATCGGCAGGCGAACCGTCAGCACGCTGCCCCGGCCCTTGACGCCGTCGCTCGCGACGCTGATGGTTCCGCCGTGGAGCTCGACGAGCTTCCGCGTCAGGGCGAGGCCCAGTCCGGTCCCGCCCTGATCACGAGCGTACGACGAGTCCACCTGCTCGAATGCCTCGAAGATCCGCGCCTGGTCCTCGGGCTTGATCCCGATGCCCGTGTCGGCCACGGCGAGCCGGAGTGCCTTGTCTCCGGGCGCCGCCCCCTCGGACACGTCGAGGGTGACCCTGACGAACCCGCCGGGCTCGGTGAACTTGATCGCGTTGGACAGCAAGTTGTAGATCACCTGCTGGATCCGCTGCCGGTCGGCGTTGACCGACGGCAGCACGTCCTTCACCTCGGTGCTCATCGTGATGTTCTTCTCGCGCGCCAGCGACTCGACGACGCCGACGACTTCCCGCAGCTCGTCGGCGACGGCGACACTGGTAAGGTCGAGCGTCAGGTGCCCGGCGTCGACTTTCGCCAGATCGAGCACGTCGTCGACCAGGCGTCGAAGGTGGCGGCCGCCGGACAGGATCGTCGTGAGGTATTGCAGCTGCCGCTCGTTCAGCTCTCCGTACGTCTTGTTCGCCAGGAGCTGGGAAAATCCGATGACGGCGTTGAGGGGCGTGCGGAGCTCGTGGCTCATCGCCGCCAGGAACTCGCTCTTGGCCCGGCTCGCCTTCTCCGCGGCCACCTTGGCGCCCAGGAGCTGCCGCGATTGGTCCAGGAGCTGACGGATGTAGCGCTGCGCCTCCGCGTAGAGGCGCGCGTTCTCGAGCGCAACGAGCAGCGCCAGGCCGACCGCCGCCCCCAGCGCGATCAGCACCCCGGTCCACGTGCGCGCCTCCAGGCGGCCGGCCTCGGCCTGAGCCGAGAGCATCCGGGTGTGGATCGCCTCCATCAGCCCGTCCAGATTCTCCTCGACCTCCTCGGCAAGCGCCCGCGCCGTGGTGTCGCTCACCCAGAGCGTCCGCTCGCGATTGGGGCGCCGGAGGAGCGACTGCTCCTCGCCGACGGTGCTGCGGTACTTCTCGAAGGCGGCGCGGGCCGCGCCGAGCCGCATGGCCTCGGGCTCGCTCTGCACGTACTCGGCGAGGCGCCCCAGGTCGTCGGCGATCCGGTCCGCCCGCTCGGTCCACGCCGTGACGTAGCGCGGATCGCCCAGCACGGCCGCCCGGGTCTCGAGACGCACGAGCGGGGCTATGGATTCGCGGGTGGAGGCGGCCAGGCGCATCGCCGGGACGGTTCGGGTCGCGATCTCCCGGTTGACCGAAACCAGATTGCCGACGGCGTAGAAGCTCAGAAAGCCGACGGTCGCGAGAACAAAGATGACAAGGAGCGAGATCAGGAAGGGTTTCGCGGCCAGCCGCATGTCAGTTCTTGCCTGTCTTCAAATTGCAGCACGACTCCGCCGAGGATCACTCGGATTATCGTCCTGCCGCAGGAAACTGTCGATCTCGCGGGCACTTCCCGGCGCCGGCCGCGCCGCCGGCGGCCGGTCGGCTAGGGCTGGATGGTCAGGATCTCACGCGCCTTGGCCCCGCCGCGCTGTGGCCCCGGGATCAGCCACAGGAGCACGCCGGAGGCCCCGTAGCAGACGATGAACACGAGCAGCGCGTAGGTGTAGCTCTGAGTCCGGTCGTAGATCCAGCCGGTGAAGACCGCGGCCGGCATCGAGGCGAAGCTCTGGAACATGCTGATCCAGCCGCGGATCGTCGCGAAATGGGCGCGACCGAACACGTCGCCGACCAGCGCCCAGGTCACCGAGTTGATCCCGTCGCCGAACGAGAACAGGACGGCGAACAGCACGAGCGCCCACCACACGCCGTCGCCGTACGCCAGCACGACGAGACCCGCGGCGCCCAGCAGAACGCCCACGGCTCCGATCGTCTGCTTCGATTGCCGGTCGCCGAGCCACCCCGTCAGCGGCCGGGTGACCACGGTGGCCAGCGCGGTGAGGCCGACGTAGAACGCCGCCGCCGGCTCGTCGAGCCCCTTCCAGATCAAGAGCGGAACCAGGTGCACGGTCACGCCGGCGTAGGGAATGTTGCGCAAGCCGTGGAACGCGGCCAGCAGCCAGAACGTCGACGTGCGCAGCGCCTCGCGCGTGGTGAACTCGCGCTCCTCGCCGAGGGTCGACACGGGCCGGCTCGCCGGCGGTAGCTCGGGCGGGACGGCCGGCTCGCCGTCCGGAAGCAGGCCCATGCTCTCCGGCGAGCGACGAATCAGCAGGACGAGCGGCAGCAGCATGAACACGACCAGGCCGGACAGCACCGCGGCGATCCGCCATCCCAGGTTCAAGACGGCCACCGCGACCAGCGGAAAGATCACCACCCCGCCGATGGCCTGGCCGGTCTGGACGACGGCCATGGCGAGCCCGCGCTTGCGGCGGAACCAGTGGTTGACCGACGCGAGGGTGGCCTGATTGAACCCGGCCTGGAACCCGAAGCTGAGCGGCCCGATGAACACGAGGAGAAAGAGAAGATAGCTGTGCGTGAGCGACAGCAGGATGAGACCGAGCCCCGCGAGCAGGGTGCCGACGACCAGCATCACGCGGACGTCGAAGCGGTCGATGAGATATCCGACCAGCGGCGCGCCGAGCGCGGCCTCGAGCCGCGAGAGCGAGAACGGCAGCGAGGTGGCGGCGCGGCTCAGATGCAGCTCGTTGAGGACCGGCAGGAAGTACACCGTGAATCCGGTGTTGAAGAGCCCGCCCTTGACCGCGTCCTGGACGCAGCCGATCGCCACGATCCACCAGCCGTAGAAGACACGGCCCGAGCTCCGCGATAGTGATCGCCTCACGGCCGGTGGCTCGCGTCGGGCGCCGCGCTCCGCACGCTCACGGCTTGTAGTTGACGCTCTTCGGCTGGATCTTCCTCAAGAGATCGGGATAGACGAATGCGCCCAGGTCGAGGGGCTTGGTGAGCTTGCCCTGCTGCTTCAGCTGCGCCTCGGCCAGCCGGAACAGGCTGATGGTGAAGTCGTCCAGGACCATCTCGAAGCGGAGCTTGGTCATGAGCTCGGCCACCAGCGGCGGGTCGAGGCTCTTGAGGAAATCGGACACGTCCTTGGCGGCGCGCTTGCGGTCCCGGTTGATGAGGTCGGTCGCCTCGACGAGGGCCCGCACGAACCCCTCGGCCTGCTCCGGGTTCTTCTTGATCCAGCCGAGGTTCATGTAGATGTACACGCCCTGCTCGAGGATGTTTTCCTGGTCCTTGAGCACCTTGGTGTTCTTGACCGCGGCGAGGCCGCGGGTGACCCACGGCTCCCACACGGCGTAGGCGTCGATATTGCCGCGCTCGAGCGCCGCCACCATCTCCGGCGCCTCGACGTTGACCACCGTGTAGTCGGCCGCGTTCAGCTTGAGCTTGTCGATGAGGGCCAGCCAGAACACCTCGCCGCCCGAGCCGCGCGCCACCCCGATCTTCTTGCCCTTGAGCTGATCGAGGTTGTCCATGTTGCGACCGACGATCGCGATCCAGCGCACGAGACGCGTGGCCTGCGCGACCACCACCACGTTGGGATCCAGGTTGTGGTTGCTGACGCCGGCGATCTCGGAGCCGAACGCCGACTCGATCTGGCCGTTGATCAGGAACGACACCATGGCCGATCCGGACGGCCCGGTGTTGATCCGGACGTCGAGCCCGTGCTTCTTGAAGAGCCCCTCTTGCTGCGCCACGTAGTAGGCGGAGAACACCGGATCGACCCCGGTCGCGATGGTCATCTTCGTCTGCGCCCCCGCCGTACCGCCGCAGATCAGCAGACCCAGAACGAGCAGGCATTGCGCGCCCCGTCTCAGCATGAACGCTCCCCTCCCGGCCGGCCGTCAGGTCGCCGGCGAGTATTTTCCCGCGAAAGTAAAGATGCTCCAGCGGAACATGCGATCGGTCACGAAGCCCAGGAGTCCCAGGGTGACCAGGGACACGAAGATCTCGTCCACCAGCATGAACAGGCGCCCGTCCCAGAGCATCTTACCCAGCCCGTCGTTGGCGGCGATCAGCTCGGCGGCCACGATCGTGGTGAAGGAGTTGGCCATCGCCAGCCGCATCCCGGTCAGGATGTACGGCACCGTCGCCGGCAGGGCCACGTGGAAGAAGATCTGCGCTCGCGTCGCGCCGAGCGATTGCGCGGCCCGGATCTTGTTGGGTGCGATGGCCGACACGCCGGCCGCCGTGTTCAGGATGACGATGAAGATCGTCGTGTAGATGATGAGGAAGATCTTGGACGCCTCGCCGATCCCGAACCAGATGACCGCCACGGTGATCATGGCCACCGAGGGAATGAAGCGCAGGAACTCGGTGTACGGCTCCAGGAGCTTCCGCACGGACCGGAACGAGCCCATCGCCAGGCCGATCGGCACGCCCAGCAGGGAGCCGGCGATGAACCCGGCGAGGATGCGCTGAAGGCTCGCCGACAGGTGCTCCAGCAGCACGCCGTTGCGCACCAGCACGAGCGCCTTGCGGAACACGATCGTGGGCGGAGGAAACAGCACCGAGCTGACCAGGTAGAGCGACGCCCACTGCCAGATCAGGAACAAGCTGCCGAACCCGAGCGCGTAGCCGCCGTAGGCGCTCCACAGGCGGCGCGCGGCGCGCCCGGGGCCGCCGATCAGTGCGCTCCGGTGCGTCGCCGTGTCGGGTGTGGGCATCCGCGCATTCGCTAGTCCGCACGAGCGATGGATTTGGCGACTTCGTCGCGGATCATCTCATAGACCTGCTTGTAGTAGCGCAGGAACGCGTCGTCGGTGCGGCGGCGCGCGCCGTCCAGCGCGACCTCGACCACGCCCTTGACCTGCGATCGCGGCCCGGCCTCCATCACGCCGATCCGCTTGCCGAGCGTGACGGCCTCGTCGATGTCGTGCGTGATGAACAGGACGGTCGTGCGCGTCGCCTGCCAGATGTTGGCGAGCTCCAGCTGCATCAGCGATCGGGTCTGCGCATCCAGCGCGGCGAAGGGCTCGTCCATCAGCAGCATCTGCGGCTCGTTCGCCAGCACCCGGGCGATCTGGATGCGCTGCTTCATGCCGCCGGACAGCTCGGCCGGATACTTCTGCTCCTGCCCCCCGAGCCCGACCAGCTTCAGGTAGTGCACGGCGCGCTCGCGCCGCTCCGCCTTGCCCACGCGTCGCATGCGCAGGCCGAACTCGACGTTCTCGATCGCGGTGAGCCAGCCGTAGAGCGAGTCGTCCCCCTGGAAGACGACGGCGCGATCGCGGCCGGCGCCCGCCACCGGGCGGCCGCCCATCAGAATCTGCCCGCTCGTGGGGGCCTCGAAGCCCGCGAGCATCTTGAGCACGGTCGTCTTGCCGCAGCCGCTGGGGCCGAGCAGGCAGAAGAACTCGCCGACCTCGATCTCCACACTGAAGTGCTCGACCGCCTGGTAGTCGGCGCCCTGCAACGAGCGGTAGGTTTTCCCGACATCGTCGAACGAAACCAGCGACATGACCGGGGGCAGCCTAGCAAGCCCCCCTCGCGCTGACAACACGCATGGGATAATCGCGCGGACCACTGGGGAGGCCTCCATGCGTACGGTGACGTTGTGCGCGTTGCTCGTCTGTCTGATCACCAGCTTGGCCGTCGCGCAGCCGTTCGACATCCGGGCGGCCGCCAGTCAGGCGCCCGATCTCAAGTTCCCCGCGTCCCCCAAGACGCTCGGCCTTTTCAGCTCGCTCGAGATGGCGATCTACAAGCCCGACGGCGCCGGACCGTTTCCCGCTCTGGTCCTCGTGCACACCTGCGGCGGTCTACGACCTGAGATTCAGGACTGGACCAAGAACGCGCTCTCGCGCGGCTACGTTGCGTTCGTGATCGACAGTCTGGGCCCGCGCGGCGTGAAGAGTGTCTGCATTCCGCCGAGCCCGGTGAACATCTGGCGGGGCGCCAAGGACGCGTTCCAGGCGCTCGAGCACCTCCAGCGCTTCGATTTCGTCGATCAGAGCCGAATCGGGCTGATGGGCTTCTCGTGGGGTGCGATGGTCGGGCTCCTCGTGAACAGTCGCGCAGTCGCCGAGGCGTTGTCGCCGTCGGGGCGGTTCGCCTCGGTCGCGAGCTTCTATCCGGCCTGCTACTTCTCGACCGCGCGCGGGGGCGTGGAGTTCCTGCGCCCCGACACCGATCGCCCGACTCTGGTCTTGATGGCCGAGCTCGACAACGAGACACCGCCGTCGGATTGCCTGCCGCGTCTCGAGGCCCTCAAGAGCAAGGACGCCCCGGTCAGCTGGCATCTGTATCCCAAGGCCACACACTGCTGGGACTGCGCCTCGCTCGACAACCTGACCAAGACCGACTTCCAGGGCAATCGCGTGAGCTATCGCTTCGACCGCGCCGTGACCAAGGACTCGGCCCGGCGCGCCTTCGATTTCTTCGCCGAGCACATGAGCGCGCGGAAGTGATCCGGCCGGTCTAGTCCAGCCAGTCCTGCTCCTTGAGCTTGCGGGGCAGATACCGCTTGGTGAGGTACTGGAAGTCCTTGTTGGCGAGCGCGTCGAGCTCGTACTTGAGCCCGCTCGACAGCATGCGCTTGATCTCGGCCTGCCAGCCCTTCTTCTGGAACCACGAGTAATCGAGGAGCTCGCGGGCGCGGGCGACGTCCTTCTCGTTGAGCTTGATGCCCACGTTGCGCGGGAGCTCGTACGCCTCGGGATCCGCGCTCGAGAGCCCGATGAACTTGGCCTTCGGAATGGCCATGCG
>Ga0137403_10001096_pt1 | contig 34256 bp, 29 predicted proteins | sample CZOMad2_1_16fung_FD_122057 | JGI IMG/M metagenome (GOLD analysis project Ga0137403, IMG submission 122057) | Vadose zone soil fungal communities from Angelo Coast Range Reserve, California, USA - CZOMad2_1_16fungal (Hybrid Assembly) | ecosystem: Environmental > Terrestrial > Soil > Vadose zone... | reverse complement strand
TTTCCGAGCACGCGCCCAACATCAAAGACATAATTCTCCACAAGCAAGTGATTACGCCGCTCGATCTGGAACGCGAGTGGGGACTGAGTGAAGGCAACATCTTCCAGGGAGAACTCTCTCTCGAGCAGCTTTTCTTCCTGCGCCCGGTACCGGGCTGGGCGCAGTTCCGCACCCCGATTAAGAACCTCTACATGTGCGGATCGGCGACCCATCCTGGCGGCGGAATCATGGGCGCTCCCGGACGGCTCGCGGCGCTCGAAATTCTCAAAGATTTTCGGTGGGCGGCGGCCTAGATGGCGGAGACTCGTGATGTCGTCATCATTGGTGGCGGGCACAACGGGTTGGTAACCGCCTTTTACCTGGCCAAAGCGGGATTTAAGCCTCTGGTGCTCGAACGCCGCACGCAACCCGGCGGTGCAGCGATCACGGAAGAATTTCATCCGGGATTTCGCTGTTCAACACTTGCGCACTCGGCGGGGCCGCTGCGGACAGACGTCATCCGCGACATGCAGTTGGAAAAGCACGGGCTGAAGCTAATCACGCCTGAGGTGAGTGTGGCGTCGCTCTCTCCCGATGGCCGCGCACTCACGCTCTACAACGATATTCGCAAGTCATCGCAGGGGATCGCCAACTTCTCTCAGAAAGACGCAGCCAAATATCCAGAGTTCGAGCAATCGCTCGGCAAAATGGGCAAAGTGATTGGCAAGGCGCTGACGCTCGCGCCGCCGAATATAGACAATCCAAGCAGGGGCGATCTTTGGGGAATGCTCAAGACCGGGCGCAGCATTCGCAACCTAGGTAAGAAAGATATGTACCGCCTGCTGCGCTGGGGGCCGATGGCGGTGGCGGATCTAGTCGCTGAATATTTCGAGACGGAGTTGCTGCGTGCGACCATTGCCGCTCGCGGAATTTTCGGAACATTTCTGGGGCCGTGGTCGGCAGGAAGCAGCCTTGTACTTCTGATTCGGGCTGCAGCGGATTCACATCCCGCAGGCACGGCCTGGTTCGCAGCTGGAGGAATGGGATCGGTAACGCAAGCGATGGCTTCGGCCGCCAAGCAGGCTGGAGCGGAGATTCGCAGCGGTGCGGAAATTATCCATATTCGTATCAAGGATGGCGCAGCCACCGGTGTCGTGCTCTCCAACGGCGAAGAGATCACTGCAAAGGCTGTCATTTCCAACGCTGATCCCAAGCGAACCCTGCTGCGGTTGGTCGATCCGTTACATCTCTCGCCGGATTTCGTGATGAAGCTCCGGCACTACCGCATGCCGGGAACCGTGGCAAAAGTCAATCTTGCGCTGTCCGGCCTGCCGAAGTTTACGGCGCTGAATGGCGATGGAGAGGCACTTAAAGGCCGCATCCACATTGGGCCGGAGATTGATTATCTTGAACGTGCTTTCGATGAGTCCAAATACGGCGATTTCTCCAAGCAGCCGTATTTGGAGGTCACGATTCCCTCTCTGACCGATCCATCGCTGGCCCCGGAAGGCCAGCATGTGATGTCGATCTATGTGCAATATGCGCCTTACAAGCTGAAGGGCAGCGACTGGGAATCCGAACGCGTACCGCTTGGCGATACCGTCGTTAAGACTCTGGCGCAATACGCGCCAAATTTACCAGAGCTGATCCTCACGCACCAGATCATCACACCGCAAGATCTGGAAGATACTTACGGCCTGACTGGCGGACACATTTTCCACGGCGAACTTGCCCTCGATCAGTTTTTTACCATGCGCCCGCTCCTCGATTGGGCACGATACCGCACGCCGATTCGAAATTTGTATTTGTGCGGTTCGGGCACGCATCCCGGAGCGGGCCTGACTGGCGGGTCGGGAGCGAATGCGGCGCGAGAGATTTTGAAAGATCTGAAGAAGTAGCGCGGCGCAACGGGCGGGCGAGGACGTCCGCCAGACAGCCGGCAGAGGCCGGCGCTACTTATGAAGAACACCGCCATCCTGCTGCTGACTTGCCCTGACCGCAAAGGCGTGGTTGCCGCGATTGCGGATTTTATCTACCGGCACAATGGCAACATTCTGCACGCCGATGAGCATGGTGATCTCGACAGCGGAATGTTTCAAATGCGGGTGGAATTCGATCCGGCAGATTTCAGCATCGATCTCGCAGAATTCTCGAAGCCTTTTTCACCTATCGCTGAAAAATTTGAAATGAATTGGCGGCTTGCCCAATCGAGCTATCGTCCGCGAATGATCATCCTCGTTTCCAAGCATGACCATTGCCTGGTGGATTTGCTTTACCGGCACAAGAGCGGCGAACTAGCGTGCGATATTCCGCTGATCATCTCCAATCATCCCGACAACCAGCCGATCGCGGAGTTTTACTGCATTCCGTACATCACCGTTCCCGTTCCAAAGGACAACAAATGTGAAGCCGAGCAGAAGATTCTGGACTTATTAAAGCAGCACAGCCCGGATTTCATTGTGCTGGCGCGGTACATGCAGATTCTGTCGAATGATTTCGTAAACCAGTATCCACATCGGATCATCAACATTCATCACTCATTTTTGCCGGCGTTTATCGGCGCCAAACCGTATCATCAGGCGTTTGCGCGCGGTGTAAAGCTGATTGGGGCTACCAGCCATTACGTCACGGAAGTTCTCGATGATGGGCCGATCATTGAGCAAGACGTCGTTCGTATCTCCCATCGCGACTCTCTTGACGACTTGCTGCAGAAAGGCCGCGATCTGGAAAAGGTAGTGCTGTCGCGGGCGGTGCGCTGGCACATAGAGAACCGCGTGTTGCTTTATGGGAATAAGACAGTCGTGTTCGATTGAGAACGGTCCGCCAAACGGACTGAGAAGCAACGAAAAGCCACCAGGATAGCTCCCCGCCCTGCGTTTGTGACTTTGGTGACCTCTCCCGCCGAACATGCTTGTGCTGGAATACAGCTTAGGTTTTACTAACTGAAACGATTTAGAGACCCGGGAGCTGCGTTTGGTTGAAGATCCGAAGTGGGAACTTGCCATCCTCGCGACTGTCCAGGGCTTCTACGAGAAGCTCTTGCAAGACGCTGTCGGAGGCGAAGTTCCAGTGCCAAACGTGCTAGAGGCAGTCTCTCTTCAGCAGGCCGATGGCGATGTGAACCTGACCCTTGCCACCATGCGCCGCTGGCTGCGGCTGCTTGACATGGCAATCACGCCAGCGATGTTGCGCCGCGCGTTTACATCTGAAACCGATCCCGAAATCGCCGAGGCCATGCTGCGCTATTTCGTGCGCAAAAAAGATACCAGCGATGTTCACCGCGACAAGACCGACCTGGTTGCAACGTTTCTCTATCGCCATCCTCGCGTGCCTGGGCAATGGGAGCGCCGCGGATACGGTCTTGACGGATCGCTTCCGCTGTCGCCGTTTGAAATTGCTCTGATTGAGATTCTCGCCGACACCGACGTTCCCGAACTGCCGGAAGAGCACGTGCAAGTTCTGCGCCGTTTCGATCCGTTACAAGAAGAAGCGCGAAATTTTCATGACCTGAACGCCTTGCTGGATTCTGACATTATCGGCCGGGTGCGCGAGCTGAAGCAATCGCTCGATGTTTCCTTCTATCATCCCGGCGTGCTCGCCACGATTGCTCCGTACAACGTGGTGTTCGGCAAGAAGTTCGACGAGCTCTTTCACGCGGCTGCAGCGGAGATCAAGAATTTTTCCGAAGCGCTGCAGGAACAGGGCGGCAGCATCCTGGGCAACGTGGATGGCATGGACGTAACCGTAGATCACGTAGCTGCGCTCAAAGAAACCGAGTTGTTGAAAATCGATTACGGAGAAGCTCTGGACAAATTCCGGCGTGTTTCCAAGCTCAAGCGCGCTCTGGAGCGCCGTCCGCCAATCCGCCGGCTCACGCAACCGATTCCAATGCCACAGCCCGCAAAATCCAGCCGGCCAGCGGCCAAACCCGTGCTCGTCCGCCAGACCCGGCCTGCAATGGACGTTCAGTCCATGCGCTCGGCCGTCACGCCACAGCAGATTGCGACTGAGGAGGCGAAGATTCGCAAGGTTGAAGAATCGATACGAGTATTTGTCCGCGTGGCCGATCCCAAATTTCGCCAGATCGTCCCTATGCGCTTTTTCAATCTCGCGCTGACCCCGGCGGAAGCAGACGCCTATTGCGCCGATTACGTCCACGAGAAGAGCGTGCGCGCCGAGTTTGCGCGGGTTCTGTTACGTTCAGTAGCGGTGATTGCGCGTATTACAACGGAGCTTGAAGAACTGAAACGCTGTGAAAATTCGGTTTCGCTTTGGAAGCTGCATGCCGATTCGCTGCTTGCCCTCCTGGAAGTAGCGAGCGCGGTCACGGAAAACGGACGGCGTGTGCTGACCACGACGAGCAATGAGGGCGATGGAGCCGCGCAGGAAGCTATCACGACTTCTCTAGGCAAACTGCGTGACTCGGCTGATTTGACGGTGCAGACGCTTACCCGGGCAGGCACCGAAACTTTCGCCGGCTAGGCCGGACTGCGCCCGCCTACTGTATGCTGCTCAAGATACTTTTTTCTGGTCATGCCAGCCCCTCGAATTTATCTGCGCGCAATTACCCTGCTTATTTTTCTTATCTCCTGCTCGTCGCTCGGCAATACCTATTCAGTCCTGACGCACGAAGAGATAGTTGACCTATTGTGGAAGCAGAAAATCCAGCCGTTGCTGCTGAAGCGGTTTCCTGACGCAACCGAAGAAGACCTTCGCAAAGCCCACGCTTATGCGTACGGCGGATGCGTTCTGCAAGACATGGGCTACTATCCCTTCGGCAACAAATATTTCAGCGATCTCGTTCATTACGTCCGCAGCGGCGACTTCGTAGCGGCACTGATTCGGGATTCTTCAGACCTAAACGAATACGCTTTCGCCCTGGGCGCGCTGGCGCATTACGCCTCTGACGTGAGCGGACATCCCATCATCAATCGCATAACGGCCATTGAGTTCCCCAGCCTGGCGAAGAAATATGGCAAGGAGGTCACCTACGCGAACGATCCCAAAGCGCACATTCGCACGGAATTCGGGTTTGACATGGTGCAGGTTGCCAAGAACCGGTACACCTCCGACAGCTATCACGACTTCATCGGATTCGAGGTCTCGAGGCCGCTGCTGGAACGCGCCTTCTTTGAGACCTACTACCTGAAGCTCGATGATGTATTCGGAGATGTGGACGTGGCTATCGGGAGCTATCGCCGTGGTGTCGGCAAATTCATTCCGGAGGTGACGAGAGTTGCGCTGCTTTCCCGTCATGATCAGTTAGTGAAGGAAAATCCCAATTTCAGCAAAAAGAAATTTCTCTATTACCTGAATCGCGCCGGCTACGAACGCGAGTGGGGGACGGTTTACCGCAAGCCCGGTATCGGAACGCGCATTCTGGCCTTCTTCTTAAAGATCGTTCCGAAAGTCGGACCATTCAGAGCGGTCAGCTTCAAGATCCCGACCACTCAAACAGAAGACATGTACATCAAGAGCGTGGATGATACCGTCGAAAATTATTCCCGGCTATTGCAAGAGGTAGCGGACAATACGCTGCGGTTCCCTAACCGCGACTTCGATACCGGACGTGAGACGCGTGCAGGCGAATACACCTTGACAGATAAGACTTATGCCCGGCTGGTGGATCATCTTGCCAGGAAAGCTCCCGACCCAATGTCGGCAGCTTTGCGGCAAAATGTGTTGGAATTTTACGCAAACTTGAATGATCCCATCGACACGAAAAAGAACAAGAAGGATTGGGAAAAGCTGCAACAGGAACTGAACGACTTGAAAAGGCAATGCCCAACCTGCCAGCAACAGGAGCATCCTCCCGCTTCGCGATGAATCCAACAAAGGGTGACAACTTGCCTTTCTACGGGTCAGTGAGGCAAGTTATAGGCTCGTCTTCACGAGGTAAGAGCCATGAGCCCCGAAGATAAGCACTACCACGCGACCATCACCAAGCGCATCGACTTCGCGCCCGAGTTGTGGACCATCCGCATCCAGGCCGGTGGCGAGTTCAAGTTCATACCGGGCCAATACGCCACGCTGGGCGTGCAGGGCGTCGACAAACGATTAGAGCGACCTTACTCGATTGTGTCTTCGCCGTACGAAAACGAAATCGAATTTTTCTTTGAGCTGGTGCCGCAAGGCGAATTGACACCAGAGATTTACCAGCTGCAAGTCGGTGATGAATTGCTCATGCGCAAGGTGCCGAAGGGGCGTTTCACGCTGGACATTAAGAGCGGGCGCACGAATCATTTTCTGGTTTGCACCGTAACCGGGATTGCGCCGTTTGTGAGCTATATCCGCACACTTCATAAAGACTGGAAGGACGGGAAGTTTAGCGGTGAGCAGAAACTTTTTCTGCTGAATGGCGCCAGCCGCTCCTGGGAATTCGGCTACTTGGACGAGCTCCGAAGATTCGCTCATGACGCGCCCTGGCTGAAGTATGTGCCTACAATCAGCCGTCCGTGGGATGATGGAAAGTGGACGGGTGAAGTCGGACGGGTAGATGACCTGATCCGCAAGTACTCTGATATGTGGGAACTCGACGGATCCAACTCTGTTGGATACCTTTGCGGCCACCCGGAGATGATCGAGCACGGTAAAGGCATCTTGAAGCGGCGTGGCTATCCCAAGGAAGCGATCAAAGAGGAGGTTTATTGGATTCCTGGGAAGGAAGCTGTGGCCAGCTAGCGCCGATCACGCGCTTTCCGCTGGCGCAAAGAAAACGAGAACGGCAAGTTCCTCTTTGATTTCGCAGAAACGGTGCTCGACCCCTGCCGCGACGAAGACGATGCTGCCTGCACGGACTTCCTGGTTTTCACTCCCAATTCTCATGTGCGCCCGGCCGTGGATCACATAATACAGCTCATCTTGTTTGTGTGGGCTTTGCGGATCGGCGTCCTCGGCAGGCAAAACGTAAAGACCCGCGCTGAGGGCCGGAGCGCGCAAAAACTCCAAATAGCGTTTGCCCGTGAGCAATCGCTGCTGCTCAATTTCCGTGAGTTGAAAGAACCCACCACTTTGCCCGTCCATAGATATTTCAATTCCTGAAATGCACGCGTCACCCGAGAATCATCCGAATGCGCCAGCAAAAAAGATTTCCGTATATTGCCGAACCAAATGCTCTTGCTGCAAAGTCCCTTCCGGCCGATACCACTGATAAATCCAGTTGATCATCCCCAGTAGCGCAAAGGCCGCCGCACGAGGGCTGACGCTTCCACGCGATTGGCGCGCGCGCTGTACCTCGGCAATGAGGCTCTCTACAAAATGAACATAGTCTTTCTTTCGCGCGTTGATTCGCCGCCGAAGTGACGGGGGCAGCGGATGATTTTCATGCAGCATTACCGTGATTTCGCGATCGCGAACGCTGAGAACAACTTCGATATGCCGCCGAATTAGCATGCGCAGGCGCTCCTCCGGGTCGGCAATATCGCGAACACCGTTGATCACCCGCTCCTGGGTGATGTCCATCGCGTGGTCCATCAGGTTGAATAGGATTTCATCTTTGCTCTGAAAATGATGGTACAGCCCCCCCTTGCTTAGCTTGAGAGCCGACGCCACGTCGTTCATCGAAGTTGCGTGATACCCGCGCTGCTGGAACAGGCGTGCGGCGGTGCGCAGGATTTCTTGGCGAGAATCGAGTGTGGCCTCGCGAGTCATTGGCGGACAGGATATACAGTTGGCAAGCGAATGCCAACGCGATGTTTGAGCCGCAAGCGGTCCCAACAAGAGTCGACGATCTTTTCAGCCGGGGTGATATTGCGCAATTCACGCGAGATGGTCCAGCGGACGCTTCTAATGTCGAACTATTTCAGCCAGAACGGGGTGCGAATTACTGTCACCGTACGAGTTTGCCCTCAAATCTGTGGCTGGGAGAAATATTGAGCTAAGTTACAGAATTTTAAGCTCTTATAGCCCATCGTCAGAGATCCTGGTGGTGGGTTTTCGCTTTTGGCAGCAGATTACGATATCGGCGGCAAGGAGACGCAAAAACGATATTGACAGGGTTGCGGCGGAATCGCTAAGATTCAAGACAGCCGACCGACCGGTCGGTTTCTCGCAGTCGAAAATTACAGGAGACAACGTGGCCACAATTTTCTACGAACATGACGCTAATCCTTCAGCCCTGAAGGGCAAGACTATTGCAATTTTCGGATACGGAAGCCAGGGCCACGCCCAGGCGCAGAATCTGCGCGACAGTGGCTATAACGTAATCGTCGGCCTTGATCCACAGCGGCCGAGCGCTCAACAGGCGAAGGCAGACGGCATGACCGTGTTGCGACCGGCTGAGGCTGCTAAACGAGCCGATTGGATTCAGATCCTTACGCCGGATGAGACGCAGGGCGACTTCTACGAGTCGCAGATCAAGCCGGCTCTCCACGCCGACAAGATCTTCGGCGTCTCGCATGGCTTCAGCATTCATTTCAAGACCATCGTTCCGCCCAAAGATGTGGACGTTGTCATGATCGCGCCCAAGAGTCCGGGGCACTTGCTGCGGCGAGTTTACACAGAAGGGCGAGGAGTCCCTTCACTGCTGGCGATTCATCAGGATGCCAGCGGCCGCGCGCATGAGTACGCACTGTGCTATGCGTATGGGATCGGCTCAGCCCGGGCTGGTGTTCTGCAAACTACGTTCAAAGAGGAAACAGAGAGCGATTTGTTTGGCGAGCAAGCGGTCCTGTGCGGCGGCCTGACCTCACTCATCAAGAAAGGATTCGAGACTCTGGTCGAGGCTGGCTACGCGCCGGAGATCGCCTATTTCGAATGTCTGCATGAGATGAAGCTGATCGTTGATCTGATTTACGAAGGCGGACTTGGCGGCATGCGCTACTCAATTTCCAATACGGCCGAGTACGGCGATTTGACTCGCGGCGAGAAAGTCGTGGGCGATGAGACTCGCAAAGCAATGAAAGAAATTCTCGCCCGCATTCAGGATGGCTCTTTTGCCAAAGAGTGGGTTGAAGAGAACAAGAAGGGCGGAAAGAATTTTGCGGCCCTGCGCGAGAAAGAAAAGCAGCACCAGATCGAAACCGTGGGTGCGCAACTGCGCGGCATGATGTCATGGCTGCAGAAAGATACCAAGAAGCCCGGCTTAGCGCAGAAACCAGAGGCGAAGGTCGTGAATGCTTAGAGGAGCCGAAATCGTTCTGCAGTGCTTGCGGGCCGAGGGCATTGACCTAGTCTTCGGCTATCCCGGTGGCGCGATCATGCCGTTGTATGACGCGCTCGAAGGCAGCGGGATCAAGCACATTCTCACGCGGCATGAGCAGGGAGCAGTTTTCGCGGCGGAAGGCGTGGCGCGCGTCAGCGGAAAGGTTGGAGTCGCCTTTGCAACCAGTGGCCCCGGCGCCACAAATCTGGTCACCGGAATTGCCGACGCAAAAATGGATTCGGTTCCGCTGGTCTGCATCACAGGCCAAGTGCGTAGTGCCTTGATCGGCACGGATGCGTTTCAGGAAACAGACGTTTTCGGGATGACTCTCTCGCTGACCAAATGGAGCCGCCTGGTCAAGAGTATCGAAGAAATTCCGGCAGTCATCGCCGAAGGATTTCACTGGGCGCGCAGCGGACGCCCCGGCCCCGTAATGATCGACATTCCCACCGACATGCTGAAGGCAAAGATGGAATTCAGCGGCCCGGTGAAATTTACGCCACACGCCAAGCCGGCGGATGTTCATGGTGAGTCGACTTTCACTGAAACTCTGATCACGCTGCTCGAGCAGGCCAAAAAGCCGGTCGCGCTCGTGGGCGCAGGAGCGAAGCTTTCCGGCGCGATTCCTGAGCTGCGGCGTCTGCTCGATTACCTCCAGATTCCGACATTCGCGACAGTACACGGCCTGGGCGCAGTACCGACCGAAGCGCCATATTACCTGGGTATGGTGGGAATGCACGGCACGCGAGCCGCGAATATGGCGCTGCACGAGAATGATGTTCTATTGGTTTTCGGTGCGCGCCTTGATGACCGTGTGACCGGCGATCCCACTCGCTTTGCGCCGCACTCGCGTATTGTTCATTTTGAAATTGATCCTGCGCAGTTGGACCGGGTTCGTCCCTGTGAACTGCCAGTGATCGGTGACCTAGCAGAAACCATTCCCGCCTGTCACGATGCGTTGCGCCGGGTGAAGCTGCCGGACTGGACCAATTGGCGCGCGGTCGCATGTGGGCCGGAGCGCGGGGAACTTGATCCGCGCGGACTCGCGCAGCCGACGATCCGTTTTCTCGATGAACTCTTCAGCCGCCTGCCGGAGAATAGCGTAATTCTTGCCGACGTAGGCCAGCACCAGATGTGGGCCGCGCAACGCTACCGATCGTCGCTGCCTCGCGGATTCATCACATCCGGGGGACTGGGCGCTATGGGTTTTGCTCTGCCCGCGGCAATCGGGGTACAGATGGCGAAACCGGACGCAACTGTGCTGTGCGTTTCCGGCGACGGCGGCTTCCAGATGAACATTCAGGAATTGGCCACCGTGCATCGGCTCGGGCTGCCGATCAAGATGGTCATCATCGACAACAAATATCTCGGCATGGTGCGACAGTGGCAGCAGCTTTTTTATCAGCGCAACTACGCAGAAACGGACCTGAGCGACAACCCGGATTTCGTGGCGATCTCGAAGGCTTACAAAATTCACGGGCAGCGGATTAGTGAGTCAGTGGTGCGAGAATTCCCCGTGTCGAAAGAAACGGGAGATGAGCTGGATCGCTTTTTGAATTCGTCCGAGCCGGAGTTGCTGGTGTTTGACACTCATCCGGAGGCGAATGTGTTTCCGATGGTGCCAGCTGGGGCGGCGTTATCAGAAATGATGTTTGAAGAGGAGTAAGAGCACGTAGGGACAGCCGCCCTCGGCTGCCCGGCCGAGCGAAGCTCGGCGGTTAGGTAGATGGGAGAACGAAATGCACGCTTTCCATGTCCACTATCGCAATACGCAGGGCACGCTGATGCGCATACTGAACGCGATTTCGCGCCGTGCGATCGATATGCCCTATGTCCAGGCCGAGCCTCACGGATACAATCACAAAGTTTCGCTGCTGCTTGAACTCAATCCCAAGCAGATCGGACAGCTTTTCCGTGATTGGCATGCGATCGTGGATGTTGTGAGCGTTAGCGCCGGCGCGCCTACCGAGGACATGATGGAACTTGCAGAAAGCTGGGATGCTGCCCGGCATCCGCCGGTCGCGGCAAGCTCGGGTGATTCCGCACGCGCCGCGATGGCGTAGATTCTGTCGACTTGTAAGCATCTGTCATCCCGAGCGAAGCGAGGGATCTGCAGTTGAGGGGTGCAGGCACATTTGCGTCCCCAAATGCAGATTCCTCGCTTTGCTCGGAATGACATTTTTATTTAGGACAGCATTCTTCCATTGCGTCTGGCATAATTCTTCTCCCATGGATCCTAAACACCGCAGCCGTGGCATCACCGACGGGCGCGATCGTGCCGGTGCGCGCGCCATGTTCAAGGCCGTCGGATTCACCGACAGCGATCTCAGCAAACCAATCATTGGCGTCGCAAACACTTGGATCGAAACCATGCCGTGCAACTTTCACCTGCGGCGGCTTTCGGCCAAGGTGAAGGAAGGCATTCGCGCATCAGGTGGCACGCCGATGGAGTTCAACACCATCGCAATCTCTGACGGCGAAACCATGGGCACCGAAGGCATGCGTGCTTCGCTGGTAAGCCGGGAGATCATTGCAGACTCCATCGAACTGGTTTGTCGTGGGCAGATGTTTGACGCGGCCGTTTGCGTGGTTGGCTGCGACAAGACCATCCCTGCTGCAGCGATGGCCCTGGCGCGAATGAACCTTCCTGGGCTTGTTCTTTATGGCGGCACGATCGCGCCCGGAAGCTACAAAGGCAAAGATGTCACGATTCAAGACGTCTTCGAAGCCGTGGGCGCAAATGCTGCAGGAAAAATCACTGACACGGAATTGAGCGAATTGGAGAATGTCGCATGCCCGGGCGCTGGAGCGTGCGGTGGACAATACACCGCGAACACGATGTCGACAGTGATGGAGATGATCGGGTTATCGCCCATGGGTTTCAACAGCGTTCCAGCCATGGATCCCGCGAAAGATCAAGTTGCTTTTGACTGCGGCAAGCTGGTGATGGATCTTTTGAAGAACGGAACTACTGCGCGGGATATTCTTATCAGGCAGGCATTTGAGAACGCGATCGCCGGCGTAGCGGCAACCGGTGGCTCGACCAATGCCGTGCTGCATCTGCTTGCGATTGCGCGTGAGGCGGACGTTCCGCTCGATATTGAAGATTTCCAAAAGGTCAGCGAGCGCACTCCGTTGCTCGCCGATCTGAAGCCCTCCGGACGATTCGTTGCTGCCGATATGCACCGTGCGGGGGGCGTTCGACTACTTGCACGGCGTTTGCTTCGCGGGCAACATATTCACCCCGAGCCGCGCACAGTCACGGGACTGACAATCCGCTCGGAGAGCGAGCGCGCACAGGAGACTCCAGGCCAAGAGGTCATTGCGCCCCTAGACAGACCTCTCAAAGCTACAGGCGGTCTGGTGATCCTGAGTGGCAATCTTGCGCCGGAGGGATGCGTGGCCAAAATCAGCGGGCACGAACGGCTGAGCCACCGTGGGCCGGCGCGAGTTTTCGAATCCGAAGAAGATGCAATGGCCGCAGTCACCGGGAAGAGGGTTCGTGCGGGAGACGTGGTTGTGATCCGCAATGAAGGCCCAAAAGGCGGGCCGGGCATGCGCGAGATGCTCAGCGTGACGGGCGCAATCGTCGGTGAAGGGCTTGGCGAGTCTGTCGCGCTTCTAACCGATGGCCGCTTCAGCGGCGCTACCCATGGCCTGATGGCAGGTCACGTTTCACCTGAAGCCGCGTTGCGTGGCCCTATTGCCGCGGTCCATGAAGGAGACATGATTCGCATCGACGTGAACCAGCGCGTGCTGGAAGTTGAGCTCAGCGACGCTGCATTGCAGCAAAGATTGGCCGCCTGGAAGCCCCCGCAGCCACGCTATCCGAATGGAGTATTCGCAAAGTACGCGGCGCTGGTCTCGTCGGCGTCTGAGGGGGCGATTACTGAGCCTTCAGCAAAATAGCAGCTATCCAAGTTGCTAATCTATCAATAGCTTCCCCATGGTATCAATTGGGTGATATTATGTGATAATCTGATACCAGTGATTGAGCCGTCCAAAATTGCCGAAGTCATGGGGGGACCGCAAGTTTTGGGTCAGCCGGTGCACTCGATCGAAGATCTGTTGAAGGCAGTCGAGCGTGGTCTCCCTAAGGACGCATTACGGCGAACCGTACGCCGGGTATTCGCCCGTCCTCAAGAGGCAAATGAAGTGCTCTACCGTATCGTTCCGGAAGCGACGTACAAACGACGGCGCGTGCGCTTAAAGGCGCGGGAAAGCGAACGCACCGAGCGCCTGGCGCGAGTCATCGCTGCTGCGGAATTCGTTTGGAACAATGCCGACAAAGCGCACCATTGGCTGGTCAAACCTCATCCTGAACTCGGCCGCGTGAGCCCGGTTCAGTGTGCGCTCACGGAGCTGGGCGCACGGCAAGTAGAGGAACTCCTGGATCGTATTTACTATGGTCTACCGGTCTAGGGGAGCCATACGAGCCTTTCGCATCGCGGATTCAAGACACGAGTTATTCGACGGAGCCGGCGCGTATCTTAAGGGAGGCAGGTGGAACAGTCCCGGCAAGCGGATCATCTACGCTGCGCAAACCTACGCGGGCGCTCTTCTTGAGGCTTTGGTTCATTTGAATTTTGACGAAGTGCCTGATAGCTATCGCTGGATCAATATCGCAATCCCAGAGGAAACGCAACTTGAAGAAGTTTCGACCGATGACATTCCAGCGTGGAATACGAACGATTTTGCTGCGGCTCGCGAATATGGCGATCACTGGTATGAGCAAAAGCGTACGCTGGTTTTGCTAGTTCCGTCTGTGGTAACCGCCGGGATAGAAAAGAACATTCTCGTCAATCAGCGGCATCCCGAGTTTGAAAATATTCAGGCTGGCGAAACACGGGAAGTGATTTGGGATGAACGACTGTTCCAGCGATAGGAGTCACCGCTGAGCTCGGCTTTGCTCACTGGGCAAGCGACCCCAGCGCAGCCTTCAACTCCTCCGGTTTAAATCCGAATGGTCCGGGCCTGCTCTTGTAAGCAATGCGTCCGTTTGCATCGATTAAGTAAATGCGGTCTGGCCAGCCTGTGTAGGCTCTTTCCGCGGTGTTCTCGAATCCGTCGATTACAGCGGAAAATTTGATCCCAAGTTTGCGCACACAAGTTCCAGCCACCAGGGCTCGCTCATCGAAATCCTTCGGGCTGGCGAAAACAACTTTGTCGCGGACATTGCTTTCCATTTGCCAAACGTCACTGGGATGCGCTTCTAGAATATAGACCGCGAGGAACGAAACGCGATTTCCGTATTCTTCGTAAAGTTTGTTGAGCGCAGGAACCTCCCGCCGGAATGGCGGTCAAGTGTAGCTGCCGAATACCAGCACGACCGGTTGCTTCGTGTTCAATGCTGAAAGTTGCACGGTGCCGGACTTGTCCAACTTCGTCAGAGCGAAATCCGGCGCCGCATTCCCGACTTGTAGTTGGCCCGCACGGGCGCGGGTCCACATGGTCTCAAACGGCAGGAGCACGTAGGCAACGCCCGGCATTCGCGACATGACCCGGCCGAACGTTTCCGGCGGCTGATTCATTGACCACCAGATGAACGCGATGAACACGAGGTAAGTCACGGCAAGCGCCGCACCGAGCCGACGAACTAATTTACTTGTAAACACCCGAATCATAATCGCGTTTAGCATACCAGTTCCCGTTATTCCATCTCTAGTCAGTTCGTATTAGGACCAGCCCCTAACCAACCGGCTTTGTGCTTTGCTCATCCAAATCGAGCTTCAACAAAGGCTGGATCGAATGCGAAAGTTCGCCAGAGTAAGTCTCGCTTGTGTCACGATCAGCGCAGCGCTGTTTCTGGCCGGATGCCAGGGATTAGTCCATAGTTCCGCGCCGTTTACCTTGAGCGTGACGCTAGCTGGTGGCGGGTCGGGCACGGTGGTGAGCAATCCATCGGCAATCAATTGTCCACCGACTTGCAGCGCAACTTTTCAGCCCGGCTCGCAGGTAGCGCTGACGGCTACGCCCGATACCGGATTCACTTTCACCGGCTGGAGCGGCGCTTGCACGGGAACCGGCTCCTGTAACGTGAATCCCGACAACGGCGCTTCGGTGACGGCGACTTTCGGAGCAAGCTTGCAATCGGTTAATCACATTGTTTTCATGGTGCAGGAAAACCGCGGGCTAAATCATTATTTTGGAGCTCTGCAACAGTATCGGACACAAAAGGGAATTCCCGGCACTTTCGATGGTCTGCCGCAGTTCAATAGTCCTGGTGGCGCCACAGCTTCCAACCCAGGGTGCGATCCGGCTTTTCCGTTCCAACCGTCTCCGGCTGCTTTTAACGATTGCGTTACAGTCGTTAACGGCGCAATTGATCCCAACAGTCCGCAGGTCGCTTCGCAAAAGCTGATCACGCAATGCGTGGAAAATCCTAGCCCGTCATGGAACGAATCTCATGTGGATTGGAATGTCGTTGATCCGCTTTCTGCAGCCGCCACAATGGATGGCTTTGTGCACACCGCGGCCCATGATGTTCGAGAGACACAGTACATACCGGGAAGCAATCCGCCAGAGAGCGATTACGATGGCGTGCGAGCGATGGGTTATTACGATCAGGATGTTTTGCCTTACTACTACTTCATGGCGTCGAACTTCGCCACCTCGGACCGTTGGTTTTCACCGGTAATGACGCGCACGCAGCCCAACCGGGAATACCTGATGGCGGCTACGTCGTTGGGTCATGTGTATCCGCCTGTAAGCGGTGCGCCGCAGTTCACTAATAAAACTATTTTCGAGCAACTGAACGACAACAATATTTCCTGGAGGATTTACGTCTCCGATTCTGGCGGCTCTCTGCAGTCTCACACGGAATTGGGGATGTACACTTTCGCCAATTCGCAGGGTGCCAACTTTGTACCCGCCAGCCAGTTCATGACGGACATACAAAATGGAACCTTGCCCGCCGTGGCGGAAATCGATCCCGGATTTGAATCTGGAACCGACGAGCACGCGGAACAGGACGACAGCCATCCCGGCGGCAAGATTCAGGTTGGCGCGAAATACGTTTCGAGCTTAATCAATGCGCTGATGCAAAGCCCATCGTGGAAAGATACGGTATTCGTTCTGACGTGGGACGAGGGTGGTGGATTTTACGACCACGTGCCGCCACAATCAGAGGTCAACGACCCACCGCAACCGGAGCCAAATCCCGATGGAATAAAGCCGAGTGTGAGTATTGACTTGGGCGCCAATGACATTTGCAGCGATCCCAGCAAAACCGGACCCACCTGCGATTTCGTCTACACCGGCTATCGCGTGCCGCTGATCGTAATCTCACCTTTTAGCAAGAAGAATTATGTCTCTCACACAGTGGCGGATTACACCGCGATTCTGAAATTTATTGAGACGCGTTTCAATGTGCCCAGCTTGACGCAACGCGACGCCGCGCAGATGGATATGACCGAGTTTCTTGATTTTGTAAACGCCCCGTGGAAAACTCCGCCAACTCCGTTGAGTATCCCCACCCAGCCTACGTCGGCCCCGTGTTACATGGATCATTTGCCGTAATTGAAGTCGTCAGAACCAGCCGCTCAGCTGAATCGGCAACGATTCGGGCGAATCGTTGAGCGAACGTGCTTCTGGGGGAGGGCTTGAATTATGTGGACCACTAATTTGTGGCTGCCGCCTGTGTTCTCATCGGCGCGTCTTTCTGGGCTTGCTTTTCTATAACGCTCATTTCCTTCTCGATTGAGGAAAAACGTTGCAGGATCTCGTGTAGGCGCACCGCCATATTGCGGATGGTCTCGAGCTGCGAACGTCCAGCAGCGGAGAGCGATCCGGGTTCGATCAGCAGCAGCTCCGAGTTGCCCAACACCGACGTGAGCGCATTATTCATCGTATGCCGCATCTCCAGCATGTAGCGGCCCAGAGTGGCTTCGCGCTCCAGAGTTTTGTTGGCGCGCTCAGCCTGGCGTGCGCGTGCTACCGCTTGGCAGCGCCTCAAAGCTTCTGAAGCGACTAGCATCAGCGAATCAAGCCAGCCTTCGTCTTGGCGCAGTACCAACGCAATTGGGTGCTTGTCGCGAATCGCTTGCGTCGATGCATTTGCCTCACAAACCACAAGCACCGGTTTTCCGGCCGGCTCAAGCGCTTTAAGCGCGGAAGCCAACAGAGGCGGCTGTAGAGTCCCTACGACAGCCAGATCGAACGTATCCGGATCAAGGGCCTGACAGAGATCGCCGCTCATCAAGGTAAAGGCCGGCAGGTTGCGTTCTGTCTGCCAGCGCGCCGTGATGGCGCGCGAAAACTCTGAGTCATCGGAGATGATTAATGCGGTGGGCTGATCCAAGTTCGTCCTCGCTGTTCCCATCGCGTGGCTACAGCGTTCCGTCGTCCGGCGCAGATCCATCAGCGGGCGCATTCGGATCCCATTCCGGAGGAGCGCTGGTCACTTCAAATTCTACAACGCCAGAGTTCGCAGGTGACGCTTCAATGCTTGCGGCCGCAGCTCTTGCTTTCTCCGGGGATGGCCTTGCTCCGACGTTCTTTGCCGTTCGCGCCAATGCAGCGTCAATCACAATGCGCAGGTCCACCAGCATGCGCAGCGGCTGACCTGAAGAATACTCAGCGTGAAACATAACCTTCCACGAATGGCAAATCATGCGCAGCCGTGCCACCGGTTCATCTGCGGAGAACTGAGCCGAGCGGCAGTCCAGGCTGCTCACACCGCGCAGTTCCAGTTCGCGCAATCCATCTAAAATCGCGTTTAGATCCTGATGCATGAGCCGGAAGAAAACTCTCCGCATCAGAAAGCTGAATCGGGTAAACGCAACCATCGCTACGGGAGTGAAGTAGTTCTCGCCCGCCGAGGTCTTGAGCTTTCTGCCTTTCTCCAGCATCCCGCTGGAAAGCAACTCGTTCAACCCTCGGCAGCCATTAGCCGCTTGGATGAATTCTTCCAACGGTCGAACCCATTCTGGCAATGTGAAATCGGAAACCTGAATCACCGGCTCCAGCACTTGCGCGACGTATTCCATGTCAACGTCAGCGTCTTCCAGCCGCGAAGGCGCGCAATGCGAGAAGAATTGCACCAGCAGAAAATCAGTTTTATCGCGGTCGGAATCCGAGCGCTGCGCCTTTTGTAAATGATGCTCTAACAAAGTGCGCAGTCCTTCTTCGCTGGTCAAAGTTGTGGTTTGCAGGAACTGGCGCAACTGATGCACCTGAATGCGCTGATCCATGTCCAAGAACCACTGCCGTGCCTGCTCCACCGACTCTTCTGATGGACCGTCCACGCCCGATTCCAAGTCGGCGCAAGGCGGCGGATCAATCACGAACTCGCGGGCGAGTGCAGCATAGAGTGGGTAGAGCAGCCGTGCGGCATGCCATTCGGTCGTCAGGTCATTAGTTTTGGGTGTAACTGTCATGGTTTCACGATCCAGTTGGCAACTTCGCGGGTAAAGCGCGCGGCAACGGCAGTGCGCCCGCCTGTGTTATGCAGCGCCACCACCGAGGCTTCCGCATCGAGCGTGCCATCAGAATTTTGTACCCGCAGCATGTCGGCGAACTCCAGCGGCAGCGTCGACGCAAAGAGCACTTCGTGCGGAGTTCCAAATTCAATCACTGTGCTTTCCGTCAAAGGATTTCCTTCAGCGACTCGCGTCAAACGCACTGGAATGCGCACCGGGCTGGCCTCGGGGAAGAACTTCGCCAGCCTGGCGGTTGATGTTTCGGGCGCGCGTGCGGCAGCACTAGCCTCTCGGGCCACGGTACACCTCACTGCAAAGGTCGACGCAGCCTGGGTCCCCAGGTCTGCCGGTTAGCATGACTCGGGCACCCGGACTGCATCGCAAGAGAGAAATGCACGAGCGCGGCCAAAGTCAGGACGTGTCGGGGAAGAGACTAAGTTGCTGAATTATAAGAAGATTGATTCTGTCTGCGGGAAGACCACGAAGGTCTAGCTCAGTTCTCCTGTCTCAATATGAAACGGTGTCTCAAGAGAATTGACGCGCAAAAATCCGACTGGCACTGGTGAACGGGGATCCCTATTAGAATAGTTACTGCAACGCCTGGCTCGTCGCCGATATCCCCGTTCCAATGTTGTAGCGCTTGAGCTTTCGATACAGCGTCGCGCGGCTTATCCCCAGCATGCGTCCCGCTAGTGCCTTATCGCCTTTGACCTGTTCGAACACACGCTGAATAGTTGCTCGCTCAATATCCTCCAGATCAGTTGAACTGAGAGAGGAAGAAGGGGAGTCCGCAACCGAATCCATCGCCTGCGAGCCACTTATAAGGCTCGGTGGCAGATCACCCATATCAATCCTGCGGCGGTCGCCCAAAGCCACAGCGCGTTCCATGCAGTTTTCAAGTTCACGAACATTTCCCGGCCAGTCGTATTGCAGCAAAGCCTTCATCGCGGCGCTTGTGACCTGAATGGAATCACCCGGAGCCAGGCGTTCCAAAAACCAATGCACCAGCATCGGAATATCCGAGCGGCGCTCGCGCAGAGACGGGAGATGCACTGTAACCACGTTCAAGCGGAAATACAGATCTTTTCGGAAAGTGCCATTGCGATATGCGGCTTCGAGGTCGCGATTCGTCGCCGCAATCACGCGTACATCGACTCTAACTTTCTGATTGCTGCCCACCGGACGAACCTCCTTCTCCTGCAAGACCCGCAGCAATTTGGCCTGCATCTCCAGCGGGAGCTCTCCAATTTCGTCCAGAAAAATCGTCCCACCGTTCGCCGACTGAAAAAGCCCGGTCTTAGAGCGAACCGCTCCAGTGAAAGCGCCTTTCTCATAGCCGAACAGCTCGCTTTCAATGAGGGTTGGAACCAGCGACCCGCAATCCACTGCAACAAACGGGCGATTGGCAAACGAGCCGCGGAAATGAATTGCGCGTGCCACCAGCTCTTTCCCGGTTCCGCTCTCGCCGGCGATCAGCACCGGCGTCCGGGTATCTTTCAGCCGCGAGATCATGCGCAGCACATCCTGAATCTTTGCAGACGCGCCTACGATTCCGTGCAGCTCGGTTTCTGCATCCACGCGCTCGCGCAGGAATTGGTTCTCCTCGACTAGCCGGACCTTCTCCGCCATGCGGCGCAGGAAAAGCCGCAATTCGTCCAGCGGGGAAAACGGCTTGCTGATGTAGTCGTAGGCGCCGAGCTTCATAGCCTGTACTGCCGTCTCGACCGAACCGTGGCCGGTCATTACAGCAACTTCGGTCCGAGGCAGCATCCTCTTCACGCGTTCCAGAAATTCGAGGCCGGACATATTGGGCATGACCATGTCAGTTAGGATGATGTGGGCCGGTTGCTCTTCCAGCAGCGCCAGCGCTGATTCGCCGCTCTCAGCCTCCATACAGATGAATCCTAGGGCCTCCCCAATGGTCATGCAGAGCCGGCGAATGCTCTGCTCATCATCAACAATTAAGAGGCGGATACGTATGTCATCGCTCACAGTGCTTTCCCCATAATTTTCTCCACCACTGAAATAAACTGCTGTACGCGGAACGGTTTTTCCACACAAGGCGCGCCGGTTTTTTGCAGCGTGTCAACGGTTTCTTCATTTGCGATATCACCGGTGATGAATACGATTCGCGCCGCCAGTTCCGGCCGGTGCTGGAGCAGCCATCCATGAACATCGGCGCCATTCACTCCGCCAGGAGTGCGCATATCCGAAACCACGCCAAGAAAATCTCCCGACTCCAGCAGCTTCAGGCCGTCTACGCCGGATTCGGTGCAGACAACCGTGTAGCCGCTGCGTTCCAGCGTGGCACGCACATAGGCCATTACCGCCGGCTCATCCTCGATGAGCAGCACCGGCAGGGAAGTGGTCCTGACGGCAGCTTTGGTTGCAGGTAGCGTCATATTTGCGAAACTCCCGCCGCGGCTCCGATCAATGCCCGCTCTGGCCTGACCGGGAATCGCACGATAAACGTTGCGCCATCGGAATCCGTGTTGTTATGGCACAGAATCTCTCCTCCGTGCTCATGCACAATTCCATAACAGATACTCAGGCCCAATCCCGTGCCCTTGCCTACTTCCTTGGTCGTAAAGAATGGGTCAAAAATCCGTTCCGGATGCGAGATGCCATGCCCGTTGTCGCGGAAAGAAATTTCCACGAACCCACCCGCGCCCGCGGTAGTAATCTCAATGCGCGGCTTGCGGCCAGCCTCCCGCACAGCGTCATATGCATTGTTGAGAATATTCAGAAACACTTGCTGGAGCTGGTGCGAATCTCCGATCACGCTGGGCAGTTTCTCTTCAAACCGCTCAATCACCTCGATATCGTGACTCTGGAAGTCATAGGAGCGTAGCTGGACGGTGCGATGGAGAATCGAGTTAAGCTGTACCGGCTTGCGTTGCGGTGGCATCTGGCGCGCGAAGCTCAGCAGGTTCTGCACAATCTGTTTGGTGCGTTGCGCTTCTTGCAAAATTACCCGCAAGTCCTTGCGCGCGCTTTCGGGCAGATCTGGATTCTCCATCAGCAAATCTGCGAAGCCCAAAATCGCCGTGAGCGGATTATTCACCTCATGCGCGACACCTGAAACTAACTGGCCGACCGCTGCCATCTTCTCGGCATGCATCAACTTGCCTTGCAGAGTGGCGGCGTCGGTTATATCCGACATCACGACCACCAGGCTGGTGACGTTCCCCTGCTCATCCCGCATGGGACTCAGGTTCATCGAGAACTGTCCAATGCGGCCATCACCGCGCAGAATCTGCATATCCAGGTTATCCACCTGATGCCCGGCAATGGTCGCGCTGATTGCTTCACTCAGCGCCTGCCGTCGAGCAGAGGCAACAAGGTCCTCCAGCGGACGCCCGAGCAGTTGCCGCTGTTCATAGCCCATGTCATACCATCGGCGATTGGCGTAGCTGACCAAACCGGCGGTATCAGCCACCAGAATCAGGCTCTGCGTATTGTTTAGGATCTTCCCGGAGAAGTCGCGCTCCCGCTGCAGCTCTGCCTGGAACGTCTTCAGCCCACTGATATCCAACATGAGCCCGCGATATTGTGCGATCCGGTTCTTCGAATCCCGCACCGCAAATGCATTGATGAGCACATAAGCCGGGCTTCCGTCTTTTCGCCGCAGAATCTCCTCGCGATTGCGCACCACGCCATGCTGCTGCATTTCATCGGTGAGCTTCTGGCGATGTTGCGGTGAGTAATACACCTGAGTGCGAATATCTGCTTGCAGGAGCTCCTCGCGGCTGCTGTAGCCGAGCATGCGGACCAGAGCATCATTGACCTCGATAAATCGGCCCTCGGGCGTCGAGAAAAACAGACCCTCCTGGACATTGTCGAACAGTTCTCGATAGCGCCGCTCGGCTTCGCGCCGATCACTGATGTCCTTTAGGACATGGATGGTCTGCATGCCTTCGCTGGTAGCACCGTGGACTCTGGAGGTCGAGACCAGATAGGTGCGTTCCAGCACCGGATGGACATACTCACCCTCGCCTTCACCGGTGCTCCGGCAGAAAGGGCACGCCAGAACAGGCGCTGTCTGTCCCATCGCCAGCAGCGCTGACATGTTTACCCCTATCAGCTCCTTCGGCTGCACGCCGATAAAATCCGCAAGCGACCTGTTGACGCGCAGAACGTTATCCGATTCATCGTGCGCCACAATAAAGTCACCGATGGCGTCAAAAATCTCGATCCAGTGACGATTGGCCTGTTCCATGCGAGTGAACAGGCGGGCATTCTCCAGGGCAACCGAGGCATGCCCAGCAATCGCTTGAAGGAGTTGCTGATCTTCTGCTGCCAGCGGCTTTCCGCGGTTCGCTAGGCACAGCACGCCAACTAATTCGGCCGACCCACCCATCAACCGGACCAGAGTACAATCACCACCGCCCAGTTCAGCTCCAAGCGCCGCACCCAAAATCTCCGTCGACGTGGAAGAAACAATCGGCTCTGCATGCTTATCTAACGCAGCCTGCAAAGCGTGGCTGAAGCGGCGAAACAGAGGGCGATGTTGATCAGCTTCGATACCCTGAGCGAGAACGAGTGTCTCCAGTCCCGATTCCTGCTTTACCGCTAATGCCGCCGACTGCGCTCCCAGCATATCGGCGGCACGGCGAGCGAAGCTCTGGGCGAAATCCGGTAGCTTCAGGAGCGAATTCAGTTCCAGTGCCAGGCTCATCAGCGACTCTGCGCGCGTTCGATGACGCTCTGACAGATCAAGATTCCGGCTTGCCTCCAGCGTCACAGCTACCTGGGCTGCCAGCGCGCGGGCCCGGCGAATATCCTCGTGGGAAATTTGCGATCCATCCAACCGATCAAGAACGCCAAACATTCCCAGCACCTGTCCGTCGGTTCCGAGCAACGGCACAGCCAGAATTTGCCGCACATTGAATTTAGCAATTACATCCAGGTTCGCCCCAGGAATGGTGCTGGGATCGTCAGTCCAGAAGACCTCGCGGTTCATGAGCGCGCGGCTAGCTGGGCCTTCCGGAAATACAAGCTCCACGCGGCGCGTAGCGCCGCTCTCCGCACTCCAACGTACCCTGAAAGCGCCCTCTTCCAACAGCCCAATGAAGGCTCGACCGAACCCCAGAAAATCGGCAGCTCGCAAAGCGAACTTTTGCAGGAAGTCATCAAGTTGCCCAATAGAGCCCAGCTCAGAGGAGACGTCCAGCAGTTGGTGCAGTTCGTGGGTATGCGCGCGGGAGCTGCTGTACAGTTCTGCATTCGCGATCGCGACCGAGCCGAATCCCGCCACCGCCGAGATCACTGATTTCTCTTCAGGACTGAACGCGCCATCTTGGCGTGGATACACCAGAACCGCTCCTTCGGTTTGCGAGGTGCGAAAGGGCGCGGCAATCAGCATTCCCGCTGGGACCAGGCTGCCAAGCGCGTGCGTAGCCGGATCAATAGGCACAGCGACTGGTTCACCCGCGCCCACAGCCCGGGATGCGAGGTCGGCGGCGAATTGCAACCCCTTGCGATCGTGTTTAGCCCGCGCCGATGCCGCGAGTTGAGCAGATTCCGCCGCAACGGCATGCAAAGCGAACGAGCCTCCCTGGCGAAGCATGATGCAGACCAGGCGGGTTCGCAGCAACACGCGCAGGCGGTCAGCGACGGCCTCGACGACCGCCTTCGCATCAGTCATTGAATGCAGTGTCTGTGCTACTTCCACCAGGATTTGCGCGCGGCGATGCTGCTCACGCGAGACCTGCGTCAAACGGCCAGCTTCGAGAAGACTCCCCAATTGGCCCGCCAGGATGGTGGCTTTAGCCGCCAAGTCTTCGCTGAAGAAATCCGGATCGGAGCAATGCAGAAAGACTGCCGCCCCAATAACTTCGTTCGAAACCACGAGCGGTGCTGCCATGATGGAGCGCGCGTGAAATTCCGCGGCCAACCGATAGCGGGTCGGATCCAGGTGATTTGCGCGGATTGTCTTACGCTGCCGGACGGCTTCAACAGCAACTGCACTCTCGCTCGCCTTGAGGCGGGTGCCGCGAAAGCGCTCTGCCATCACGCCATCGGCTTCGGTGCCGATGAGTTCCCCGGAAGAGTCGCAGTGCCAGAAGTACGCGCCGTCGACTTGGAAGAACTCCCGCGTGGCTTGGCAGAACCTACGAATCAGAGAAGGAGCATCGGAACCTTGCGCAGCCGCTACGGAAAAACGTAGCAGGAGCTTTTGGAAAGCCTCGTCCGATCGCGGACCCGGCCTTTCAATAATTGTCGTATCTCCCGCTTGCAACGTCAGAGTGGCACCACCTCTTAACGGATCGACTACAAGTTGTTGAATATAAGAGAAAAGTATCCTTACATCTCAAATTGAGTCAAGGAAAATAGAAGCTGGGCGTGCCAACTTGCCAACCAATCACAAAGGCATGACCGGGTCTCAAACTGAGAAGCCAGGTGGGTGCTGAGACGATTTTCATCCCATCTTGAGTTCCGAAATGCAGCTCATGCTTTGGATCAACTCTCGCTGTTTCAAGAGCTTACCATTCAGCCGTTATCTCTGAGCGTCACTCGCCAAAGCTGGCAGAAGCATTGCACCTTGACCTAGCGCCAGATGTCCGAGGAGGAGCTGTGTCTTCACGAACCATACGACAGTGGCTAACCAGCAGTCTCCTCACGTTCTTAACGTTGACAGGGGGCGCCTCATTTTCACCCCTAACGGCACAGACGCAATCGGCTCGAGCCCATGAGGAGCTCACGCGCAAAACAAAGACCAAGGTAGCTCCCGTATATCCAGATGTTGCTCGCCGCATGAGCATTACCGGGACGGTCAAGGTCCTCGTGGTCGTGGCACCCAATGGAAACCTAAAGAGCACCAAGGTGGTCGGTGGACACCCGCTGCTGGTGAATGCAGCCATGGACGCCATTAAGAAATGGAAGTTCGAGCCAGCGCCGGAAGAGAGCACAGGCATTGTGGAATTCAAGTTTCAGCCTCAAGACTAGGAGCAACACTTAGCGCCGCGGAGCGGCAGAAAACGCAGGGTAAGCGGAGGAACAGCAAATGACGATTGGCCGGAAACTCTACAGCAGCTTCGGAGCCGTCTTGGCGATGGTCTTGGTGCTGTTCCTGGTTAACCTGACCGCTGTCTATCGCGAACACAGCGCTAAAGCTGCCGCCGGTAAGGCTCTACAACTTGCCGATGCCAGCGATAAGGTCCGCTTCCAAATGATGCAGAACCGTCTATACCTGAGCAATTACCTGCTCAGCGGCGATAGCCGCGAAGTCGAACGAATGAATGACGGAGCTCGGGTGCTGGAAGACAAGCTTCGAATGGCTGAGAGCCTGGCGGAATCTGATCAACAGCGCTCCGCGATTCAAAAGGTGCAGCAGACTGAACAGAACTGGGCTCGCGATTTCGCCACACCACTAGAGGAAAAACGCAAAGAGGTTGATAGCGGGAACGCCACTGTCGCGGAGTTGCAAATCTTCTACCTGCAGAAAGATGCGTCGTCGTGGGTGAAAGCCGCCACCGAATACCTGGATGCAGCCGATCAGGAAAACAAAAAAGTAATCGAAGACCGGCGGAAATCAGATGAATCCGCCAGCACCTGGACCGTTGTGATCGCCTTGATCAGCACTCTGGTGGCGCTCGTTCTGGGAATCGTCATCGCCTATACCTCCGCCAAAAGCATTACTCAGCCGCTGAATGAGCTGATGACGGTGGCGCAGCGAATCGGAAACGCCGGCGATCTAGACCACGAAATCAATATCAGCCGCAAGGACGAGATTGGCGAACTTGCGCGTACCTTCAGCAGCATGGTCAGTTACCTCCGCGAGATGGCTTCTGTATCAGAGGCAATTGCAGGAGGCAATCTCTCCGTCGAAGTTATTCCCCGGTCCAAGCAAGACACACTGGGCAACGCTTTCAGCCGCATGATCGAAGGTCTGAGAAAACTGGTGCAGAACGTTCGTGATGCGGCGTCGCAAGTCGCCAGCGCCTCCACGCAAGTGGCAGGCGCTTCGGATGAATCGGCCAAAATCAGTTTGCAAACCGCCTCTGCGATTGATGAAGTCACCAGCACCATGCACGAGATGAGCGTCAACGTGCAGAACATGGTGAAGAGTACCCAAGTGCAGGCGTCCAGCGTGAGCGAGACTTCAGCCTCCATCGATCAGATGGTCGCTTCGATTCAACGAGTCGCCGATACTGCCAAAGTTCTCCTCGATATCTCCAACCGCTCGCGCGAGGAGGTGCACAGCGGAATCAACACGATGGAGAAAGCCACGGAAGGGCTGAATAAGATCAACAGCACGATTCGCTCGTCGGGCGAAATCATCGATGTCCTTGGCCAGCGCGCCGATGACATCGGAAAGATCATTGAGGTGATCGATGATCTGGCCGAACAGACCAACCTGCTTGCCTTGAATGCCGCGATTGAAGCCGCTCGCGCCGGCGAACATGGCCTTGGTTTCGCCGTCGTGGCGGACGAAGTTCGCAAGCTGGCGGAAAAATCAGCGCAATCGACAAAGGAAATCTCCGAACTTATCCAGAGCATTCAAAAAGAAGCGCGCAAGGCAGTCGAAAACATGGAGCGCAGCACCGGCATCGTGAACGATGGCCTGGGCCTCGGTCAGGAACTCAACGCGGCCCTTCGCAAGATTTCCAACGTTGTGACCGAGGTCTACAAGTTCGCCCAGGAAATCGGCGCGGCCACTAACGAGCAGTCGCATGGCTCATCCCAAATCGCTCGTGCCACCACGCGCCTCAACGAAATCACGCACGAAATCAACTCAGCCGTCGAGGAGCAGGCATCGGGCGCGGACGCAGTAGTCAAAGCCATGGAGCGCATGCGCGAGTTGGTCCAGCAGACGACCTCGGGTTCTACGGAACTTGCCGCTTCCGCCGAGCAGATGTCCAAAATGTCACGTGATCTGCTGGATTCCATGGACCGCTTTGCACTGGAGCAAATGGAGCGGGTCACTCGGCGCTTCGACGAAAAACTCATGGCGAAGGCCGCTGCGTCCCGCCATGCCACGGCTGGCGCACAGAGCTAAACGCAACATCCATCGCATGAATCGCGAACTGCATATCGTCGGCTTCCAGGTGGGACGTGAGACTTATGGAGTCCCCATCACTTCGCTGCACGAGATTGTGCGCGTGCCCGAAATCACTGCCGTGCCGGATGCTCCCGATTACGTAGAAGGTGTCATTAACCTGCGCGGAAAAATTGTCTCAGTGATCGATTTGCGCAAGCGCTTCGGAGAGAAAAAAGTCGCACTCGCGCGCCGCAACCGCATTTTGGTACTGGAGCACAAGGGGCGGCTCTCGGGATTAATCGTCGATTCGGCCTCGGAAGTCCTGAAGATACCGGCCTCCGATGTCGAGCCGTCCAGCGTGCTTTTCCAAGAAGGCGGGCTGAATTGCGTAACCGGATTGGGAAAGTACAAGGGGCGGCTGATCGTGCTTCTGGATATGGCCAAGCTTCTCGAATTCGATGGAGCGCGGCAAGGCGGGACTGAACGCGAGCGGAGGGCGGATGCGGAAACGCGCAGCGCAGCCTCCGGAAAATAGAAATACCGGGCGAGCGGAAGAGCAGAATTCATGAGCGCATCAACCGTGCCTTCGCAGCTTACTGATGCTGAACTTCGGCTGTTGCAGGCGCTCGTGTATCAGGAATGCGGCATGCACTTCGATGAGCGGCGCGCCCATTTTTTGCAAGATCGGCTCCAGCGTCGCTTAAAGGAGTGCCAGTTGGACTCCTTTTACAGCTATTACCGTTTGCTCATCAGCAATGAGGGCAAGAATGAACTGGCGCGCTTGCTGGAGAATCTAACCGTCAACGAAACCAGTTTCTTCCGCAACAAGGCGCAATTGGATTTGTTTCACAAATATATTCTTGATGATCTTCTTCGCCGCAAGCAGGCACACCGCGATTACTCCCTGCGCATCTGGAGCGCAGGCTGTTCCACTGGCCAGGAGCCTTACACTCTGGCCATGCTGGTCGCCGACGGGTTGGCCTACTACTATCTCCGCAACCCGCTGCCGATTGAGATGCCCTCCCCCAAGCCGCTGATCCCTCCGCCGTGGAAAGTGGAAATTCTCGCCAGCGATATCAGTTACTCGGTTCTGCGCGCTGCCCAACAGGGCGTTTACAGCGAACCGCAAATGTCATCCGTGGATTTCAGCTATCGCCTGCGCTATTTCGACAAGATCGGCGAACGTTATGCGGTGAAAAGAGCCTTGAAGGAAGTAATTCACTTCGATTTTCACAACCTGAAAACGGAATATCTGCCGCAGCGTAATGACGTGATCTTCTGCCGCAACGTCATGATGTATTTCGACGAAGCCGAACAGAAGCGGCTCATCGATAAGTTCTGGCGCTGTCTGAATCCCGACGGATACATGTTTGTTGGCCACGCCGAAAGCTTGCTTGGATTGACAGAAAAGTTCGCCATGGTTCACCGCAACAGCGGAACCGCCTATCAGAAGGTTGAGGTGATCGAGTGACTCAATTTTCGGATGAACGCGGCGCTGAAATGCGCGAGCTGTTTTTTGAGACCTCGCAGGAACTGCTGCAGTCGCTGAATGATGAGGCGCTGAAGCTCGAAAAACAGCCCGGTGATGTCGAGATTGTGCGCAGCATCCGTCGCATTGTGCACACTCTCAAGGGCGACGCCGCGGCCTGCGGTTTTCGCGAATTGAGCAATGCCGCCCACGAACTCGAAGATGCTCTGGCGCTGCAATCAGCATGCACTCACTCATCTCTCGCAGAGGTGGCATTCACTGCCGCCGACACCTTCGGTGAAATGATTGCGGCTTACCGTCGAAAATCCAAAGCGCCCTCTGGGGAGGGCCTGCGGAAAATCGTGCGCGCACTGGGGCAAAACCCCACGGCTAAGAAAAGCTCCAAGAGAGTCGGCACCACGACCAGTGGAGCGGTGACCTGGAACGAATACGAACACGTTGCGGCGCAAAATGCAGCGAATTATGGCAGAAACGTTTATCACGTCACCGCCACCGTCGATCCGCATTGCGCAATGCCAATTGCCGCCCGGCAGCTAACGCTGAATGCCTTGAATGGCGCTGGCGAAGTCTTAGCAGCGCGGCCTGACGGTGTTGCGTCCGGGCCTGTGCGTCAGTTCGATTTCCTCATGGCTAGTCTCAGAACGGCAGAGCAGTTGATCGCCATCTGCCGGATCCCAACAATCATCGCCCACGCCAACGCCGAACTTGTTCAAGCAGCGACGCAGAAGGGCGACACTCCACTCTGCCAGCCGGAAGCACCGCTAGGCCATCCGCTTGCGGAAGTGCAAGGTCCCAGTAGCACTCAGTCAAAGCTGGATTCTCCGGAAGAGAATGAAAGTGCATCGAGAACCCACCTGGCAGAAAACGTCCTGCGCGTGGATGCCGAGCGCATCGACAATGTGCTGAACCTGGTCGGGGAGTTAATTATCGGCAAATCAATGCTCCAGCAAGCATTTAGCGAATTGGCAAAGCATTTTCCTAAGGAAGCCATGCGCGGCCGCTTTGGCGATGCAATGGCTTTCCAATCGCGCGTGCTCAGCGACTTGCAGCGCTCGGTGATGAAAATTCGCATGGTGCCCGTGGAACAGCTCTTCCGCCGTTTTCCACGTCTGGTGCGCGATGTCGCCAGACAGTGTGGGAAGGAAGTGGAACTCGCCATCAGCGGTGAGGATACCGATCTTGACAAGAGCCTGCTGGATGCAATCGCCGAGCCGCTGACCCACCTGGTTCGCAATGCTATCGGCCATGGAATTGAGCGTGCCGAGGAACGCACTCGCAGCGGTAAGCCCGCTCAGGGCACGCTGCGCCTCAGTTCCTATCATCATGGCAACCAGGTCATTGTCGAAGTGAGCGATGACGGCCGCGGTATTGACGTACAAAAAATTAAGGCAAAGGCTGTGCAGCAAGGTCTGATCTCTTCAGATGAGGCCAGCCGCTTGAGTGAGGCTGAAATTTTGGAACTCGTCTTTCGCCCCGGCTTCAGCACTGCTGAGGAAGTCACTGAGATCTCCGGTCGTGGTGTCGGACTCGATGTTGTCCAGGCCGTGCTCCACCGCCTGAAAGGGACAGTTGAAATCGCCACGCGCGCTGGCAAAGGCACTACGTTCCGCCTCAAGCTGCCGCTGACGCTGGCGATCATCAAGGCCTTGCTTTTCCGGGTAGAGCAACGGTTGTATGCCATTCCGCTCAATGCTGTCGCTCAAATCTCGCGCGCACACGAGTCAGAGTTGCACAGAGTCGACAGCCACGAAGTTTTGCAACTGCGAAATCAGGTACTGCCGTTGGTACGCCTGGGTCACCGACCGACGGAGCAGTCTGGGCATGAGGATAAGATTTTCGTTTTAGTCATTGCATTCGGCGAACGCAAGCTGGGGTTGATCGTCGATGCTCTTGAGGGAGAGGAAGAACTGGTCATCAAAGCGCTCGACGATCAAACTGTTTCAACTGATCTTGTGAGCGGCGCTTCCATCCTGGGCGATGGCCGTGTGGTGCTGATCATCAATCTTCCGGCAATCGTGGACCGGCATGGCAAGCATCGGCCCAGCGAAGCTGGAGGCCTCCTCTCGGGCATCCTGCTCGCGCATTCCGATCGCTCATCCACCCCGCAAGGCGCCACGGAGGTGAAACAATGAATTCACCTGTGCGCGTGCTGGTTGTGGATGATTCCGCGCTCATGCGGAAGTTGATTCCTCAAATCATCGGAGCAGACGGCGCCATTCAAGTCGTTGGCACGGCTATGGACGGCAACTTCGGCCTTAAGAAAATCGATGAGCTGAAGCCGCAGGTTATAACACTTGATCTCGAAATGCCCGGCATGAGCGGGCTGGAAATGCTCAAAGAGATCATGCGGCGTCACAAATTGCCAGTCATCGTTGTCAGCTCCCATAGTACGCAAGGGGCTTCGGTCACCTTACAAGCATTGTCGCTGGGAGCGTTCGATTTTGTGGCCAAGCCGCAAGACGTCTCGGCGCGCATGCCCCAGATCGCGCAAGAGCTGATTTCTAAAATAAAAGCCGCTGGTCAGAGCCGTGGGGTCAGGATGGCGCCCATGCCTGAGCTTCATCCGCGCAGCGAGAAGCTCTCCATCGACACTAAAAAGATACCGGCAAGGGTCATAGCCATCGGCGTTTCCACCGGCGGACCGCAAGCACTTCAGTACGTACTCTCCCAGTTACCTCCGGACTTTCCGGGATCAATTGTTGTGGTGCAACATATGCCTGAGGGCTTCACCGAAATGTTCGCCCGCCGGCTGGATGAGATCTGCTCGATCGGCGTAAAAGAGGCGCAATCGGGCGATCTGGTGTTGGCGGGACGAGTCCTAATTTGTCCTGGCAGCCGGCACCTCAAGGTAAAGCGCTTGCCCCTGGGCGATGTTGCCGTGCTTAGTGATGATCCCCGCGTGAACGGGCATCGTCCCTCTGCCGATGTACTGTTCAAGAGCCTGGCAGAGGAATTCGGACCGAAAGGCGTTGCGGTCTTGATGACTGGAATGGGAGACGATGGCGCGCAAGGGATGGGAACAGTGAAGGCCGCCGGAGGCATGACAATCGCGCAGAACGAAGAATCCTGTGTGGTGTTCGGTATGCCCAAAGCTGCCATTGATCGCGGCTATGCAATCCGCGTGGTGGCGCTCGATGTGCTCGCCAACACCTTGATGGCGCAATGTACGCAGGATCGGAAAGCCGCGACCGATCCGAACGACGGCATAGCCGCCGGCGCGGGAAGGTAGTGGCAGCAAAACTGAGCGAGATGCAAACTCGCTCACAACGGGGGAACCAGGAGGAAACAATGGAGCAGTTTGCACCAGTGAAACGTAGTAAAGACGGTCAGCCCGTCCGCTACTTAGTCGTGGACGATTCCGTCTTCGCCCGCAAGAACCTGGTCCGCATTATCGAAACATTTGGCGGACAGCTTGCCGGTGAAGCCGGTGACGGCGCAACCGCCATCACCGAATACGATCGCACCAATCCTGACATCGTGCTCATGGACATCACCATGCCGCAGATGGAAGGCATCGAAGCTGCCGAAAAAATTGTCCGGCAGCATCCGGAGGCGCGCATCGTTATGGTGTCTTCTGTCGGTTATCAGGAGAATATCGTGGCGGCGTTACAACGCGGCGCGCGGCATTTCGTGCAGAAGCCGGTTAAGCCGGAAGTTCTCTACGAAGTCATCAAGTACGTGTTGGGAGAGGATGCTACCGTGTCAAATGCGGCGGGCGCAGGAGCCTAGATCATGAAGATGGAGTTAATCCAGCCGTTTATCAACGCGGCGGACGCCGTGCTAGCTGAAGGATTGCAGTGTTCCACTACAGTTGGCAGCCTCAGCATGGAAGAAGAAGCCTACCGCCGTAAGGGTGTCGCCGCCCTCATCTGGGTCACTGGCGATATCGAGGGCCGTGTCATCCTGGACCTCGATCCGCAAACTGCCGTTCGTGTGGCCAGCAAGTTTGCAGGGACAGAACTTCCCGAATCAGACACTCTGGTGCGCGAGACTGTCTGCGAGCTGGCGAATCAAGTCACCGGAAACGCCATTACGGCTCTCAACGATCAAGGATTCCACTTCCGTGTCCATCCGCCTATTCTCCACACCACAGATGGAGCAAAAAGCAGCGAGGATACCGAAGCTCTGGTCATCTGCTTCGAAACCGCCAGCGGCAGCATCTTTATGAATATTGCCTTGCGCTATAACAGGCGCAGGCAAGGAGAGCGCGCAATGGCCGCGGGCCAGTGAGAGTTGCTGCTCGAATCTGAAGGAATTCTTCCTCGCGCTTTCTGAGCAAGAATTAGCACCCACTCCCTCAAGGTCCCGCTAACACGAAGACAGGATTCTGCGGCGGCGGACTAATTACCGTCCCGGTGCCGTTCTGGCCGGTTGCCGTGACCCCGACAGGATTGTCGACACTGAACGTTCCAGCACCCAAACCGCTGATGCTGAATGTGCCGTCGTTTTTTGTGGGATCGCTCATCCCCGTGATAGTTATGCTCGTGCCAATCCGCAGCGGTGGGCCGGAAGTTAGCGTGTAAGTGTAGGTTGTAGTTGAACCGCTTTGCGAGGCAGCGGTGATATTCACGGTGGTGGTCACGGGTGGAAAATCGCTCACCGGCGAAGCCACATTAGCTATCTGCGCAGCACTGGAAGTGGGAATGATAGCCGTACTTCCGGCATCACAATTTGCCACGTAGACTTTGGAGCTATCCAAAGAGCTTGCCACTGAGAGGCGGAATCCCGCGTTTGTGATGAAAGGCGCGATCGCACTGGCCGCAGGTCGAGCGGAGCTGCATCCGGTCTCTTCCGGCGCAACCGGCACTGCAGTGGTTAGCGTGCCCGAAGGAGGAACGGTAAATGCTAGCCCTGTTGTGCTGGCGACTGTATTGTTTGCCGTATTGATGACGGAAAGTTGCGAGCAGATTTGCCCGCTGCTGACTTGATAGCTGGCGACGTAAGCCCGGGTTCCATCCGGGAGGGCAGTTATCGAGGTTGGCACCACCGCGGAGCCCTGGCACGGATTCTGAGAATCGGACGACGTCTGCGGCGTGTATTGCGGGATCGCGAGAGGCGCGCCGGTGAGGGAGCTCGGCGGGTCCGTGGAGGCATTTAGAATACCCACAGTGCCCGCCGTTGGGTTCGTCATAAAGACGATTGAGCTTTGGGTCATAGAGCATGAAATTAGCACCCGCACCCACCGCAACATTGCTGAGCACGGTGTCGGAAAACGTGTCAATTGTCGAAACTGTTCCGCTGCTG